>Ga0315273_10002992_pt1 | contig 20275 bp, 21 predicted proteins | sample YL17G02_0_MG_FD_205753 | JGI IMG/M metagenome (GOLD analysis project Ga0315273, IMG submission 205753) | Sediment microbial communities from Yellowstone Lake, YNP, Wyoming, USA - YL17G02_0 | ecosystem: Environmental > Aquatic > Freshwater > Lake > Sediment | place: USA: Wyoming | collected... | reverse complement strand
GATGTGGCTGAGCATGAGGCAGCCGACGCTGGCGGCGATCCACCAGTAGTTCGCCTCCCGCATGGACTCTCCCAGTTTGAGAAAGTCGGTCCCCCGGAATGCCACCCAGAGGAACAGCACCGTCAGTGCGCCGCTCAGGACGAACTGGAGAAGCCGCCGAACGCGCGGGGCGGGCGGGACGGAGAGCAGGGAGTCCTCGAACAACGCGCCTCCTTATCGCAGGTCAACGGCCTCAACGCCGTCGGGAATGGAAAATGTGAACCGCGTGTCGGACATGCCCGTGTTGAGCTTGTACGCACCCACCGTGTAGGTTGTTTCCTTCCCGTTCACGTCGCTCACCTCGGCCTTGCGTATCAGCGCTTCGCTGGTATCCACCCAGAGGCGGATCGCGCTCGCGAGGGACTGCTCGGCGACAGGAACGAGCTTCAGGACGACGGTTTCGAACCTGCCGAGTTTCTCCCGCCCGACGACCGAGGCCGTGAAGTCACCCGGCGCGCCCGCGAGGATCCGTTCCGGTGACATCGCACGTTCGTTCATCTTGAAGACGTCGATGAGCACCTGTTTGTTCGGGACGGAGTAGGACCAGACCGTCGCGCCATCGGTAACGATGGTTTGCTCCTCCGTCTCGATCCGGTACTTGTGTTCCTTTTTCATGGAGAGCGTTCCGCTCGCATTCTGCTCAAGCTTCGACAGCGCAAATCGGGTGCGCTGCGAAAACGTTAGTTCCGCGTCCTTCACGGTCTCGAATTTCTTCCTGACGCGTTCGAGGATCTCCTGTGGGGTCTCGGCCGCGGACTCCGGCATCATCAGGACCGCAACCAGCGCGAACAGCGCAACTCCCCTCGCCGCCCTCGTCATCACGACACCTTCACGAATTGTTCAGTATTATGTCCAGTTCCGCCTCGGTCTCCACGAGCACCTCACGCGCCTTGCTCCCGTCGAAAGGTCCGACGATCCCCGCCGCCTCGAGCTCGTCAACAAGGCGCGCGGCCCTCGAATACCCGACCTTAAGACGCCGTTGCAGCAGCGACACGGATCCCTGCTGGTGACGCACGATCAGTCGCGCCGCCTCCTCAAACAACTCGTCCCGCTCGCCCCCACCCGCCCCGTCGCCGTTCTTCTTCTTCTCCACAATGGAGGGAAGCATGAAGGGTCGCGCGTAGCCCGACTGGGCCGCGATGTGATTCACCACCGCGTCCACTTCGTCGGCGGAGATGAATGCGTTCTGCAGCCGGATCGGTTTCGGACTGCCGCTCGCCAGGTAAAGCATATCCCCGTCGCCGAGGAGCTGCTCGGCGCCGTTCATGTCCAGTATCGTCCGCGAATCGGTTTTCGAGGCCACCTGGTAGGCGATGCGGGCGGGGAAATTCGCCTTGATGACCCCCGTGATGACGTCGACGGACGGTCGTTGCGTGGCGACGATGAGATGAATGCCCACGGCGCGGGCGAGCTGGGCAAGACGGGCGATCGGCTCTTCCACCTCCCGTGCCGCCGTGATCATCAGGTCGGCCAACTCGTCGATCACCACAAGGAGGTAGGGCATCTTCCCGTGCGGCATTTCTTCCGTGCTCTTGAGACGTCCGGAGGCAAGTCGTTCGTTGTAGTCGACAATATTCCTTACCCCGGCCGACGCCAGGCGGTCGTACCGCTTTTCCATCTCATACTCGACGCCGCGGAGTGCCACCACCGCATTATGGGGGCTGGTGATGATGGTCTCGTCAATGTCCGGTGAAACGGCGAGGAAATGACTCTTCAGCATCGCGTACTGCGCGAGCTCGATCTTCTTCGGATCGATGATGACGAGCTTCAGATCAGACGGATGAAGCTTGAAGAGCAGGCTGGCGAGGATCGTGTTGATCCCGACGCTCTTGCCCGACCCGGTGGAGCCGGCGATGAGGAGATGCGGCATCCTGGAGAGGTCGTCGGTGAACACCTCGCCGGAGATCGTCTTCCCCATCGCGAGAGGGAGGTGAGCTGCGGTCTCGCGGAAGAGCGTGGAATTGATCACGCTGCGTATGGTCACCAGGGAGCGGTGGGAGTTGGGAATCTCGACACCCACCGCGGATTTCCCGGGGATCGGTGCCATGATGCGGATCCCCTTTGCCGCGAGCTTCAGGGCCATGTCGTTCTCAAGGCTCACGATGCGGCTGATCTTGACGCCACTGGCCGGAACAAGTTCATAGAGCGTGACAACCGGTCCGGGGGTCACGCTGACGCTTTCCAGCTCCACGTCGAATTCCGCCAGCGTCGCCCGCAGCAGGTCGGCATTCGCCTTCAGTTCATCGTCGTCGACATCCTCTCTTCCCGGCCGGGGTGCGTCGAGCAGATCAACGGAGGGGTAGACGTAGTCAATGTCCTCGCTCGCGCTCCCGTTGTCGGCAGCCGATCCGGCCTGGACGGGGGCATCGGGTTCTTCGACGGACGGTGCTTTCGGCGGACGACTGACAGTGATCTTCAGATCGTGGTCCGACTCGGGCTGCCGCGCCGGTCGCCGGATCATCGGCTCGGAGGGGGGCAGCGCAGGCGCCCCTCGTGTCGTCTCATCGTCCGCAGGCGTCGTCACCGTGACCCGCGCCCGGTGCTCCTCGAGAGCGCGCCGTGCTTCCTCCTGCGCGTGCCTTCGCTCCCGGGCATCCCGCCACTGTTCCTTTCGCCGGGAGAACCAGTCCAGCGTGCGGAGCGAGAGGGTCTTCATCCGTTCGAGCGTTTCATGGAGATCCAGGTCTGCCGCAAGGACGGCGGTTAAGAGCAACCCCGCAACCAGGACGATGGTCCCCCCCGCTTTGCCGATTAATTGCGTAAGAATCGAAGCAACGAAATCCCCCGTGATCCCGCTCCACTCCATCCCGGGACCCCCCGGCGCTGCGAGGACGCGGACCATCCCAAACGATGCAGAAACCAGAAGCGCCGCAACGACACCGTAATTGGTGGCAACAAAGCCGCGACGGCTGTCTCCGCGTCTGAGGATGATCCATCCCCACATCATGAGGAGCACCGGAAGGATGAAGACGGCGTAACCGATCGTGGTCTTGATGAGCAGATCTGAGATGATCGCGCCGACAAGGCCGAGACCGTTGTGTGCGGTATCGGCCTTCGCGCGCGCGGCAGGATCACCGGTGAGCACTTTGAGGAGATCGGAGATACGGACGTCGGCCGTCGCCTCATCACCCGGGTCATACGTCACGAGCGCGACCAGCAGGAGGAGTGACGCCACGATCAGCAGGACGGCAAGGACGGCGTTCCGCCGCCCGGATGCGGCGGACCCGCTCCGCCTTCCGGACGCAGATTCGTTGCGGATGCGTGCCTGCTGGGCCATCAGATCGCCACGGAATGATCGGGAGATTCTTTTTTCTCGGCGTCGCGTTTCAGTCTGATGACGTTTCCGTCGATTTGGGGCAGGACGGGCATGGTATCCACTCCCGCGCAGATCTTAAGGTCGTCTCCGAAGCCGATCTCCTGCAAACGCCGACCGTGGTCCGACCCTTTCACCATCTTAAGGATGTTCCTGCCGTAGCTCTTGAAGAGAGCCCGGGCCGCCTGCGCCCCGTCCGAGAGCTCGACATCAAACTGCGCGTCATCCATGACTTTCGCGATCAGCATCCCTGCACACACGGAGTCCTCCATGGAGAGGACGCCGTTGTTCCCCGCACAGACGATGGTGAAATCCCGGGGGGGCAGGCGGAGCACGTCGGCGACCGTCGAGATGTTCACAAAGCCGCAGACCATCAGCTCACGCGCGTAGCGGGCCTTCACCAGTGCCTGGGCACCGTTGGTCGAACTGTAGATAATCGACTTCCCCTTCACGCGCTCTTCCGAATACTCGGCGGGAGAGTTCCCGAGATTGAAGCCCTCGATCATCTTCCCGTGCCGTTCACCCCCGAGAAGGATGACATCACCGAACAGGCTTCCGGAAATTTTGACGGCGGACTCCACGGTTGCGACAGGGATGATCTCCTTCGCTCCATTCCCGAGGGCGGCAATGATCGACGTGCTCGCACGGAGAACATCGATGACAACGACGGCTTTCTCCCGGAGCGCGAGTTCGTCCGTCTGATGCGGGGTAAAATGCAGATCTATCCGCATGCTATTTCTTGATGAAAGGAAGCGACACCACGGTAGCCGGGAGCTCACGGTTCCGGATGAGTACGGCAAGGGTGCTACCGACCCGGGCATGTGCAAGGGCGACGTAACCCATGCCGATCCCCCTGGCGAGCGTGGGAGAAAAAGTGCCGGAGGTGACGGCGCCGGTCGACGCCCCCCCCGCAAGAAGGGGATATCCCTGCCGGGGAAACGCCTTATCGCCCATGGCAAAGCCGATCAGCTTTCTCTCGGTTCCCCCCTGCCGTGCCCTCAGGATCGGCTCTTTGCCGATAAACTCCTCTTTTTTATCCGTTTTTGTGATCCACCCCAGCCCGGCTTCGATGGGGTTGGTGGTCTGATCGATGTCGTGGCCGTAGAGGCAGAATCCCATTTCCAGACGGAGCGAATCGCGGGCGCCAAGGCCGACGGGCCCGATGTCAAATTTCTCCCCCGCCTCCATGATCGCGTTCCATACCCGTTCTCCCGTCGGAACGTCAGAGGAAAAGTAGAGTTCGAAGCCGAGTTCGCCGGTATATCCGGTTCGGGAGATAATCACGTCGACCCCGGCGATCCTCCCCCGCATCCAGTGGTAGTACTGCAGCGACGCGATATCAGCGTCGGTCATCGTCGACAGCGTCATCAACGATCGCGGGCCCTGGACCGCGATGAGCGAGAGATCATCGGAGCGGTCCTTCAACGACATCTCGCCTGCGACATGCGCGCGCATCCACGCGATATCCTTCTCCGTGTTCGCCGCGTTGATGACCAGCATGAAGTGGTCACCCATGTGGTACACGAGCAGGTCGTCCACGATCCCGCCGTCGTCGTAACACATGGCGGAATACTGAACGCGCCCTTCGGCGAGTTTGGACGCATCGTTCACCGTGATCGCCTGGACGAAGGCGAGCGCGTCGGGCCCCCACACCTCAACCTCGCCCATGTGGGAGACGTCGAACACGCCGACTCCCTCCCGGACCCGCCGATGTTCTTCGATGATGCCCCCGTACTGCACGGGCATTTCATAGCCTCCGAACTCGACGATCTTCGCGCCGAGAGAGCGGTGCAACGCATAGAACGCCGTACGTTTCACGGGCATTACGTTTGTCGTCAATGGATGGGCGCTACTTGTACAGATCGGTGATGTCCTTATCCTGTTTCTTCGAGATGAACCGGAACTCGCCCACGGGCACCGCGGAATCCGCCTCAAGATGGATCCAGACCAGGTACTTCAGCATGATCTTCCGGAGCCGGCTGATGGTGCCCAGGCGCAGGACGTCGGCCAGCTGGGGGTTGACCCTGAGGGTCAGTTTTGACTCACGTGCCTCGGCCTTGAATCGCCGGATCCATCTCTCAATCTGGTTAAGGGTGGTGGTCTTTGACTGGACGAGTCCCGTTCCGCCGCAGGCAGGACAGGGTTCGGTGAAGCTGTGGAGGATGGCCTGCCGTATGCGCTGCCTTGTGATCTGCACAAGCCCGAATTCGGTCATCGGGAGCACGGTCACCTTTGCGCGATCCTTGCGGAATTCCTTTTTGAGTTCCTCGTACACCTTTCGCTTGTTGCGTTCGTCATCAAGGTCGATGAAATCACACACAATGATGCCCCCCATGTCGCGCAGACGGAGCTGCCGGCATATCTCGCGCGCGGCCTCGAGGTCAGTGCGAAGCGAATTCTGCTCCTGCTCTTTCTTGGCCGCGTAACGACCGCTGTTGACGTCGATGACGATCATCGCCTCGGTCGGATCGATGATGATGTACCCGCCGCTCTTGAGCCATACTTTGCGGGCGAGCGTCGTCTCGATTTCCTTTTCGATCCCGTACACGTCGAAGATCGGCCTCTTGTCTTTGTGCAGCTCGATCTTGTCAAGCAGCTGCGCCGATGTGTATTTGATGTACGCGCGGATCTCCTTGTGGAGCTTGCGTGAATCGATGACCACACGTGTGACGTCGTTCGAGAAGAGGTCACGTATGACGCTCGACGTGGTCGACATGTCCTTATAAAGAAGACACGGCGCCTTCTCGCTCTTGACGGTTTTCTCGACTTCGCGCCACGTGTCGATCAGGTCTTTCAGATCGGTTGTCAGCGAGGTCTCGTCTTTTCCTTCGGCCACCGTTCGTATGATGACCCCGAAGCCTTCCGGCAGTATCGCCTGAACAATCTTCCTGAGGCGGCGCTTCTCCTTGAAGCTGCTTATTTTCTTTGATATGCCGATCTTCCCGTCGAAGGGAAGAAGTACGAGGAAACGTCCGGCCAGGGAGACCTCCGACGTCACCCGGACTCCCTTCTTGCCGACGGGTTCCTTCGTAATCTGGACGATGATCTCCTGCCCCTTGTCGAGCTGGATTTCCTTGCGCGGGGGACGGGGCTGACCAGGGCTGCCGTTGGTGCGGTCGCGGGGGAAGGCCTGAGGTGGGGGTGGCGGGGTGCCGTCCCGGGGGTGTTCTGCGGGGGCCGACTCGGTGGCGGCAAAGCTCTGCTGCTTCTCCCTCTCCTCGTCTTCCTGCTCGTCGTCATCGCCGATCATGGCGGAGTATTCCTCGAACCGATTGCCGATGTCCGAGAAATGGAGGAAGCCGTCCTGCCCCAACCCGAGTTCGATAAATGCTGCCTTGATGCCGGGCATCACCTTGGCAACCTTGCCAAGGTAGATGTCGCCGACCATTTTTTCCTTATTGGCAGTCTCGACGAAGAGTTCTGCCAGGCGACCGTCTTCCGTAATCGCGATACGGGTTTCGTTGGCGGCCGCGTTGATGATGATTTCTTTCTTCATGCCGTACTGGTTGAACCAACCTTTCTTCGTAGCACAAGGCTATACCACAGGTACGGAACGAAGCAGGCAGGCTCCCGGTCCAAGACGGGAGACAAATCTTGTGCATGATTTTACGCCTTCGTCGTTTACCGTCGTGTGGTTAAGTGAGCGCGGCCTGAGGGTGCGCCGCGACGATGATATTATGGAGGTAGCCATGATCCCTTCATACAGGGTCTGAACTACCTTGGGGTAAATTAAGGAAAATTCCACCCCCATGCAACACCCGCCGAAGAGCCGGGGTGGAACAAAAAAAATGAGGTCAAGCTCCCCTGCGTCACACTTTTGGTAACCGACCGTTGCTTCCTTCCGGACCTGGCGGGGTTGAGCTACTTACGGTTGCGCAGGACTTGACCTCACTCTTGGACCGCGATCGATGAGACTAGGGGAGCTGGACGCACGTGGAGCTGATCGGGATCGAACCGACGGCCTCCTCGTTGCGAACGAGGCGCTCTCCCAGCTGAGCTACAGCCCCAGAATCCCTGCACATCGCGGCGGTGCTTTAAATATGATCGTAAATATACGATTCGCATGCGTAATAATCAATATGCCTGGGCTGTTTCCGGGGGCCGGGCGTACCTTGACAAACCGCGCGGGAATGCGTATTTTTTATGTCTAGGTAGTTTATGAACACAGGCTCGGCGGGGATGACAGGGGAATTGAACCAGCGGGAACGGACGGTCTTGCATTACGTGGTGCGCGATTTCATCGACACCGCCACGCCGATCGGCTCCCGATATATATCGAAACGGCATGAAGACGTGCTGGGCCTTAGTTCAGCGTCCATCCGGAATGTCATGTCCGATCTTGAATACCTGGGCTATATCAACCACCCCCACACCTCGGCAGGACGCGTGCCGACCGATCTGGGATACCGGTTCTATCTTGACAGCCTCATCAAGCTGGAAGCCCTCTCGGAAACCGAACAACAAGCCATCCGCGAAGCCCTTACGTCTGCAGAGGCGGAGGACGACCTCCTGAAGGAGTCATCCAGGCTGATGGGAAAAATCTCACGCCAGATTTGCGTCATCACCCCCCCCCACCTCCGAAGCGGGACCTTCGAAAAGATCGAGCTCGTCGGAATCAGCGGGGCGCGCGTCATGGCGATCATTTCGATCAAATCGGGGCTGGTGCGGACGATGATGATGGAAGTGGCCAGCGAGATCCCGCGCGACAAGCTCGAAGGCATCGCCCGCTTCCTGAATGAACGCCTGGGGGGCCTCACCATCCAGGAGATCCGGGACTCGTTTGTCGAACGGGTCAAAGACGGCGCCGGCGAAGACAGCGGGCTGGTCCGGCTCTTCATCGATTCGGTCGACAAGCTGTTCCCCACCTCGCGCAGCGAACGGCTGCATATCAGCGGAACCGACACAATCATCGAACAGCCGGAATTCCTGAATCCGACCGACTTTCGGGGGATCATTGAGCTGATCAACAACGAAGAGATCATCATCCACGTCCTCGCAAAACATGAAAAACCCCCTCCCGGTGTGAAGGTCATGGTCGGCGAGGAAAATCAGGAGTCAAAACTCTCTTCCTACAGCGTCATCACCTCCAGCTACACGACGGGCGAGGTAACGGGGACGATCGGACTGATCGGACCGAAGCGAATGAACTATTCGCGCGTGATCCCTCTGGTTGATTATGTGGCCCGAACCATTTCGGATATGTTCAGTGCAACCAATAGACAATGACAGACGACACGGGAAAGAACGGGGAACAGGCAGCGGCGACGGACGACGCCAAAACAGGAGACGTTGCGGTGACCGGCGACGCTCAACAGATCGATCTGTCACCAGCAGACGATCTCACAAAAAGGCTTGAAGAAATCCAGAAAACCGCCGATGGTTTCAAGGACCAGCTGCTCCGCAAGGCGGCGGAGTTCGAGAACTATAAGCGCCGGACGGACACCGAGTTCGCCTCGATGATCAGAAGCGCAAACGAGGGGATCCTCAACGCCCTCATCCCGGTTCTTGAGGATTTCGCCCGCTCCCTGAAGGCCGCACGGGACCCGGGTAACGGGGGAGCACTTTTTCAGGGGGTTGAATTGATCTATCAGAAGCTCACCAAAGTGCTCGAGCAGCAGGGACTCGTGCCGTTTGAATCAACGGGAAGATCTTTTGATGTGAGCTACCACGATGCGCTGCTGCAGATGCCCCGCACCGACATCCCTCCCGGGACGGTCATTGAAGAGGTCGAGCGTGGCTATATGCTGCACGACAAGGTGTTGCGCCACGCCAAGGTTATCGTCTCCGCCGCCGCAGGACCGGAAGGGCCCTCCGGACTCAAGACGGGGAAAGAAACGGCTGACGCATAATGACAAAAAGAGATTTCTACCAAATCCTCGGCGTCGAGCGGAACGCGTCGCCGGACGAGATTAAGAAGGCCTACCGGAAACTCGCTCTGCAGTTCCACCCTGACAGGAATCCCGGCAATAAGGAGTCCGAAGAGAAATTCAAGGAAGCCGCCGAGGCCTACGAGGTGCTGAGCGACCCCGCCAAACGGCAGCGGTACGATCAGTTCGGCCACGAAGGGATGCGCGGTACAGACTTCCGCCCCTTCACGGATGTCAATGACATTTTCACGACCTTCAGCGATATCTTCGGCGGTGGTCTGGGCGGATCGATCTTCGACGACATGTTCGGCCAGCAAGGACGACCGCGCCAGAGGGGGGGGACAGCCACGGGGGGATCCGACCTCAAGATCCGTCTGAAGCTGACGCTCGAGGAGATCGCGGCGGGGGTCGACAAGAAGCTCAAAATCAAGAAGTGGAAAAAGTGCGAGACCTGCGGGGGGAGCGGCGCCAAGTCGGCCGGCAGTATGATCACCTGCCCCGTCTGCAACGGCGCGGGGGAGCTGCGCCAGGTCTCACGATCGGTGTTTGGCCAGTTCGTGAATATCAGCACCTGCCAGAACTGCGCCGGCGAGGGGCGCGTGATCAAAGAACCCTGCCTGACCTGCCACGGCGACGGTCGGGTGCAGGGGGAGGCGACCATCAAGGTGACCATTCCGGCAGGGGTCAGCGAGGGGAACTACATCCCGCTCCGCGGCGAAGGGAATGTCGGCCGCCGGGGAGGCCCCTCGGGGGACATCATCGTCGTGATCGAGGAGGAAGCTCACGCGGTGTTCACCCGCAACGGCGACGATGTCATCCTCGATCTGCTGGTCGGGTATCCGGATGCCGCGATGGGGACGGATATCGAAGTCCCGACCCTCACCGGACGCGCCCGCCTGAAGATCGACCCCGGAACCCAGTCGGCTCGCATCCTCCGGATGCGCGATAAAGGGATCCCTCATCTCAACAGCTTCGGCCGCGGTGATCAGCTTGTCCGCGTCAATATCTGGGTGCCGACATCACTCAACACGCGGGAAAAGCAGCTCCTGAAGGAGCTCGCGGCAACTGAAAACATCAATCCCAAAGAGGGTGACAGGTCCGCAAACTCCGATAAAAGTTTCTTCGGACGAACGAAGAAAACGTTTCCGTAACCCCCTATGAAGTTCCTCTCCGACCTGCAGCACAGGTTCGGGTGTACGGTGACCGAAATCCGCGTGATGGTCTTCCTTACCCTGACCCTGCTGACCGGCGTGGGGATCAAATGGCTCCGCTCCGCCGAGGGAGCTTCCGGGGCGATCCGGCCGGTGTTCGATTACTCGCAGAGCGACAGCGAGTTTGTCGCGCGCTCGCGCACCGTGTTTGCCGACACGACGGGCGACGACGGACGTTTATCCCGCCGCACGCACCCACAAAAGCCTCGGGTGCCCCCTGGCGGCATTGATATCAACAGTGCATCCAGGGAACAACTTACCATCCTCCCCGGCATCGGCGACGCGTACGCTGAAAGGATCATCCTCCATCGCGATGCGAACGGCCCGTTCCGTTCCGTCGATGCTCTCGAGGAGGTCAGAGGAATCGGACCAAAGACACTCGCGAAGATCCGCCCGTTCGTCAGGGTCGGCCCGCATTGACTAACTCCCCCCTTTTTTGCATATTTCGTTCTTACAGGACTCGCACCATCACCATCACATCCCCCGTGTTCCGTGCCAGCACGTGACCTCATCCTGGGCTTGAGCATCAGCGGCGGCGGCGTACAGGCCGTCGAACTCGAGCGGATCGGCGCGTCCACGACACTCCTGGCGATCGACGAGTGGGAAAACACTTTCTCCCTCGACACCGCCGCCGCGGACGGCCTGGGCCTCCACGACTTCCAGCGGGACCTCGCGAAATTTGTCGCCGATAACCACGTCCACGCCGGCAGGGTCTCCGTTGCCCTTGACACCGCTCTCCTTTTTATCAACAGCCTGCCGATCGAACAGGGACTCACCCGGAGCGAGATCAACGATCACGTCAAGTGGGAACTCACGCAGTATTTCCCCGGGATGGATTCCGCGGAATTCATCACAGACGTCCATATCCTCACCGAAAAGACCAACGGCCCGCATAACGAGGCGCTCAGCGTCTCGGTACGCAGACACGACGCCTCCGTCGTCAGGAAAGTGATCGCAGATGTCGGCCTCGAGCTGCATATAGTTGACGCCGACCATTTTGCGGCCGACACAGCCCTCCGCATCAACTATCCGGACACCTACCGCAAGTATATCGCGCTCGTCGGGGTCAAGGAAACCCGCTTGGATATAAGCCTGATGCGGAACGGAAGCCTGGAGAGCTTCAGGTACCTGACCGTGGGGTCTAACCAGGAGATCATTCAGGGGATCGCCTCGCTGGCGCGAAAGACCCCCGGCGTCCACTCGATCACCGCGTATGGACCGTATCTCGACCGGGACCTGCTTACGCAGATCCGCCGCGGCTCCCCTATTCTCGTCGAGGCCCTCAACCCGTTGCGCCACGTCGACGTCGCAGACTCCCTCCGCCTCGCCGAACACCTCACCGTTCCGTCGTACCGCTTCGCCGCCGCCGTCGGCGTGGCCCTGCGCAGGGATTGAACCATGCGCATCATTACGGGGTTGTATAAGGGCAGGACGATCCTGACCGTCAGGGACTTCTCCGTCAGGCCCGCGACCGACCGGGTGCGGCAGACGATCTTCAACATGCTCGCCAATCGGATCCCCATGGAGGGTGCCCGGGTGCTCGACCTTTTCGCGGGGAGCGGAAGCCTCGGCCTCGAAGCGCTGAGCCGGGGGGCGGCATATGTGACCTTCGTCGAGCAGGGAGAGGAAGCGGCCGGCTGCATCGAGCAAAACGCCCGGAGTTTCGGCTGCGAGGGACGGACCGAAATACTAACCATGGACGCCATGAGCTATCTCGTGCCGGGCCGCGGCCCGTTCGACCTCGTGTTTGCTGATCCACCGTATGAATTTGACCGGACACCCGACATCCCCGGCCTCCTCTTCGATTACAGTCTCCTCCGCCCGGGAGGCTACCTGCTGATCGAACATGCGAATGATCACAGCTTCGACAGCACACCATCGTTCACGGCAGGGCCGCAGAAGAAGTTCGGACGCACGATCGTCACGTTCTTCCGACCGACCATGACAAGGAGCAGGGAGCAATGAAAACACAGATCGCCATCTACCCGGGGACATTCGATCCCATCACCTACGGACATATCGATGTCGTTGACCGGGCAACCCAACTCTTCCCCCGCGTGGTTGTGCTCGTCGCAGAGAATTCGTCCAAGCGCCCCCTCTTCACCAGCGAGGAACGCGTGGATATGATCCGTGGGGTGTTCAAGCGGAATCGGCGCGTCGCCGTGGACGGCTTCGACGGGCTGCTCGTGGATTATGCACGAAAACACGGCGCCACGGTCATCGTCCGCGGCCTGCGGGCCGTTTCTGATTTTGAATACGAATTTCAGATGGCGCTCACCAACCGCAAACTGGCCGGGACGATCGATACGATCTTCCTCGTCCCCCATGAGAAATACACCTACCTGAACTCGAGCATCGTCCGTGAGGTCGCACGGCTCGGAGGTGATGTGTCCGGATTCGTCCCTGCGGACATCCGCAGGAAGCTTATCGCCAGGGTGGGACGCTAGCATCACCATGGAGACGATCGCACGCAGAATACACGCACTCGAGGAATCGCCGACGCTTGCCTTCACGCAGAAGGCCCGCCTTATGCGGGAATCGGGGATCGATGTGGTGAGCCTCACCGCCGGGGAGCCGGACTTCCCGACTCCACGGCATATCAAAGACGCCGCCATCAGGGCCATCGAAAATGACTTCACCCACTATACGGCCAATCAAGGAACGGCGGAACTGATCCGGACGATCATCGACAAGTTTGCAGCGGACAACGGTCTGCATTTCACCCCGGAACAGGTCATGGTGTCGTCGGGGGCGAAACACTCGATCTTCAACGCGCTGTGCGCGATCCTTAATCCCGGGGATGAAGTGGTGATCCCCGCCCCGTACTGGGTGAGCTACCCCGCCATGGTCCGGCTCGCCGATGGCGTCCCGGTGACGGTCCCGATGCCCGTCAGTACCGGCTTCCGCCCTGATGTCCGGCTTCTCCGGAGGGCGATAGGACCAAAAACCCGGCTTTTGATCATCAACACGCCCGGCAACCCGACCGGAGCCGTCCTGACACAAAGCGAGATCGGAGAGATCGCCACCCTTGTGGCGGAGACAGGGATCATGGTGATCAGCGACGAGATTTACGAGAAGGTGATCTTCGATGGGCGCCGCCACTACAGTATCGGCGCGGTGAGGGAGATCAGCGACCGGGTGGTCACGGTCAACGGCGTGTCCAAAGCCTACGCCATGACGGGCTGGCGCGTCGGCTACATGGGGGGGCCCGAAGACATTATCCGGGCTGCCTCCCGAGTTCAGGGACAGACGACGAACAACGCGAATTCGATCGCCCAGAAGGCAACCGTCGCCGCCCTGCAGGGGCCGCAGGAACCCATCCGGGCGATGACGGCCGAGTTCGAGCGGCGACGCGACCACGTCGTGCGTCGCCTCTCAGTCCTCCGCAACGCCACCGTCCCCCTCCCCGATGGGGCCATGTACGCGTTCTTCAACGTCGCCGGCTATTTTTCAAGGGAATCCTCCGCCGGCATCATCCGATCGGCGTCCGATATCGCGCGCTACCTGCTCGACTGTCACCATGTGGCGTTGGTCCCGGGAGACGCCTTCGGCGACCCGGAATGCGTCCGGCTCTCTTTCGCCTGCTCCATGACAGAGCTGGAAAAGGGAATGGACCGCATCGTGCGCGGATTCAGGGAGCTTGAGGACTAGAGGAGACTGCCATGCCCACCTATGAATATATCTGCAGAGACTGCGGCCACGCCTTCGAAGAGCTGCAGTCGATGAAGGACGATCCGCTCGTCCGCTGTCCGCACTGCCATGCGGATGCGCTGGCCAGGGTGATGGGATCGGGGACGAGCCTCATCTTCAAGGGGAGCGGGTTCTACCTCACGGACTACAAGAAGAGCGGGACCTCGCCCTCGGAGGCAAACGAGAAAGAAAAGAAGACTGAAGCAACGGATAAGGAAAAGAAGAGCGGGGATAAGAAAGATGATCATACCCCCCCCGCACAGCCGACGCCCGGCAAGAAAGAGTGATCAGTCGTACCGGTCAAGTTTGAAGTTCTCGCCGAGGTAAAGCTTTCGTGCTTCCGGGTCGTTCGCCAGCGACTCCGACGTCCCCGATTTCAGGATTCGGCCCTCGAAGAGCAGGTACGCCCGGTCGGTGATGGACAACGTTTCGTGTACATTGTGGTCGGTCACCAGGACGCCGATCCCCCGCTTCTTGAGAGCAGCGACGGTTTTCATGATCTCTTCCACGGCGATCGGATCGATCCCTGCGAAGGGTTCATCAAGGAGTATAAACTTCGGGTCCGTCGCAAGCGCACGCGCGATCTCGGTGCGCCGCCGCTCCCCCCCCGAGAGCATGTACCCTTTGCTGTGCGCGATCTGCACGATGTTGAAATCCTCCATAAGCTCCCCGCACTTCGCATTCCGTTCCGCACTGGTTAAGTCCATCGTCTGGAGCACGGCGAGGATGTTCTCCTGCACCGTCATCTTCCGGAAGACGGACGCCTCCTGCGGCAGGTATCCGATACCCATGCGGGCCCTTTTGTACATGGCGATGTCCGTGATCTCGGCGTCATCCAGGAACACGTGCCCCCCGTCCGGCCGGACCATTCCCACGATCATGTAGAACGTCGTCGTCTTGCCTGCCCCGTTCGGCCCGAGAAGGCCCACGACTTCTCCCTGGCGGACATCTACGCTGACCCCCTCGACGACGGTCCGCTTCTTGTAGCGCTTCACCATATGCTCGGCGCGGAGAATCCGCGCTGACGATGGATGCATGCTCTCTGACGTGTCCATGATGTGCTATTTCACCTGCTGGGGAGGATACGCGAACGGGATGAACCGGACGGGACGCGGCCGATCCGTGCGCCACCGGAAACCGGGGATGGCATACTCCTGCTCCCGCCTGAAAACCATATTCTCCGGATAGTAATTACCCTCAACACCGCCGTAAACGGTGATGGTGCTGGCCTTGCCGCCATCGAACTGCATGACGATCCTATCGCCGCTTGTCTTGTTGAGGCCGTTGGCAAGCGAATCGTCGTACAGGTGATAAACGCTGATCGCCCGCCCGTCGACGTCGGTACGCCGGAGTCCCCCGGCATCAAAAAGCATGGTCAGCCGGTCCCCGCTGAGCTGATCGAATCGATCGGGGCGGAGCGAGTCGCCCCGCGAAACGGCAAACGCATTCCCCATCACAAGGAGGCGGCGCAGCTTTCGCTTCACAACGTACACATTGATGGAATCTCCGTCGACCTGTGTTTCACCGTACCAGATGACCGGCCGGGTGCGGAGATGGATGCTGTCCCCCGGCGTGAAGAGACACGCATACCGCCCCGCCGCAGCGAGTTCGGAACGGACGATCCCGACACTGTCGGTCGCGACGAGGCGCTTCGGCGTGCCGCGATAGTCCTCCAGAACACGCGCACGCACCTGCAGGGTGTCGAGCCGTCCCCCCTCCGATGTATCAATCTGCACGAGAAGCGGATCGACCGTCATCCGGCTATACTGCCTCTCCGGCTCGTCGTCGAGACTCCCTCCGTACAGGGTCACCCCGTCGCTCTTGCTCATCACTTTCACGTTTCCCCGCGCACGTGAGAGGCGCGTCACGCGAAAGTAGGTCAACGTGTCGGCCTCCATCACCGAAGCGCTGTCGATCACCACCACCCGCGTGTGGAAAAATGCCTTCCGCGCATCGATCAGATAATTCCCGTACCCCGCCGTGAGCTGTACCCTGCCGTCGTCAAGCCGGACGCTGTCAAATGCCTCCGCCCGCCGTTCGTCGCGGTGGTAGGTCCCCCTCGGTGCACGGAGGGTCATGCTGTCGTCTCGCACCACGACATTCCCGTGGAGATGTACTTTCCCCAGCCGGACGAACTGCAGGGCCCGGTCGCAGGTGATGCGGACGTTCTCCTGGGTGATATAGACATTGCCGATCAGCTCGCGCGCTTCCTCGCCGTCGATCACCAGGCCGACCAGGCTGTCGGCATGCCTCAGTTCAATGACCTTCTGGGCCCGTGCGGCCGTGGGAAGGACAACAAACACGATGACGCCTGCTATCAGTCGCAGCCGGTGCCGTACGGTCGTCCCGCTACTCATGAGACACCGCCGATCCTGTCACCTTGAAGATCCTGTAGTTCTTGAGCCCCTGGTCGCTCACCATCCCCTGCCCCATGATCCGTTCCGTGGGCGAGGTGATATCCACAAACGCATCGGTGTGGATCGTGCGCTCCGCGTTGGTCCAGAAGAGCCGCTCGGTTTTCAGGGTTGTTCCGCTGTCCGACACAACCACCACATTGTCGTAGGCCTCGAAGTCCTGCGTCGCGTCATTCACCCTGCCGCGCCTCGCGGTCAGCAGCGAACTGTGCTCGCCGGTTTCGGAGTAGAAATCGACGTGGATGCTGTCGTTCAGCAGGGTGTAGCGCTGATGCTGGTACGAAGCAATATACCCGGCCCAGAGCACTGCCTTGACACGCGCAGAATCGGAAAAGACCACCGTGCTCCGCCAGCTTTCCTGTGATGGGATTTCGCTTTGCCCCATGGGCACGACCGAGGGCTTCAGCTTTTCTTCACATCCGCCGCACAGCAGCGCAGCCAGAGCTGGAACAACGAGCCACCTCATGAGGCGTCGTCCCCACCCAATCCGGCCTTCACCAGGTCGTGCAGGTGAACAACGCCCATCGGCCGGTGGGCGGCGTCAACAACGATCATCTGGGTGATGTTGTAGGATTCCATCTCCTGCAGGACCAGAAACGCCAGCGTCCCCCCCCGAACGGTCTTCGGATTCTTCGTCATCGCATCGGCCGCTGTGATCTTCGAAACATCCGCCGTCTTCTGCAGCAGCCGGCGAAGGTCGCCGTCGGTGATCACACCTTCCAATCTCCCCCCGGCGCTCACGACGCATGTGCAACCGAGACGTTTTGTTGTCATCTCGACAATCGCGTCCCGCAGCGGAACGCCACCGGTGACGCTCGGCACCGCGGGGCCGGTGCTCATCATCTCGTCGATCTTCAGCAGAAGCCGCTTGCCCAGCGTTCCTCCCGGATGGAACATGGCAAAATCTTCAGGACTGAACTCCCGTCTGTCCAGCAGCGCAATGGCCAGCGCGTCACCCAGCACGAGGGTGACGGTCGTCGAGGAGGTCGGGGCGAGATCGTGCGGACACGCCTCCTCACGCACCGAGGCGTCGAGGGCAACTGTCGAAGCGAGCGCAAGGGGGGAGGTGACCGCACCAACAAGGGAAATGATCGGCACACCAAGACGCTTGAAGAGAGGGAACAGGACGCTCAGCTCGTTGGTCGTGCCGCTCTTGGAGATACAGATAACGACATCGTCGCCCCGGACAATGCCGAGATCTCCGTGGACGGCATCGGAGGGATGAAGAAAGACGGCGGGGGTTCCCGTGGAATTCATCGTCGCAACGATTTTCCGCGCGATGATTCCCGACTTCCCGACACCGGTCACAATGACACGCCCTTTGCAGCCGTAAAGCAGATCGGTCGCACGGGCGAAGCTCTCCCCGATGCGTTCCTCGAGATCCGCCACCGACCGCCCCTCAATGCGTACAACCTCCCGTCCCTTGGCAATCGCTTTTTCGTTGTCGTTCATTCAGCGGCTCCTGACAAAGAGGTTCTTCAGCAGCGAGCTGAAGCCCCGTGCCGGCAACGCAGGCGGATCCTGCGTAATCGCTACCCGGCGCTTCAGCCTGTTGTACGCGACAAAAGCTCTCCGGAGGTCTTCGTCCGCGTACGAGGGGAGACCTTCCCAGAAGAGTGTCGAGCGGAGGACGGTCCCCGGATCGCGGATCCCCTTCCAGAGCATCAGCTCATTATGGAAGTTCGTGATGGGGATGAGATGGACGAACCCCGTCGCCCGGTCGTGCATCCAGATCCGCTTCTCTGCCGGCGAGAAGGCCAGCGTGAACGATGGACCGATGGCGACTTCACGCACCGCCGTCCCCGTCGCGGGCGAGACGAGCCCGGGCCGCCACGACGAATATGTCCACCGACGCTTCTCTTCATAGTGATCGGGGATCTCCTCCCCCGTGCCCGACACGATTTCGACGTTGACCTGTTCGCCCGACTCCTCACGAACGGTGATGGAGTACGCACCCTGCGTTGTTTCCACCATGCCGTAGGCGATCACCGGCGCGAGAGGCGACGTTACATCGGCACAGTCGCCCGGGAAACCAAGGATCAGATCTCCCTCCCCGCGACGTCCTCGGGCGATCACGCGCATCGCCTTGAGCCGTTCGTGATAGCGGCCGTACCCCGGCGAGTCGGCGGGGAGCACGGTATCGAGGAGGTCACGTTCCTTCGGGCGAAGCGGGCGGGGATACTCCATAGGACGGATCCCTTTCATTTTCCCCGGTGCGCGAGGATGAAGTCGACGAATTCTCTCACCGCCCCCTCCCCTCCCGCAACTCGTGTCACGACATGCACAGCGCGCTTCACCGCGGGAATCGCGTTCTTCGGCGCGGCGGAGAGACCCACCGTCTTGAGTAACGGGATATCAAACAGGTCGTCGCCAATGAAGGCAAATTCATCATCGCCCAGGTCGTGCCGCTGTTGGATCGTCCGCAGCGCGGCGACCTTGTCGGCCGCTCCCTGCATCACGTCATCGATCCCGAGAACCCTGGCCCGGGCATCGACGATGGGCGTGCTCCGGCCGCTGATGATGCCGAAAGAAAGCCCGGCCTCCCGTCCCCGCACGATGCCGTATCCATCGTGCGCGTGAAACCGTTTCAGCTCGTGCCCTTCGACGGTGTAGTACAGACCGCCGTCCGTCAGCACACCATCGACATCGAGCAGCACCATTTTGATCCGGCGGGCCCTCGCGGCAAGAGTCGCCTTCCTGAGGGCCATCATGATCCCCGCACGATACGGTCAATGCGCGTCACCTGGTCGAGCAGAGAATCAAGCAGATCAAGCCGCATCTGACTCGTCGCATCGCTCAGCGCGCGCCGGGGATCAGGGTGAACCTCAACGAACAACCCGTCACATCCTGCCGCCACACCTGCCCGCGCAAGCGGAAAAATGAATTGCGGCTGACCCGCGGTCTGCGCCGCCGCGGTGTCCCCCCCGGGGAGCTGAACAGAATGGGTCGCGTCAAAGACGACCGGGTACCCGAGCGCACGCATGATCGTGAGGGACCGCATGTCAACAACGAGGTTGTGATATCCGAATGCAGTCCCGCGCTCGGTGAACAGAACTTTGGTGTTTCCTGTCTCCACGACTTTGTCGGCTGCGTGATCCATGTCGCCGGGTGCGAGGAATTGTCCTTTCTTGATGTTGATGACGCGACCGGTCCTCCCCGCCGCGTGCAGGAGGTCGGTCTGCCGGCAGAGGAACGCAGGAATCTGCAGGACGTCCGCAACTTCCGCCGCCGGCACTGCCTCGGCCTCCGTGTGGATGTCGGTGACAATGGGCATGCCGAGGTCCCTCCTGACCTCCTGCAGGATCTTCAGCGCTTCCTGCATGCCGATGCCGGTGAATGACTTCCCGCTCGTTCTGTTCGCTTTCCTGTACGACGACTTGAACACGACCGGGACACCGTGTCTGGCCGCAATCGTCTTTACCTGGTCCGCTGTCTGCATGACCAGATCCCTGCTTTCCACGACGCAGGGGCCTGCGAAGAGCACGAGCGGATGTGAATCGCCGATCGGAATATCATTAATGAGAACGCTCATGTGCGGGCCATCGGATGCTTCCCGTGAAGGAGTGGTGAGGATAACTGTGAAAAGTACAAAAAAGGGGGATGACAATCAAAGGATCACGCTTTGCTTTAGCTCCGTTTCGGGCGTATATTTGAAGATGATGGCAGACTATCCGGCTGTACACACCCTTCGGGCCTACGCGAAAATCAACCTCGGTCTCATTGTGACCGGGGAGCGGCCCG
>Ga0315273_10002990_pt1 | contig 20280 bp, 21 predicted proteins | sample YL17G02_0_MG_FD_205753 | JGI IMG/M metagenome (GOLD analysis project Ga0315273, IMG submission 205753) | Sediment microbial communities from Yellowstone Lake, YNP, Wyoming, USA - YL17G02_0 | ecosystem: Environmental > Aquatic > Freshwater > Lake > Sediment | place: USA: Wyoming | collected... | reverse complement strand
GGCTGGCAAAAACACGCCAGGTTTTACGCCAGGTTTTATGAAAACCAGTGATAATCTATGTAAAGTGGAAAATCGTAAATGAATGAGTATGAATACCAGTATCAACCAGTGTAATCTTAATATTAATCCTGTACCTCACTCATAATCAGGGGGTCGCTGGTTCGATCCCAGCTTGGCCCACATTGAAAATTAGACACTTACAAAAAGTGTCTTTTTTTATGCGCCAGGTTCACGCCAGGTTTTGAAGAAAAAGAGATGATTTGACCGAAAGATTATTCGATCCTGGGTTCAGGTGAAAGGAGGTTTGTGTTCAACTGTTAATGGTCAATGAACCGATGGAGTTTGCAAAAACCATGACAACTGTGCGTCGGCTTGCAACCCTATTGACTTTGTCCAGGGAGCAGGATTAGTCAAGGTGCCCAAAGTTTTCGCGAAAAAAAGGGCTCCGTTTAAATGAAACGTAGTAAGAAGACAGGTCCAGTTCTATTACAGTTTATGGATTGAAATCCAAATCCGCGACCTGATTTAAAGAAAGCATTGTGTATAAATGGTTCCTGTCATTGACTTGAAAGTTGATATCCCAACCATCTCGTGAAAGAAGGTGCATTAATGAATTACAATTTTGCGAATAGGTCCGTCGTCACTTTGTGCTACATAAATGGCTCCGCCTGCATCCATTGTAATACCACTCATATGAGCAAATTTGGCACTTGATCCCGGACCATCTAAATCCCCTGGGGTACTTCCTGCCACTGTCACTACAGTGCCATCAGGTGCAATTCTACGAACTACATAGTTCTCTGAATCACAAACGAATAAATTGCCTGCAGCATCTATAACAATACCCGTGAGAAAATTGAACTGGGCATTGGCAGTTGTTCCGTCAAGATAGCCTTGCGTACTGCCTGCTACTGTACTTACTTGGCCGTCACTGGTAACTTTTCGGATACGATTACCATCAGTTCCGTACACATTTCCTTCTGCGTCCAGGGCAACGCTAAACGGACCACCAAATTGCGCATTGGTTCCAGCGCCATCTTTATAACCACTGGTACTTCCTGCCAATGTGCTGACTGTCCCATCAGGAGTGATTTTGCGGATTTTGCGGTTAAATGTATCAGCGACATAAACATTTCCATCATTGTCCACTGCAATGCCAAAGGGCCAATTAAACCGGGCACTGGCCCCTTGACCATCCACATCTCCACTCTCAGCACTTCCTGCCAGAGTGCTGATCTTCCCACCTGCATCAATTTTTAAAATATATGAGCTCAATACTGTAGCAAAAACATTTCCTTTTGCATCCACCGCAATTCCCCAGGGAATCTCACCTGTTGTGGAAGACCATAAGGTGTGTGCGTTCCCATCCGGGGTTATTTTAACGATTTCATTATATGGATCATGATGCGTAACATATAAACTTCCTTCGCTATCGATCGCAACGTCCGATCCCCAGGCGGGAACGGTAGTGACTTCTACATTGGGCAGGTAGATTGGGACACTAACAATAAAATCATCCAATGATGATACCGTTATACCATTTGCTGTCACAGTGATCTTACCACTGGTAGCTCCTGCGGGCACTTTGGGATAGATGTGCTGCTTACCAATACTGTCCTGGTATACGTATTCTGCTTCGGCCACAGTCCCATTGAATGCTACGATACTTGTATTTGCGAAGGGGCCTACACCTTTCTCGGGAGGGACTGTAGGGATAAATTGATCACCATAAATAACCACAGAAGATCCCACTAATCCGCTGGAGGGAGAAAATCCCTTAATAACCGGTGAGGGTCCAGGGTTGTCGTTTTTGCTGCAGGCGGCAAATATAAGGAGGATAACGGCTAAGGAGAATTCTGCTTTAAAAGAGAAGTCAGATTTTTTCATAGCGTTTATAAATATAGTAATTGCTAACGATTATACATGTCATGTCCAAAGTTAACAATTTTGTCTGCATAATCAGAAAGAAATCCTGATTTCGAATTTCAAAATTTCTTTTATCAAACCGAAAAAAATCACCCTTAGGACCATACTTATTTTGTTAGTCAAATGCGGCTGGTCTTTCTTGATAATTTTTGTCCCTTGTCCAATTTCTCCACCTAATCATTGTAAAGCAAATTGGCCATAACTCGTTTATTTCGTTTGGAAACCAGCATTTTTATAATGGTCTAAAAAAACTGGACAGGAATTTAATAACTTTAAAATTTCTGCCACATGAAAAAATCAAGACGAACATTCACAGCCGATTTCAAGGCCAAAGTTGCTATTGAAGCAATAAAAGAAATCAAGACAGTATCTGAGCTTTCACAGATTTATCAGGTACATCCTAACTTAATCACACATTGGAAGAAAGAGTTTCTGACAAATGCCGGGAAGGTTTTCAATGCCGCAAATGATGAATCAGCCGAGGTAACGAAGCTCAAGAAGGAAAACGAAGAATTGATCCATCAGATCGGACAATTATCAGTAGACATTAACTGGTTAAAAAAAAAGGTTCTATGATACCACTAGAGACTCGGAGGCAGATGGTAGAGCGTGATGAGGGGCCGATGAGTATATGTTATCAATGTGAACTTTTGGGTATAGCCAGAAGCTCGCTCTATTATACGCCATCAAGAGCTAGTAATAAGGATCTTCAGCTTATGGAGGAATTGGATAAGTTGTATATTGAGGATCCAACACCTGGGACCCGTAGAATGACTAATGAACTTCGGAAAATGAGCTATAAAGTGGGGCGGTGTCATGTACGTACTCTAATGCAGGTCATGCGTTTAAAAACAGTTTATTGCAGGCCTCGCACCACTGTCATAGATCCAGCCAGGTATAAATATCCCTACTTGCTTCGTAACCTGGAGATTCATTGCCCAAATCAAGTGTGGGCTTTGGATATCACATATGTTCCTATGCTCAGAGGGTTTATGTATCTGCTGGCCATTATGGATATTTACAGCAGATGTATTCTGGGCTGGAGCTTGTCTAACACAATGGAGGCTGAATGGGTTGTTAATACATTGAAAATAGCGGTAAACAAATATGGAAAGCCGGGGATCATAAATTCCGATCAGGGAAGCCAGTTCACCTCGGATGAATATATTAATTTCGTTAAGAGCCTTGAAACTGTAAAAATCTCGATGGATGGCAAAGGGAGAGCAATAGACAATGTTTATATTGAGCGATTCTTCAGGACCATTAAATACGAAAAGATTTATCTTGAGCATCCGGAAACAGGTAGTGAACTATATGATGTCTGTTCACAGTTTATTCACTATTACAATGAAAGACGGGACCATTCTTCAATCGGAAATAACCCGCCAATCGTTGTATATCAGAGGGCTGCATAATTATGAACAAAAAAGCAAGTTATGAGTCTCCCCCAACCCCCCTCATTTCAACATATACACTTATATTTGATAAATAAATTGTCCAGTCTCATTAGACCATCTCAGTTTAAAAGAACTAAAAGATGAAAAAAGTTACATTACTATTCTGGGTATGCATGATTTTAACAGGATGCACAGACAGACCAAATGTTAATAAGTCTGCTGATTCTTGTGCAATTCGTTATATTATAGCGCAGTGGGCTAATGCGGTTAAATCAAAAGATGTGAATCAGATAGTGGGCTTTTTCACCCAGGATGGCGTTTCGATGAGTGATGATATACCTATATCTGTAGGACAAAAAGCAATTAGGAATCAAACAGAAAACTGGTTTTCTGATACCACTATTATATTCGATTCTTATTCAACCGCAGTTGACACTGTCGAAATATCAACCTTAGGAGAAATGGCTTTCAACAGAGGCAGAGATCGCTATGTTAAGAAAACACCAGATGGGCCTGTTGAAGTGATTGGCAAGTGGATTAATATCTGGAAAAAAATTGATGGAAGATGGCTATGTGTTGTTGAAATATGGAACAGCGATAAACCATAGAAAGAAATTCCTCTGAAGTCTTCCAAGAAGTATTTATGTTAAATAGTGGACAGTTTAATGTGAATATGAATATTGAAGAGAAATTCATTTATAATCATGCATTTATAGCCAAACATTATTAATTCAATGATATGAAAACTTCAGTCAGTGCTTTATTCTTATTCAGTCTATTTTTATTGGCATGCTGGAATGCACAAGGCCAAAACGCCAGCCAGAAAGTTCAGGCTGGAAGAAATGAAAAAAGCATTACCATTAATGACGGAACGAAACTTTCATATTTTGTGGAAGGTACAGGTAGTCCCATTGTTGTGGTCACTGAAGGGGAACTTTTGGCAAATGCAATATCTAATGATTTAAAAAAGTATTTTAAATTCATTTTTATTAATGCCCGAATGAATGTAGTCGATCCTGGTGATATCAATAAAATTACTTTTAATGTGCTTGTCGATGATGTTGAACAGATACGAAAGGCTCTCAATCTTGATAAAGTAAGTGTGCTTGGACATTCGGTATCAGGATTGATTGCCTTGGAATATGCTCGAAAATATCCTGAACACACTACACATGTCATAATGAATGGGACACCACCTTACTCTGAAGATCGTATGGCTCCAATATGCAGGCAATATTGGGAAACAAATGCCTCCAATGAAAGGAAAGAAATGTGGAATAAAAATTGGCATGGAATATCAAGAGATTCTCTGGACAAGCTTGGTACAAGCGAGACAGGGAAATTGCTTTATATTTTAGATGGGCCTCAGTGTTTCTATGATTACAATTTCACAGCTTCTTCATTACTAAAAAATGTCTATTGGAATATGAAAGTATGGAATCAGATATTTAAAAAGCTGTTAATTAATTATGAGATTTCAAAAGGCAAGCCGATTAACTCGCCTGTCTTTCTGGCGCTTGGTAAATCTGATTACTTAGTTCCTTATACAATTTGGGATGATCAAAAAAGTAAAATACCAAATCTGACTTGTCATATTTTTGAAAAGAGCGGACATTATTCATTTTTTGAAGAAGAAGAATTATTCAGGAAAGAAATTCTTGAATGGTTTGAAAACACCAAGGAAAAGAAATAAATATTTGTTTATAGTCAGTTGTCTCATCGGCCATCCCATCCAGATTTTATCACTCGAATATATGTTTTATGTTATCAGACCGTCTTTTGAAGCGGTCAAAGAAGGACGGATTTTGAGTTCAGGTTCGAGACCTGCTTTGCCCTGCGAAACGAAGTGAAGCAGAGACGGGACAATCATATATTCAATCACTTACGATATTTTTTGTAGGTGATTTTTTATTTGCTGCTAAGATTTCGCAGAAATATATTCCTCCTGAATAGATGTCAACCAGGTTGGTGGAGGTTACCACCAATCTCTTTTTAAGACTAACCACATCTGGTTGTTAAAAATCTTGAAATCACAAATTGTGATATCAAGTTTTAAATAATAAATTTACGTGAGCAAAACACGAAACATATAGCAAAAGGATTAAATCAAATAGCAATACCGGATGAAATAATAACAAGTAAAATCCATTTAATAAGAGATAGGAAAGTGATGCTGGATGAAGATCTGGCTGAACTCTATGGAGTCACAACCGGAAATCTGAATAAGGCAGTTAATAGAAACATAGCCCGCTTTCCTGATGACTTTATGTTCCAGGTTACAAAAGAGGAATTTGATAACTTGATATTCCAATTTGGAACATCAAGTTGGGGAGGTCGTCGGAAACTTCCAAATGCTTTTACTGAGCAAGGCGTGGCTATGTTATCGGGTATATTGCATAGTGAACGAGCAATAACTGTAAACATCCAGATCATGCGTGTATTTACTAAGGTCCGAGAGATCCTGACGGATAATTTAAGTGTACGTCTTGAAATTGAAGAGATAAAAAAGCAGCTTGTAAACCACGATAAAAACATAGAGCTTGTCTTTAGTTATCTTGATGAACTTATCGAGAAACATGAAAATCCAAAACCCAGAAAAGCAATAGGTTTTAATATCCCTACAAAAGAAAAACCATAAGATCTTTTGAAGTAATTGGAAAATAAAAAATCAGTGTCCTAAAATTCTGATGCAATTTTGTCTGAATCGGATAAAATCCCTAATAAAATCTTGCTGGGTTTCTTGCCAGGTTTGGGGGATAACAGGTATTAAATAATGGAAATGTAATGATTTTGTCTTTATACCTCACTATTGATATTCAATGTGTTAAGATAAATCTGTGATCTTTATTTCTGATTCTGGATCAGAAGGCCAGCGCGGCAGTCTGGCTCCTTCGCTAAAATTGCCCACCGGGCAATTTCTTGACGCTCGGCCCGGTTCGAGACCTGACGGGACAACAAAAAGAGCGAGAGCGGGAGCGAGTGCGAGCGACTCGCTCTTTTTGTTCTCACTCCCACTCTCACACTCGCACTTTCTTGCCAGGTTCTTGCTAGGTTTTTGGGGATTTTAAAGATAATTGGGGCAGAATTATACAGAGGTTGGTGGTAGCTTACACCATTTTTATACTATACCCCATCAGGATTAATAAAAACGAGATTGCCTGTTTCTCTTAATCTTGAAATAATGTTGGCTGGTAAAGGAGTATGGGTTCCATTAATATCTTCCATCGGTCTAAATGAAATATTCGTTGGAACAGGTTTGTTTAGAGGATAATCAAAGGTTACAAGGCACTTCATTTTTGATTATGGAGACAAAGTGCTGTTTTTTATGCAATTGTATCGCTGGTTTACTTTTTTTGCTTATATTAGGATAATAATTGTACAGAAAAATATATTTGGTAGTTTTTGCAAAGAGTATTTTTTATATACGAATTTGGGTATCGATTTTTTAATTAAGAGCCTAATAAATGACAGATTGCAGTATTTCAGTCTGTTTAATAGTTAAGTGGCGATATATTTCTAAATCCAAAAAAGCGGAAAATATGATGAAAAGAATCTGTTACATTTTGACCGACATTTTATTTATCTCATTTTTGACTATGAGGGTTGCTCTTGCCCAAGCAGATGTAGAAGGAAGCAAAGATCACCCATTAATAACCCGCATGCCCGACTATTACATCAGTAGTTATACTATATCTGAGTTTGGCGCATTCGATCCGACTGTGATAGGTGGTAGTGATGTTCATTGGGAAGGGAAAGTATATTCCTTCGGATATGATCGGAAAGAGTCTGCCCGGCCCATTAGTATGCTGCAGATAATGCGAAACTACGAAGCAGCGATCAAAAAGGCCGGAGGAAAGATTCTCGGGACCGGTGATGAACGTCGGATGGCAGCTGAGATCAGAAAAAACGGTTCTTTGACCGGGGTTTATGTCGAGGCATTCAACGAAGCAAGGAGTTATAGCCTGACTATTGTCGAATCACAGACAATGAAGCAGGATGTCGTTGCAGACGCCAAGGCGATGAGTAATGACCTCGCCGAAACAGGTAAAACGACAATCCAAGGCATCTATTTCGACACCGGTTCGGCTACAATCAAGGCTGAGTCAGAGCCGGCTCTGATCGAGATGGTGAAATTATTTAAAGACTCTCCCACACTTAAGGTCTACGTCGTTGGTCATACAGACAATGTCGGCAGCCTCGAATCAAATCTCAAACTATCTTCCGACCGCGCAGCTTCCGTGGTCAAGACACTCACCGAGCGGGGGATTGCAGCGTCACGCCTGAAGTCTGCTGGAGCTGGTCCATATTCACCGGTAGCTTCAAATGACACAGATGAAGGCAAGGCGAAAAACCGCAGGGTGGAGTTCGTCAAACAATAGACCATTATGGATTTTCAGGAGTACGGACAAATTTCAAGAATGAGTAAGATTCGTGGTATTGAGTGTTAAGCATTTTTTATTTTGATGGTGGCTAAAAGATTTACATCCGGAGAGTTCAGGTTCGAGCCCTGACGCAGCAACAAAAACAGCCACGAAAGTGGCTTTTTTGTTGCGGAGGAAGGACCCTGACAAACCGAACAAAGTGAAGTTTCGTCAGTGGACCTGACGGGACAACCAGGTATGCAACCACTTACGATGTATTATGTAAGTGGTTTTTTCATTCTTGCCAGGTTATTGATAGGTATTTGAGGTATTTTGGAAAAGCCAGTACCCCTGACCATAGTTGGCCAGAATAAATTGACCAGCGAAAACCGGAGTTAAAAATTTGATGTTTAGATAAATATAATTATTGTCATCTGACCGGCCAAATGTAGTTAAGCCGTACGGCTTTTGAAGCTGTCATCTGGAAAAGAATTATTTGACTTTGGTTTCAGGTCGGTGTAACTTGCATCATCATTGATATATGGTTTATTTATCTATAAACAAGGTAAAAACTATGAAAAAAGTTATTTTTATTCTTGCATCTATAATATTATTGTCAGTAGATGTCAACTGCCAAAATTATTATTATAAAAAATATGGTGTAAAGGAGCTAAATCAGCTTACACAGGAACAACTTGCCAAAGAACTTAAATTGAATAAAAAAGCTGTTGGATTTAGCATTGGCGCTCTGGCAGTTGGTACTTCCTTTATTGTCTTGGGAAGCTATTTAAACAAAGAAGCAAATAAAGAACCAACATCATTTAAAGATGTTGAAGCTTGGCCTTCTGAAGTAGTTTTAGGGATTGTTTTGATTACTTCAGGGAGTGTAATAGATCTTTGCGGATTATTCTTATTGCCCTATTGCTCGATAAAGATTGATAAAATCAAAAAGCTTATGGGTAATTCAGAAGTTAAACTTGGTTTAATAAATAGCCCAACTTATAATATCTACAATAGTTCAAATATGTCTCTAACACCTTGCATTTCTTTAGCCATCAATTTTTAGTAATAAAATCCTTTTCTTGATCTGGACCCGGATAATAATTTAATTAAACAAAGATTCCCGTGAGAATAATGACAGCCACTTGAGTTTCTTGTTGGATCAAAAATTATAAAAGGCTGTTGCTGGGCAAAAATAACATCTGTCTCGTCCTAGAAAAACCTTAACATTGACCGTCTCAAACTGACCACCCCAACCCGGAGTTAAATCCTTGTTGTTTTTCAATGTATGTTCGTTGAAATCTGACCGGATTTTGAAGTGGTCAAATAAGGACGGATTTTATAACCTATTCAGGTCTGTACATTGTCATAATTATGTACTGGTCGGTGGTAATTACCACCATTCTCATCTTAATTGAGCAGCGGGTTCGTTTATCTTGATAACAGAATTTCGATTTTTGAGATTAATTCATTTGCGGGTCCTACCAAATCCAAAACATCTTCCTTCTTGAAGTCAATATAGTCATCGTAATCTCCCGTTTGCCTCAAGTCGAAAATGTCTGTATAAAATTTACCAGATTCCTTATCAATAAGACCCGACTTAACAAAATGTAATCCAAACATTTGCCTCACACCGGAATGAGTCTGAGCATGAATATCTTTATCAACGAGCAGGGCAATCACGGCATAATAACAAGCGTAGTAAAGTCTATTAACAGATGTATTCCATAATTTATTTTCAACATGCAAACTAACTTCATTAAAAGTCTCTCTTGCTTTTGTAATCCTGTATTTTACTAACTCCTGCCGCTCTTCCTGATTCATAAAACTTTACCCTCCCTGGCAACATTTTCATAAAATGGAGTATTCCTATGTCTCTTCTCCCAATCCTTTTTAGAAAATATCAATGGACTTATTATAGTTCCTGTATCAAATTCAATATCATATAAGGGATATTTGATCCTTTTTTGGTCAAATCGTGTAATTATTTCTTTATCTAAAAGAACTAACAAATCCAAATCCGAATCAACCCTAAAATCTCCTCTTGCATACGAACCATACAAAATCAGTATTGCATTTGGTTCTGTGTTACTTACAGATTCTTTTATCAATTGCAATATGTAGTTTTTATCTTTCATGCAACAAATTTACAATTTTCCGAGGAACCATCGCCACAAATTCTAATCCAATCATCAATCTCTTTGAAATCTAGATGCATAGGAAATCTATAAAGGTCTGTTTAAAATCTTGCTAGGTTTCTTGCTAAGTTTTGGTGATAATAGGTATTAAATAATGGAAATGTAATGATTTTGTCTTTATAACTCACTATTGATATTCAATGTGTTAAGATAAGAATATTATATTCTCGTATTCTTCTGGATCAGAAGGCCACCCCTTCAGTCACGCTCCTCCCTAAAATCAGCCAAAGGGCTGATTTCTTTACGGTCGGTCCGGTTCGAGCCCTGACGGGACAACTCAAAACAGAGCGGGAGTGAGAGCGTGAGCGAGCACTCTCGCTCTGTTTTCTCAAAACTCACTCTCACACTCACACTTTCTTGCCAGGTTCTTGCTAGGTTTATGTGATAATTTGTTTAAATTTAAACAAAGGTCGGTGGTATTTGACACCATCCTTTTTTTAAAAGGAATAATCAGTCCCTTGATCATATACGTATGTTAATGTTTTTATTAAATATTACTATCTAAATCAAGAGTCAACTGCATCAGAAGTGATATCCAAGGCTTAATCCAGCTGATATAAGAAAGCTATCAGGATAGTTTGTCTCATTCAATGACACAAATGGAGTAAGACCGATCCGGAATAAAAACCCTTTGCTCAGAGGCTGATATCTATAACCTAAAAATGAGATGATATCACAAATTGGATTTGATTCTGAACCTTCTTTTTTATTTCCAAACAACAATCCTCCACCGATTTCGAAATGATGTTTATTTTGACCAGTTAAAAAACCGACAATAATCGGAACAGTAGTTATTCTTCCAGTGACTGACCTGTCAAACAGTTCCGATGTTTGGAAAGTGGCAAAACCTATTCTGCAATAAATGTTCGGATGAAAATTTCTTTCATAGTTTATTGAATAATATCCTCCGTTACCAAATAATTCAAGATAGAATGCATTTTTCGTTTTAGGAAGGTCCAGTGAAAAACCTCCTACAAAAAGACTATTGAAGCAAATTGACAGAAATAATGTCTTGATTATTTTCATAGTTAAAATCTTAAAATATAGATATTTAAAGGAATCATATGCATTTTATCTGATAGTAAAAATTGGTTGTGATCCAGAAATCTTTCAAATAGTCAGATTCGGGATTAGGTTATGCATTTGACCTGCGGCGTTTTGAGCGGCATTTTACCTACTGCATAAGAATCCTGTACATATCGTCAAAAACATGTAACTGATTATCCCTGTCGTGTTGCATAATATTATCACGGCCATTCAATCTGGTCACAACGTGGAGATCTGAATCAATCATTTCGACATCTGTTTTTGATCCATCGCTGTTCTTAAGTCCTTTGTATATCAGAACGGCACTTACAGCATCCGCGGTGGGGTCTTTGAGCGATTTATATACTTTGACCCGTGTGCCCGCAGGCAGATTATATCCTTCCTGAAGGTCCTTACGCGCTTTTTCTATCACACTCAACAATTGCTTCAATGTTTCCTGCGGCCTGAAATGATACCAGTGACCTTCTTCCGAAGTGGTCATCGAAGTTTCCAGATAACCCATCATCGGGCCAACCAGTCCGATAATTGTGAGTAGCTTATCCGAGGGTATAACAATAGGATCAACCATAAAGATATGTTTCATGCCATTATCTCCGATTTTACCTTTTTTAATCAGGTCCATCACCAACGGACAAGCAGCTGAGGATCCGGCAAAGCTGATGTTGGTATATCCCCTGGCGCGGAGGGCATTGTATTCAGCCATAATGGGTTCCTGCCAGTCTTCCCAGGTTGAGTTTTTGAATTCCTCATAGGTGCGGCCATGTCCTCCCAAAAGAACTTGTGATACAAGAACATCTGATTTTGCATCACAATAGGTACGAAACTCATCCCATTCAAAAGTCGTTGCTGAATAACCGTGAACCGCAATAATAACAGGTGTGTTTTTTTGAATTTCACCCGGATCTGTAATAGCAACCGATACCAGGTATAGTTCCAGATTATAGAGTGATGGATCAAAAATCTGGTCCCCGTCCAGCATCGTTGCGTTATCGATATCCGGGCTTTTGGAACAGGCAGACAAAACCAATAACAAAATTACAATTAGTCCGTAAAACCTATTTTTAGTTGTCATCTTTTTTCTATTTAAATAGTGTATAGAAGATACTCATCTGGTAATAAAAAGGATACAAAGTTCCCGGTCCGGAAGGTCCGGATCCGGAATTCAGATTATATCCCGCGCTTATGCTGGCCGTAAGAGGGATTTCGAATTCATACGATAACCCCGCATCTATTGAAAACAAGAAAGCTTTGTGGGGCAGAACATCAAAAATATCCTCCTCATAATCAGCATGGAAGTACCCTAAATTTATTCGGGCAAAAGGCTGAAATTGTTTTTGATGATGAAAGTAGTAACCGCTACTGATAAGATAGTTGTCCTGCTTAATAGCATTGGAACCCATGGCGCTTCCAAGTCGGCTTGTAACATAGCTCAATCCAAAATGAATACGGCTGTCAGCAATCTTTGGACTGGTAAAATCAAAAGAAAACCCATTTTCCCAATAGAGTTTTTGGGTCTTCTGAATCCGGATACCTCCCTTTAATTCTCCGGGCCAGCCATTGTTTTTACTAGAGTGCTGAGCATTCAGGCATAAAACGGAGAAAATGCAGAGAATTGATAAAACTATTTTTTTCTTCATTTAAAAAAATTTTGTATGTTGCTTATTTCTGAATGTGCAGGTTTTCAAATCAGGTTGCACAGTTTAATGTCATATATTAGAAGGTGCTTTAATTATACACTAATTATTCATCCCTGTATATAAGACGTAATTCTGTCTTCAGGTAAAAAGGAATTTGCATTTATTTCGTACTGTCCTCAACCACTCCTAGCGAAGCATTCCCATTCTTATAATAATCCAACCTGTACGATTTCAGCAGTTTTTTCGATGGGTTTATCAGATTAAACAGCAAGGATGAATCATTTACCCACTTGTAAGATGCCTTATCATACTCATCTTTGAGTAATAGAGTAAAATCAGTATGCTCTTCTAACTGGCTGTTTTTTAGTTGAAATGTCGAGATAGAATAGGCTTCCAGAGTGTCCCATTTTACCCTGTATATTTCAAAATCTCTATCCTTATGCTTGCTTAAATCTGTTTTTGGAACTTCAGAATTTCTAAAATCATTTATTGAGATAAACTTTTCATCACCTGAGCTACCAGAAGAGTTAGCGGGGATAGACTCCTTACTATTTAACGAACAAGTTATCAAAAGCGTTGCCACTACCGGAAGAATAATAATGTTCTTCAAAGAGGCATAATTGTGTGATGGTCTTTTATTGATCCTTACTATCCGTTTTTTTACTGAATTGGAATAATTATGCGCCAGCGGAACAAACATCAGGTCTTTTGGAATATTAAGTAGCTTGTATTGATATTCTTTTATATTACCTGAAGTCTTTAATGCAATGTTATCTGCCAGGTATTCATGGTTTAAGACAATTGATCTTTTAATCAGCCACATAAACGGATTGAACCAGAGAAAAGCAATCAATATCTCGCTAAATATCAGATCAAAAGTATGTCCCTGCCTAACATGGGCATTTTCATGCCTGAGTATCTCAGTATAATCTGCACTATTATATTTATTCCCGGGTATAACTACAAAAGGAAAGAACGAAAAAGGAGGATATTCCATCTCCGATAAAATGACTTTTGGGAATGCAGTTTCCTTTAAAGTCCCTTTCCTGATTATAGAATAAGCCTTGGTCACACTTATTAATACTCTTAACAATAACAGACCGGCTACTCCAAAATAGAAACACACTAACAAATAATTCAGATTTAAGGAACTGACCTTTTCAGTTATTGTGGATTCAATCAGAGTCCCCGATAAGATAATATCATTCATTCTTTTCATCGGTTCGACTGGGACAATACCTGTTGAAAAACCTGAAATTTTAACGAGAGGTATTATAAACGAGAGGATCAAACTTATCAAGAGGTATATTCTGTTTCTCAGGTAAAATGTATCAGTACTGAAAAACAAAATATAACACAGGTAAAATATACCTGTCCCGAATGACACTTTAGCCAGATACAAAAGCAAATTATCCATTTGATCCTCCATTTTCAATAATGTCAATAATTTTTTTCAGGTCATTTGCATTTAACTTTTTTTCATTGACAAAAAATGAAACAACATTTTTATAAGATGATCCGAAATAATCAGTCACTACATCTTTCATGAATATTTTCCTGTACTCCTCTTTCTTTACAACTGGGAAGTATTCATGGTTTTTGCCATATGCTTTATGATCAACATAACCCTTTTCTTCTAGTCCGCGGATTAATGAGGAAAATGTGGTGTAAAGCGGTTTAGGCTCAGGATGCAGTTCAATCAGCTCTTTAACGAACCCCTTCTTTGCTTTCCAGAGGATCTTCATTGCCGACTCTTCTTTCCTTGTAAGTCTTTTCATTTTTAAAACGGTTTATTCAAAGATATAACGGTTTTTTCAGTTATGCAACTGTTTCTTCACTTTTTTTACTAAAATGTACGTGTATTTGGAAAAGCCAGTGGCCTTGACCAATTCTGGCCGGAGTAAATTGACCGCTTATTGCCGAAGTTACATCCTTGTTTTTAAGCTCTGTAAATTAAGGACAATCCGACCAGCTAAATATGGTAAAGGTGTCCGGCTTTTGTATTTGTACAAAGTTCCTTTCCCAAACCAATATTCCGATACTAAACAAATTAATTATGATCTAATCGAAGAAATTTGCCAGGTTTCTTGCTAGGTTTTGGGGATAACAGGTATTAAATAATGGAAATATAACGATTTTGTCTTTACAACTCACCATTGATATTCAGGATGTTAAGATAAGATTCTTATATTCTCGTCTTCTTCTGGATCAGAAGAGTTCAGGTTCGAGACCTGACGGGACAACCAGTATATCAACCACTTACGAGATTTCTTGTGAGTGGTTTTTTGTTTCTTGCTAGGTTCTTGCTAGGTTTTGGGAGGTTATTTATAATTTTAAAGATGGATGGATTTTATATAATTCCCATTCTGAAGTTTTAAAACGGGGACACCTATTTTCGACATCCATAATCTACAAACCCTAATATTTTTTTCATAATCAGGATCAATACCTCTATCAACTATAGCCTTTGCCATCTCTTTTATTGAACCTCCTCCTTCTCTTGAGATATACTCCAAACAAACAGATTTTTTTGTAATTCTTTTGCCCTCAGAGTGCCCATAGTTACTAGAATTGATACGATTGGTCCACTTTTCCGTTTTAGCTGGATCCAATTGAGGTTCGTCCTGTCTTAGAACCATCATTGCCTTATATAATTCTTCGTCTTTTTCCTCAAGAAATTTCATTATGTGATTCATGGTTATCTCTTTGTATTCTATTCCATGATGGTCCATTGCTTTTTTAAGATTCAGAGGGATTCGATTGGCAATTATCATAACTCGGGCACTAGGATCCTTTTCGGAAAGTATATATCCCTCATATTCCATTACTTGGCTTAAAGAGTTTCTCTGAAGATTACCTATTTTAAGTTCAACGATTAATTTCTCTTTAAACCTATCCTCGAACAGAATGTCAATCCTTTTTCCAAAATAATTAACCTGTCTACCTATGAATGTTAAATTGTTCTCTATTAGTTTTGTATACTTAACGAGAATATCCTCAAATAATCTTTCGCTTAGCATCTGTTTTTATCATTAATCTATTAAAGGTAAAACTTTCTTTGGGAAGAGTGAATTTTACATCTTTTAAGTCTCCTTTGAAAGATCATCTTCATCTAATCATTCTCCCTTACAATTCCTCATAAACTCTCCAAGAATTGACCAGAATCAATAAGTGAGAGAGGTTTATTTAATAATTAGCTCAATTCCATCGTATACATTACAATTTTTTATATCAAATATTACCCATCTATTGGAAGGCAAGATTCATGATTAATTACTTTTTAGTAAATGGATGACCCCGATCATCATAATTAGATCGATTATTCCATTTATCGGTTCGGGTTAGTTTACCTTCGTTTATTATCGCAAATCCCCAGCGTATACCAAGGAAGGCTGGATACTGTTCTGTATTTGAACTTTTAATCGTTGAAATTTCTTTACCAAAAAGAGGCCTTAATTGTTCTTGTCTTTCAGTAGTTAGTGAACCCCTTTGTTTTATCCAGCTTGGCTTGATAAAAGGATTGTTCTTTGCATCTATAATACCATCGGGCTCTTCCATTTTTTGAGTTTTTAATTTAACTATTTTAGTTGAATGCACTGTTTGATTTTCTTTATGACCATAGCGACCCCATAAATAAAGAATTGAATCAAGATGAAAAGGTGTTATTCCGACTGAATCAGCAATTTCCTGAGATAAAATGAAGCTCTCTTTTGGAGATTGTTTACATGTTTTTAAGTCAGAAATTAACTCAGGGAATTCTCGTCGAAAATGATGGTCAACTTTTACATACCTCGTGAAGCCTATTTCTTTAAAAAAATCACAAATCAAAGCCACCCCTACATTACTAATGGGCTTTGCAAATTCTTCAGCTAAATTCCACATAGCTAATGGAGTTACTGCACAGGAAATTTTCTGGTAAAACTTGTCAATCCCATTCATCAATTCATTTGAAAGGACTTTTGTTCCTGTGAGTAAAACTGAGATAATTCTTGGGTTGAACTGTTTCCGTGATAGGTCAAAATTTTTATTCGTCTGTATCTTTAATGCTAATTTATGAAGAGTTTCTGGAGACCAGTTTGAATCTTGAAGAAAGTCATTGTTATTGAATGCTTTACTCAATGATAATGAAATTGTATCCCTCATTGGGATATTTCCGATAAAGGATGCTAAGTATCTTCGAAGAGGAGCATAACTAAAAGCACTGACACAGAATTGCTTTGTTAATATTCTCATATCTTCGGGTTTTGAAGGTGATTCCCATTTTTCAAGAAGTGATTGAATACGAATTCTTTCAATGGGGTCCATTGGATATGAATGGTCATATGAGAATTCAATTAATAGAGATCTCCTACGCTCTATTTCTTGTTTAAGATCTTTAGTTAATTTGAGTTTATCCATGGTCTCTTTTTTAGTATTTATGGGGTGATGTATTTCAATATCCTATGCATATTGTTTTATATTAACCTAGATTTGAGTCTCTTTAACAATAATCAAATTTACTAAAAACTCATCACTCAGAGTCATAATCAAACACTCACAAGCTCAATTGTAAATGATTTTTTATTTGGTATCAGTTTGGTGCCTGATTTTGGACACTCTAACGAACTTCCCATTATGAGTGAAATGTATTTTGACTTCATAATTAATTCTCAATTCTTGGTGAGAGTGTAAATAAATCACCACTAAATTGCCATTTGTCTCTTTCCAAAGAATCATTTACTAATACCTTAACTGCCAAACATAAATCATCTGACGGATTCCATTGTATTGAGTCTCCCCAACGATGCAACAGGTTTCTTCTTCCTAGGATTGCCAATTTTGGATCAACAAGCAAGTCAGCAATATTTCTCTGGCCTTTTCCTGTACGATCAGCTATGCATTTTGATAAAAAAGTAATATCTGATCCGTCATGAACATGGAATACACTTACTATGCCATCTAATAAAGGCTTGATTACAGCGGCCACATTTATCTTAGTTCCCGAAGGAACATTGATTCTCAAATCCAAGCCAAATGCATCAAACCGCTCATTCATTCCTGTCATATCAAATTTTTCTGTCTTCAATGCATACCAATATGAATCGAGTTTAGTATTACTTTTAAAAGCAGGACTATTTATATTTGACCAGGAGAATAAAGTTTTGCCTTTCTTCCAAAATTTAAAGGGATTATTTAAATCTGCTACTTTATAACTATAATAGTGTGGAGCGTATTTAAAAAAAAATGGATTCTTTGGTGGAAATCCAATTTTCTTTTCAAAACATAATCCCTCTTGACATAAGTTCTTAAAAGTTCCAGTACCTATATTATACAATAACACATTTTCTACATCACAATATTCCGTGTGATCAGCGACATAAGAAGCATAGAGTATCGAGTTAATAGATGGTTGAATTTTCTTTATGGAATTACTCAGTGAATCTCGTAGGTCTTTAATTTCGCCTTTAGGTTCAAAAGGTATCCGAATTGTGGACCATAATTCTACAGTATTAAGATTACCTTCTGGTCCCTTTTGTACAAACTTTAATTCATTCATTTTTTTATCGTTTATATCTTTAAGATGACCCAAAAACTCCTTCAAGTCAAAAATAAACAAATTAAACCGATGTGGAAAAGCAAGTATCGCTGACCACATTTCTATGTTTTGTCTTGTCAGACCGTTAAAAGGAGGTCAGACTTTGCGGTAATTTTATCAAACCAATTTAATCTACAATTTTTTATAGTGGCTGACCGCCTATCCCTTAGCGAGACATGGTGATAAGATGTCGCTTCTTATATATTCTTTCTCAAAGACATTCTTAACTTTATAGGAGTGTTCGTCTACCTATTCGTGGTATTAAGGTTAATTACCAAATAATTAGTGTTTAAATTAATGATAAAAATCAAATGGGTAAAATTACGGAGGCAAAGAAAATTTATGACCAATTGGCTGCTAAATATTTTAAATTGAAAGGATGGGAACCTTTTATTATTAACCTGACAGGAAAAGCAGTAGCTGATATAATTGCAATAGGAGTTAACGACTTGGGTATTGTTGAAGTAAAGAGTATTTCAGAACAAAGCTGTGATACAAATTATGATGATACCAAAAACCTTTCACCTATATTAAATCCAAATATCGCAGTTTATTTACAGGATGCCCGTCGAAAAGTACGAAAACTATTTCCCAACAGAACTGATAAAATTGAGAGACTTTATGCAATTACAGTGACTTGTCAACTTTACCGATACTTTTTTGAGTTTGAAGCTATACTTTCTACTTATGCTAAAAAGATACCTCCGCAAACAATAGAAAAAATCAAGAACCTTAAAAAATCTGGATATTTAATTGTACCGATTGATTACTCTCAGAAAGCAGTAACTGCGATGAATATACTTCGATCAAATAATTATATAAACTCATATTCTACTAAGGAAGCATCGAAATTATTTATTTTAGAAGTTGTATTTACTGTTTTCTGATTCAGTTTAGCCAGTATCACTGAAGTGTAGAAGCAAGTGCCCTTGGCCATGTTTAGCCCTATCAGATTGACAACCCAAAGTCGGAGTCAATTATTTGTTGTTTTGAATTGTATGTTCGGTGAAGTCTGACCGGATTTTGAAGTGGTCAAAGAAGGACGGATTTTACACTTCGTTTCAGGTTAAAGGATGTATGAGGTTCATGGTAGGATATTTAAGGTGAGTAAGTACAATCTTACTTATTAAAAGCGGTCAGCAACTATCATTCCAAAAACATTTCTAATTATCTTTTTTTAGAATGTAGAAACCGTAAACTTCATCAATTTGTATCTCATTAATGGAATCTTCATTTTCTATGAATTTGTATGTAGTGGAGCCTTCGTCAATCCACAGATTATCATTTAGATAATTAAGGGATATAGGTTTATTATCATCGATCATTATCAGGATGATGGAATCGTTATTAGAAACATTCACTATCATATCTTTCCCTCTGCCTTGTCCCTTATATTTACCATTGAATTTTAACAGATTCCCACTATATGCATGAAATTCATTTGAAGGTTTCCCAAATATAATGTCTGAAATAAATTCTGCGACCTTAACGGGTGAAACAGAACCAACTGAATTAATCAAAACTATAATAGAGATATTCTCATCAGGGAAATACCTGTTCTCTGAAAGAAATCCATTAATACCGCCCCCATGCTCCAACATCCTTTGGCCATTCTGATCTCTAACAGTTATTCCTTTGGCATAATGGGTAATTGTTCCATCATTGAGTCTTACAGGAGTAATATACGCTTGATACATACTATCCCTTAGAATTTTCCCGTGGTGCACTGCATTATTCCACTTTACTAAATCTTCTACAGATGAACATAAAGAACCAGCCGCATAAGGCCAGGTGTGATCCAAATATGCGGCGCGGATCAATCCATTTTCACCAGTATCATATCCATGTGCCCTGTTTTTTATCACTTTGCTCTCGCTCCCATAATAGGAATTTGTCATTCCTGCTTTTTCAAACAGATTTTTTTGTACATATTCTTCGTATGGCATGCCTGAAACCTTTTCAATTATCAGTCCGAGCATAAAAAAGCCTGTATTATTATAAATCAGCTCTTCGCCAGGATCAAAGTCAAAAGATTTAGTTTCCACAATTCGAAGTAAAGTATCTCTACTGTATTTTTGCATTGTGAGGGTTCCAAATTCAGGTAACTCTGTAAATCCCTTAATTCCTGAAGTGTGACTA
>Ga0315273_10002989_pt1 | contig 20281 bp, 16 predicted proteins | sample YL17G02_0_MG_FD_205753 | JGI IMG/M metagenome (GOLD analysis project Ga0315273, IMG submission 205753) | Sediment microbial communities from Yellowstone Lake, YNP, Wyoming, USA - YL17G02_0 | ecosystem: Environmental > Aquatic > Freshwater > Lake > Sediment | place: USA: Wyoming | collected... | reverse complement strand
CATGTCGAGCTGAAAAAGGCGGCCCCGGCCGCTGCGGCCTATATCCTGACGAATGCCCACCGCAGGAGGGTGGCGCTCAAGGTCAATGCCCGGGAGCTGTACCATATCGCCCGCCTCCGGGCCGACGGCCATGCCCAGTGGGACATTCGCGAGACCGCCCTCCGGATGATCGCCCTGGCGAGGGAGGCGATGCCCCTGACCCTGATGCTTGCCGCGGGAAAGGACGCCTTCGCCGAGCTTTACGGCCGGACCTTCCCCCAGGGATCGCCCTTTTCTTAAGGGCGCGCTATGGCGGTCTATGGCCGGTGACGAAAAATCAACCCATAGAGATCATCCCTTCCGCTGAGATCGTCCGGGGTAGATTCAGCGAGCGGCTCAACCGGTTCGTGCTGCGGTGTGCCGTGGAGGGGCAGGTTTGTTCGGCCTACCTGCCCAATCCGGGCAGGCTCTGGGAGATCCTCCTGCCCGGATGTACTCTGTATCTGGTCAGAAATCCCGACACCGGAGGCGTAAAGCCGAAACTCCCCTGGACGGTCGTGGCCGCCCGGCGGCAGGGCCGTCCCATCCTCTTGCACACCCATCTGGCAAATCAGGTCGTTGCCCGTCTGCTCGAAGGCGGGCTGATGCCGGGCCTGAACGGCGCCCGGATCGTAAAGAGGGAAGTGCAGGCGGGACACAGCCGCTTCGATTTCCTCCTGGAGGCGGCGGGCCGGCCCTATCTGCTGGAAGTCAAATCCTGCACCCTCTTCGGGAATCGGATCGCCATGTTCCCCGATGCCGTCACGGAACGGGGCAGCCGTCACCTGCGTGAACTGGCCGCCATCTCCCTCCGGGAAGGCATTTCCTGCGGCGTGGTCTTCGTCGTCCACTGGAGCGGGGCCCGCTTCTTTCTTCCCGACTATCACACCGATCCGGAATTTGCCCGCACCTTCCTGGAGATGAGGGAGCGGCTCGATTTCCGGGCCATCGCCGTGACCTGGGGACAGGACCTGCGCCTGAGACCGCCGGTCCGGGAACTGGTGATCCCCTGGGATCTCATCGATCGTGAGCACCGCGACAGCGGCAGCTACCTTCTGATCCTGGAGCTCGCCCGGGATCTTAGCCTGACCGTGGGCGGCCTCGGCGAGATCCTCTTCCGAAAGGGTTACTATCTATACGTGGGATCGGCGAGAAGGGGTCTAACGAGCCGTCTTGCTAGGCACCTGCGGCGGCGCAAGACCCTTTTCTGGCACATCGATTATCTCCGGGATCGGGCCGATGGCTGCACGGCCGTTCCCATCCGGTCAAGCCGGTCCCTGGAACATGAACTGGCCGCTGCCCTGAGTCAGATCGCCCAGTGGTCCATTCCGGATTTCGGCGCTTCGGATTGCCGCTGCCCGACGCACCTCTTTGGGATGAATGAGCACCCGCTTCGCTCCCATCTTTTCCTTGATATGCTCCAGCATTTCCGCATCGACCGCCTGGAGGCGGAGCTCGCTGGAAAGTGACCCGCATTTCCTCGAATCGTAATAATTTACACCGGCGGCGTCATGCCTGAGGAGACGGCATCTCCGGCATCGCTCTTGTCCGGTTACGGTTCCGGTGGACTGAAGCGCACCGAAAGGGGGCCGCCGAGCCGGATGAAAAAGGTGCTTCCCCGGCCGGGAGTCGATTCGACGCGGATGGAACCGCCGTGATCCCGGATGATCTTCTGGCAAATGGCGAGCCCCAGCCCCACGCCCCTGTCCCTGGTCGTGAAGAAGGGCTTGAAGATATGCTTGAGGTCCTCCTTCCGTATCCCCCGTCCCGTGTCCCCGATGGCCACACTTATGGCCTCGCCGCTGTCGCCGGCGACCGCCGAGGTCCGGAGGGAAAGCGTCCCCCCCTCGGGCATGGCCTCTATCGCATTCATGGTGATGTTGAGGAGTACCTGAATTAGCCTGTCCTCGTCCAGGGGGATGGGCGGCAGATCGGGTTGGAGTTCCGTCTCGATAACGATCCGGTCGGACAGATTGCTCGCCCGAATGAGGGCGAGGGCCTTTTCCACGACCCGGTTGAGATCCTGCAGCTTCAGGTTCGGGGCATGGGGTTTGGCGTAGTTCAGGAACTGGGTGACGACGCTGTTGAGGCGGTTCACCTCCTCGATGATGACATCGAGCAGGCCCCGGTTTTCCTCGGTAACAGCTTCCGACCGGAGGACCTGGGCGGCGCTCTTGATGGAACCCAGCGGGTTGCGGACTTCGTGGGCGAGGACGGGGGCCATCTCCTCCAACAGCAGGGACCGTTCCCGCTCCAACTTTTCATCCAGGTCATACAGTGACGTGAAGAGGTCCCGGCTTTCGGGATAGAGACGGGTGAAGATCTCCTTCAGGATCATCTTGATGGGGGTGACGGAGATGATGATGACGAAAGACGTCACCAGAACATGGCTGAAAGGGAGATGGGGGGCCTTCCCGAACAGGCCGATGACGAGATAGAAGGTTGCCGTGGCAAAGAAGGTCAGAAAGGCGATGGCCGCCGCCCGGGCCATCAGTTCGTGAAGAGTCGTCAGATGGGGATAGGCGACGATCAGCAGCGTGAGATAGAGGAGGATAGCCAGGTAGAGGTTGGAAAGACGGGGGAAATCGATGCCGCACAGGGGCAGCAGGTCGAGCAGGGAAAGCAGGGCCGCCGCCCCGCAGGCGACGGCGAGATAGGTAAGCCTTCTTTTCTCTACGCCGCCGGTGCGCCCCCGGATGTGGACGATGAGGGACAGGTAGCAGATCGCCGCTACCGTGCCGACATAGAGATGACAGAGGATCCCGAGATAGGGCCAGCGGTGAAGGGGCGTAAAGAGGGCCACGGCCAGGGTAAGGCTCGCCAGGGCTGTGGACCTCACGTCCTGCCCGCTCAGGATAATCCTGTCTCCGAGCAGTGCGCGGCTGAACCGGATCAAAAGCGGCGGCATGGCGAGCAGCCCCAGGTATTCCAGCGTGGTGGGGAACCGGCCCGGCAGGAGTGCCTCAAGGAAGGCACCCCCGCGCGAGAGGAAGAGGGCCAGACACAGGGCGGTGAACGTCAAAAGGACAGGACTCCCTTTCCTCTGAATCAGCAAGGAGACGGCAATCGTCATGCTGACTGTGGCCAGGGTGAAGGTCTCTATCATCGTCTATGGCACCGCTGCCGCCGGCGGGCTGCCGGTCTAATGTAAGCGCTTGTCATCTCCGGAATCTGGAGAAGTCGGTCTTGCGTTTTTCCAGGTAGGCCTGCTTCCCCTCGGCGGCCTCCTCAGTTTGGTAGTACTGCCACAGGGACGCCCCCGCAAGGGCCTCCGTTCCGGCGATGTGATCGCTCTCGCGATTAAAGGCGACTTTGAGGATCTTCAGGGCCGTCGGGCTCAGGGCGAGGATCTTTTGGCACCAGGCCTCCACCTCTTCATCCAGTTTGTCCGGAGGAACGACCTTATTCACCAGGCCCATCTGCAGGGCCTCCTGGGCCGTGTAGCGCTCGCAGAGAAACCAGATCTCCCGCGCCTTCTTCTCGCCTACCAGCCGTGTCAGGTAGCCCGCGCCGTAACCAGCGTCGAAGCTGCCTACCCGGGGGCCCACCTGGCCGAAGATGGAATCTTCCGAGGCGATGGTGAGATCGCAGATGATATGGAAGACGTGACCGCCGCCGATGGCATAGCCCCGTACGGCCGCAATGACGGGAACGGGCACCTTGCGGAGCATGTCGTGTACCCGGCGGACGTACACGCCCAGCTCCGGTTTGTAGCCTGCTCCCGAGGATTCACCGGCGTCGCCGCCGACGCAGAAGGCCCGGCCGCCGGCGCCGGAGAGCACCAGGACGCCGATGGTCCGGTCGATCTCCACGTCCTCCAGGGCCTTTGTCATCTCCATGAGCGTTTCCGTCCGGAAGGCGTTGAGTTTCTCCGGACGGTTGATGGTTATCCGGGCAATGCCGTCCCTTTTCTCATAAATGATATCCTGATAGTCCATGATCCCTCCTTGAAAAAAATATGCTCTTGATAATTTGAGGATTTAATCATATTGCTTATATCCCAAAATTGGGGGTTGCCGTCAACGAATTTCATGGCTGTTCAGGCAGATCATTTCACGATCAGGGAGAAGGGAAAAGATGAAGGAGTTGTGCAGAGATCTTGCGGAGGAACATGAGGCGCTCGATGCGATCGTGGTGGACCTCACTGAGAAGGAATGGGACACGGCCACACCCGCCGAGCCATGGACCATCCGCGATGAGATCACGCATCTGGCTTACTTCGATGGGGCGGCCCGTCTCGCCGCCACTGACGCTGCGGGTTTTGCCAAGCATGTGGAGGAACTGATCGCCGACATGGCGCACTTCGAGGAGAACCATCTGAAAAAGGGACGCATCCTGGGCGCCCCGGGGCTTATGGCATGGTGGCGTCGGGAGAGGGCCGACATCCTTTCGGCCCTGGAGCCTCTGGACCCGAAACAACGGCTTCCCTGGTACGGTCCGCCCATGAGCGCCCGCTCCTTCGCCACGGCGCGGCTAATGGAAACCTGGGCCCACGGCCAGGATGTCGTCGATGCCCTAAGTGTCCGCCGCACCCCGACGGACCGCCTGCGGCACATCGCCCATATCGGTGTGACAACCTTCGGCTGGAGTTTCATGAACCGCCAGATGGAGGTCCCGCAGGCGGCGGTGCGTGTGGAATTGACCAGCCCCTCGGGGGCGTTGTGGACCTGGGGGCCCGAGGACGTCCAGGATCGTGTCCGGGGAGCAGCCGAGGACTTCTGCCTTGTTGTGACCCAACGCAGGCATTTGCTGGATACGGATCTCACGGTGGAGGGGGAGGTCGCCCGCCACTGGATGGAACTTGCCCAGGCCTTTGCCGGCCCCCCGGGGCGGGGTCGCGAACCTGGCCGCTTCAAAGGGCGCATTCAACGGTGATGGACTCGTAAAAGGCTTTTACAACTCCTTCTCCCCTTAATCCCCTCCCCCAGGGGGCGGGGATTGGCGATCCCAGCAGGAGGTACATATGGATATTATCGAGGCGGTCAAGGCGCGCAAGAGCATCCGGGGCTTCAAACCCGATCCCGTGCCCAAGGAAATCATCAAGGAGATTCTCGAAATTGCCGTCAGGGCCCCCTCGGCGAACAATACCCAGCCCTGGGAGTTCGTGGTGCTCTCAGGGGAAGCGCTGGATGACGTCAGGAGGGCCAATCTGGAGGCGTTCAGCAAGCGGACGCCCTTCGATCCCGGCATCCCGCTCCCCTCCGTCAAATGGGGCGAGCCCTACCGGGGGCGCCAGCTCGAACTGGGGATCGCCCTGTTCCGCCTGCTGGGTATCCCCAAGGATGACTTTCCGGCCAAGGTGGCCTGGGCGGAAACGGGACTGCGCTTTTTCGATGCCCCGGCGGCGATCTTGATCTGCGCCGACGACAGCAACCAGGATACCGTCTACATCTTCGATATCGGTGCCGTGGCCCAGACCATCGCCCTGGTGGCGCTCCACTACGGTCTCGGGACCTGCATCCAGCGGCACGTGACAAACTACCAGGAGGCGATCCGAAAGGCGGCGGGGCTTCCCGCCTCCAAGCGGATCATCATTGCCATCTCTATAGGCTACCCGGACGAAACCTGCCCGACCTACAAGCTCCAAAGCAGCAGGGAACCGGTGGACAACGTCACGACCTGGCTCGGTTTCGAGTGAGTCATCTTGCTGTTATGATGTACTGGAAGCCTGACCTTTCAGTCTCTCGCCGGGCATGAAAACCTATACCGGACAGATTGTGTGCTGCATCACCGGACAGTTTACGTGCTGCTGACACTCCGCAAGAATAATCTTGACAAGAATAAAAAAAGGTAGATATAATTTATCTACATTGGGATATATCTATATATATCTTTATTATTATTGGATTATCATTTATACTCTACCCATGTATGGTTGACATGAACAGCCTCTGAAGGCGAGGGGAATCGCATCCGGGCTCATCATTGACCGCTTAATCATTCATAGAAAAAGGACTGCCACATGTCTGATATCCAGAATAGCCGAGAGAATCATCAAAGACATTCCCGTTGCTTGCCTGCCGGCGGTATCAAGATAGCAGAGGCATTCAAGGTGCTTTTGAGCGAAAAAGAATTCTCAGCCATCACCATCAACGATATCGTACGTACCTCCGGGGTCAACTCGGCTTTGATCTACAAATACTTCGGGGATAAACGGGGTATTCTCCATAAGGTCCTGAGCGATGCCATGGACCAGTACTTCACGGATTTGGAGCGGGATCTGAAGGGGATCAAAGGCGCCCTAAACAAGTTGAGAAAGCTCGCTTGGACGCAGATCAACCTGTACGAAAAAAATCGGGTTCTTGCACGCATCCTCCTGCTCGAAGTGAAGAATCATCACAGCTATTTTGAGAGCGAGAGTTATCAAAAGATCCGGCGGTACAGCTCGATTGTAAAAGAAATCATTGAAGAAGGCATCAAAGACGGTGATATTCGCGACGACCTCTCAGTCTGGTCAGTGAGGCAGATCTTCATGGGTGCGATCGAGCATCTATGCTTACCAGGTGTGATTCAGGGGAAAGCCTTTTCTGCGGATGAGTTGACAGAGGATTTCTGCAACACCATTTTCAGCGGAATTGAAAAGCGCAACTGAGCTTGGCAGGAAATTACCGAGGAACGCTTTGCATCATAAGGATCGAATTTTCCGGTACAAAGACCAATGAAGGTCCGGGTATGGATGATGAGAAAAAATAAAGAAGGAGGACAGGAGATTGAAAGTAATTGTTTTAAGCGGCAGCCCCAAGGGAGACCTCAGCATAACGCTTCAATACGTGAATTTCATTGCAAAAAAATTTCCTCAGCACTCGTTTCAGACCTACCACATAGGCGAGCAGATCAACAAGATCGCGCGAGACGAAAAAACCTTTCAGAAAATCATGGACGACATCCAGGCGTCCGATGCCGTCATATGGTCCTTTCCCATTTATGCCTTCGTCATATCCTCTCAATTCAAGAGATTCATCGAGCTCATTTTCGAGAAGCGTGCGAAGAAGTACTTCAAAAACAAGTACACGATCACCCTGAGCACCTCCCTGCGTTTTTTCGATCACACGGCCCACAACTACCTGCAGGGCATCTGCGATGACCTCGACATGAGATACTGGGCTGCCTACTCCGCCGATATGCAGGATCTCATGGACGAGGCTCAAAGGGAAAAATTGCTCATTTTCGCGGAAGAATTCTTCCAGGCGGCACAAAACAAGCTGCCCACGCTGAAAGTGTACGAGCCCCTCGTCCACAGCCGGTTCATCTATGAACCGGGCGCCGTGAAGAGCAAGGTGGATGACCGCGGCAAGAGAATCCTTATCCTGACCGATCTTGAGGATGGGAAGACGAATCTCGGCCGCATGATCGAACGGTTCCGGGAATCCTTCACGGGAGGAACAGAAGTCGCGAACATCAACGACATAGACATCAGAGGCGGCTGCCTGGGCTGCGCCCAATGCGGATTCGACAACAAGTGCGTCTACCTGGGCAAGGATGGTTTCATTGAGTTCAACGAAAAAAGGTTCCGGACCGCCGATGCCGTGGTCCTCGCCCCCGTTATCAAGGACAGGTATTATTCATGGAAGTGGAAACAGTTTTATGACCGAGGATTTTACAACGGCCATACGCCGGGTCTGAAGGGAAAACAAATTTTGCACATCCTATCCGGTCCGCTGCGCCAGCTTCCCAACCTGCGCCAGATGATCGTTGCGTCATCGGAGATAGGGCGGACCAATCTCGTGGATATCGTGACGGACGAAAGCGAGAACTCGAAGCTTATCGATGCCGTCCTGCAGAGCAGCGCCGAGCGGATGATGTGGTTCGACGAGCGGAAGTATGTCAGACCGCCGAGCTTCCTGTACGTGGGCGGGCATAAGATCTTCCGTGATTTGGTCTGGAGTGCGCGTTCCATTTTCCAGGCCGATTACAAATATTACAGAAAGAACAAGATGTTCGACTTCCCGCAGAAAGACAAAAGGGCAAACGCCTTCAATAAAATGATGTTGTCCCTGATGAAAGATCCTGCGGCGAAGGAGGAAATCCGCAAGATGATGAAAAAGGAACAGGTAAGACCCCATTTGAAGGTCGTAGCGACAAAATAAAAGGAAAAGATATCACATGTTAAAGCATTTATTTAGCCCGATCAGCATTGGAACGATGGAAGTGAGGAACCGCATCGTCCTGCCACCCATGACCCTCGGTTATGGTGCGCCGGATGGGACAGTCACGAAGAGACACCGCGATTACTTCGAGGCTCGTGCCGAGGGTGGCGCTGGACTCATCATTACCGAAGCGACTGCCGTACATCCCGACCGGAAATTCGGATTATTTCCATTGGGCCTCTATGATGATGCGCAAATCGCGAGCTGGAGAGAACTGGCCACGGTAACGCATCATCACGGAGCGAAGCTGGCGGCTCAGCTCATGGACCCTGGACCTGACAGCATCCAAATGTTGACTGGAAAGCAGCCGGAAGGTCCTTCATCAGTCGTGGGACGCAGTCTCTTTCGAAGCTTACCCCGAGCGCTCACTGTCGGCGAAATTGAGGCCGTCATTGATGATTTTGCAGAGGCGGTCCGTCGTGCAAGAGAAGCAGGCCTGGACGCTGTCGAGATCCATGCAGCTCATGGCTATGCTTTGGTAGGTTCTTTTTTATCGTCGTTCTTCAACAAGCGAACAGACAACTATGGCGGATCCTTGGAAGGGAGACTCACGTTGCTCCTGGAGATTATCAAGGCTGCTCGAGACAGAGTCGGCCGTGATTTTCCAATCATTGTGCGGATATCCGGAGATGAGAGGCGTACCGGTGGCCTAAACCTTCAGGAAAGTCAGATCATTGCCCGCATCCTGACTGATGCTGGCGTAGACGCTCTGGAGGTGTCGGGAGGCACGATTCCCACGGTCTCCTGGGGAGTAATTGCCCCTTCAGGAACCCCGCTTGCCCTTAATGCCCCTTTTTCCGAAGCCATTAAGCAGGTGGTTGATGTGCCGGTGATCTGCGTCGGCAGGATCAATAGCCCACGGATCGCGGAATTCGTCTTGGAGACCGGCAAGGCTGATCTGGTTTCCATGGGACGGGCACTCCACGCCGATCCGGAATTGCCGAGCAAGGCTGCGGCAGGTTTCTTTGAGGACATAGCTCCCTGCATCGCCTGCAATAGCGGGTGTATAGGGACAGTTGTAAAGGGGAGGCCGGCGACCTGCATCGTGAATCCTGCTGCGGGCAGGGAAAGGGAGATGATGATTGCCCCTGCGGATATGCCGAAACGGATCCTGGTGGTCGGGGGAGGCCCTGCAGGTCTTGAGGCGGCGCGGGTCGCTGCCCTCAGAGGACATAAAGTAACCCTCTATGAGAAGGGAGAAAATCTGGGTGGTCAGGTAAATATCGCCAGCGTTCCCCCCTTCATGCAGGAGATCAGCCAACTCATCAAGTATCTATCCGTCCAGGTCCGGAAGGCGGGCGTGAAGGTGGAGTTGGGCAAGGAAGTCACTGCCGGGCTCATAGATGAGCTGAAACCCGACGTCGTCATCGTTGCTACCGGCGCCGCACCGTCGATCCCGGAAAACATCCCCGGAATCGATAAAGAGTTGGTCGTCACCGCCTGGGATACCCTGGCCGGCAATAAGGCCTCAATGGCCGGGAAGGTCGTAATTATCGGCGGAGGTCTCGTCGGCTGTGAAACGGCCGATTTCCTGGCACAAACGAGCGACAACTTCTCTGCGGCTCCCACGGAGGTCACCATCCTGGAAATGCGGGATAAACTCGCCATAGACGGTGTTGCTGAACCGAGACATCTGCTCCTGGAAAGGTTGCGCGAAAAGCGGGTGCGGATTCTTCTCAACTCCGAGCTCAAGGAAATCCTCGACGATGGCGTGGTATTTGTCAGAAACGGCCAAGAGGAATCCATTCGCGGTGTGGAATATGTCATTCTGGCCATGGGAGTGAGGCCGGTCGACAACTTGCTGGTAGAAATCAAAGACAAGATTGGCAATATTTTTGTGATTGGCGATGCAAAGAAACCGCGTAAGCTACTCCAGGCTACTGCCGAAGCTGCCGAGATCGCCCGGAAGATCTGATTCTCGTGATCAGATGGGCATGACGCTGCTCTATCCTGGGTACCACCGGGATGATGAGAATTTCATCCGGTATAATTCAATTAGTTTGGTGTTCATTTTCCGATGAAATTGCTCCCTCCCTTGGTGGGAGGGAGCGCCCCTTCTATTCGAAGACGTGGTCCACGATGCACTGGTTGATCTCTTCTTCGGACATGCCGAGAATGTTCTTGCAGACGAAATCGGTGTGTTCGCCCATTCTCGGCGCGGGCATTCGAAGTTGCCCCGGAGTCGCTGATAGCCGGAACGGGGGGCCGTCGTAGGCGGTGCGCCCCGCTTCCGGGTGATCGAGATAGACGTAGTATCCCCTGGCTTTCATGTGCGGATCGAGGACCAGAATGTCTTCGGCGTCCTGGCAGACACCGGCGGGAACGCCTGCCGCCTGCAGGAGGAGCATGACCTCTTCCGGCGCCCGATCGATCGTCCATTGCTCTATGAGGCGATCCAGCTCGTCTTCGTTTTCCTTGCGGGCGGTGAGGGTCGCGAACCGCGGTTCTTTTGTCCAGGAGGGATCGCCGATGACCCGGCAGAAGGCCTGCCACTGCGCGTCCGTGAAGACGGCAATGGCGCACCACCGATCGTCCTTGACTCCTTTCCTGGGGCCTCTGGCCGAAATGTAGACGCATTCCCTCCGCTCCCCCTTGCAGCGATAGGCGCCGTGGGGCGCCGCCTGGGGATCGCGGTTTCCGTTTCGGGAGTGGGCCCTGCCGTTGACCGTATAATCCAGGATGGCCGTCTCCAAAATGGTCACGGCGGACTCGAACTGGGACATGACGATGTGCTGCCCCTTGCCCGTTTTTTTCCGGCGGCGGAGGGCCGCCGCGGTGGCGATGAAGAGATGTCCGCAGTTGATGACGTAGTCCGTATAGTTCGTACCGGAGCCTACGGGAGGCCGGTTGGGAAATCCCGTGAGGTGGGCGAGGCCGCCCAGGGGAGTGATCAATGCCCCGAACCCGGCATAGTATTTATGGGGGCCGGTCAGGCCCTGCATGGGCTGATCCACCCAGATGAGGTCGGGCCTCTGGGGGGCGAATTTTTCATAGGTGAGTCCCAGCTTTTCCATCACCCGGGGGGAGAAGTTCTCCACCACGATGTCGCTTGCCATGATGAGTTTGGTGGCGATGTCCACCGCTTTGGGGTGGGCGAGGTTGAGGGTCATGGAATACTTGCTCGAATTGAAATTGTTGAAAAAACCGCCGCAGTTGAGGTTTCCGGCCTTGTCATCGGGGACGGGCTGGACGAACCGCAGCCTGTCGAAGTGGGTCATGGACTCGATCTTGATGACCTCGGCCCCGTGGTCGGCCAGCAGCTTGGTGGCGACGGGACCGGCGGCAAACCAGGTGAAGTCGCAAACTCTCAATCCTTCGAAGGGTAATCGCTTTTCTGCCATGATCCCACCTCCTATATGATTCCGCCCTGTTTGAGCTGGATGATTTTTTCCCGGGAAAATCCCATTTCCTTTTCGTAGATATCCAGGTTATGCTCTCCGATCAGCGGGGCCCGTCTCTCGATCCGCCAGGGTGTTGCCGACAGATGGTAGGGGGCGCCGGGATACTTGAGGGTGGCCCCCAGGTCCGGGTGTTCCACGTCGACGAAATACCCCAGGGCATTGAGCTGGGGGCTCGCCAGCAGATCCTCCACGGTGCTGACCATGGAAAGCTGGATACGTCGCCCCTGCCCGCCTTCGTACAGTTCCTGCTTGGTCTTGCTCATGAGAAACGCCTTGAGCTGATTCTCCACGGGGGGGAAATCCTCGTCGAGAAACTTGTCATAGGCTTCCAGATTCATGGTGATCCCGAAAATAAACATCAGATCGGTGAGCTTATCGATGACGGCCTGGTGTTTCTCCCGCAGGTCGCCGATCATGCCGTCTTTTTCCATCCAGTCGAAAAGCGTCAGCCAGTCGAGGATAAAGAAATTGACGTAGCCGTCCTTGCAGGGGTACGTGCCCATGGCGGGATGGGCGGGCACCAGACCGCTGGATCCCGTCCGCTTGCGGATCTCCCTGCGGAGGTCGAAGGTCTGCATGGCCGATTCCTGGGCGATGGCCACGGCCTCCTGCATCGAGACGTCCACGTGCTGTCCCTCTCCACTGACCTCGCGGGCGTAGAGGGCCGTCAGGATGCCGGCGGCGGCCTGGACCGAGGCCATGTGGTAGGCCTGGGAGCCGTAGAGGCGGTTCGGCGGGTTGTCAGGAAACCCGGCCAGGTACATGATGCCGCCCATGGCCTGGCCGATGATATCCGTGCCCTGGAGCTGGCTGTAGGGTCCCGTCTGACCGAAAGGGGTGATGGAAGCCATCACCATGTCGGGATTGATCTCCCGCAGCGCTGCGTATCCCAGTCCCAGACCGTCGAGGTAGCCGGGGGGGAAGGTCTCCACCAGGACATCGGCGCCCTCGACGAGTTTTTTGAAAATCTCCCGGCCATCGGCCGTCTCCAGATTGAGGGTGATGCTCCGCTTGCTGGTGTTGAATTGAAACCAGTAAAGGCTTTTTTGAGGATCCGGTTCGTCCTGATAAAAGGGTCCCCTGTTGCGTGCAGGATCTCCGCCCGGCTTCTCGATCTTGATGACATTGGCGCCCAGGTCTGCGAGGAGCTTGCCACAGTAGAGGCCCTTTTCATCGGCGAGATCGAGTACCCGGATATCGCCCAGTGCCGTTTCCGCCTTGTCCATGCCGATACCTCCCGGATTGTTGATGTTGGGTTGGATGTAATGAATCGCTGCCCGCATTCTGAATGGCGCTACTCTAATGGACGGACCGGGGGCTGTCAATGCAAAAGTAAAAAAGTGTCTGTCCGGAAGACCCTCTACCTGTGCCGGGATCCCTACGGGAGAGCATCCGTCCCCCGGGTGGCTCTCGGTCGGCGGGACTTCATTTCTTACTATGGATTGTCGCCTATCCTCATTTCCTCTCGGGCATGTATCGATAAGGGTTGTGGGAAGCCGCTCTTTTCTGATAAAAAGGGCGCAAGGCTGTCCTCCCGTTTTCACTGGAATGACAAAAAAGACCAAATTTCGACTTTTTTACGAAGGGATCAATTGTCATTATCCTGATTATCCTGAAGAAAGGTCAGGTTGGAGCGTATCATGAAGCTTGCCATACCCCGGATTCAGCTTGTTTTTGTCCTTCTATTTCTTACCTGTACATCGTCCTGGGCCGGTCCCCCGGAAGTTTGCTCCGCTCCCGGCGCCCCCCCCCTTGTTTCCTTTCTCCGGGTCGAGGAACCCCTGGATTTCTGTGGCGAAGCAGTTCCCATCCGGGAGCCGGAGGTCCGGGAGCGGCTCGAGAAGGAACTGCTCCTGGTCCTCGGGAACCAGGCCCAGGTCGTCCTCTGGCTCAAGCGCTCCGGTCGCTACATGCCCTACATTGAAGAGACGCTGCGTGCCGCCGGCCTGCCTGATGATCTCAAGCATATGGTAATCGCGGAAAGCGCGCTGCTGCCCCATGCAGGCTCCTCGAAGGGCGCCACCGGCTACTGGCAGTTCATGGAGGCTACGGGCCGGAACTACGGGCTCAGGATCACGCCGGAGCGGGACGAGCGCAGAAGCATCTTTTCATCCACGGAGGCTGCCGTCCGCTATCTGAAGAAGCTTTACAAGGAACTCGGCTCCTGGACCCTGGCGGCCGCCGCCTACAACATGGGTGAAGAGGGTTTGAAGGCTGAAATCCTGGTCCAGAAGGCTAATGACTACTACCGCCTTTATCTCCCTTTGGAAACCCAGCAATACCTTTTCCGGATCATCGCCGCGAAGCTCATCCTGTCCAGCCCCGAAAAATATGGATTCAAGATGGCGAAAGAAGATCTCTATCCCCCACTGGAGTTCGACTCTGTCAAGGTCGATTGCCCCACCGATGTGCCCCTGTCTGTCATAGCCGGGGCGGCGGGGACCTGGTTCAAGGTCGTCAAGGACTTGAACCCCGAGATTCGGGGGTACTATCTTCCCCGGGGCACTCATTCTTTGCGGATTCCCAAAGGAAGCGCCCCGGGCTTTGAAACGCGGTTTGAAGACCTGCGCCGCCAGTGGCTGCATGAGTCCAAAACCCACACCTACGAGGTCAAGACGGGGGATACCCTTTCTTCCATCGCCGAACGCTTCCACGTGCCCCTTCCGGCGCTGCTCATCTGGAATCGGCTGAACGGCACGAAAGCCATCACCCCCGGTGACCGTCTGATCGTCCTGCCCGGCATGATAAAGCCGTCTCAGGATCATTCCGAAAAGCAATAAAAGGTGTTCATTTATGTCTGATCATCGTGCTAAAATAACACCGAATATGTAACCGACCCGTTCTGTTCATTGGAAAGTCCTTTGTTTCGAGTAGATGTTAACCTATATCCAATCCCGCATAAGAACAGGAGGTGGCATCTTGGAAAAGCAGGCAGAATCAGTGTTAAGCGGTTATCGTGTTCTGGATCTTACCAATGAGAGAGGGCATCTCTGCGGGAAGATTCTGGGCGATCTCGGCGCCGACGTCGTCATGATCGAGCCCCCCGGGGGCAGCCCGTCCCGGAGCATCGGCCCCTTTTATCATGACATTCCGACCCCGGAAAATAGCCTCTTCTGGTGGTATTCCGGCGCCAGCAAGCGGGGCATCAGCCTCGATGTCGCAAGTCCCGACGGGAAGGACATCTTTCGAAGGCTGGTCAAGGGCGCCCATTTCGTCATCGAGTCCTTCGATCCGGGGTATATGGACGGCCTGGGGCTGGGGTACAGTCACCTGGAGGCGATCAACCCCGGGATCGTCATGACATCCATCACCCCCTTCGGTCAGAGCGGTCCCTATGCCCATTACCAGGCCACGGATATCGTCTGCTCGGCCATGGGCGGGATCATGCAGCTTTACGGGCAGCCTGACCGCGCGCCCGTACGAATCAGCGCCGATCCTCAATCCTATTTCCTGGGAGGTCTGCACGCCGCGCAGGGCTCAATGTTAGCCCATTATTACCGCGAGCTCCAGGGCGAGGGCCAGCAGGTGGACGTGTCGATCCAGCAGGCCGTGATCCTGACCCTGATGGTGGCTTCCGAGGTTTGGGATGTGGTAAAGGTCAATATCCGGGGGAGCGGCCCTTTCTCGCGGAGCGTCACCGCAAAAGGTTTGCTCAACGTGCGTTTCATCTATGCCTGCAAGGACGGGCATGTGGTTCACTGGCCCGGCGGCGGCGCCCAGGCGGGAATCGTGACCTCGACGAAAAGGCTCATGAAATGGGCCAACGAGGAGGGCATGTGCCTCGAGCTCAAGGACGTGGATTGGTCGCAGTTCGATGCCTTGTCCATCACTCAGGAGGAACTGGACTATCAGACGGGGATCATCGGTGGATTTCTCCGGACCAAGACAAAGGCGGAACTGCTGGAACGGGCCGTGCAGGAGTCTCTCCTCATTGCACCGGTTGCGACCGTCGCCGATATCATGAAAAGCCCCCAGCTTGAGGCCAGAGATTATTGGCAAAATGTGGAACACCCGGAAATCGGGGAAACCGTCAGCTACCCGGGATCGCCGGTGAAGATGTCGGAAGCGTCCTGGCAAATCCGACGTCGGGCGCCACTCATCGGTGAGCACAACGAAGAGATCTATGTAAAGGAGCTGGGTTTCTCCAAAGACGATCTGACACTTCTCAAATGCCGGGGCATCATATAGCCGGAGTTTTCCGTACAGGAGGGGAAAAAATGGGAAAGCAAATATTCGAGGGATTGAAGGTAGCGGATTTTTCCTGGGTGGGGGTCGGTCCCCAGGTGGCCAGGGAACTGGCCGAGCATGGCGCCACGGTGGTGCGGGTCGAATGCCACCGGTATCCCGACACCCTGAGATTGATCATGCCCTTCAAGGATTTCATTGCCGGTATCGACCGCAGTGCTTTTTTTGCGGCCTTCAACACGAACAAGTACGGCATGAGCCTGGACATGAACAGGCCGAAAGGGAAGGAAATCGCCCAGAAGCTCGTCAATTGGGCCGATATCGTGACGGACGGCATGACGCCCGGGACCATGGGCAAGTGGGGTCTGGACTATGAGAGCTGCCGGAAGACAAAACCCGATATCATCTATTATTCCACCTGCCAGCAGGGGCAGTACGGTCCCTATGCAAAATTCGGCGGCTACGGCATGTTTGCCGCCACCATGGGAGGGTTTTCGCATGTGACGGGCTGGCCCGATATGGACCCGCCGCACATCTTCAATAATTATACGGATTTCATTTCACCCTGGTATCTCACCATTGCCGTTGTGGGCGCTCTCCTCCACCGACGCAAGACGGGCCGGGGCATGTATCTCGATCAGGCCCAGATCGAAGCGGGGATCACCTTCCTGGGGCCTTATCTGCTGGACTATGCCGTCAACGGGCGCATCGCCGGTAGGATGGGCAACCGGGACCGGTACATGGTTCCCCACGGCGCCTATCCATGCATGGGGATTGACCGGTGGGTGGTCATCGCCGTCCGCAGCGAGGCCGAGTGGGAGTCCCTCTGCCGGGTGATGGATCATCCCGAGTGGCGGGAGGATGGACGGTTTTCGACCATCCTTGCGAGGAAGGAAAACGAGGATGTCCTGGATGAACTCATCGGAACATGGACCAAAAATTACCCGCCGGAGCAGATCATGGCCACTCTGCAAAGTGCCGGCGTTCCCTGCGGGCCGGTGGCGCGGCCCGAGGACCTTTTCAATGATCCCCAATTGAAGCATCGCGAACATTTCCGCATCCTCGAACACAAGGTGATCGGCAAACACAGCTACAACGCGCCCGCCTATCGGCTTTCCAAGACGCCGGACAACATCTCGAAACCCGCCCCCTGCCTGGGGGAGGACAACGAATACATCTACCGGGAGATCCTGGGATTCTCCGATGAAGAGATCGCCGATCTATTGATCGAGGGAGTCATCACGACGGACGCCGATCTGCCTGCAGTGCTTGCCAAATAGCGGGAAGCGGAAATCCATAGATACAAGGGGGAAGCATCATGGACTTCGAATTGACCGATGAACAAAAAATGCTCAAGGAATCGGCACGCAAACTCATGGAGCGGGAGGTGGACCCCTATCTGGCTCAATTTCCGGAAGATCAGCCCCTTACACCCGACCAGATAAAGACCCTGTTCAAGAAGTTGATCCCGCTGGGTTACCTCGGTAATACCGTGCCCGAGGAGTTCGGGGGCGCCGGCCTCGATTTTCTCACATATGTTCTACTCATGGAGGAACTGGATCCCTTCATTTTCCTTCCCGTCATGATCACCTCGGGCATCCCGAGCTTGATCTATAGAATGGGAAGCGATGCCCAGAAGAACGTCTTCCTCCCGCCCCTTATGGCCGGCGACAAGATCGGCTGTACGGCGATCACGGAGCCCAATGTGGGCTCGAACCCCGTGGACATCCAGACCAGGGCTGTAGCCGACGGTGAGCACTATATCCTGAACGGCACCAAGATGTGGATCACCAATGGCGCCTTTGCCGATCTGGCACTCGTCCTGACCAGTGTGGATCCGGAACGGGGACGGCGGGGGTTGAATTTTCTCATTGTGGATAAGGATGTCTCGCCTTTCGAGACCCGCACCCTTCCCCTGTTAGGAGACGACCGGAGGGTCCCCACAGTGGGAGAGCTTGTCTTTACGGACTGCCGGGTTCCCAGGGAGAACCTGATTGGCGTCCCGGGGGAAGGCCTCAAGGAAACCATGATCATTTTCCAGTCGGCCCGGTGTCTCGTGGCCCTCAACAGCGTGATCTTCGCCCAGCGGGCCCTCGATGCCGCCATCCGCTATGCCAAGGAAAGGACACAATTCGGAAGGCCCATTGGGCAGTTCCAACTCATCCAGGACATGATCGCCGAGATGGCGGCCCTGACCGACGCCGCGCGACTCCTCACCTATCGGGCTTCCGTTCTGGCGGCCAAGGGGGTGCGCTGTCATCGGGAAGCCTCCATCGCCAAATTCTATGCCACCGAGGCGGCCGTCAAGGTGACCTCCATGGCCGTCCAGATACACGGCGCCTATGGCCTTTCCCCCGAATACCCCGTGGAAAGACTTTTCCGGGGGGCGCGGGTGATGACGATTCCCGACGGCACGACCCAGATCCAGAAGCTCATCGTGGCCAGGGAACTGTTAGGGATGCAGGCCTTTGTATGAAGCAAAAGAAGGGGATAAATCATGAATTTGGAAACGGTTTTGTACGATGCCAGGGATCGCATTGCCAAGATTACCATGAACCGCCCGGAAAAACGCAACGCCCTGAACCATGCCCTGATCAGAGACCTGGATGCCGCCTTCGACGTAGCCGAGAAGGATCCGGCTGTGCGCGTGGTCATCCTCGCTGCCGCCGGCAAGGCCTTCTGCTCCGGCTATGACCTCAAGGGAAGTCCCTATACCACCATCCCCGAGGGGCGAAGCGAGTGGACCGAGGGCAGCGCTTTGAGAACCCTGCGGGGTATCAGCGCCCGTTACAAAAGGATTCTTTATTTTCCGAAGCCGGTCATTGCCCAGGTTCACGGCCACTGCCTCGCCGCAGGTTGCTATCTGCAGATGTGCTGCGATGTCTCCATTGCCGCGGAGGATGCCGTACTGGGCCATCCCGCCACCCGCGGCGGCGGCGTCACGAGCATGCCGCTGTGGATCTCCTATCTCGGGGTGCGCAAGGCCAAGGAACTGCTCATGACCTCCCGGCTGATCAGCGGCAAGGAGGCGGAGCGCATCGGCCTGGTCAACAAGGCCGTGCCTCCGGAGAGCCTCGTGGAGGAAGTCTGGCAGATGGCCCGCGAAATGGCCGAGGTGCCGCCCGACGGCATGATGATTCTCAAAGAAGCCATGAGCACCCACCTGCAGATCCTCGGAATGGATGCATTGTTCAGCTATCATGGTCAGCTCAACGCCCTGGGAAGGCTGGCTAAAGAGAGCGAGGTCTGAAAGGGAAAGACTATGAGAGACGTTGTGGTTCTTGGCGCCGGGATTCACCCCTACGGGCTGTTTCCCGATAAGCATTACACGGCAATGGCCGTCGAGGCCTGCCGGAGTGCCTTTGCCGATGCGGGGGTGGCCTGGAAGGAGGTCGGGGCCCTCTATTGCGGCTCCGTGAGCCTCCTGCCCGGCTGCGGCCATGCCGTCGCCTTCACCCTGGGGCCGAACGGGGCGCCTGTGACCAATCTGGAGAATGCCTCGGCCAGCGGCTCCTCGGCCTTCCGGGAGGCCTTCCTGGCCATCGCCCTGGGAGAGCACGACCTGGTCGTGGCCCTGGGCGTGGACAAGCTCAAGACCAACAAGGGAAGCCGGCAGATGATCGACCAGGGGGCAGACCCCGATAAACGATTCTCGCCTGCCCACCTGTTCGCGAAAATGGCCCGGGATCACATGGAGCGCTACGGTACGACCATCGACCAGCTTGCCGGGGTCTCGGTAAAGAGCCACTGCAATGCCAGCCTCAATCCGAACGCCCATTTCCGGCAGCCGGTGACCCTGGAGGAGGTCCATACGGCCCGCGTGGTGGCCGATCCCCTGACGGTGCTTCACTGCTGTCCCTGGGACGAGGGGGCCGCCGCCGTGGTCCTCGCCGCGGCGGAGGTGGCAGCGCGATTCACCGCGAAGCCCTGTCCCCGCGTCCTTGCCTCCGTGGCCAAGGGCCTTCCGGGTCCGGAGGCCCTGCTGGACATCACCGGCGCCCTGACCGACCTCACCCGGAGCACGGCCGAGGAGGCCTACAGACGGGCGGCGATCGCCCCCCGGGACCTGGGCATCGTCGAGCTTCACGACGCCTTTACCATTGAGGAGATCCTTTATTGCGAAAGTCTGGGCCTCTGCGCTCCCGGCGAGGGAGGCCCTTTTGTCGGCAGCGGGGCCACGGAGATCGGGGGGAAGACGCCGGTGAACACCGACGGCGGGCTGTTGTCCATGGGCCATCCCCTGGGACCGACGGGCCTGGGCCAGATCGCGGAAATCTTCCTGCAGATGCGGGGCGAGGCCGGGCAGCGGCAGATTCCCATTCCCCCGCAATACGGCCTGGCCCACATGGTGGCCGCCGGCGGGGTCTGCGTCATCCACATCCTGGGCCGATAGATCGGAAGTTTTTTCTTGACTTTGGCGGGGATGATGATTTCGTAGACGCAGGTGTTTCGATATGGAAAGATCACCAGGAAGTGACGACAGGAGAATACGATGACAGATGCGGAAGAAAAGACACAGGGAAGGGTCAA
>Ga0315273_10002988_pt1 | contig 20285 bp, 16 predicted proteins | sample YL17G02_0_MG_FD_205753 | JGI IMG/M metagenome (GOLD analysis project Ga0315273, IMG submission 205753) | Sediment microbial communities from Yellowstone Lake, YNP, Wyoming, USA - YL17G02_0 | ecosystem: Environmental > Aquatic > Freshwater > Lake > Sediment | place: USA: Wyoming | collected... | reverse complement strand
AAGCGTGCCGCGACCGGTTTGCCCCGGTGGCGGCACGCTTCCTTGTTCTTGCCTCCGCTCGCGCCTGAAAGAAACACGCGTCCGCCGCGGCGGACGGCTAAATGGCGATGGCCTTGTCCTTCGTTGTTCAATCCGCAATTCGCAATCCGCAATCCGCAATCGCTTCACTCGTGCCGCAGGGCGCGGATCGGGTCCATCTGGGCGGCGCGGTAGGCGGGGTAGACGCCGCTGGCGATGCCGACGAAGATGCTGGCGCTCAGGGCCAGGATGACGGCCCCCGGGGTCACGACGGTGCGCGAGAGGTTGGAGAGGGCGGCCTCGCCGCCGACCTTGAGGATGTCGGCCACGCGCGCCAGAGCCCACGGAATGCCCCACGCCATCAAGACGCCCACCGCCACGCCGGTCGCCCCGCCGAGCGAGGACAGGACCACCGTCTCGACGAGGAACTGGCTGATGATGTCGCGGCGCTTGGCGCCGAGGGCCCGGCGGATGCCGATCTCGCGCGTCCGCTCGGTCACGCTCGCCAGCATGATGTTCATGATGCCGATGCCGCCCACCAGCAGGCTGATCGCCGCGATCGACACGCCCAGCACCACGAACAGCCACTTCGTGCGCTCCAGCGCGTCGAGCCGGTCGAGCGGCACCTGCACCTCCCAGTCCTTCTTCTGCGGGTCGTGGAACTTCTCCAGGAGGCCGGTGATGATCTTGGCGGCCGGCCGCACCTGCTCGGCCGACCCGCATTTCACGGTGATCTGGTGGAGCTCGCACATCTCGAAGCTTTGACTTCCGGCCGCGCGATCGATGATGATGTTGCCGAAGCGGTGGTTGGCGGCCGTCAGGGGAATGTAGGCCACGTGGTCGAAGTCTTCGGCGCCTCCGCCTCCCGCGGCGCCCCTGCTGCCGCGCGGCGCCAGGACGCCGATGACGCGGTACGCGTTGCCGCCGAGCCAGAAGGCCTTGCCCAGCGGTTCCTCGTGCGGAAAGAGGTCGGTCGCCAGCGACGCCCCCAGGACGCACACGTTGTCCATCTTCTTGAGGTCCAGCGGCGCCAGCCACCTTCCGCTCGTGACCTTGATGCCGTAGGTCTCTTCGTACCAGGGCACCGTGCCGAGGACCTCGACGCGGTTGCGGCGCGTGAGGTAGCGCCCGATAACGGGGATCCTGCGCGCCGGGACGATGACGCTGGCGCCCTTGATGCTCGACTGGATGCGCTCGGCGTCGTCGTACGTGAGGCCGTAGACGAGGGCGTGCCCCTGGTTGCCGCTGGAGGCCGACTGGCTTTCGGCGGGCTTCCTGGCCTCGACGATGATGTTGGTGGCCCCCATTTTGAGGACCTCTTCCTGCATCTTGTTGCTGATGCCCTCGACAATGGCCAGGGTGGCGACCACGGCGCAGACGCCGAAAAGGATGCCGAGCATCGTCAGGACGCTCCGCCCCGGATGAACGAGGAGGTTGGCGACGCCCAGGCGCAGGATCTCCGTGGATTTCAGCGAAAGCATGAGGTCACCGCCCGCGGCCGAAAGACGGGGCCAGGGACCGGGCCGAGGCGCCACGCGCCGTTCCTGGTGCTACGCCGCCCCTTGACCCCGTGCGCGGTGGGTCTCCTGACCCACCGCGTGGAAAGTGCGTTGCAGCGGCAAGAAAACGCACGTGCGCGGCGGGTCAGGAGACCCGCCGCGCCAAGTGGCGTTGCAGTCCTGGTCCCTGGTCCCCAGTCCATGGTCCCTTTTTCCGTCATTTCAGTTCTTCTCATGGCTGACAATACTCCCATCCGCCACGCGCACGATGCCGTGCGTGCGGCGGCCGATGGCCTCGTCGTGCGTAACGATGATGAGCGTGCGCCCGCGCGACGAGAGGTCGTCGAAGAGCGCCAGGATCTCCTTGCCGGTCTTGGAGTCGAGGTTGCCGGTCGGCTCGTCGGCCAGAATGATGAGCGGGTCGTTGACGAGGGCCCGCGCGATGGCCACGCGCTGCTGCTCGCCGCCCGAGAGCTCCATCGGCCTGTGGCGGGCCCGGAGGCCCAGGCCGACGCGTTCCGCGAGCTCCATGCTGCGGCGCCGGCGATCGCGCCGGTGCACGCCCTGGTAAAAGAGCGGCACCTCGATGTTCTCGAGCGCCGTGAGCTGCGGGATCAGGTTGAACGACTGGAAGATGAAGCCGATCCGCCGGCCGCGCACCTCGCTCAACTCCGCGTCCGAGAGGTCCGAGACGTCCTGGCTGCCGAGGACGTAGCGGCCGCTCGTGGGCCGGTCGAGGCACCCCATGAGGTTCAGGAGGGTGCTCTTGCCCGAGCCGGAGGCGCCCATGACGGCGAGATATTGACCTTCGTCAATAGACAAGTTGATCCCGCGGAGGGCCTCGACGACCACGTCGGCGCCCATGCGGTACGTCTTCCCCAGATCGATCAGCCGTGCGAGGCTCATGGCGGGCTGCCGCGCGGCGGCCGGGCGGAAGGCCCGCCGGCGTCCGATTTGCCCCCCCCGGGGCCCGGGTCCGGCCCGCGTTCGCCGCGGGGCCCGTCGCCCTTCGGCTTCTCGCCCTTCAGCGCGTCGAGCGCCGCCTTGCGGTCGCTGCGCATTTTCTCCAGCGTGTCGCGCGGCTTGCGGGGCGGTTCGGTCGCGCTGGTCTCGGGCGGCGGCATCGGCGGGAGGTCTTCCCGCTTCTTCCACTCGATCTCGCCCTGCGCCTTCTTGATCTCCTCTTCCGACACCTGGAGCTCTGGGGCGCCCGGCGGCTTGAAGAGGTAGACCTCCTCGCCTTCCTTGAGGTCCTTGCAGATCTCGACCACGCGCTGGTTCGAGAGGCCCACCTCGACCCGCCGCGTGTCGAGGCCCATCGGCGTCTTGACGTAGACCACCTGGAACCCCTTGTCGACGAACACCGCCGAGACCGGCACCTGGAGCACGGCCTCGCGCGTGTCGACGAGGATCTCAACCTGGGCGCTCATGCCCGGCTTGAGGCCCTCGGGCGTCCGGTCGAGCGTCACTTCGGTCACGTAGGTCTTGAGGCCCGGGTTCAGCCACATCTGCCCGCGGTCGGGCATGACGGCGATCTTGGTCACCCGGCCCGTGAGGCGCTCCTTCGGGTACGCGTCGATGGTCACGTAGGCCTGGGCGCCGATGGCGGTCTGCTTGACGACCGACTCATGCAGCTTGACCTTGACGTTCATCTCCGACATGTCGGGGAGCTTGAAGAGGTTCTGCTGGTGGCGGACGGTGGCCCCGGCCTCGATGATGACCTGCTGTCCCCACCGGCCGCCGCCGAGGTCGTAGACGACCATGCCGGGCGCCGGGGCGACGATCGTGGTCTTGGCCAACTGGTCCTTCACCTTCTTGAGGCGCGCCTCCTCCAGTTCACTGGCTTCCTTGTTGGTGTCTCGTGTGGCGCGGGCCGACTCGACCTCGCTGTTGGTGCGGGCGTCGACGCGGTCGAACTCGCGCTTCGCCTCGAGCCAGTCGGTGTAGGCCTTCTCGGCCGCCTTCGGGAACTCGTATAAGAGGAAGAGGTCCAGGGCCGTCCTGGCCTGGTCCTGGGCGACCTGCTGGCGGCGCCAGGCGAGCTCGTCGGCCACCAGCTCGCTGCCGGTGACGTAGCCCTTCTCCTTGAGGGTCCGCGTCCACTCGGCCTTGCTGGCGGCGCGCGAGAGCTCTTCGCCCGCCAGGTCGATGTCGCTCCGGAGCTTGCGCTGCATCTGGAGGGCGGCCCCGCCGAGGGCCTTGTCCTTGAGGAGATCGGGGTAAGGGATCCTGGCGTCCGCGGCGATGAATCGCTCGGCCAGGTCGGTGCCGAGATACTTCTTCAGGTCCATCAGGGTGAACTTGACCGTGAGGCCTCCCGTCGCTAACGCGCTCTCCCGTGTGCTCTGCGCGATCAGGAAGGTCTTGTCCGACTTCTCGAAGAGCGCCCTGGAGATCTTGTAGAGCATGTCCTGGCTGCTGACCTTCTCCTGGAGGTCCGCCGAGTCCAGTTCCATCAACTTGTCGCCCGGCTTGACGTGCGTGCCTTCCTCGATGACCCACACGATGTTGCTGAGGCCCTCGACCTCGCAGGTAACGTTCACCGAGTGCTTGGCGTCGATCTCGCCGCTGTCGACCACCGTGACGACGAGGCGCTCGCGGAAAGCCTTGGCGGTCTCGCCCGAGAGGGCGGGCTTGGGGGCCGACGATTGGCCGAGGATCAGCCACAGGCCGGCCACCGCGATGCCGAGAAAGGCGGTGCCCCCGCCCACGGTCGCCAGGCGCCTTCGCCTGGCGGCCGCCGGCTTGGCGTCGGCCGACTTATCGACCACTATCGGTAAGGTTCCAGCCATGAATCTGTCCCTCTTCGTCTACGACCAAGGTGCCGACGTTGCGCTGGAATTCCAGGCCGGCGATGCTGTGGGCCACGAGGGCCTGGATCAGGGCGTTCTTCGCCTCCAGCAGGGCGCTTTGCGAATCCAGCACGTCGCGCTGGGTGGCCCGCCCCGCCTGCAACAACAGCTGCGTCGACTCCACGCGGCGCTCGGCCAGGGCGACGGCCCGCTTCTGAATCTCGTAGCTCTCGCGCGCCTGCGCCAGCCGCCGGAACGACCGCCGGACGGCCAGCGTGATGCTGTCCTCCTGAAGGCTCAAGGTCCGGCCGGTCTGCTCCCGCGAGATCTGCGTCTGCCGCAGGGCGTTGCGTTCCTTGAGCCGGTCGATCGGCAGGTCCAGGTCGAGGCCGATCGAGTAATCGCCGCGCCGCAGCGTCAGGCGAGCCGACTGCGGCGATGTATCCAGCGAAGTATAGGCGGCGCTGGCCACCAGGTCCACGTCGCCCTTCAGGCCGTCCTCGGCCACCAGGACTTTGCGGCCGGCGTCCTCGAGGCCGTCGCGCGTGTTTGCCAGGTCGAGCCGTGTCTTCAGGGCCTTCGCGGTGGCGTCTTCGAGGCGGACGTCCGACTGCTGGAGCCCGAGCGCGGCCAGCCGGTCGAGTTCCCGCGGCTCCAGGGCGATCTCGGTCTCCATCGGGATGCCCAGCGAGATCTTGAAGGCATCGAGCGCATTGACGTAGTTCGTGCGCTCGACGATCCAACTGTTATAGGCCCGCAACTCGTCCTGGCGGGCCTGGTCCACCTGGAACTCGGGCAGCCGCTCGGCCTTGGCGAGCCAGTCGGCCCGCTCGCGGCCCTCCTTCAGGCTCAGGTAGTTCACCCACCCGTTCATGACCACGTCGCGTTGCTGGAGCACTTGCAGGTACTGCGATGCGATGTCGACGGCAAAGTCCTGCTCGAACTTGGCGAACGTGCGGACGGCGTAGAGCGCGTTGCGTTCGGCCTGGACGAGGTTCTCCTGCACGATCTGCCGCCCGAGGCCCCGCCACAGCGGCTGCGAGAGGCTGAAGTTCAGCGTGGAGTCGACCGTATCGCCCAGCTTCGGGCTGATAAACTTGAGGGCCGTGAGACCGAGGTTGCCGGCGATGAGGGCCCCGTCAGCCAACTGCTGCGACACGCCGACCTCGGCTTGGCCGTCCCACGTTTTCTTCCGCTCGCCGGTGCTGGCCGTGCTGTTGAAATCCACTTTGCCCGTGGCGAAAGGATGCGGCTGAAATAGATAGCGCGAGAACGTCAGCGTCAGCCCCGCCAGATACACCGTCTCCTTTTGGCTCTGAAAGTCGCGGCTGCCGCGGATGGCCACGCGCAGGGCGTTGGCCATCGTGAGCCGCACGGTCCCCGGCCCCGGCTCCGGCACGGGGGAGGGCAGGGCCTCGCCGGGCGTCGCCGAGCCCGCCGCGGCAGCGGCGGGGGTTCCCGCACCAGGAGCTGGTCCCGCCATCGCGCCTGGCGCCGGCTTGCCCGCGTCTTTCGCGCCCGCCGCGGGAGCGGCGGGAGACTTCGCTGCGGGCGCTGGCACCGGCTCCAGCGGCACCGCCGGCGGCGTCGGCAGCGTGGGCGTCGGCACGGGCGGTGGCGGCGCTACCGTCGGCGGCGGATTCCTCTTCTCCCGCTCCTCGATCTGGCTCAGAAGGTCTTGGACGGTGGCCGTCGGCTGGATCGTGAACGCCGGCGCCCGGCCGAACGCCTGGGTGTTCTTGTCCGACACGATCTTGTAGACGTCCTTGTCGGCCTGCTCGGTGTAGAACTTGGGGCCGCAACCGGCGACGAGGAACGCGGCCAGACACACCCCGGCAATCGCTGGTCGTGGCAGCATCGCTCGATCCATCCGTGCCCCTGAGGACAGGGCGATAATTCTAACGGCGCCCCTGCGGCAAAGCAACCGCGGGTTTGTGGACACACTATCTCCGGGAGGTTTAACCCACGGCGAGGCGGGAGGTTATCGCGGAATACGCACCTCAACCCGTTGCGCCCGACACCGCCAGGTTGGCGCCGAGCGAAACGGCGCGCGCCCAGCAAGCTGGGCGCGTGTTCTTGGTTTTGGCGCAGGCCCGCGTGCGGCCCCCGGTGTATTCACCGGGGGCGAAGTAGAGTTCGGCGGGCGGCGGTTAGCGCGGGCCATTTAGCCGCCCAGCTTGCCGGGCGGGTGTCGGGCGCACGCGCCCGCCGCGCCTTCTCCTGCCAGGATGGCGCCGAGGGGGTCCGTGGTTTCGGCCAGCGGCCGCACGACGCAGAACTCCGCCGCCAGGCCGGGCCGCAGGTCGCCGACCGCCTCCTCCAGGCCGAGGGCGCGGGCCCCGCGGCGCGTCGCCATCTCGAGGAGCGTCCGCGGATCGGCGCCCGGCTCGTGGGCGAAAACGTGGCGCGCCTCGTCGAGCACCGACAGGCTCGGGCTCGACGCGAGGCTATCGGTGCCGAGGCAGACGTTGACGCCGGCCGCCAGCAGGCGCCGCCAGGGGTGGCCCATGTGCTTGAAGAAGGCGTGGCTCCGCGGGCAGTAGGCGACGCTCGACCCGCTCCGCGCCAGGATCGCGATATCCTCGTCGGTCAGATAGTTGGCGTGCGCCACGAGGACGGGCCCCGCGAAGAACCCGGCGTTGGCGAGCATGCGGATCGGCCGCACGCCGGCGGGGCGCCAGTCGGCGGGCAGGATCCTGAAACGGCTCAGCCAGTCGCTGAGCGGCCCTTCGCCGTGCTCGATGAAGGCGATCTCGTCCTGGGTCTCATGGAGATGCACTGACAGCGGCCAGCCGCGTGCGTCCGCTGCTCGCCGCGCGGCCAGGAAGACCTCGACGCCCGCCGTGTATGGGGCGTGGGGCGCGAGGCCCAGGCGGATCGTGGCCGAGGCGGGTCGCGATTCGAGTCCCGCCACGGCCTTCTCGACGCCCGCGAGGCCGGCCGGCCCGAAGCGGAACAGCTCGCGGAAGATCACCCACCGGCCGCGCGCCTCGTCCGGCGGCACGTCGCACGTGTCATCGTGCGCCATGTCGCCGGCGGCCACGGTTCCGGCGGCCAACGACTGCTCGACGCCAAGGCGGACGGCCCGCTCCGCCGCCGCCAGCCTCCTGACAAACAGCCGCGTCATCAGGCGAGTGATCCAGCCCCAGAAGTTCCTCGTGGGCCGGAACTTGCCCGCCATGTCCGAGAGGGCGAGGTGCGTGTGGGCGTTCACGAAGCCGGGCAGCAGGGCGCCGTCGGGGAAGTGCTCGACCGCGTCGCTCGGCCCGACGTGGGCGGCGAGTTGGCTCCACGGGCCGACGCGAACGATGCGGCCTTCGGACGCGAGAACCGCCCCGTCGGCCACCACGTGGCCCGAGGCGTCGATGAGCCATCGCGCACGGTAAACGTTTGCCATCGGGATCCAGTTGTTTAGCCGTCGCCGGTACGGCGACGCGAATCGGGCGCCGCCGCGATGTCGCGCGGCCGTACCGGCCGCGGCTAAGAAGCTGCTTCAGAACCGGCGATAGCGCGGTGGGCAGTCTTGCCCACCGCGCGTACGCGCCCGCATTCTCGCGGCGGGCAAGACTGCCCGCCGCGCCATGCAGCGCTGATGGGCGCTTCTGAAACAGCTTCTAAACGATGCGCGGCTTACGTTGTATACTCCGCGTTGATCTTCACATAGTCATAGCTGAAGTCGCACGTCAGGTACCGGGCCTTGCCTTTCCCGGCGCCGAGGTCGAGATGGACCGCGATGTCGTGGGCCTTCATGACGGCCTTGAGGCGTGCGGCGTCGGCCTCGACGGGCGTGCCGCGGTTGAAAATCACCAGGCTGCCCAGCGCCAGGCGCATCGTCTCCGGCCCGCTCGAGATGCCGGCGTACCCGGCGGCCGAAACGATGCGGCCCCAGTTCGGGTCCTCGCCGAAGAAGGCGGTCTTGACGAGCGGGCTGTTGGCGATGGCGCCGGCGGCGCGGCGGGCCTCGGCGTCGCTGGCGCCGCCGGTCACGAGAATCTCGATCGTCTTGGTAGCGCCCTCGCCGTCGTCGGCGATCTGATGGGCGAGGCTGTCGCAGACGGCGAAGACGGCGGCCTCGAGCGCCGCCGCCTCGGCCGAGCCTTCGGCGATCGGCTGGGAGGCGTATGTGGCACAGCCGCCCTCGGCTGTGCGGCCTTTCCCCCGTGCCGTACGCCTGAGGGCAGGCGTGCCACATCCGTCCATCGCCAGGCCGCTCGCGAGAATGACGAGCGTGTCGTTCGTCGACGTGTGGCCGTCGACCGTCAGGCAGTTGTATGTGGCGTCGGCGGCGCGGCGGAGGATCTTGCGCAGGAGCGCCGCCCGCACGGGCGCATCGGTGGTGATGAAGCCGAGGGTGGTCGCCATGTTCGGCGCGATCATCCCCACGCCCTTTGTGGTGCCGGCCACGGTGACCGTGCGGTCGCGCAGGCGGAACCGGACGCCGGCCTGCTTTGGCCGCGTGTCGGTGGTCATGATGGCGCGGGCGAAGGCGAGGTCGGCCTCCGGGCCGCGCGCGAGCTTCCCGGCGGCCCGCTCGATTCCGGCGGCCACCTTCTCCATCGGCATGAGCCGCCCGATGACGCCCGTCGAGGCGACGAGGACCGCCTCCTCGGGGCAGCCGATTGCCGCGGCCGCCAGCCGGGCCATCGCGCGGGCGTCGGCCAAGCCGCGGCGGCCCGTGCAGGCGTTCGCGTTGCCCGAGTTCGCCACGATGCCGCGCATCGTGCGGCGCGCGGCCAGGTGCTCGCGGCAGACGGTGACCGGCGCGGCACAGACCTTGTTCTGCGTGAAGACGGCGGCCGCCTGGGCGTCCGTCTCGCAGGCCAGCAGGCCCACGTCGGGTTTCTCCGAGAGCTTCTTGACGCCGACGGCCGCCGCTCCGGCGCGGAAGCCCGCGGGCGCCGTGACGCCGAGGGCGCGGTCCACCGGCATCGGGGGGGTGCGTTTCATTTCAGGCCTGCCGTTTCTTCGTAACCGCACATCAGGTTCATGTTCTGAAGGGCCTGCCCGGCGGCGCCCTTCGTCAGGTTGTCGAGGACGACGCTGACCACCACGCGCCCGCCGGCCACCGTCGTGAAGATATGCACGTAGTTGGTTCCGAGCACGTGTTTGGTCGAGGGCGGCTCGGCGCGGACCACGACGAACGGCTCTTGGTCGTAGGCCGCGTGGTAGATCTCGGCCACCTGCGCGGGCGTCAAACTCTGGAGCGGCTTGGCGTAGATCGTCGACTCGATGCCGCGGTCCATCGGCGCCAGGTGCGGCACGAAGAGGACGTCGACGCTGATGCGGCCGACCAGGCTGAGCTGCTCGGCGATCTCCGGCTGGTGGCGGTGCGAGCCCACGGCGTACGCCTGCATCGACTCGTTGGCCTCGGGATAGTGGTACATGAGCTTGGGCGTGCGGCCGGCGCCCGAGACGCCGCTCTTGGAGTCGACGATGATGTCGTGCGGGGCGACGAGGCCCTCGCGCACCAGCGGCGCCAGGCCCAGGATCGCGCTGGTGGGGTAGCAGCCGGGGTTGGCGATGAGGCGGGCGGGCGGAATCTCGGCGCGATGAAGCTCCGGCAGGCCGTAGACGGCCTGGGCCAGGTTGGCCTCGTCGGGCTTGTGCCCGTAGGTCTTCTCGTACAGGCCGGGCGTCTTGAGGCGGTAGTCGGCCGAAAGGTCGATCACGCGCACCCCCGCCGCCAGGAGCGGCCCGACGTACGCCATGCTGGCCGTGTGGGGCAGCGAGAGGAAGACCACGTCGCAGGCCTCGGCCAGGGCCTTCGGGTCGGCCGGGACGATGTTCATGTCGAGCCGCCCGATGAACTGGGGGAACCGCGCGGTGAGCGGCTCGCCCTTCTCGGAGTGTCCGGCGAGCGCGGTGATCCGGACGGCCGGATGGCCGAGGAGGAGGCGGAGGAGTTCCGCCGCCGCGTAACCTCCGGCGCCGATGATGCCGACACGAGTCATGGTCATGCCCCTTACCGAAAACGCGCCCAGCAAGCTGGGCGGCTAAATGTAGCAGAATGTAGCGTTAACCAAGACCGAAAACAAGGCGAGCGGCCCACAAGGAGCCGCTCGCACAAGATCCGTTTCCGATACGTCGCGTCAGCGTTTGCTGAACTGGAACCGCTTGCGGGCGCCCTTCTGGCCGTACTTCTTGCGTTCCTTCATCCTGGGGTCGCGGGTCATGAAGCCGCCGTCGCGCAGGGCCTTCTCGAACGACACGTCGGCCCGCAGCAGGGCCCGGGCGATGCCGAGCTTGACGGCGTCGGCTTGGCCGCTCTTTCCGCCGCCGCTGACGTTGACGAAGATGCTGAAGCTCTTCGAGGAGCCCGTGGCCACGAGCGGGCTCATGACGCTCAGGCGATCCTTGTCTTCGGGGAAGTAGGCGTCGACCTCGTGCTTGTTGACGACGATCTTGCCCTCGCCCGGGAGCAACCGGACGCGAGCCACCGCCCGCTTGCGGCGGCCGGTGCCCCAGATGGGGGAGGCCTTGGTTACCTCGATCATGCCCTGGGTCACTTCAGTCATCTCCTAAATAAGGTATGGCTAGCACGCGATTGGGCGCGGCGGCTCTCCTGAGCCGCCGCGCAGATTGCCGTCCGTTGCTGCGAGCACTTGGCACCTGCTCGCGGCGGGTCAGGAGACCCGCCACGCACACGTGCCCATAGCCCTTTCGTCCTAGTTCTTCCACTTCAGCGGCTGGGGCAACTGGGCCTGGTGCGGATGGTTCGGCCCGGCGTAGACCTTCAGCTTGGAGAACATGGCGCGGCCGAGCCGCCCCTTGGGCATCATGCGTCGGACGGCCAGCTCGATCGGCCGCGTCGGGTGGCGCTTGATCATCTCGTCGTAGGTCAGCGTCTTGTGGCCGCCCGGATAATAGGTGTACCAGTCATACTCCTTGTTGCGCGATTTCGAGCCCGTCACGCGGATCTTCTCGGCGTTGATGACAATGACGAAGTCGCCCGTGTCGCGGTTGGGCGTGAAGGCAGGCCGGTGCTTGCCCTGGAGGATCGTGGCGACCCGGGCCGCCAGGCGTCCCAGGACCAGGTCGGTGGCGTCGAGGACCCACCATCCGCGGTCCACCTGCTCCGGTTTCAGGAATACAGTCTTCGTGTTCATCGAGTGGCTCACCGTTCTTAAGAACCCGGCTGCCGCCGGGTCAGTCCAGCGCGCCGCCCCCTTACCTGCCGTCGGCAAGGGCGGCGCAGAGAATCAAGTATAGCGTATCGCGATGGGGTGTCAACCCTGAAAGGCGCGAAAACGACACTACCACCCGACGCGAACCTCGGACACGCCAATCGGCTGGAACTCGATGCCGACGAAGTTTTCGCCCTTGTTCGCCGACACGTCGAACCTCACCCGCACGATCCAGCAGTGCAGCCGGCGCGCGAGCACGACCGAGCTCTTGGCGTTCTTCTGGCGGCCCCAGTCGTACTGCTCGAGGAAGGCGACGCGCCACTTCTCGTTGATCTCGTAATCCGCGCTGATGAACGTAACGTTCGAGTGGGCGTCGGGGATGAGACGCTGGCCGAGGGAGTAGCTCAGCCGCGGCGTGTGCGTGATCGTCGTGCCGATGGTGAACTTGTCGAGCGAACCCTGGTCGAGGTTGAAGTTCGTGTCGGTCCAGACCGACATGACGTCGGTGACTTTCCAGTCGGTCAGTTGCCGGATATGGTTGAAGGCGCGCTTGCCGTACTCATCGATGTTGGGGAACTCGCGGTTGTTGTAGAACGTGGCCTCGAGGTCCAGGGTCAGCCAGTCGACGTTGACCCGCTGGCCCTCGGGCCCCCGCTTGGTCTGGAGGCGGTTGCGCCAGCCGAGTTCGAGGATGCCCGTCTTGTCGACGCCCTCGACCAGGGGCGTGCCGGCCTCCACGACGTCGAAGGGGATGAGTTCGCGGGCGGGGGTGCTGACCTGGGCAGCGTAGGCGGCGGCGTCGAAGGTCATGACGTGCCGCAGGCGGTGCAGGTCCCAGAAGTCGCTCTCGACGTTGTTGAAGACGCGCGACGCCTGGGTCGACGCGCGGGCGCCCTCCTTGGCGAAGAGGCGCAGGTCGCTGCCGCCGTCGAGGGTGTGCTGGAAGTAGGTCAGGCGGCCCTGGACGAACGGCACGACGTTCACCACGCCGGCCTTCAGCGGGAGGTCGAGCTCGTGGATCGTGTCGGCGATGAGCGTCCCCGGCGAGTCCTTGAGGACGCCCGGCTCCGGCGGCAGGTAGGCCCGCGGGTCCCCGATGATCAGGCCCTGCTTGTCGGGCCGGAACTTGGCGATCGCGATCTGGCTGTCCTCGAAATAGGTCAGGTGGTCTTTCCAGAAGCTGTGGCCGATCATCCGGTGCTCGACCTGCGGGAAGAATTCGGTCTGCGTCTGCCAGTCGTTCAGCCGTGCCGAGGCCAGGATCGTCAGCGCCTGGTCCTTGTCCTGCTTCTTCAGGTACAGGAGCGTCTCCTGGGTCTTGCCGGTCTCGTCTTCCTTCTGGAAGAAGTCGTGCATGAAGTTGCGGTCGCTGATCTTCGAGAACTCCAGCGTCAGTTCCCAGTTGTCGGGCAGGTACTGGCGATGGCGCCACGTGGCGCGGTAGCGGTTGTCGGGAGCGTTGCCGTTGTTATCGGCGCTGGTATTGTTGTTGCTGCTGTTGGTGGTGCCGCCGCCGCTCGTGTCGTGGATGTAGTAGGTCAGGAACTCGCCGTAGAAGTTCTCGCGGGCGTATTTCCCCTCGATGCCGACGGCCGGGCCGAGTTTCGACCAGTAGTCGGCGTCGAGGAACAGGTCGAAGCCCTCGGGCTCCTGCTCAATGCCCAGGAGCTTCATCAGGTGCCACTGGGTCACGAGGCCCGTGCCGCGGTTGCGGCGGTTCTCGATGCGGATGGCCCGCAGGGCGGTCTCGGCCTCGGAGACGTCGCCGGCGAGGCGCGGCCACCACGTGACCGGCACCTGGCCGATGCGGGCCTGGACGTCATCGCCGGCGAACCGGACGCGCCGGTACTCGGCCTTCTCGCCGGTTTCGCCGGGCGGCGGGGTCAGGTCGGTCAGGGTCATCTTCGCGGCGCCCACGTCCTGGTGTGGTTCGCCGAACTCGCACGTGGTCATCCACGCGTCGGTGCCCACGAAAAGACCCTGCGCCAGTTCCCGCACTTCCTTGGCATAGTAGTACACGGGCACGTTGCGGAGTTTGCTGTAGCTGCGGATCTTCGTGTCGACGGCCAGTGCCCGGTCCGCGCGGAAGTCGTAGTACATCTGGCTGCACTGGAGGGTCCGGCGGGACTGGTGGACGCGGACGTGCCCCTCGAAGTACGCCTCGGCGGCGAGCTTGCGCGACGTGGACATCGACGGGGCCGCGGGCGCCGGCAGCGTGGCGCCGGGCTCCTTCGATTCGGCCGCGGGAGCGGGGGCGGGTGTCTGCCCTGCGGCCGGCTTGGCCTCGCCGGCCTTCGCGCCGGCGGCCTGGCGGACGACCTCTTCGGGCGTCCAGATGACCAGGTTGTCGGCCGCCACGTCCATGTCGCCGTAGACGACGAAGACGCCGCCCGACCAGATGCTGATCCGCATCCCGTTCTCGACGAAGCTCGTGAAGTTCACCTGGCGGACGTCGTCCTGGGCGATGATCGAGATTTCCTTCGGCACGCCGGCTTCCTTGAGGCCGGGGGCCGGGACCTTCGGGCCGGCCTCCGGGGGCGGGACGACGCCGGTCGGCGTCTCGCGCCGGCCGCTCGCCAGGAACTCCTTGCGAAGCTTCTTCGCCCGCAGGTACAGCTCCGAGCTGTCGAGCTTGGGCCGTAGCGGCTCGTCGGAGTGCAGGTCGATCTCGCCCGCGCTCTCCATCACAAGGTACACGGAGTCGAACTTCTCGACCTTGCCGGTGGGGTTCTTGTACTCGACGCCGGTCTCGGCATAGACGCCGAGGGTGACCTTGCCGGTCTTCCTGGATGCCTCTTCGTCGAACCAGATGCAGCCATCGCGGGCGGTGAGCTGCTCCTTGGTCGTCAGCACCGTGAACCCGTCGCTCACGAGGATGACCCGCAGGCCGGACGACTCGTACCACGTGTAGATGAGGCGGCCCGTCACCTGGATCATCGGAGGCGGGGGCGCCGGCTTCTCGTCGCTGGGGGCCGCAACGGCCGGGGCAGGGGTCGCCGGCTTTCCCTCAGGGACGGCCGCCAGCGAGGAAGCCGGCTTGGCCGCCGCGGCCGGGGCCGAGGTCGCCGACCTTTCCGCCGCGACAGCCGCGGGCGCCGGCTTCTCAGCCGCGGCCGCCGCGCGGGCCTTGTCGATGGCCGCCGCAACGGCCAGCGGGTCGGCGGCGCGCGCGGGCGAGGCCGCGACCGAGACCATCCAGGCCGCGCCTACGAGTGTCGCGATGATGGTGCCCTTGGGGTTCGTCACGTCGCTCCCGCGGCCGCTTGCCTGTCCTGGGCGCAGAAAGACCCCGTGGGTGGCAAGTATAGGAATGGCAGGAAAGGGGTGTCAATAAAAATGAAGGAGGCAATCGGAGTGCGGAGTGAAAAGCGAAGGGCGACGGGTGCGCCATTCAGCCGTCCGCCGCGGCGGACGCGTGTTGCGGGTTCGCGAAAAGCGCCCAGTTCGCTACGGCGAGTCTTCGACCATCTGGGCGGCTAAGTGCCGAGGGCCTCACGGCTTCTTCGCCGGCGGCTGCCCCTGCGGGTCCTGCTTCTCCTCGTCGAACGGCACCTGGCGGAACATCTCGCCCGGCTGGTGACCGGTGTATCGCTTCGGCTTCGGGGCCTCGACGACGGGCGGCGGCGGGTTGGGCGATGGAGTTTCCTTCTTGGGCGGTTCGCCTCCACCGCCGAAGAGGGCCAGGATGACGATCAGGAGGAGGAAGGCTGCCGCGCCGCCGATGACGCCGATCAGGGTCGGGCTCATGCGTTGGGCGGCCGGGGCGCCCTTGCGTCCCGCCTGGAGGGGCGACCTCGCCGCCGGGCCGGCCGGCCGGCGGCCTCTCGCCACTGGCTGCGGGCCGCGGGGGCCCAGCTTGGGTGCGGGCGCCGACTTCACCGCGTGGGCGAGGGCCTCGAGCCCGTCGGTCGGCGGGGCGGCTTCCTGGGGTTCCTCCACAATCGTGGCCGTGGGGAGGTCCTCTTCGGGGGTCTGGGTCGCCTCGCGCATCGCCGCCGCGAGGGCCTCGGGGGCGCTGAGGGGCGCGGCCGCGGGCGCCTGCGACTGGGCCCCGCACTTCGAGCACGCGACCCGGCGCCCCGCCAGGTCGTCGTCAACGTTGAGCCACCTGCCGCATGTACACTGAAAACGGATCACCACCGCCCTCCCGCCCCGCCTGCCTTTCGCCCGCGTTCAATCGCGGCGGGCCTCCTGCCCCGTACGTGTTTAGCGCGATACCAGATTGCCGTGCGTGGTCACGTGGGTGGCACGGTCACGCAACGGCGTGTGACCGTGCCACCCACGCCAAACACGCACCCTGACCCGCCGCGCGAAGGCCCTTGTGGCGCCGAGGATTAGTACGTTCGGCGCGGCCCGTTGCGCAGCGCCTCGCCCCATTGCCCCATTCGACTTCATCATACCTGCAACCGCAGGAAGTTCCTCAGGATCTTCGGCCCCTCAAGCGTCAGGAAGCTCTCCGGGTGAAACTGGACGCCTTCCACCGGCCAGCGGCGATGCCGGACACCCATAATCTCGTCCTCGTCCGTCCAAGCCGTGATCTCGAAGTCGGCGGGCAGGGTCCCCCGGCGGATGATGAGGCTGTGGTACCGGGTCGCTTCAAACGGGTTCGCGACGTTTTCAAAGATGGTCCTCCCATCGTGATGAATCTGACTGGTCTTGCCGTGCATCAGCCGGTCGGCCCGCACCACGTCGGCGCCGGCGGTAAACCCGATGCACTGGTGCCCGAGGCACACGCCCAGCAAGGGCGTCTTGCCGCCGAAATGGCGGATGACGTCGTTCGAGACGCCGCCCTCGCGCGGCGTGCACGGTCCGGGCGAGATGAGGATGTGCGTCGGCCGCAGGGCCTCCACCTCGGCCACCGTCACCTTGTCGTTGCGGAAGACGCGCAGGTCCAGCCCGGCGTCCAACTCGCCCAGACGCTGGACCAGGTTGTACGTGAAAGAATCGTAATTGTCGATAAGTATGATCACGTGTTTAGCCGTCGCCGGGTGTGCCGCGAACCATTGCCCGCCGTGTATTCACGGCGGGCGAAATAGGCGGCTTCAAACCCGCCCCTGCATCACCTTCAGGTAGTGTCGCGCGCTGCGGTCGTAGTCTTTCTCGGCCTCGGCGGGGAAGAGGCACCCCGGTAGTTGGCCCTGGTCCCGGTGGTACGCGACGCACGCGCAGCACGCGCCGCGCCGTTCGCAGGCCACGTAGGTGCAGGTGCACCCGGCCAGGTTCTTCTTCAGTTGCTCGCACTTGCTCATGGGCGTGTCCCTTTCCGCATCGGGCCCGGGGCCCGCACATCACGGAATCATACGGCACAATCGCCCGCGTGTCAAAGGAAGTCAATCAAATGCGTAATGCGGAGTGCGGAATGCGAAATGAACGGCAAACGGCTACGACAGTTGCCGCGTTTAGCCGTCGCCGCATACGGCGGCGATTTCCTGCGCCGGGTGGCATGGCCACGCGCTGTTGCGTGGCCATGCACGCGTGATCGGGCAGCTTGACTCATGGCCACGCAGAGGCGCGTGGCCATGCCACCCGGCCATCGCGCGCCGCCCACTCACTTTGTCGCCGCCGGCAGCTTGGCCAGCCTCTCCTGGGCCTGGGCGGCCCACGTCGTGCCGGGGTACTTGTCGAGGATCTTCTGGAGGCACTCCCGAGCCTTGTCAAACTTGCGGGCCTGGATGTACGCGTTGGCCTCCGCCAAGTCGGCCTTCGCCTGCCGCCACGGGCCGGTGTTCCAGAGGAAATCGATGAGCGACTTCGACTTCGGGTACGCGCCGTGGCCTCCCTCGTAGGTCTCGAAGACGACCTCGGCCCCCTGGCCGCGATAGTAGTCCGCCGCTTTCTTGGCCCAGTCGTAGTTGATGTCGCCCCGCCCGTCGCCAAGGTACACCCCTTTGCCGGCCAGCGATGGCCCGACCGGCTTCCTGATGCCTTTGCCGAGGAACGGCGACGTGGTGAACGTGGGCAGCGGCCGCGCGCCGCGGATGTCGCCGTACCGGCCCGCGCCCAGGACGACCCACCCGGCCCAGAGCGCCGGCGTGGCCTCCGCGATGCCGCTGACGGCCCAGCCGCCGGCGCTTGCCCCGGCGATGATCGCCTGTTGCGGGTCCACCTTAAGCTTCGCGCCTACGTCGGCGGCCAGGCGATTGACGATCGGGACGTCGCGGTCGATCTTGGCCGCCTTGTCCATGCTGTCCCACCAGTAATCCATGCCGACGATGATGAACTCCTTGCCGTCGAGGAACCCTTTCAGCGGCTCGGTGGTCGGCTTCCCGCCATGGCCGTGGTAGTTGAAGATGACGGGCCACGTGCGGTCGGGCGTGTAATCCGCCGGCAGGTAGACGACGTAGTGGCCCGAGGGGCCGACCGACGCGTCGTCGACGCGGGTCTCCGCGCCGGGGGCAAACGCCGGTCCGGCTTCCGCCCGCGCCGCCGGCGCCGCGGCGAAGAGTCCGAGGGCGAACGCTATCAGCGCGACAGTGCCGCCGAGCGCGGCGGGTCTCTCGCCACGGCGAGTCCTTGACCTGAGCCGCCGCGTGAAGGCGATCTCCTGCCGCTGACGCCCCTTTCTTGAGGTCCCCGCGTCGAAGGCGACCAGGAGCAACGTGGGACGGCGAAAAAGTCGATCGTCCATGAGCCCCCCTGCGTTGTCACCCCGAGCGAGGTCGCCGCGGCGACCTCGCTCGGAATGACGGGGTTTGACGCACCTGCTCCAACTATACCCCCGCATGACCCGAAAGAGCAAGGTTTTCGCCCCGTCGGCTTGTTGGCGGCGCAACCTTCCCGCCTGGGTGGCACGGTCACGCGCCGTTGCGTGGCCATGTTCCTCCGAGCTTGGGGGCTCATGGCTACGCAACATCGCGTGGCCATGCCACCCGTAATCAAGAGGTTACACCTTCGGCAAAGCTTCGCAACCCGCGCGGGAAAGGTGGTTTCAACAGAGCGGGTCCGGCGGTATAACTAATGCAACCTTGGACGCATGATGGAGGTATGCCATGAAAACGCCGAGCCGCGTGACGAATCATCCTACCCGCCGCACCTTCCTCAAGGCGATGCTGGCCGCCGGGGCCGCGCCGTGGATCGTGCCGGCACGCGTCTTGGGGGCCGAGGGCGAGACGGCCCCGTCGAACAAGATCACGCTGGGCGTCCTTGGCGTGGGCGACCAGGGCACCAGCGACATGCGGGATCTCCTGGGTCACGCCGATGTGCGCGTGGCGGCGATCTCCGACGTGAACAAGCGGCACGTCGAGCGGGCCCGCGGCTTCATCAGCCAGGCTTACGGAAGCCCCGACGTGAAGGTGTTCCCCGACTTCCGCGAGTTGAACGCCGACGCCTCCATCGACGCCGTCCTGATGGCCCTGCCCGTGCACTGGCATAGCATTCCGTCGCTCGACGCCATCCTGCACGGCAAGCACATCTACCACGAGAAGCCGATGGCCCTCTCGTTCGACGAGGCGCGGCGGGTGCGCGACGCGGTGCGCAAGAAGGGCGTGGTGTTTCAGTTCGGCACGCAGCAGCGGTCGGACCTCAAGTTCCGATGGGCGTGCGAGCTGGCGCTCAATGGCCGCCTCGGCAAGGTGAAGGAGATCCGGGTGTCGGTGCCCCCTGGCAAGCGCGGCCCGCTCCTGCCGGAGCAGCCCGTGCCGGACTACGTGAACTGGGACCGCTGGGTCGGGCCGGCCCCGGCGATGCCGTTCAACGAGGAGAAGCTCCGGCGCGACAACCACGAGAACATGACCGCCTTCTCGCTGGGCATGATCGCCTGCTGGGGCATCCACCACCTCGACATCGCCCAGTGGGGCAACGGCGCCGACGGCACCGGCCCGTCCACGGTCGAAGGCGAGGGCGAGTTCCCGAAGGAGGGCAGCTTCGACGCCATCGTCCGCTGGAAGGTCCGCCTCGAGTACGCGGGCGCCGCCCCGGTGACGTTCGTCAGCGACGGCACCGCGGGGTTCACACACGGCGTGCGGTTCGTCGGCGAGACGGGGTGGGTGCACGTGGCGCGGGGCTCCATCGCGGCCCACGATGAGGCATTCCTGCGCGATCCCCAGAACAAGTACGACACGATGCCTGTCAAGCTGCCCATCAGCAACCACCACAGCCGCAACTTCGTGGACGCGATCAAGAACCGCACCCGCGCGATTTGCGACATCGAGGCCGCCGTCCGCGGCGACACCCTTTGCCAACTCTCGCTCATTGCCGTGAAACTGGGCCGCCGGCTTCAGTGGGACCCGAAGGCCGAGCGTTTCCCGAGCGACGAGGCGGCGGCCGCGATGCTCCGCCCGCGGGCCTGCCGCGGCGAGTGGAAACTGCCGGAGGTGTGAAGGGGACGGCCACCTTACCCCATGTGGGCCTTGACGAACTCCGCGGCCCGGCTGGCGATCTGGGCCACCTCCTCCGGCTTGGCCCCCGTGAGGTCGTGACCGGCGCCGGTGACCGTGATCAACTCGTGCTCGCGGCTTGCAGCGGCGCTTGTAGTTCATGCCGCACGTCGCACCTGCTTGGCGGCAGGCCGCTTCTGCATGCGTCCCTGCCAAGTCCCTGCCGTCTTGACAGTCGCCATCCTGTCCCTCAGTCCCGAGGCCCTGTTGGGCTTCAGCCTCCCGCCTGCGGCCTACAGCCTGTTCGGGGCCAGCCTGCTCCCTGCCGCCTACTTTCTTATTTGGATTGGTTTTTTCCCGGGCGGCGCGGGGGTGAAGAGGTCCTCGTGCTTCAGGCCCAGGGTCTTGACCATCTCGATGCAGTAGTCGAGTTTGCCGACGTTCGGGCCGCGGATGTTCGAGCCGAAGGAGAATTTCGCCCCGGCCTCCTTCGCCATCTTCAGGAACACCAGCTTCGGCAGCCGGTAGCTCGAGCTG
>Ga0315273_10002987_pt1 | contig 20294 bp, 13 predicted proteins | sample YL17G02_0_MG_FD_205753 | JGI IMG/M metagenome (GOLD analysis project Ga0315273, IMG submission 205753) | Sediment microbial communities from Yellowstone Lake, YNP, Wyoming, USA - YL17G02_0 | ecosystem: Environmental > Aquatic > Freshwater > Lake > Sediment | place: USA: Wyoming | collected... | reverse complement strand
GTGCCCGAAGGGCTGCCGGCCGTGGTAACCATCACGCTGGCTCTCGGCGCGCAGCGCATGCTCCGGCGCAGGGCGCTGATCCGCAAGCTCCCCGCCATCGAGACCCTCGGCTCCATCACCGTCATCTGCTCCGATAAGACGGGCACGCTCACCGAGAACCGGATGACGGTCACCGCGCTCGAGACCGCGCGGAGCTCTGTCCCGTTCGGGGAAGCGGGCCTGGCGGGCCGCGAGGCGCGGACCGCCATCGAGCGCGACCCTGCCGCCGCGCTCCTCCTCATCGGCGGAGCGCTCTGCACCGATGCCGAGTTCAAGAGTGGCAGTTCGCAGGACGTCCTGGGCGACCCGACGGAGGCCGCGCTCGTCGTCGCGGCGGCCCGAGCCGGCCTGGACAAGCGGGAGCTGGCGCGGCGGCTGCCGCGCGTCGCCGAAGCCCCCTTCGACTCCGCGCGCAGACGGATGACGACGGTGCACCGGGCCCTGGGGGAGCCGATCCCCGCGCTCGAAGCGCTCCGGGCCGCCGTCGGCGAGGCCCCGGAATACGTCGCCTTCACCAAGGGCGCCGTGGACGGCCTGCTGGGCGTGTCGAGCCGCGTCTGGGCGGGTGAGGGCATCGAGCGGATGGACGAGGGCTGGCGGCAGCGCCTGGCCGGAGCGAACGAGCGCCTGGCGCAGAACGGCCTGCGTGTCCTCGGGCTCGCGTGCCGCCCGCTGGCCGGGCCGGAGGCGGCCGGCGAGGCGTCCGTCGTCGAGCGCGACCTCATTTTCATCGGGATGGTTGGGATGATCGATCCCGCGCGGCCCGAGGCCGGGCCGGCCGTGGCCACCTGCCGCGCCGCGGGCATCCGCCCGGTGATGATCACGGGCGACCATCCGCTCACGGCCCGCCACATCGCCCGCGACCTGGGGATCGCGGAGGACGGGCCGACCCTGACGGGGCAGGACCTGGCCCGCATGTCGGTCGCGGACATCGAGAAGGTGGCCGACGAGGTCTCCGTCTACGCCCGGGTGTCGCCCGAGCACAAGCTGAACATCGTCCAGGCTCTCCAGAACCGCGGGCAGATCGTCGCGATGACCGGCGACGGCGTCAACGATGCCCCGGCCATCAAGAAGGCCGACATCGGCGTCGCCATGGGCATCACGGGCACGGACGTCTCGAAGGAGGCATCGGACATGGTCCTCCTCGACGACAACTTTGCCACCATCGTGGCGGCGGTCGAGGAAGGCCGGATCATCTACGACAACATCCGGAAGTTCATCCAGTACCTCCTGAGCTGCAACCTGGGGGAGATCCTGGTGATGATCGCCGGCCCGATCCTGGGCATGCCCGTCCCGCTGCTCCCGCTCCAGATCCTCTGGATGAACCTGGTGACGGATGGGCTTCCCGCCCTCGCCCTGGGGGTCGAGCCGGCCGAGAGCCAGGTCATGCGCCGGCCGCCGCTGCCGCCCGAGGAGAAGCCGCTCGACCGCACGATGGCCCTGCGCATCGTGTGCGCGGGCGGGCTGATGGCCGCGGCCACGCTGGCCACGGGCGGCGCCTACTGGGCCACGGGCCACGCCGACTGGCAGACCTTCATCTTCACGACCCTCGTGCTCTCGCAAGCCGGTCTCGCGTTGGCGGCCCGCTCCAATGGCGATTCGCTCTTCCGCCAGGGCCTGATGAGCAATCGGGGGATGCTGGGCGCCGTCCTCCTGACCGTCGCCCTCCAGCTTGCCGTCGTCTACGTTCCGTTCCTCCAGAGGGTGTTCCAGACGCGGCCGCTGACGGTGGGCGAGCTCGCGGCCTGCCTGGCGGCCAGCTCGATCCCCTTCTGGGGCGTGGAGGCGTGGAAGTGGACGCAACGGCGAGCGCGCTCCGTCCTCCGTTGAGCCTGACCCGGAGCCCGGCGGTCCCAGGCCCGGCCAGATAGTTTCTGTTGCGGAAAGTCCCGTCACGCACGCCCAAGCTCTTGCTTGAGCGTGTCTTCCGCAACAGAAACTATTCAGTGGCCGGCCGTTTCGCGGCCGCCCGCGGGAGGCACGTAGAGGAGACAGCCCATGCACGGGACGCTCTTCGCCCTGACCGTTCTCATCCCGGTGGCCGCTGCGACGGCCGGAGTTGCCGCGGAGGGGGCCGACCCACCTCACGTCTCCACGCAGTTTGGCACGAAGCGCCTGGATTTCGTGGTGGCCGGCCAGAAGGCATTCCTACTGCTGCCCACGCAGCCGGCGGCGGACGGCTCGAAGCCGTGGGTCTGGTACGCGCCGACCTTCATCGGCAGCCTGCCCGACCCGAGCCACGAATGGATGTTCAAGCAATTTCTAGCGAAGGGGTTCGCCATCGGCGGAGTGGACGTCGGGGAGTCGTTCGGTAACGCGAAGGGACGGGCCGCCTACACGGAATACCACCAGCTCGTCGTCAAGACCCACGGCCTCTCGCCCAAGGCGTGCCTGCTGCCGCAGAGCCGCGGCGGGCTGATGCTCTACAACTGGGCCGCCGAGCATCCCGATTGTGTGCAGTGCATCGGCGGCATCTACACGGTGTGCGACATGGCGAGCTGGCCAGGGCTGAAGGGAGCCTGCGGCGCCTACGGGATGACCGAAGCGGAGCTGAAGGCGCATCTGGCCGAGCACAATCCTATCGACCGCCTCGCCCCGCTCGCGGCCGCGAAGGTCCCCATCTTGCATGTGCACGGCGATGTCGACACTATGGTGCCCCTGGAGCGCAACAGCGGCGAACTGATTCGCCGCTATCGTGCGCTCGGCGGCCCTGGCGAGCTGCTCATCATCCCGGGCAAAGGCCATCAGGTCTGCAACGAGTTCTTCCAGTGCCGGCGCCTGGCAGACTTCTTCCTCTCGCTGGGAGCCATGGAGCCCACGGGCCGATGAGTCGGCAGCTTCCTTTGGCTTCTCGTAATCGTAATCGTAATCTTAATCGTAATCGTAATCGTCTTTCTCTTGTTCTCAGGCGGAAAGAGGGGGATCGATCACGATCACGATTACGATCACGACTACGAAGACGGAAACAGGTCTTTACTTCTTCGCGTAGTCCGCGACGCCGAGGAAGTTGATCAGGATGCACGGCTCGTTTCCCACGACCCAGGCATCGTGCCCGGAGGGCACCGACATGGCGTCGCCGGCGCAGAAGACGATCTCGCGGCCGTCCGACTGGACGATCTTCAGCCGGCCCGAAACCACGTAGCCGATGTGCGCCTCTTCGCAAAGCTTCGTGCCCGCGATCGGCTTGATGCACTCGGACCACTTCCAGCCGGGCAGGAAGGTCAGCCGCCCGATGCTGATGTTGCCCAGATGAACGAGTTCCAGCTTCCCCTTGTCGAACGTCCGCACCTCATCGGGGTGGTCGAACGACTTCGCGCCGAAGTGAGTGACGCTCTCAAGCAATCCCGCGTGGGCTTTTGCCGTAGCCATTGAAGTTCTCCTTCATCTTCATCCTTGCTGCAATGCCTTCTTGTCTTCTGCGCGTATTATAGCGCCGATCCGGTACTCCCATGTCAACGATGGTTTGGGATCGACGTCGGGCGGCGAAGCCCTCCATCGCTTGACTGCGATGAGGATAAACTCTTCGGGGTAGGCCTCGACGGACTCGGAGCGGGGGGCGGAGGTGAACTTTCCGCTTTTCGGGTCACGCACCTGGGGAAGGGTTTTGAGCGGAATCACGCGGCGGATGACTTCGGCCATCTCGAAGCCGAGGCTGGCAAGAATCTCGGCCTGGACTTCGGCGTTCAGGATTTCCACCCCTTCGAGCGCGGTGTTGCCGATGACGTTGCAGACCTTCCCGCCGGCAACGAGCACCCGACGCAACTCGCCGAAGACCTCCTGCATGTCGAGGAAGTACTGCCGCGCCTCTTCCGCTTTGCTTTCGGACTTCTCCCGCAGGGCCGCCACGATGCGGCGGCCGAGTTCGCTGTTCGCCTCGGGCCTCTTCTGTGCCACGGCTGGCTTGTCCAGCCGTGCAGGGCTCTCCCCTTCGGCTGGGGCACGGTCGGACGAGCCGACCGTGGCACGCCTGACGAGTCCCCTCTCCCGTCGGGACGCGGCGGAGCCAATGAAGTCGGCCTTCGACACGGTGAGCTCGGCCACGCCGCCGAGCCAGAGCGCGGTCAGCTCGTGAAGGTCGGCGTACTCGTAGGACGTGACGTAGGGCGGGCTGGTCACGGCGAGGTCCACCGAGGCATCGGGCCACGGGAGCTGGCGGGCGTCGCCGCGGCGGACGTCGGCGAGGCCGCCGTCCTTCCCCCGGAAGTCGGCCGGCAGGGCGTTCCAGAAGGCGGCGTTGGCCCGCTCCATCTTCCCGAGGTGCTGACGGAGCGGGCGGAGGGGATTCGTGACGCCATCGGCGACCTTCTTCTTGTCGCGGGTCGGCTTGCTGCTCTTCATCAGCCAGTACGACGCGGTTTTCAGGCAGTGGGAGAAGGCGCAGCGGAGGAAGTCGCGGACCGCCGCGTCGATCGGAAGTGGCCCGTCTCTCCGAGACGGATCCATTTCCGCCCCGGAGGGGCGGACCACGGTGGCCTCGATGGCGGCGAGGACTATCCCGAGGCGCCGCTGCTGGTCGCGGGGGAACCAGAAGTCGAGGCGCTCCTGGTTCGGCGGCATGAGCGGCTCGGGCGGCGAGAAGAGCGGACGGCCGCGGCGCTCGCCTTCGAGAGAGGAGATCCGGTCGAGCAGGTCGGCGATGGCGGTGCGGAGCCTGGCAGGCTCGATGGCGCGGGTTTTCGCCCGGCTGGCGATGACGGCGGCGGGATTGATGTCGATGCCTCGGGCACGGCGCCCGTTGACCAGGGCTTCGACCAGCGTCGTGCCCGAGCCCATGAAGGGGTCGAGGACGCAGCCGCCCGGCTCCGAGTGCTCGCGGATGAGCCGCGCGGCGACCTGCGGGATGAACTTCGCGGGATAGCGGTGGTAGCAGTGCGTCAGGTAGCCGGTCTGCGCCGCCGTGCAGTCGGCGAAGGACCAGGACGGGTCAGGGGCGAGGTCGGCGAAGGACTGGGGGGAATCTGGGGACATTCGGGTGCAGCCAGTTCCTTTCATCGGCCTAGCAGGCCGCCGCGGGGGGCGCCGGCCAGGAGCGAGGTGGCCGCGGCGAGGACCATGTCGGGCGTGATGAGGGTCATGCAGCGGTGGTCGGTATCGCAGCGCTTCTTCTGGCAGGGGCCGCAATCGACATCCACCCGCACGACGATCTGCCGCTCCATGTTCACCTCGGTGTAGAGCGGGCTGGTCGAGCCCATGATCGTGACGGCCGGGACCCCGAAGGCCACGGCGAAGTGGCGGGCGCCGGTGTCGTTGGTGACGAGGAGGCAGGAGCGGCGAATGATGGGCTTGAGGACATCGAGGTCGAGTTCGCCCGGCGCCGGCAGGACGGCCTCGTGCTGCATGCCCTTGGCGACGGCTTCGAGGATGGGGCGCTCGCTCGGGGAGCCGAGCAGGATGATGCGGAAATTCGTGCGGTCGGCCAGGGCGTTGGCGACGGCCGAGAACCGCTCCGCCGGCCAGATCTTCGAGGAGCCGAAGGCGCCGCCGGGGTTGATGCCGACGAGCCGGGTCTCCTGCCCGATGCCGTACTTCTCGAAGAGGGCGTCGGCCCTGCGCTGGCATTCCTCGGTGATGAACAGCTCTTCGCGTTGCGAGAGGTTCTGGCAGCCGAGGTGCTGGCAGATGGCCAGGTAGTAGTCCACCATGTTGCGGGGGACGAAGCGCCCTTTGGCGTTGCGCGGCGGGGCGATGGGGTCGGTGAGCAGGACGCCACGGTAGCGGCGGTCGTAGCCGAAGCGCCGCCGCACGCGGCCGAACCAGGCTTCGAGCGCCGTGCGGAAGGAGTTGGGCAGGATGACGGCGAGGTCGTAGCGGCCGGCCCGGAGGCGGCGGACGAGCTGCCAGAAGGGGCGCAGGCCGCGGCTGTCGTACGGGATCAGCTCGTTGAACCACGGGGCGCCGTTCAGGATCGGCTGGACATAGGGCCTGAGGACGAGCGTGATGTGGGCCGACGGGTAGCTCTCGCGGAGCGCGCGGAAGGTCGGGGTCGCCATGACCACGTCGCCCACCCAATTAGGCGCTTGGATTAGGATTCGGTTTGCGTCGATTCGCACGGGAGTCTTCAGACAGAGGTGGACAATGTGGACGATGTGGACAATCGCCGTGTCGGCGGAGCCTACTCTCGTTGAGCGAGTAGCTTCTCGACCAGCCGGCAGATCGTGTGTCCGGCGGCGGTGTGGCACTCCTGGACGGTCGGCGTGTCGTCCGAACGGACCTTGATGCAGAGGTCGCAGACGGCGGCCATCTTGCCGCCGGTGGAGCCGGTGAAGCCGACGGTGCGCATGCCGATGGTCTTCGCGGCCTCGATGGCCTTGAGGACGTTCGGGGAGTTCCCGCTGGTGGAGTAGGCGAAGAGGACGTCGCCCGCGGCGCCGAGACCCTGGACCTGCCGGGCGAAGACGTCGTCGAAGCCGTAGTCGTTGGCGATGGCGGTGAGGATCGAGGTGTCGGTCGTCAGGGCGACGGCGGCGAAGGCGGCGCGTTCGAGCTTGAAGCGGCCGACGAGTTCGCCGGCGATGTGCTGGGCCTCGGCGGCGCTCCCGCCGTTGCCGCAGAGCAGGACCTTGTGGCCTGCGTGAAGGCAGATGGCGGTGATCTTGGCGGCCATCGCGATATCGGTGGCGGCCTGCTCCGCGAAGCGGCGCTTGACGTCGGCGCTCTGGAGGATCCCGGAGCGGACATCGCCCGCCAACTCGTGGACACTGGCCTTCTCGGGGTCGGCCCCGCCTTCCTTGACCCCGCTGGGATCCACCACGACCTTCGCCGGCTTCTCTGGATAGGCGACGACGCGGCCGAGCTGCTCGGCCTGTTCCTTCATGTAGCATTCCTGGCAGAGGTTCCGCTCGGAGACAGTAGCGCCGGCATGGATGTGCCTGACGTGGGTGGTTGCTGGCTGCTGCTTGCAGCGGTCGCAGAGGACCTGCTCCGGCGAGCCCTCGCCTCGGGCCTTGTCCAAGCTCAGGACGCGGATGGGATGTGCGTCCAGGTGAGCGGTGCGGAATGTCTCCTTGGCGGCACAGGGCTCGCAGAGATGGTGCTCGATGCAGCGGCCCTCCTCGGTCAGCTCGGTGACGAGGACCGTGGCGGGTTCTTTCTGGCACTTCTCGCAGAGCGGCAGGCTCATCGGGCGTTCCCTCCATGTGAGCCCAGGACTTTCTCGACGATGCGGCTGGTGGAATGGAAGTCGGCCTTGGGCGCCCGCTCGATGCGGCCGCCGTAGGCCTCGACGATCTCCCAGCCGACGACTTCCTCCTTGCGCGTGTAGTCGCCGCCCTTGACCAGGATGTCGGGCTGGAGGAGCTGCAAGAGCGGGCGGGGCGTGTCCTCGGGGAAGACGGTGACGTAGTCGACGTGGTGGACGGCGGAGAGAAGCTCGACGCGCTCGGGCTCGGAGAGAATCGGTCGCGAGGGGCCTTTGAGCCTGCGGATCGAGGCGTCGCTGTTCGTGGCGACGATGAGGCAGTCGCCGAGGCTCTTCGAGTGGCGCAGGAGCGAGATGTGGTTGGCGTTGAGCAGGTCGAAGCAGCCATTGGTGAAGACGACCGTGCGGCTCTGGCTCTTGAGGTTGCGGACGATCGTGGCGAGTTCCTCGCGGCTGCGGAGCTTCGTGGCGGGGGCGTGGTCCGGGTGCTCGAGATCGGCGAGGATCTCCTCGCGCGCCAGCGGGACGACGCCTAGCTTGCCGACCTCGATTCCGCCGGCCACGTTGGCGATCTCGACGGCCTCCTCCCACGTGCCGCCGCCCGCGAGGACGAAGCCGAGGACGCTGAGCACCATGTCGCCCGCGCCTGTCACATCGAACACCTCGCGCGCGCGAGCCTTGACGCGAAACGTCTTCTGCCCCGCGCGGTAGAGGGCGATGCCGTCGCGGTCCATCGTGACGATGGAGGCTTCGAGCCCCATGCGGTGGAGGAGCCGCCGGCCGATCTTGTCGAGGTTGGCGGGGGAGCAAGGCAGCCCAGCCAGCTCGGCGGCTTCGACGCGGTTTGGGCAGACGGCGGTCGCGCCGCGGTAGGGGAGGGGGCCGACGCCGCGCGCGGGGTCGACGATGACCCGCTTGCCGAGGCGGCGACAGGCCCCGATCAGCGAGTGGAGCAGCCCGGGAGTGAGCAGGCCTTTGTTGTAATCGGGGAGCAGGACGATGTCAGCCTCGGCGAGCTTCGGCTTGAGCGCGCGGAAGAGGCGATCCGTGGCGGCCTCGGGGAGGGGCGAGGCGTCTTCTTCGTCCACGCGGAGCACCTGCTGCACGCGGGCGAGATAGCGGGTCTTCACCGTCGTGGGCTTGTCGGGGCACGTGAGGGCCGCTTCGAGATCGACGCCGTAACTGGTGAGCTGGCTTCGGAGGACGTCGGCCGCCGGGTCGTTGCCGAGGACGGTGGCGAAGGCAACGCGGGCGCCGAGGTAGGCGAGGTTGACGACGACGGAGCCGGCGCCGCCGGGCCGCTCGTTGCGGTCGGTGACCTTGAGGATCGGGATGGGCGCCTCGGGCGAGATGCGCTCGACGCTGCCCCAGACGTAGCGGTCGAGCATGAGGTCGCCGACGACCAGGATGCGCGGCTGGCCGATGGCGGAGAGGGTTTTCGCGAGATCGGGGTTCACGCCATCTTCCTCTTCATAGTCGTCCATCGTCCTTGTCCATTGTGCTCGTCCGTGACTCTTCTCAAGGACTCGGTGCGCCGCTTGCGGCCGCGGCTGCCTGGGCGGCCCTTTGGGCTTTGAGTGCCCGCTTCTCCTCCTCGGGGCGGGTTCTCCACCGCGAGTGGAGCCAGGCCCACTGGTCGGGGTAGCGCCGGACCCAGCCCTCGATGTGCTTCGTGAACATCGCCGTGTTGGCGAGGATGTCCTTTTCGGTGTCGCCCGTGCGGATCAGCTCGAAGGGCGGGTCGACCCGCATCTCGAACTTGCCGTCGGCGCCGCGGATGGCGTGGCCGGCAACGACGGGGACGTCGTAGCGCAGGGCGATGATGGCGGCGCTGGGCGTCGTCGAGGCCAGCCGGCCGAAGTAGTCCACGAAGACGCCGTCCTTGCGCTGATTCTGATCGATGAGCAGGCCGACGACGCCGCCGGCCCGAACGGCCTGGATGATGTGGCGGAGCGCGCCCTTGCGGTCCACCACGGTCTGGCCGAGCTGGTGGCGGATGCGGCTGAGGTGGCGCTCCAGCAGCGGGTTGTCGAGCGTGCGGGCGATGGAGAGGAGCTTGCCGCCCGACTGCTCGGCGAGGGCGAGGCCGCCCAGCTCCCAGTTGCCGATGTGGGCGGTGAGGAAGATGACGCCTCGGCCCTTCGCCAACGCGCCCTTCAGGTGCTCCACGCCCTCGTAGTGCGACAGATCGGCGATCCGATAGCGGCGCAGGATGTGCGGGAGCATGAGGCATTCGGACGAGGTCATGCCGGAGTTGCGGTAGACGCGGCGGACGAACGGGCGGGTCTCGGCGGGGCTGAGCCCGAGCGCCCACTGCACGTTCTCCTCGGCCACCTCGCGGTGCCGGCGGTCGAGTCGCCAGGTCAGCCAGCCCATCATGCGGCCGAACGCCCGGATCCCCGACAGCGGGAGCGGCCACAGGATGCCCTCCGACGCGCGGACCATGACGTACTCGGTGATGTCGCGGACGCGGCTGCGGGGTTTCTGAGCCATGTGGGGTCATCCCTCCTCAGGGGAGGACGGGATCGTGTTTCTCACTCGTGCTCTTCCATTCACCCACTCAGGCATTCTCCCGATCCTGGGGACGCTCACGCCTTGAGGACCTGTCCGAGCGCCTCGACCAGAAGCTCTTCGCCCTGGAGGAAGGCGATCTCGACGGCCAGCACGTGCAGGGGCGGCGCCGGGTCGCGCCAGGCCGCGATCTTGACGGCATCCTTCTCGGTCGTGACGACGGCGTCGGCGCCCGCCTCGGCGGCGGCCTGGGCGATCTCGTCCAGCTCGCTCTCGCGGTACCAGTGGTGGTCGCGGAACGCCCGATGGCCCAGAACCTCGGCGCCGAGCGTCTGAAGCGTCCTGGGGAACGCGTCGGGGTTCCCCAGGGCGCTGAAGGCGAAGACCCGACGCCCCTTCACCCAGCCCAGCGGGCGGCTCTCCTCGGTGAGGTGGCGGTAGAAGCGCACGGGGCGATGGGCCGACTCGACGATGGGCCGCGACCCGCAGATCTCGCGGACCCGGCGGTGGAGCGCCCGCAGGTCGTCCTTCGGGCACAGGTCGCTGCGGGTGAAGACCAGGAGGTCGGCCCGCCGCAGACAGCCCGGCGGCTCGCGCAAGAGACCTCGCGGCAGCAGCCGCTCGAAGCCGAAGGGCATCAGGCTATCGACCAGGACAATATCCAGGTCGCGCCCGATGGCGAGATGCTGGAACCCGTCGTCGAGGATGGCGCACTCGGTGTTGAACCGCTCGACGGCCTGCCGCCCCAGGCGCAGGCGGCTCTTCCCGACGAGGAGCGGGACCTTGGGCAGCAGGCGGCGGAAGAGGAGCGTCTCGTCGCTGTCGCCGCCGCCCGGCGGCCTGGCGCCATAGCCGCGGGTGAGGACGGCGGTCGCGATGTTTCGTTGCTGAAGCCAGCGAGCGATCCAGACGACGAGCGGGGTCTTGCCCGTGCCGCCGGTCGTCAGGTTGCCCACGCTGACGACGCGGGCGCTCAGTTCGCGACTGATCAGGAAGCCCCATTCGTAGAGGGCGCGCCGCACGCCCGTGCACAAGCGGTAGGGCACCGACAGCGCGGCCAGACCCGACCGGGCCGCGCAGGCTATTGGCCCTCGTCGCCGCCCGCTCATACAGTCGAGAAGTGCAGCATGGAGATCCGGCATGGAGCCTTCCTCAAGGGCCGTATTCTAGCAGAGCCGCGCGGCGGAGTCAAAGAAGAGGGGCAGGGCCAGCCCCGATGCTTCGGCTTCCCTGCTTCCCGGTCTGCCTTGCTCGTGCTCGTGCTCCTGCTCGTGCTCGGTCTTCGGAACGTGGCAGAACGGAAGAATCGAGCACGAGCAGGAGCACGAGCACGAGCAAGGCAGAATAAGATTGCCCAGGAACGGGGGCGCCAGCCCAAAGTTGCGCAATGTTGCTCAAAGTTGCTCAATGTTGCGCACCCTACGCAGATGCGCAACATTGGGTTTTCCAACCTTTCGGCGAAGACGCCCGTGGCCGCGGGATCCATGGCAATGCGCCCAATCTCTGCGCGGACCAGGACAGCCGTCTTGCGTTGTACCGGAACAGCCTTCATCACAGGCATCCTCCAGTCGCACTCCCGACATTCGGTGCGCACGATGGCCGGCCCGCTGTACGGCGGACCGGGCTCAGTATATCGTCCCACGAAAAAGGGGACAATGAGTCCTTCTTTGGCCCTTTCGGCGAGTCCCGAAGGGACGACAGGATTTAGCCGGCGGCTTCAGCCGCCGGAACAGGAATCAGACCCCGGGCCGGTCCCGAAGGGACGGCAGAGACCCACCCGGGCAGGGGCCGGTGGCCCCTTTCTGTCGTCCCTTCGGGACTTCCCATCATCCCGCCGTTCGAGTCCGGCGGCTGAAGCCGCCGGCCAAATCCTGCCCTCCCTTCGGGAGGAAGGCAGAAAGGCACTCGGAGATGGTCCCCTTTCTCTGTACTCAGTGTGGTGCGAGCGGCCGGCGCCGCGACCGGCTCGGTTTGCCCTGCCCTTGCTCGTGCTCCTGCTCGGATTTCGTTCTTCCCCGGGCAGGGAAGGGAGCACGAGCAAGGCAGAGAGAACCTGGAAGCCGCGTGTCGCTGTTGGTTGAACGGTCACGCCAGTCGAGCAGCCCACCAGACGAAAAAAGGCCCGTCTTCCCGCAGCCTCACGGCTCGGAAGCGGACCTTAAGTCGTCCCGGAGGACGGTAAAGGTATCTCTACCCACTACTGTCCGATTATAAGTCGAACAGTTTCAATTGGTTACGGAGACCAGGATTCTCGTCTTGCTGGATGGTCGCCGTAAGTACTTGGTAGCATTCGACTTTCTCGAAAAGCGTAGCGCTGAGAATTTGCGGGATTTGCTGTGATCCCGGTCGCTTCCCGGCATCTTTTTGAGGCCGGCGACGATTGGGTAGAGACTGGTGCTGATCCACAAGTCGTGTCGCTCCATTTACATCGGCCATTCCTGTGCACCATTGTTGCGGAAGCATTCTGGCCGACGTATGCGAGCCGTTTGAAATCGAAAAAAGTCAAATCGGATCGCAAACCTTTGGAAACCATGCTCTTCCAGAGAGTAACCTTTCCCTCAGTCGGACAGTAGTGATCTCTACCCTTTAGGGCGATCTGTCAGGCGGTGCAATAGCGGATTTGCAGGGGCCGCGCGCGGATGCACCCACGTATGTAGTTCCGCCTTTAGGCGGCGCTCGTAGTTCCGCCTTCAGGCGGTCTGTCGCGGCCTCAGGCCGCGCCCCAACGAACCGCTCGGCCCATCCCATGAGCGATGAACGCCTGAAGGCTCTATACGTACCCCGCCTGAAGGCGGAACTACATACCGGTAACGTATCCGGCGCCCCCCAATCCGCTATTGCACCCTCTGTCACGTGGTCCGTGGCGCTTGTTTTCTGCGCCGGATGACTCCTATCACCTCCCCGCCGTAGCGGAAGTCCTGTCGCTGCGGATCGACCTCGGTCACTGCGTAGGCCGCGTTGGAGGGAATCAGGAGAACCCTGTTCCCTTCGCGGCGCAGGCGCTTGACCGTGCACTCGCCCTCGATGATCGCGACGCCGATCTCGTTGTTCTCAAAGTCCGCCTTCTGGCGGATCACGGCGAGGTCGCCGTCGAGAATGCCGTCGCCGACCATGCTGTCGCCCTGGACTCGGAGGCAGAACTGGGTTCCGTCTCGCGGAAACAGCTCGCCGAGGTGCAGATAGTCCTCGATGTTCTGCTCGGCGAGGATTGGCGTTCCCGCCGCGACGGAGCCGACGAGGGGGAGGCCAAGGGTTTCCTCGTACTCGCGGGTGAGGCCGAGGCCGCGCTTCTCGCCCGCCCGCATCTCGACATAGCCCTTCCTCGCGAGCGCCGCCACGTGGTCGCGGGCGGCGGTCGGGGAAGAGAACCGGAACCGTGCTGCGATCTCGCGCACGCTCGGCGGCCGTCGGCGCGCGCCGATCTGCTCGGTGATGAACCGCAGCACGGCGGCCTGCTTGTCCGTCAGCCGGTCCATGGCCTTTTCCTCACTGCGCGCTAAGTATACTGCGCGTACGCGCAGTTGTCAAGCCAATTCCAGTTTGTTTTGTCATTGCGTCAGTTACGGGTGTCTGCCCCTCCCGCGGGCTTCACGCCCGCGGGGGGGTACGGGACGGGGGATGCATGCAATACCCTCCCGCGGGTGTGAAACCCGCGGGAGGGAACCTTCGGAGTTCGCTCGTCCCACCCGCAACTGAGGCATTACGCTGGGTCACTTCTTCGGCGGTTCGGGCGGCGGGCGGCGGATGAACTCGAGCGCCTGGGGCAGGATCGCGGGGATGAAGAGCGAGAGGCTGTAATGGCCGGCGGGGTACCAGGAGACCTCGGGCTTGCCCATGGCTTCCCAGAGAGCGAGCGTGTTGGCCTTGGGGATCGTCTGGTCGGCCGCGGCGTTGATCATGAGGATCGAGCGGCGGTCGATCCGTTTGGCGAAGCGGAGGGGGTCGATGCCCTGGGTGGCTTCGGTGACGCGCTCGCGGGTGTAGCCCAACTCGGTGAGGCGGTTGCGGAGGCCGCGCGTCTCGGGCGCGTGCCAGACGATGGCCGCGGGGTCGCCTCCGCCCATGACGAGGACGCTGCGCGCGATCCGCGGCTCGATGCCCGCCGCCAGGCTGCCCACGATGGCGCCCAGGCTGATGCCCAGGAGGCTGACGCGCTGGGGGTCCACCTCGGGCCGCTTCTGGAGCCAGCAGGCCGCGCGGCGGACCTCCATCGCCGCGCCGCGCATGGCGTCGAAGACGCGTATCGGATCCTCGAGGAACACGTGGCCGACGGAGAGGCCCGGCGGCTTGCGCTCGCCGTAGTAGGGCATGCGCAGCAGGAGCGCCGGCACGCCGCTCGCCGCGAAGAAGCGGCAGATGGTCCGCTCCAGGATGAGGCGCTCGTCGAGGATATGGAGCACGACGAGCGCCGGCCCGCGCCCGGCGGCGACGGGATTCGGAACGAAATACTCCCCGTGAACCGTGTTGGCCTCCGCCATCGGGAAGTGGAGAGGGGAGGGGAAGGTGACGTGGTAGACGCGGTAGTGGTCGCCTTCACCGAGGAGGCTGAGGGTCCAGGGGAACGGGTCCGCGGGGAAGTTGTAGGCGGCGAGGAGCTTGTCGACGGCGGGGTCTGGGTCGCTCAGCGGCTTGAGCGTATCCTCGCAGGAGCAGGTGCCGCGCTCGACGGGGTTTTCCTGGGGCGCGGGTTCCTGGGCGGAGGACGGTGTCGCTGCGAGAAGCAGGAAGGCGAGCAGCCCAGCGGCGCGCCCACTCGTCCTCGACGGGAGGAATGGGACCGATGGGACGCATGGGACCGATGGGACCACGCCGCGTCGCTTCCCCGCTCGCTCCGAATCTGGCATCTGGCATTTGGCATCTGGCATCGCGGCTATAGCCCAACCACAGAGTAAACGATATCGGTCAGGATGCCTTCTTCGGCGAAGCGGTCGAGGATGGGGTCCAGCTCGCTGGGCGAGCCGGCCACGAAGTAGGTGAAGACGCCGTGCTCCTGCTTCATCAGTTCGCAGGTGAGGAAGGCTTCGCGGCCGGCCACGTCGCGCGGCGTCAGGCGTTTCTTGGCGTGGATGACCGCGCTCTTGCGCAGGCTCTCGGAGTCGTAGGCGTGCTCTTCGAGGTGGGTGACCTTCGAGAGGCGGCGGACGACTCGGACGATCCCGTCCTTCTCCTCCTCCGTGCACCAGAAGGTGACGACGACGGCGCCGTCGTGGGTGCCGGCGTAGGCGGCGCCGTGGCCGACGACAGTGTCGATCGAGATGCCGCGGTTGGAGAAGGCCGAGGCGATGCCGGTCAGCGCCCCTGCGCGGTCGGCCACCCCCACGCGGAAAACCCAGTGCTTCTTGTCCTCATTGTCGGCCATCGCCCTCAAACCTCCAAAGAGATTCACCGCGGAGCACGCGGAGACCGCAGAGAAGAAGCGGAGATCACAGATTCCACAGATTCCACAGATGAAGAGAAGAAAGGGATTCGGGTTGAAGCCGGAACACAAGACAGGAAATCCAACCGCGAAAAACGCGAAAGGACGCGAAAAAAGGCCAAGGGAAGAAGGGAACTGGGGTGGAAGCCGGAAGACAGGGGACCTCGCTGCCGCCATCTTCCAGTCACCCTGGTAATCCCTCTTCTATGACTTTCGTCTGCGGTATCCAGACCGGATTCCTGTTCTTTCGGGCGTATCCATCCTGTTCTTTTTCGCGTCCTTTCGCGTTTTTCGCGGTTACATGCTCTTTCTTGTGGCTTCACCCTTCCCCCCATCTTCTCTTCATCTGTGGAATCTGTGGAATCTGTGATCGCCTTTCCTCTCTTCTGTGATCTCTCCGCGTCCTCAGCGTCCTCTGCGGTGAGATTCTTACCTGGTGTCCGGCGGGACATACCGCCGCGGCTCCAACTCCCCCGCGAGCACCCGCCAGACTCCCACCGCGAGGGCCTCCATCTCGGGGTTCTCCTTGAGCACGAGCACGGGGAAAAGATGTGTCAGGCGGCGCTTGAGCGAGCGGACGATGAACTCCGACCGCGCCAGCCCGCCCGTCAGGATGATGGCCTCCATGTCCGGCCCGATCGCGACGCACATGGCCCCGATGGTCTTGGCGATCTGGTAGGCCATGGCCTCGACGACGAGCCGCGCCCGCTCGTCCCCCGCCTCGATCCGCTTCTCGATCTCCTCCATCCGGTGCTCGCCGAGATAGGAGCGCAGTCCGCCGCGGATCGTCAGTTCCGCGTAGAGCTGCTCCTGTGTGAACCGGCCGCTGTAACAGAGATCGATGATGTCCTTCAGCGGGAGCGCGCCCGCCCGCTGGGCAGTGAACGGCCCGTCGCCGAGGAGCGCGATATTGCTGTCGACGACGCGCCCGCCGCGGACGGCGGCCACCGTGATCCCGGCGCCGAGGTGGGCCACGACATAGCTCGTGGCCTCGACGTGCGAGCCCGTCTTCTCGGCCATCACGCGCGCGGCGGACCGGACGCTGAGCGCGTGGGCGACGCTGCGGCGGGTGACGGGCGCGTAGCCCGAGATCTCCGCCTCGGGCGAAAACTCGTCCACGACCACGGGGTCGACGACGAACGCCGGCACTCCGAATTCCCGGGCCAGGTCCGCCGCCATCGGGATGCCGAGGTTCGACGGGTGCGGCTGCTCCGCGCGTTCGGCGATGGCCCGAACGATCGCGTCGTCCACGACCACCTGTCCGTCCCGCACCTCGGCCACGACGTAGGTGCCGCTCGGCAGCTTGGCCGCCGGCCGCGGCAGGAAGCCGCCGCGGGCCGCCACCGCGTCGAGCGCGCGGATGTCGTGCTGGCTGAGGAAGTCGCGGACGACGCCCGCGCGGCGGTCCGCCTCGGCGGTGAGGCCCGTCGCCGGCAACGGCTCGTGGGCGACCTCGGCCTCGCGCAGGCACCGGTTGTTCTCGAAGAGGGCGACCTTCGTCGAGGTCGAGCCCGGGTTGATGACGAAGATCCGATAGGCTCGCGGCGAGGCCGGGATGTAGGTCTGACGCGGCGCCGCCTTGCGCTGGCCCATGTCCATCCGCTCGGCTGCGATGCTGCACAGCGCGATGGACTGGAGCTTCGTCTCCACGTTGTCCGCCCGCGACAGAATGACGTAGGGCACCGCGACGCCGACCGCGATGCCGGCGAACGTGCCCAGCCCGTACTTCACGGTCTCCATGATCATCTTGTAGAGCACGTTCGCCGAGTCGATGCAGGGGCAGACCAGGACGTCGGCCTGGCCGGCCACTTCCTGAGCTGCTCCATAGGAGCCGAGCCCCTTGAGCCCCACCGAATCGGGATCGACGGCCAAATCCAGCGAAAGCGGGCCGTAGACGAAGGCGTTCTCCCAATTCCTCTGGGACAGGGTCTGGGCCAGGCGCGTCGAGGGGAGCGACTCGATCACCTTCTCGTTCGCCGAGAGGATGGCCACGCGCGGCCGCTCGATGCCGAGGATGGCCCGGGCGACGTCGACCGCGTTCTCGATGAGGCCGACCATTCGCCCGAAACTGCACACCGTCGTGACGCCCGGGTCGGTCAGGAGCATCGGGCGGCCCCGGGCGATGGGCGCCGTGTCGAAGAGCGTCACCAGGCTCATCGTGTTGCGCACGACGATGCGCATCATCGCGCGGTTGAGGATGGGGGTCGAGATGTTGCCCTTGAGAATGACGTCGACGCCGCCCTGCTGGACGCGCTCGATCGTCCGCGCGGCGGTCTCCTCGGGGCTGGCCGTCCCGAGGATGTCCTCGGCGGGAATGCTGACGCCCGTCTCGTGGGCGGCCCGGCGGATCGCCGTCTCGTCCCCGACCAGGATGCAGCGGTCGACGATCCCGTGGTCGCGGGCGGAGTCGACCAGGCGCAAGTCGTCCTCGCGGTCGCCGCCCGGGATGATCACCGTCTTGGGCCGCATGTGCCCGGCGATCAGCACCAAGTCGGAAACCGCCTCGATCACGGGCCGCTCGGGCCGGCTTTTCGGCGATGCGTCGTTCATCTTGGCTCTCGGCAGGTACCGTGGTCACGACACTCCTACTCTACCGGGCCGCGCTCGCCCTGTCAATCCGGAAGAGAAGAGGTTCTGACAGGATAAACAGGATAGACAGGATAGGAGTGACTCCGGAAAAGAGAAGAGATAGGCAGGATCATGGGTGGCAGAATCGTGAGTCGACTCTTGCATGATTCTGCCACCCATGATTCTGCCCGATCTGCCCTCTTCATCCTGTCTATCCTGTTTATCCTGTCCAGGAACTCTCTTGTTCCTTCTTGTCCGCCTCGCGCGCGGCGAAATCGAGCTTGAAGCATCTCCGCCGATCCCTTAGAATCCCGGGGGTGCTGTCAGGCTGCGTGCAGAGCGGAGAACATGAAAGCCAAGCTGCTCCTTTACCTGGTGAGCCTAGGGGCAACGGCGATGGCGGGCACCGTTCGGGTGTCCACCATCGACGAGTTGGACGACGCCCTGGACGAGGCGAGGGCGGGCACGGTCATCCTCCTGGCGCCGGGCGAGTACCAAGGCCCCTTCCTCCTGTACGACCGCCACGGCACGGCCGAGCAGCCCATCGTCATTGCGGCAGCCGACCCCGCCCGGCCGCCCGTGATCCGAGGCGGCCGCGAGTGCATCCACCTCACCCGCGTCAGCCATATCGTCGTCCGCGGCCTCGTCCTCGTCGGCGCCAGCCTCAGCGGGCTGAACATCGACGACGGCGACACTGTCGAGACCCCGTCCCACCACATCGTTCTCGAGGACATCACGGTCCGCGACATCGGCCCCGAAGGCAACTGCGACGGCATCAAGCTCACTGGGGTCAAGGACTTCCTGGTCCGCCGCTGCACGGTCGAGCGGTGGGGCTCGGGCGGCTCGGCCATCGACCTGGTCGGGTGCCATCGCGGCCTCTTTGTCGATTGCGTGTTCCGCTACGTCGAGGGCCGGGGCGCCAGCGGCCTTCAGATGAAGGGCGGCAGCGTCGCCATCGTCGTCTATCGCTGCTTCTTCGATGCGGCGGGCCAGCGCGCCATCAACCTCGGCGGCAACACGGGGTCCGGGTATTTCCGCCCCAGGAACCCCGGCTGCGAGGCGAAGCAGATCGCCGCGATCGGCAACGTCTTCGTCGGCTCGAAGGCGCCGCTCGCCTTCGTCGGCTCCGACGAGTGTTCCGTGCTCTTCAACACCATTTGCCGCCCGACCGCCTGGGTGTTTCGCATTCTCCAGGAGACGGCCCGGCCCGACTTCTGCCCTTGCCGCAACGGCGTTTTCCGCGGGAACCTCGTGGTCTGGCGTTGGCGCGAGCTGCACACGACTTGCAGCATCGGCCGCCAGACGGCCCCCGAGACCTTCCGCTTCGAGGGCAACTGGTGGTTCTGCGAAGACCGTCCCGCGCGGAGTGCTCCCGACCTTCCCGTGCCCGAGCGCGGCGGCATCGTCGGCCGCGACCCCGGCCTCAAGCTCGACGGCCTCGCCACCCAGGCCGCCAATGCCCCCGAAGTCGGCGCCGCGTCGAAGCACGCTGCCGAGGAATTCGCCGCCGCCTGCCCCAAGCTCGCACCATGGGCATACGAGCGGGCGCGAGCGAAAGAATAGGGCAGATCGGACCGATCGGACCGATCTGTCCGATCGGCCCTATTCCGCCTCCTCCGGCTTGCGCAGCCCTGCCCAACCCGCTAGAATCCTCTCGTCGTCCGAAAGGCCAACCCCTCGGAACCGGAGATCGGCCATGCAAGACCTGCGCTATCAGGCCACCCGCCGGACCCGCGAGGAGCTGCTCGAGCACCTCCAGACCTTCCGCCTCGACCTGAAGTTCACCGTCGGCATCTGGTACTTCTCGCCCGGCGGCGGGCGGTTCCACGCCCGCTACGTGCCCGATACGACGCTCGAACAACGCCTCGAAATGGCCGCTGGCTGGAAGAAATGGGGCGTCTGCGGCATCGAAGCCCACTACCCGCTCGAAGCCAACGAGGGCAACCTCCATCTCTACAAGAAGCTCGAAGAGCAAGCCGGCATCCGCCTCACCAACGTCGGCCCCTTCATCTTCTATGACAAGGAATTCGAGTTCGGCTCCCTCTCCAATCCCATCGAGGCCAGCCGCCAAAAGGCATATGACACGCTCGTCGCGAACCTCAAGTTCGACAAGCTCGCCGGCTGCATCCACTGCGGCATCTGGCCCGGCATCGACGGTTACACGTATCCGCTCGGCACGGTGTTCTACCAGATGTGGGATAACTTCGAGGACGCCGTCGCCTCCGCGATGGACGAGGTGCCCGGCGTCCGCGTCGCCATCGAGCCGAAGCCCTACGAGCCCGCGCCCAACAACATCTACCGCACGACCGTCGACGGCCTGCTGGCCTGCCACGACATCGAGTCGCGCCTGAAGAGCCGCGAGAACAAGCGCCTCCTCAAGGAAGGCCACGCCATGGTCGTCATGCAGCCCGAGATCGGCCACGTCCGCATGGGCTTCGAGGACACGCCCTACGCCTTCGCCCGCGTCGCCCGCGAAGGCCGCCTCGGCAACACCCACTGGAACAGCCAGCCGATGGGGAACTACGACCAGGACCTCAACGTCGGCGTCGTCGGCTGGGAGCAGACGGAGGCCTTGCTCTACGCCCTCAAGATGATCGGCTACCAGGGCTATTTCTGCTTCGA
>Ga0315273_10002986_pt1 | contig 20295 bp, 18 predicted proteins | sample YL17G02_0_MG_FD_205753 | JGI IMG/M metagenome (GOLD analysis project Ga0315273, IMG submission 205753) | Sediment microbial communities from Yellowstone Lake, YNP, Wyoming, USA - YL17G02_0 | ecosystem: Environmental > Aquatic > Freshwater > Lake > Sediment | place: USA: Wyoming | collected... | reverse complement strand
TCCACCTGCGAACTCGGGCGCCAGCCGTTCGGCCTCGCCTCGCCGGCGGCGTGGTTGAGACGGGCCGGCGCAGAGGTGGCCGTTCAGGATCTTTCGCGTCAGCGGCTCGACCAGGGCGCCGTGCGCGCGCGCGTGTGGCAACTGGCGTGCGAATACGCCCAGGTGGATCCGGCGGCGGGCCGATCGCCGGCGATGCCGGATGCTGGCTATCGACGAACGTCGGTGCCGTACCTGAACGAGCCTTGGTATTGTTGAGCCGAGCCCACCGAAGGGCGGGTGGCTCTTTTGTGAGGGATTGGGGATTAGCGTCTCAATCGGCCCACTGCCGAACATCGCGCCGAAGAAACACCGGCGAATGTGAGAAAAGTCAGCCATTTTTGAGGTGTTTCTTGAGAGAGGGATTGGGGATTCGGGGAGCACGCTGAAGGGACTGGCGTTCGGGCCGACGGGAGGACGGCTTCCGGAGCGGCCCCTCGAGCCAAGGAAGAACAAGCGGGGACGCGGAGGAACCGTCGTCCTGAAGGCACCGTGGCTGGGGACAACCCTCTGGTGGGACGGGGATCTCGTGCATGAAGCGGATTCTGCTGCTCGCGACAACGACGGGATATCAGACCCGGTCGTTCGGTGAGGCCGCGTCGGCACTCGGTGTCGAGCTGGTATTTGGTCTCGACCGCTGTCGCGGTCTCGACGATCCGTGGGGCGATCACGCGCTGGCCGTTCGGTTCTACGACGACCCCCGCTCGGTCGATGCCATCGTCTCGGCGTCGCACGACGGCCCCATCTCCGGCATCCTCGCCCTCGGTGACCAGCCGACGGTGCTGGCCGCACGCGCGGCCGAGGTGCTGCGCCTGCCGTTCCATTCCCCTGCCGCCGCGCGAACCAGCCGGAACAAACTCGACACCCGCAACGCACTTCTGGCCGCGGGTCTGCGCGTGCCATGGTTCGCGTCGGCCGACATCGATGACGACCACGACGCGCTCGCGGCGCGCGTGCCGTATCCCTGCGTCGTCAAACCGCTCGCGCTATCGGGCAGCCGCGGTGTGATTCGCGCAGACCATCCCCAGGCACTCTCCACCGCGCTCGGGCGACTACGCCACATCCTGCTGGCGCCAGACGTCAAGACGATGAAGGACCCGGCCCTTCGCCAGGTGCTCGTCGAAGGCTACATCCCGGGGGCGGAATTCGCTGTTGAAGGCCTGATGCATCGGGGCGCACTTGACGTGCTGGCCATCTTCGACAAACCCGATCCGCTCGACGGCCCCTTCTTCGAAGAGACGATTTACGTGACGCCGTCGGCCCATGACACGGCGATCCAGGAGCGCATCGTCGCGGCGATCACGGCGGCGGCCGCTGCGATAGGGCTCTGGCACGGGCCGGTTCACGCCGAATGCCGGGTGAACGCCGATGGCGTGTTCGTACTCGAGGTGGCGGCTCGCCCGATTGGCGGGTTGTGCGCACGGGCGCTGCGGTTCGTGGCCCTTCAAGTCGGGATCGATCCTGCATCTCGCTCGGGGCCCTTCGGCTCGCGGGAGACCGGACTGCTCGCTCAGGGCCCTTCGGCTTGCGGGAGGCTGGACCGCTCGCTCAGGGCCCTTCGGCTTGCGGGAGACCGGACCGCTCGCTCAGGGCCCTTCGGCTCGCGGGAGACCGGACTGCTCGCTCGGGGCCCTTCGGCTCGCGGGAGACCGGACTGCTCGCTCAGGGCCCTTCGGCTTGCGGGAGGCTGGACCGCTCGCTCAGGGCCCTTCGGCTCGCGGGAGACCGGACCGCTCGCTCAGGGCCCTTCGGCTTGCGGGAGGCTGGACCGCTCGCTCAGGGCAGGCAGGCAGGCAGGCAGGCAGGCAGATCGCACCACGATTGCGTTGGAGGAGTTGCTGCTGCGTCACGCGCTCGGCGAGGATGTGCGGAACTACCGCCGGGAATCCTGCGCGTCTGGCGTGATGATGATGCCGATTCCGCGCGCCGGTGTGTATCGGGGTGTGGAGAACGTCGATGAGGCTCGTACCGTCGCCTTCGTAGACGAGGTCATCATCACCGCCAAGCCCGATCAACACCTGGTGCCGCTGCCGGAAGGCGCGAGCTATCTGGGCTTCATCTTCGCTCGCGCCAGCCTGGGTGCCGAGGTCGTCGCGTCGCTGCGCGAGGCGCACAGCAGGCTGCGCTTCGACATCGACCGAGAACTGAGGCTGGCGCCTCGTCTGCCCTGAGCGAGCGACCCTTGATGAGCGTCTGGACCGTAGTCCCGATCACGCTTCCCAGATTCAAGTCGCCGAAGGTGGCGTGTTCTCGTCACCCCGGCGGATGCCGGGGTCCAGCCCTGGATTCCGGCGTTGGAGGGAATGACGAGCCAGAACCGGGCCCTACTTCTGCCGCCGGGGCACGTATTCGGGCGGCAGCGCCGAGCCCTCGCCGAAGAAAAACTCCTCCATCTGCTTCGCCACCAGGTCCTGCGCCTCCTTCTGGAACGGCAGCAGCCGGTACTCGTTGAGGATCATCTTCATCCGCTCTTCCCACAACTTCCAGGCGTCGGCGGACACGTTTTCGAAAACGCGTTGACCCAGCTCGCCAGGCCACGGGGCTGCATCCAGACCCGGCAGTTCTTTCCCCAGCTTGACGCATTTGACAGTGCGGCTCATGAATCTCCTCCGCCCGGACCGTCCTGCCAGTCAGGATCCGAATGCCGGGTGTCATCGTTGTCCACTTTCTCCACCTGTACGCGCGCATCGTTGAAGCACGCGCCGGCACCGATGTCCGACAGCGTGTCGGGCGACAGGGCGTTGGCGGTCGATCCGTTCTCGGTACTACGGCACCAGAGTCCTTTGGCGAGTGAGACGGTCCCTGTCCTCACAATGGGCGACACGTCGACCAGGCAGCGGACCTCGCCCAATCGATTGAACACTCGAATCCGGTCCCCGTCCTCGATGTCCCTGTGCCGCGCATCGTCGGGATGGATCACGAGCGCCGCCGGCCGTTCATCCAGTTCGCCGAGCGTTGAACTGATGGTCTTCTCGCTCGATGGCGAAATCAGGGCGAGCGGAAACTGGTCGGTCGCCGGATCGTCCTGATAGGTGTAGAGCCCGAGCGGGGCTTCGTGCTCCAGCGCGTCGGGGAACAGGTTGACCTTGGCGTCCGGCGTGCGCGGGAAGACGTCGACAAACTGCACCGGCGCGAAACCGCACGGCGGCACCGGCCGGCCTTGTTGCTTGAGCGCCTCCGCAATCGGTTCCGGAAGATCGTTGAGAATCTTCAGCATCATCTCGATGTCGTTGGCCGGGTCGTCGTCCTCGGCGAGACCAAGCCGCTGTTCCAGTTCCGCGAAGACCTCGACATTCGGACGGGCTTCGCCGACCGCATCGATGACGGGCTGTGTCATCTGCAGACTGATCGGGCCGTAGGCGCGCGCAAGATCGTAGGCTTCGAGAAACGTCGTGGCCGGCAGCACGACGTCCGCGTACAACGCCGAGTCGGTCATCACCTGATCGAAGACGACCGTGGTGAGATCGTCGCGCACCAGCCCGCGCCGCACGCGATTCTGATCGGGCATGGTTGCCAGCGGATTGCAGTTGTAGACGAACAGCACCTTGACTGGCGGCTCGGAGCTGTCGGTGAGGACGCGCCCGAGATGGTTCATGTTGATGAGGCGCGTTGGCGGCTCATCGGCGCCAATCCACGTCTTGGTCAATCCCCACGACCCCGAATTACTCATCGAGTAGCCGCCGCCGCGCACGCCGAACTTGCCGGCCACGGCCGGCAACGCGAGAATCGCCATCGCGGCGTTCCCGCCATTCCTGTTCCGCTCGAGGCCCCAACCGCACCGAATCACCGCCGGCGAGGATTCGGCGTACATCGCCGCGAAGCGGCGCAGGTCGTTGGCCGGCACGCCCGCCACCTCTGCCGCCCGCTGCAATGTCCACGGCGCCGCCCGCTCTCTCAGGCGCTCGGCTCCGGTCGCATGCTTGTTGAGAAACGCCGTGTCGGCGAGGGCGCCTTCAAACAGGTACCGATGCAGTGCCAACGCGACGACCACATCCGTACCAGGTTGGATGTTGAGGTGCAGGTCGGAGAGCCGCGCCAGTTGTGTGCTGCGGGGATCGACCACGACGAGCCGCGCCCCGCCGCGCTGCGCGTCCCGGATGTGCGGAACCAGGTGAATGGCCGACGCAGACGGGTTCGCGCCCCACACGACGATGAGCCGGGCGTGAGCGTAGTCGTCGTACGTGACCGACGGCATCTTACCGTAGAGCGCCTGATTGGCGGCGCTCGTCGTCGACGCGCACACGGTGCGGGCCAGGCGCGATGCGCCAAAGCGCCTGAACAACCGCATATCGGTCGTATCCTGCGTCAATAGCCCGTTCGATCCGCCGTAGTAGAAGGGCAGCACCGACTCGGCGCCATACCGATCCCGGGCCTCCTCCATCTTGTGCGCGATGTGCTCCAGGGCCTCATCCCACTCCACCCACCGGAATTGACCGGCGCCCTTCGGGCCCGTTCGAATGCCGGGTCGCATCAGGCGATCGGCGCCGTAGACGCGACTGGCGAAATGGCGGACCTTGGCGCAGATAAACCCGCGCGTCACCGGGTGCTCATGATTGCCATCGAGCTTCGCGAGGCGGCCGTCCTCGATCGTCGCCGTCACGCTGCACGAATCCGGGCAATCCAGCGGGCACGCGGTCTTGACGGTGTGGGTGTGTCTGGGACTCATTTGCCGGCCTGCGCGCGCAACGACTGACCGTCCTGCAGGTCGCGCAGCGCCTGGAAGGGGCCAACGACGATGGTGGTGCCTTCTGCGAGGCCGGACACCTCGATGTCGAGGGCGATGGCGACGATCCACCAGAGGGGACGGCGACGCATGAATTCCACTGTATCACGCCAGAAATCGACTCATTCCCGTCGCGTGTTGTTCGTCGCCCTTCTGATGGGGGACGCTAGAGCTGCTGCATCCGCCCGGCCTTGCGATCCCAGTACTCGACTTTCGTCAGGCTCACCTGGATCAGCGACAACTCCGGGTCCTCGGGCCCGCCCGCGAACCACGTGGCGAACGACGGGCTCCACATCTGCCTGGTCCTGGCGACATCGCGGACCATGGCCGCATTGCCCGACACCGAGACAAAGCGATCTTCCGGTGCCGACACGTAAGTGATGTTGACGTGGCTGTTGCCGCCGATCTCCTGGGCGACCGGTGAGGTCGCGCGCGAAAAGAACCACAGCGACCCGTCGAACGCGTCGCTGGTCGCCACCATCGGCCGGCTGCGCAGGCCGCCATCGCCGGTGACGGTGGTGAACATCGCGAACGGAATATCGAGAATCAGGTCCTTGAAACGCTGCACGTCGTACCGACCCTGGTCCTGGTCCGGCATGTGATTCCTCCCGTGGTTGGTTCGACGGCCCGACACGTCGTGCCGTCAGTCTACCCTGAAGAGCGATGTCAGGCGCCACCCTCCGTCATGGCCGCCGGCGTCGAGGCGGCGGCGTGATTAACCCGTCGGCCGTCAGCGCGACGCCTTCGAGCTGGAGCAGGGCCTGCTTGATGGGCAATCCACCGCCATAGCCGACCAGGTGACCGCCGCTGCCAATGACGCGATGGCACGGCACGATGATCGGAAGGGGGTTGCGCCCGTTTGCCAGCCCCACGGCGCGCACCGCAAGCGGGCGCCTGACCCGGCGCGCGATCTGCGCGTACGAGCGGGTGGCCCCGTAGGGGATCTGCGTGAGCGCACGCCATACCTTGAGCTGGAACGGCGTGCCCTTCGGGTTCAGCTTCAAGTCGAACGCGACGCGCTTGCCGCGGAAATACTCCTTGAGCTGCCGGATGGCGTCACGAAACGGCGCGTCCGACTGCTGCCACTGCGATTCGGGCACCTTGGCGCCCTTGCCGCGCTGGAAGCTGACGTAGCGGAGGCCGTGATCCCGACACCCGGCGAGCAGCAGCGTGCCCACCGGGGTGTCGAGATATGTGTAGTACGTGGTGTGTTCGCGTTCACGCTTGGCCATGTCAGTGCTTCTTTGCCGTGTGCAGCAGATTATGTCCGACTGTGGAATCCTACACCGGGAACGGCGCCGGCGGATCGAGCGCGGGCAGTTTCAGCCGTTCGGCGCGGAGCTTGAAGAACGCCGTGACGTCATTCTGGAGTGTCCCGCAGCTGGCGTGAACCGGGATCACGTCAGCTTCGGGTGCATCGTGTGCCACAGGTCGGGTAAACTTCTTCACGGGATTCGGGCCCCGGACCGTGTGACGCAGCATGGGCGCGTGGGAGGACTTCTGGGCGCAGCACCCTCGGGGCGCGTGAGCGGATGACGGCTGCCCTGGATGATTTCGACCCCGATGGGCGACGACATGAAGTGTTCTACAATGGGAAAGATGCTGGAAGACGGGGGAGTGTTCGTCGACCAGACAGTCAGTCCGGCACTGCCGCCTGGCGGGGCGCTGACAAGCACGAGTCACACGGCAACCGACACGGAAGAAGAAATGGACCGGGTTCTTGACACGTTCAAGACGGTGGGCAAGAGCGTGAGCAGCATCTGATGCAGGCCGTGATTCCAGCTGCGGGCATGGCCGTGAGGATGCGGCCGCTCAGCTACCACACCCACAAGTGCCTGTTCACGATCGGCGAAAAGCCCATCATCCACTATGTTTTCAAGAACCTTGAGAAATGCGGCATCAAAGACGTTGTCCTGGTGCTCGGATACAAGGCGGAAACCCTGAAATCATACCTGCTTGAACACTTTCCCGGATTCAAGCTCGGTTTCGCGATGAACGACAGGTACGATTCGACCAACAACGCGTATTCCCTGTGGCTTGCGGAACCGCTGGTACGAGGGGCTTTCGTGCTCTTGGATTCTGACATCCTTTTTGACTACCGGATCCTGGACGCCATGATGAAAGGGAGCGGTCCTGCGCGTCTGGCCGTGCAGTTCAGGAAAGACATCGGCGCCGAAGAAGTCAAGGTGCGGCTGGATTCTTCCGGCAGGGTCGTGGAAATTGGCAAGGACATCGACCCCCTGCTTGCTGTTGGAGAATCCATAGGGATTGAGAGGTTTTCCCGGGAGTGGCGGGACGCACTGTTTGCAACACTGTCCGACCAGATTGAAAGAAGAAGCCTGACAAACCAGTTCTACGAGAGTGCGTTCCAGGAACTCATGGACGACGGCATGGAGATGCGCGCAACAGACACTGCGGGATTTCCGTGCATGGAGCTGGATACGCCGGAAGATCTCAGGAGGGCGGAAGACGAAGTGCTTCCGTTGTTGTCGTGGGACTGACGTATGCCGCGACGATGAAGCAGCGGGAAACCGAGGAACTCCTGGACCTCTGGATATACAGGCCGCTCGGATTCCTGCCGGTGCTGCTGCTGTACAGGACTCCGGTCACCGCGAACCATCTGACCGTGTTCACGATGTTCATCGGCGCCTTCTGCGGGTACTTCTTCGCACTCGGGACCACGTCCGCGTTCATCGCCGGCGGAGTACTGCTGTTTGCCGTGAACGCGTTGGATTGCAGCGACGGACAACTGGCGCGTGCGAAACAGCAGTCTTCCCAAATGGGGAGGATGCTGGACGGCCTGGGGGATGGCGTCATTGACGTGACAAGCCACGCGGGGCTCGCGTACGCTGCGTATGGGGCAACCGGCGACTGGAGAATCTGGCTGCTTGCGGCGTTGTCGCTCGCGAGTCTCGGATTCCACACGACGCTGCTCGACGCCTACCGCCACAGGTACACCGCGACATCCGGAGGCGCCAGCCGGGACGCGACACAGGAGCAGATGAATCCCGCAGGAAAGGCCGGGTTGTGTTTCAGGGCGTACCGCGTGTACTGCGTTGTGCAGTCCGCGATAAGCGGTATGGTGAACGCGTGGCCAGTGGATGCCCGCGCGAAAAGGTCCATCAGGCTGGTCAGCTTCCTGGGTTCCACAACGCACAGGACCGTCATCATCCTGTGTGCACTAGCGTGCAAACCCATGTGGGTGTTTTGGATCTTCCTGGTTGGAGGCAACGCCTATTTGATTGTGTGCCTGTGGTGCAATCGCTCGACGCGCCAACAGGTTTTGCGGACAAGGGGAAACGCATGAAGAGCGGATTGGACGCGTTGGCATTGTTCGGCGGAAGACCGGTAAGAAACACACCCCTGTCCGGTCCCTATCCTGGGGCGCTGATGATAGGCAAAGAGGAAGAGAAGGCGGTTCTCCGAGTGCTACGGGAAAAGAACCTGTACAGGTTTTACGGTCCGGGAAAGAGCGCACCTTCTCAGGTGTCTTCTTTCGAAAAGGCATTCGCGGGAAAGATCGGGACACACTACGCCCTCGGGGTGTCTTCGGGCACTGCCGCACTCAGTTGCGCTTTGCGCGGGATGGGCATTGGCTTGGGCGACGAGGTGATTGTCCCGGCCTTCACGTATGTCGGCACCCCCGGCGCTGTCGTGTCTTCGTACGCTGTCCCGGTGTTCGCTGAAGTCGATGAGTCGCTTGGACTTGACCCTGCTGACGTTGAAGGGCGAATCACGAAGCGCACGAAAGCCATCATTCCCGTGCACATGCTCGGCGCGCCATGCAAAATGGCCGAACTCATGCGGGTGGCGAGAAAGCACAAACTGCTCGTGCTTGAGGACTGCGCGCAGTCGTGCGGCGCCTTCTACAGGGGCAGAAGGGCCGGATCAATCGGCGACATGGGCATCTTCAGTTTCCAGCTGAACAAGATCATCACCGCCGGCGAAGGCGGCGCGGTCGTCACGAATAATTACGACTTCTTCGAACGCGCTGTGCGGTGCCACGACCACGGCGCATTCAGAGTCGCCAAGGACACCGGCGGAACTCCGCTTATCGGAGAGGGATACAGGATGTGCGAGATGTCCGGCGCCATAGCCGGAGTGCAGCTGAGAAGACTTGAGAGAATTATCGCGAATCTGCGGCGCGCCAAGAACTACATTCAGACGAACATCTCCGACCTCAAGGGCATCACGTTCAGGAAGGAAGCTGACCCGAAGGGGGAAGCCGCGGCAGCGGTCGTGTTCTTTGTGTCACGCAGAGAACAGGCGCTCGAGGTTATCCGGGCTCTGAACGCGGAGAACATACGCGCAGTGCAGATGTACAACGGTCTGCCTCCTTACAGGCAGCCGCAGTTCCTGAAGCACAGCACTGTTTCCAGGACCGGCTATCCCTTTACGTACCCAGGCGCGGGAAAGGTCGTCTATGAAGCGGGCATGTGCCCGAAGAGCGAAGACCTCATGGGCAGGATGGTCTGTATTACTCTCAACGCGTCGCTGTCCAAACGCGACCTGAACGACATTGTCGAAGGCGTGCGGAAGGTGGCGGCAGTGTGCATCTGACGAAAGTGCGGGCTCTTCTGCCGCAGCTCTGGCCAAGGACACGGGAGTCAGTAGAGATATCAAGCTGGTGTGTGGAGCGCGGTCGAATGGGGTAGTTCCAGTCGCCACGACCCCGATGGCGTTCCAGATTCCAGACCTCCTGCCATAGGTGCCTGGTTGGGGAGTCTTTCACGTGAACGTGGGCGTCATCATCAATCCCGCATCCGGTCCGGCGCGTTCGCGCCAGCCGGTGGACACCCTCGTGGGGTGGACCCGAATGATGCTGCGCCGCCACGGCGTCGACGGGTCGGTGAGCGTGATCCAGGGGCCCGGCGACGGCGCGCGACTCGCCCGGCAGGCACTCGAACAGGGCGCCGCACTGGTCGTCGCGTGGGGTGGGGACGGGACGATCAACTCGGTCGCCTCGGCCATCGTCAGGACCCCAGCCTCTCTCGGCATCATTCCCACCGGATCCGGCAATGGCCTCGCGCGCGAACTCGGGATTCCGGGCGGCCGCGAGGCGGCGCTGGCAGTAGCGCTCGGCGGTCGCGACCGCGCTCTCGATGCCGGCACGCTGAACGGCCACCTGTTTTTTAATGTCGCGGGGATCGGATTTGACGCGCACGTGGCGCACGTGTTCGCGCATGCCGCGGGCCGCACGCGGGGCATCATGGCCTATACGGCGACCACCGTACGCGAACTGTTCCGGTATGCGCCATCCCGCTACGTGGTGCGCGGCGCTGATGGGCGCGTGGTGCGCGAGGGCGGGGCACTCTTGATCTCGATGGCGAACACCAGACAGTGGGGCAGCGGCGCACAGATCGCTCCGCAGGCCAGGCCCGACGACGGCCATCTCGACGTCGTGCTGGTGGATGCGCGACCGCCGCTCGTGATCCTGGCGCAGTTGTGGCGGCTCTATAACAAGTCGGTACAGCGCATTGGCGGAACCGTGATGGCTCGCGTGCAGGAGGTGTCGATGGTCGCCGACCCGGCCGCCCCGGTACACGTCGATGGTGAGCCGATCGGGATGGCGAGCGAGATCACCGTGCGCGTGATCCCCGGCGCGCTGCGCGTCCGCGTGCCGCAGTAGCGATGCCTTCGATGGCGGGCCTCGGGGCCCACGGGTGACGCGGAGCGAAACGCCGCGTCATCGTACGACCCGGGAGCGGGGAATCTGTCTACTCTCGATCAACCCTACCGGCCGGGCGCCTTTCGCCGCCGGACCAGTTCGGCCACCAGTTCGCCGTCTTCGGTGATGAGCGCGTTTGTCGACGCTCCCGCGAGCGCAAACTGGCGGTCCGCTTCGGGGTATTCTCCGAGTCTCTCGAGGCAGACACCATACAGGTACGCCACGGTCTCCTTCGACACGCCGGGTCCTGATGGCAATTTCACCTGCTCGATTTCCTTGCGGGCGTCCGCAAAGTTCCCCACGGCCAAGAGGCTCACGGCCAGATTCAGCCTGACGACCGATAACTCGTTCGGCGTGAGTCCGCCAGCGACCATCGCCCGGAAGTCGAGGATCAGCTTGTTGAACAACACGGTCTTGTCGGTCATCGAGACGAGGCGAGGCGTCTGGCCGAGTGACACCTGAAACGGTACGGACTGATCGGTCACCGTCAGACTGACTCGGTCGTTGCCAACGGTCTTGGCCGGGTTGGCCAGGGCTGCGGCCAATGCACTGGCGCTGTTGACCGCTTGACCGTTGACCCCGGTGATCACGTGGCCGATTTTCAAGTTCGACTTGAAGGCCCCGCCGTCCGGATCGACCTTAATGATGACCGCCCCCGCGACGTCCGCCACGTCAACCGCCAGCAGGCCAAGCGTTGGCCGGAACAGCGGGCGGGTGCCCTCCAGCCGCCGGGCGACCTCCCGGACCTGCTCCGGATTCTCCAGGTCGACGATCTCCAGGATGTCGGGATGGGCACTGCCTGACGCCAGCAGGCTGAGGTAGAGATGGTTGGGACCCTCACGCGCGTCGAGCGTAGCGGTCGCGACACCCTGAAGGCCGTACTTGGTGGAGATCTGTTTCGACACGTCCAGTCGCGTGGCGGCGTCGAGTTGTTGTTTGGCGCTTGGGTCCAGCACTTTCCGGTCAAGGTCGAATGACAGCCAACCCGGCTCTACTGAATTGTCATCGATCCGGGGGTAGACGAAGTTGGCAGGGAGCGAGACGAGGCTGACCGTACCCGCGCTCCCGAGTCGGCGCTCGACGGCCGTGCGCACCTCCGCCTGCCGGCGCGAACTCGGTGGCGAGAGAACGCCGGTCACCGACAGCAGTCCGAACGCCGGTTTGAGCTGGGCGGGCACCTGAACGGTTTGCCCTTTCTGCACCGTGACCTTCCCGGCAAACCGACCGTAGTCAGCACTGACCTCGATGCCGTAGTCGCCCTCGCAGACGTTCTCGATCGTCGCCGGCGTCTTCCCGGCCGGCTTGCCCTCGAAGGACACGCTGGCGCCGGGCTGCGGGGTTGTCACGACGACCGTTCCCGTCGCCGGCTGCAGGACTTTCAGGAGCGGGCCGTAGTCGTTCAGGGCTTTGGGCGTGACGGTGAACCCGCTCTTGACGTAGCATCCCTTCCGGACCTCGACAAGATAGCTTGTTTCAGGCGTCAGCCCCTCGATGACGAAGACCCCGGACACCTGGTCCATGGTCACCTTTGCCTTCGCTGCCTCTTCGGCGACGTCCAGAGGCGCCGGTCCCGGAGGCGTCTTGCCGCCGAGCTTTCCGTCAACGTACACCTCGGCGTCGGGCGGGACCGAGACGATGGCCACGGTGGCGGATTCCCGCTCGAGCGTCAGAGTCACGGTTTGCACCGGAGCGCCCGCCAGGACCTGGATTTTTTGCGTCTGCTCCTTATATCCGGTGCGCCGGGCCCTCACCGGGTGTTCGCCGGTAAGCAGAGACACGGGCGTCGGTTTCACGACGATCGGGCGACCGTCGACGTCGGTTGCCGCGTCAGCTGGATTCACCACCAGGATCACTTCGCCGACCATCGCCTTGCGGATCAGGTCGAACTCCCTTACCAGCCGGGGATTGTTCGGTTTCGGGATGCGGTGATCCGGTGACGCCAGCAGCATCGCCTTCATATCATCGATGGCGCCTGCCCAGTCTGTCCCTCTCGACGTTTCGATCCGCACTCGCGCACGCATCTCGTAGGCGGAGGCGATCTGCTCAGCCGCGGTCCGGTCGGTCTGAGCCTGCGCCTGAAGACGCCCGACCAGTCCATCCAGGATGGGAAGCGCACTCGCGAACTCGGTGTTGTCGTAGTGTGATCGTGCCTGCGCTAGTAACTGTTCGACACTGCCCTGACTCTGGACAGCGTCGAGTGCCACGCCTGTCGTCATCGCCACGAGGACAACCACAGCCCACGACCAGGGCGGCGAGAACCGCGGCAGCCACTCCGAATAGTCGTTGCGTCGCATCACAGTCGACCTCTCTCAGCTATTGGTAGATCAAGACACCAGCCCGGTCGTCGAAAATATACAGGCGGCCGAACGGGTCGAGGGCAAACGCTCGGGCCCGCTGGAACGCCCCCGCCGTCTTCTCGGGAATCGAAAACGTCGCAACAGGCGTGCCGGTCTTCGCGAAGGGGCTAAACACCACCACGCGCCCGGAATCGCGGTCGAGCACGTACAGATGGCCAAGCGGGTCGAAAGCGATGTCGACTGGGTTCCGCAGTTCAAAACCCTGCAGTGTCGAAGGCATTCTGCTGACCTGCGTCCCAGTGCTTCGACGCAACACGGAGATGGCTTTCGAGTCCCGGTCCAGCACCGCCACGTCATCCCGATCGTTGACGGCGAGCCGGATCGCCTTCACACTCAGCGAGAACGGCGGCTTGAGAATCTTGCCGGCGGGTTCAAACAGCTCGATCGTGCCCGCGGCGTTGTCGGCAACCAGGAATTCGCCCGTCGAGAACGCGCCCGCGGCCGGAACCTCGTCGAGCACCTTGAGCTTGGTGTCTTTCGTGATCTCGAGCGAGGTGGACGACGGCCCCAGTTCGGGAACCAACCGCCCAGGCTGGATGGCAAAGGCGCTGCCGCGTTGATCGAGGAACACCCCGGCGCAATCGTTTGAGCCGAATCCCTGGCGAAGGGTCCCTGCCTCGTCAAGAAACTGCACGCCGCCCTTGACCGCCAGCAGCGTGCGTCCGCTGGCATCGATGGCCATCGCTTTGACATCCTTGATCATCCGAGCACCAGGAAACTGCCGCGAGCTCAGGGTGAATGGCGGTTGTTTCAGCGACGGGCGCACGTACAGCCGAAACAGCATCGTGTTCCACTGGTGTGCACGTCCCGCCTCCGGCGTGTCAGGAAAGCTCGTGCGCACCCACTGCAATTTTTCGATCGCCCGCGACCACTGGCCGGTCTGGACAAGGCACACGGCCAGGCCGAGCGTCGCCCTGGCGCACCATGGAGATTGGGAGTAATCGGAACACACCTGGCCATACGTTCCGAGCGCATCGTCGATCCGACCGGAAAGCCGATAGGCCTCTGCCATGCGGTACAAGGCCTCCGGCACGGCCTCGCTGTTGCCGGGGAAGAACTGCTGGACCCTGCTGTAGTTGCCGATCGCTTCGTCAAAGGCGTCCGACGTCCGCGCCTTCGCGAGTGCGATTCGTCCCAGGAGCAGCAACCCGCCCGGTACCGCGTTCTGCTGGCCGTAGTTGTCCACGAGCTGCTTCGCCTGCGCCTGCGCTTCGGAAGACTTGTTGTCGAGCCGGAAGAGATAGTCAGCATACAGGAGCAACGCATCGTCGGCGACGGAGGTTTTCGGATACCGGCCGATGATGAAGAGAAGGTCCTTCACGGCTTCCTTGCTGTTCTGCTTGCTCAGCATCGTCACGGCGTTTTGATACCGATTTTTCGCCTCCTCGGACTCAGTGCTGGTGGCCGCGGACTGGGGTCGCGGAAAGACGCGTGGCTCCGGGGAATCGGCGAACGGCCGGGCCTGCGCGGCTACCAAGACAGAGATGATGAGGACGGGAAGAATGGGTTGAGGACTCATTCGATTTTAACCTTTGTGGCCAGGCCTTCCTGGATCGATACGGGCTGAGACCTGCGCTGGCCACTCTCGATGCACGAGACTGTCACCTCGTGGCTTCCGGGAGCGACTGGCACGTCACGGAGACTCTCCCCGAGATCGCGGCCGTCGAGCTGGACGCGGCACGATTGCCAGTTCCCCTGCAGCGAAACCGTCAGGGTGCCCAATTCCGGCACCGGTACGTTATAGAGAGCCTGGACGGTCGGGTCGAGGGTGACCGGCATATTCAAGAAGTACTCGGGAGCGACAAGGCGAACCGTGTGTCGTCCCTGCAACGTGATCTCCTGACGCATCTCGGCGGGCTTGAGAATCGTCCGTCCTTCAACAATCTGAAAGGCGTAAGGGCCGGTGGCCACGAGCTTCACTGATCCGGAGGGATCGAGCCGGTAATTGGCGGTGCCGTTCTTCGCCTGTTCCGCCGAGACCTTCCCAACAAACCCCGCGTAGCCGCGCCGCGTCAAGCGCAGCTCGCCGGGAGCGCCCGACGCGAGCGTCACGGTCGCCGGGGTTACGCCGGCGTCCTTTCCGTCCAGCACGATCGCGGCTCCGGCGGGGTCGCTCGTCAGTCTCACGGTCCGCGCGGGCTCCGGCGGTGGGGGCTTGAGCGGCCCCGCGTCCCCCGCCTTCTTCGTCACGTCGGATACCGGAATTGGCGGCGGCGGCCCGAACTTGAACCACAGACCTGTCACCACGATCAGGACGACCAGCACTCCGGTCGCGGCGACGACGCCCCGGCGGCTCGCCAGCACCGAGGCCAGCCCTGATCTGGCAGCCTTGGCCGGTCGTGGTGCCTGCTCCTCGACGAGCGGCTCGTAGTGCGTCGTGCTCGAGTCGCCCGCGTGCGCCGCCCACGTGTCGGTCGTCTTCCCATGCGCAGGGGGCGGCGGGATCGTCCCCGCCTCACTCAAGTCACTGAGCCAGCCGGAGTCGACGTCGGCGGACGCCTGCAGAGACCGGCGGATCAGGCGCAAATCCGCGGCCAGTTCTTCGGCTTTGGCGTACCGCTTGTCCGGCGATTTCTGGAGCGCTCGATTGACGACTGCGGCGAGCGGCGCCGGAATGTCGGCGACGAGTTCACCAATCGGAATCGGTTCACCGCTGACGATCTGCATCATCACGGCGGTCGGCGAATCGCCGGGAAACGGTTTGCTTCCCGACAGCAACTCGTACAACACCACGCCGGCAGAGAAGATGTCGGCGCGCCCGTCAACGTGTTTGCCCTCGAGCTGTTCCGGGGCCATGTATGGCGCGCTTCCCATGACATCGGACCCGCCCGTCATCGTCGAACTCGACACCTTCGCGATCCCGAAATCGAGGAGCTTCACGGCGCCGTCGTCCTGGATCCAGACGTTGGCCGGTTTCACATCCCGATGCACGACGCCCTGCGAGTGGGCGAACGAGAGGCCCGTGCACAACTGATCAACCACGTCGAGTTTCTCGACCAGCGTGAGGGGCGGTGGCGTGGTGACCCGGGCCGACAGGCTTTGCCCGCGCAGAAACTCCATGGCGATGTAGGGGACATCGTCTTCTTCGTTGAACTCGAAGATCGTGACAATATTGCGGTGCTGGAGTTTCGCGGCGGCGCGGGCCTCGCGGAAGAAACGTGGCCGCGCGTTCTCGTCGTCGGAGAAATCCGCGTGCATCAGCTTGATCGCGACTTCGCGGTCAAGCACCGGATCGCGTCCTCGGTACACCACGCCCATCGCTCCGCGGCCAACCCGCTCGGCGATTTCGTAGCGACCCAGCGTCTTCGGAATCTCCGCCATACCCCTCCCCGCCACGGGGACGCGCCGGCCTGTGCCTACGCCTGCTTCCTGTCGCCGCCTGCCCCTCGGCCGCGCCGGCCGAGGGTGTCTGCGATGCGTGCGCGCACCGCCGCTATCGGATCCCCGGCGGACGCCACCCAGCCCTGCATTCGCGCGGTGAAGCCGCCAACGTCGACGGTGTCGGCCGGGACGGTCTCACTCGCGCCTGAGCTGTCCCGCGCGATCGCCTCGGCCATGCCCCACAGCACCACAGGATCGGCGACCATCTCGCGCAGCGCGTCGTTGCCGGGGTCCAGTGCCGACGCGCGGCCCAGAGTCCGTGCCGCCAGTTCGCCTTCGCCGCGGCGGATGGCCGCCGCCGCCTGGGTCACCAGTGCGGACACGTGTCCGGCCCGCTGCCGGGACAGCCTGTTGCGTTCGTGGGCGACCAGCGCCTCGCCTTCTGCCCGCATCACATCGCCCAGCAAAGCGCGAGGCTCGGCCTCATCGTCCGCGAGTGCGCAGGCGCAAACGACCTCCACGCGAGCGTCCGGGAGTCGGCTCTGTGACAGCAACTCGCGACCGCGGGCAAGGGCCTCGCGAACCGCCTCTGCGCGTCCCGCCGTCTCGAGAGCGGCGCACACGCTGATGAATGCCTCCGTCAGGACCGCTCGGGCCTCAGTGTCGTCCGGATTTAACTGAAGCGCCGACCTCGCGGCGGCGGCAGCCGCACGGGGGTCGTCGGACAGTCCGGACCGTGCGTGACTGGCCAGCGCGGCTGCCTCCGCGCGGCGGCGTTCCGCTTCTGTGACCCGCGCAGCCTCGGCGGTGAGGCGATCGATTTCGGCCTGTACCCGCGGGGCGTGGAGTCCCCGCGACAGAAACCTGCTGAGGCCATCAATCGCGTCCTGGCGCTGGCCCCGACCGAAGGCCGCGCGAGCGTCTTCGATCGCGGCGGCTGCAAGGTGCACGCTCTCGGCGTCTGCGGCAGCGCGAGATCTGGCGTCCGCCAGTTCCGCTTCGAGCCGCTCGATCTCCGGTCCGGCGGGCAACGAGCGGCGCAGCTCGTGCAAGACCGCCGCGGCATCGTCGAAGCGCCTCTGTGACGTGGCCGCCGAGAGTCGTCGACTCCCGTCGGCAACCAGTTGTTCGCGTCCGCGGGCCTCGCGGTCCATCGCCTCGCGCGCACGCGCACGGCGGCTGAGGGCCTCCGCGTTCCCGGCATCCTTCTCCAGGATGGCCTCGCAGCACGTGATGACGTCGGGCCAGCGTTGCCGTTCGGCGGCCTTCCGGGCCTGTGCGAGCAGCCCATTCACCAGCGCGTCCTGCGCGTCTCGTTCTGCCGCAGCCGCCCGGCAGCCGTCCCGTTCCGCCAGGATCGCCGGCGACTCAGGCGCCGCCCGCAATGCCGCGTCGAAGTGCGGAAGAGCCAGGCGAGGGCCCGCCAACGCCAGCGTGTCCCGGCCAGTACGCAGGGCGTGGACGGCCGCACGCCATGCCAGGCGGCTCGCGAGCAGCGCCTCGTGCTCCTGCTCCAGCGACAGGATCATGGCGGCGAGCTCGTCCCGCTTGAACGGCACCACCAACAGCGCCCGGCCTGAGTCATCCACCAGCGCTGCCAACCGCTCGCGTGCGCTGCACATCGGGCGCGGAGTGCCCGGCGATTCGATCCCGACTTCGATTCGAGCGGCTTCGATCTCGGCGTTGACCGCATCGAGCGCGCGGCACCGGTCGATCACCGACTGCGCCAGGCGCCGGGTTTCGACGTCGAAGACCCTGCGGAACGCCTCCAGGTCGCGCGCGAGATCGGAGATCGTCTGGTGCCGCTTCGCGCGGTCCTTCGCCAACGCCTTCAAGACGATGCGCACCAGCGCGGGGGGCGCGAGGGCTTCGGGCACCGGCGACGGGTCCTCGAACTGGACGCGCCGCGTGACGCCCACAAAGTCAGGACCGGCTGAGTTCCGAGCGGCGAACGGCTTCTGCCCGGTGAGCATGAAGTAGAACACCGCACCGGTCGAGAAGACGTCGGACCGCGCGTCGATCTCTTCGCCACGCGCCTGTTCCGGCGACATGTAGTGCGGTGTCCCCACCACCAGGCCGGTTGCGGTCATGGTCGACGACGCCAGACGCGCAATCCCGAAATCGAGGATCTTGAGGCTGCCGTCCTCGAGCACGAAGAGGTTGTTCGGCTTGACGTCGCGGTGAAAGACGTCGCGCGCGTGGGCGACGGCGAGTCCTTCGCACACCTGAATCATCAGATCGAGTTTGGTGTCGAGTGGCACACCCTCGGGGCGCTGCAGGTAGTCGGTGAGCGTAAAGCCCCGAAGCAACTCCATCACGATGTACGGCCGGCCATCCTCTTCGCCCAGGTCAAAGACCGTGACGATGTTGCGGTGCATCAGCTGCCCCGCGATCCTCGCCTCGCGATAGAACCTGGTGCGCGTATCGGGGTCGCTCTCGACGTCGGCCATCATCACTTTGACGGCGACCTGGCGGTCCATCGCGTCATCAACAGCCGAGTACACGATGCCCATGGCGCCCTTGCCGATCCGGTCAACGATGCGATACCGGCCGATCTTCTTCCGCCGGGCCGGGCGCGGTTCGCTGCTCGCGGAACTAGCCATCTGGGTGCTCGTCTACAACTGCACGATAAGCGCCGTGACGTTGTCGCGGCTGCCCGCATCGAGGGCCGCCCGAACCAGATCCTGCGCCAGTGCCTGTGCCGGGAGGCCTCGGGCGAGCAGCCCGGCGATGGCTTCGGCCGACAACGCGCCGTGCACGCCGTCCGAGCTGATAAGCAGCGTATCCCCCAGGGCGATCGGCCGCTCCACAACGTGGATTTCGGTCGGTTCACGTGCGCCAAGCACGTTGGTCAACACGTTGCGCATCGGGTGTTTGGCCACGTCGGATGCGCTGCTGCCGGGGTTCTGGGCGAGCATAGTGGCCGCCCACGAGTCGTCCTTGGTCACCTGCTCCAGCGAACCACCGGACCAGATGTAGAGTCGACTGTCGCCCACGTGACCGACGATCACGGTCTCGCCGGACAGGAGGGCGCTGACCACCGTCGTACCCATCCCGGTGTAGTCGTCGTGACCCTCCGCGGTGCGGAAAACCCGTCGATTGGCCAATTGGAGTGCGGTCCTCAGCCGATTACCGTCCAACGTGAGTCCCGTGTCGATGCCGTAGGGCCACGAGAACTCGTCCATCTCGTGGGTGCGATTGATGAAGCCGACAATCGCTTCGACCGCCAGGCGCGACGCCACTTCGCCGGCCTGGTGCCCGCCCATTCCGTCAGCCACCACATACAGTCCCAGGTCGTCTTCCAGGGCGTAGCTGTCTTCATTCGACTTCCGGACGCGACCGGCTTCCGACACGGCACCTGACGTCATGGCTGTATGTCCCCTCGTCCTCAGAAACACGGCAAGCCTAACGGCTGCTCCGCTTGCCTGCAATACTACTTTGATAGTACTCTCGGCGCCTGTGCGTCCTCCACTCACGCCATCCCAGCTTTTCGCGCTCGTCGACGGTATCCGCTTGGCCGTATTGGTGTTCCGAGGCGACAGGCCGGTGTATCAGAACGCCACGGCGCGGCGGCTGGTCGATCGGGTGCGACGCGACTACGGCATCGACTTCGTCGTGACGCTGCGCAACCACATCACTGACCTTCTGGCCCCGGGGCCAAAGCCGGCAGAATCGGTGTCCAGTCTCACCGCGCCGTCCGGAGAGCCGTTCTACGTCCACGTCAGACAACTGGGGCGGACCGGCCGGCTGATGGCGGTCAGCGTGCGCGAGATCGGCCTCGAACGCGAGGTGTTCAACACCCGCTACGGGCTCTCTCGACGGGAAGCCCAGGTGGTCGAACTGGTGCTGCACGGCCACAGCAATCGTGACATCGCGGTGCTCCTCGGCGTGGCGCCTACCACCGTCAAGAAGCACCTGACGCACATCTTCGACAAAGTTGGATTGGACAGCCGCGCGCGGTTGCTCAGCCGTTTTGCGTGAGGGCAGGTGCCGGTGGTCCCGGCCGGGCTGTCCGCCTCAGTGCGCAGCGCAACGGCGAGACCTCGACGAAGCTCAACGAGCGAGGTTGGCGAGCCCAGTGTTCCCGGGCATTCACCTGTTGCACCGCCCAGACCCCAAGCCCCAACCCCGCTTGCCACGCCGACGCCGGTCTCACCACTGGCCGACGAAGGCAGGAACCCCGACTCCCG
>Ga0315273_10002985_pt1 | contig 20297 bp, 20 predicted proteins | sample YL17G02_0_MG_FD_205753 | JGI IMG/M metagenome (GOLD analysis project Ga0315273, IMG submission 205753) | Sediment microbial communities from Yellowstone Lake, YNP, Wyoming, USA - YL17G02_0 | ecosystem: Environmental > Aquatic > Freshwater > Lake > Sediment | place: USA: Wyoming | collected... | reverse complement strand
CTCAGTTTTCAAACCGATGAATTCGGTCTCGTTCGGAACATGGCCTATATCGAGCGCACGCTGGGTTCGCTGGACGACCTCGCGAACGGTATCCAGATTGACTTCGCGTCCGCCGAAGCCCACCATTAGACCTAACACCAACGGACGATGAGGCGCATCATAGAGTGCCGTCTTGACGTCGGTCGCGAGCAAACCCTGATAACCGAAAGATAGAGCCCGATCCAACACGGCCACGGCGCCTGCGCAACTGATGGCTTTTCGCAGCGCTTCAGCTGGAAATGGGCGGAAACTGCGCACCTTTACCAACCCAACCTTGACTCCTTCACCCCGCAAGACATCCACTGCTTCTCGCAGGGTACCGATCACAGAACCCATCGCCACCAGGATCACTTCTGCATCCTCCGTGGCATAGGTGTCAATCAAACCGCCATGATAGATCCCGAAGGTGGCCTCAAATTCGCGCGCCACGGTTTCAATCTTATCCCTGGCCCGCAACACAGCTTGATGATTCATATAGTGAAATTCCATGGTGTTCGCGTCATCGGTGCCGGAACCGAACACCACCGGCTTTTCCGGCGTGAGATAGTGAATAGGCTCGTATGGCGGAAGGAAGGCATCCACGTCCTCCTGGTCGAACACCTTGACAGGCTCAAACACATGCGTCAGAACAAAGCCATCCATGCACACCATGACCGGCAACAAAATGTCGTGATCCTCGGCAATTTTAAATGCCTGGAGATGAGTATCGTAGGCTTCTTGAACATCCTCGACATACAGCTCGATCATGCCCGCATCACGTAAACTCATCGTATCCTGATGATCAGGCTGCAGGCCTATCGGCGCAGTGATCTGACGATTGGCCCCGGTGAATACCACCGGCAATCGACTACGGGCAAGGTAATAGATCACCTCGGTCATCAGGAGCAATCCTTGCGACGACGAGGCCGTGTAGGTGCGCACACCTGTTGCACTTGCACCAGCCAAAATTGAAGCCGCTGAAAACTCAGAATCCGCTCGTATATACTCAGCGTCAAGTTCACCATTGGCGACCATTTGTGCAAGGAACTCGATAATATGTGTCTGGGGCGTGATTGGATAAGCCGAGATTACTGCCGGTCGGCACGCTTTGACAGCCTGCGCAATTGCCATCGAGCCTTCCATCACCGATAGTTTACCTTTTACCATATCTTATTTCTCCTCTATCGCCATTTGAATCGCGAGGCGCGCACAGGTTTCTGCGCAGATACCACAGCCTTTACAAAATTCAAAGTCCACGATTGCTTTCTCATCCACAATTACCATACAGCTATCCGGGCAAAATATCTCGCAGACGCCGCAACCGTTGCAAGCCAGCAGGTCAACCACCGGGCGGCTATATCGCCAGCTACCCGTCGGATAAGCCAGGGAGGTACGCGCAGCCACCACCGAGGCAAAATGCAAGGATTGCCCCGGCACGCCTGCCATCGCTTCACGCTCCCATATGGAGGGTCGACCAATTGCCTGCGCCGATTTCTTTACCTGAACCGGTTTTGCTCCGTTACGGATAAAATCATAGCCCATCTTTGCTGCATGGCTATTCTTTTCGCCCAGGGAACCGGGAAAGCGATGTTGGAAAGCATGTTCAATAGCATCCAAACTGACCTCGCCCGTTGCAGCAGCCCATGCACCCAACATCGCTGGATTGACGAACGGCTGGCCGAATACTTCGAGGGCGATCCGTGTAGCCGGGACGGCATATACCGGAGCATCAGCAGACCAGAGGAGAGCAGCTGGAGATTTTTCGCTGTCTATCAATGCCAGCCCCCCCGGTTTAAGACCATCCAATACATCCACCATTTCCGGCAGTGTGTGATCCATGATAATGACATTATCAGGCTGATTGACGCGGTAGCGTACACGCACCGGATGTGTGTCCAGACGGACGAATGCCTGAACCGGTGCACCTCTGCGCTCACCTCCGAAGGCAGGGAACGCCTGCCCATACTTGCCATCTTCAAATGCTGCAACAACCATTAACTCAGCAGCCAGGACTGCACCCTGACCACCTCGTCCGTGAAGCCGAATCTCTATCAATGTTATTCTCCCATCTCTATATAATATACAGGTTATTAGGACTTATCATTACTGGCAGGCTAACACTATTTTCTTCACCAATGTTCTGGCGATCTCAACCATAAATTGGTTTCGATGGCGCGGTCTGGCATTGGATACTGCTGCATCGGCAGCCGCCTTGGCGCTGGCATCATTGAGAGGTTGACCGATAAGAGCTTGCTCAGCCAGTGTTGCCTTATAAGGTATGACATAGACCGCGTTAAGACAAATGTGGGCTGTACTCACCAGACCATCACAAACCACGATCATGGCCGCCCCGTTGACGATTGGGAAGTCAATCGTTTTCCTAAAAGCGAATTTCGCAAAGGTGCTCTTTCCCGCAGGCTGTGGCACATGAATCTCAATCACAATTTCATCATCGTTGAGAATCGTTGTTCTGCACTCATCGACTCGGAAAAAATCCTGGGCGCTGATCATACGCTTGGAGGTCTTTATTTGGGCATCCAACGCGATGAGGGCAGGTGCAGTATCGCTCGGATGGACCGCAATACAGCCATCCTCCACGCTTCCGCCAAAGATGGAATGGTATCGGTCGTCACCTGCGAGTGCGTAACAGCAGCCCCCGCTCTTCCGGAGGCAGGGGAACCGATTATTGGGACTGCGATAATACCAGCAACGAATATCCTGGCAAAGATTGCCGCCCAACGTGCCCATCTCTCGCAAGGGGGGCGACGCGGTTCGACTGGCGGCTTCGGCTAACGCGGCATACTTGCTTTGAATGATCGGCTCAGTGGCAATGTCTTTTAAACGAGTCAACGCGCCAATCTTGAGTATTTCATCTTCCTGTCGGATAAAATCCAAGCCTGGAATCATCTTGAGATTGATCACCGCCTCTGGATAGGTTGGCATAACCTCATCCTTTAATTTCCCGAAGAGGTCAGTGCCTCCGGCAATCAGGCTTGCCTTGCTACCATACCGTTGTAAGAATGAGACGGCTTCGTCAATGCTGGTGGCATTGATGTGGGTAAACTTATTCATCGCTGCACTGCTGAATCTTCCCCAGTGCTTTTAGCACTTTATCTGGAGTGATTGGGAAATCGTCCACCCAGTGACCAATCGCGTTGTAAACGGCAGGGCCAAGCAATGCCGGGATGATGGTGGCTGTGGCTTCACCAATCCCCGATGCTCCATATGGGCCATGTCCCAACCCCGTCTCAATGAATGGTGTGTCTATCGGGCCACAGTCTAGGATGGTGGCATACTTGTAATCTAAAAGGCTACCGTTGAGCAATACGCCCGTTTGCGGATCCCAAATCATTTCTTCTATTGTTCCACGACTCACACCCATGACCGTGCCACCATACATTTGTCCCTCGACTCCTTCTGGCGAGACAGCTTTGCCCACATCGTTTACATTGACCACGTGGGTCACCTCCACTTGCCCGGTGTCGGGGTCAACCTCAACTTCCATGAAATGTGCCTGGCGGCACAGGCGCGGACGATCGGTCTCGTTGGCCTGGCCCCAGATGCCTTGATTGTGCCAAGCCCAACCAATGATGGGTGGCTGGGTCCAAAATGCGCCTGAGACGTGCACAGGTAACGCTCTTGCAACAATCTCTCGCACTGGCTTGGAATTAGCGGGATCGGCCTTGAGAAAAATGACACCATCACGGATGTCGAGTTCTTCGGGACTGGCGACCTCGAACTTTTCGGCGGCCAGTTCAAGCAGCATCTGCTTGGCTTTGTGGGCTGCCTTGCGTACAATGTTGCCATTCGTGACCAGGTTGCAGGAACCATCGGGCGACATGAGTACAAATCCGGTATCCACTGTCCACGGCTTGATATGAACGCTTTCGAAGGGAACGCCAATCTCGTCGGCGACTATCTGGCATAGAGGAGTCCACGGATTTGGGCCAATATCCACATGCTGTCCGATGATGGTGATCGAGCCGTCATTTTCGATCATCACGGCAGCCGAACCTGTGCCACGTGTGTCATCCCAATTGTGATCCCATGTGAAGGCGATGCCGTGCAACTTGCCGTTCGCGAGTTTCCTGGTGCCAGGTAGATGCCATTTTTCAGTCCAACCGATGGCCTGCTTGCCAACTTCGATACATTCTTTAAGACTGTCCCGATCAGGAAAGCCATGCTCACGCTTGTATTGATCGAGGTATCCTGTGTCATGCCCGTGAGTACCATCATTCTTTAGTGCCACCTCAATCGGATCCATCCCCAGTGCTGCCGCTACGTGATCGAGCACTAATGTTAATGAAAGGCAACTGGTCAAATGCTCGCATCGCGCCCACCAAGCTGGCCCAATGCTCACATCCACCGGTGTTGCCTCACAAGCCAAGTTGACAATCCGGGTGTTATCTACAAAATGGTCGATACCCGTGGCAGCCAGGTAAACGGCAAAAATGTTCTTGATTTGAACAGCCGTGATCGTTCCATTGTTATTGAATCCCACCTTAAAATCGCTAATCGCCATATCGCCAGATTCGCCAAAAAAAGTATCGCGCCGGTCAAAAAGCATCTTGATAGGTCGGCCTGTTATTTTGGATAGTAAGGTCGCCAAAACATTCATGCCGTTTTCAGAGTGGTTTGCCGGGTTGCCACGCCCACCAAAAGAGCACCCCTGATAGACCGTATTGACGGTGACTTTGCCCATGGGGATGTTGAGCCATTCGGCTATCAATTGCTTGGCGATGTAGGGCTGTTGCTGATGCACCCACATCTCCAGCCGGTCATCCAGCCAACGCACCAGGACGCTGGGCATTTCTGCGCCTGCCCACAGGTGCGGTCGCCGTCTGGCTTTGAATTCAATGACCTGATCGGCTGTCTGAAAGCCCTTCTTCACGTCACCCACCTCATAATACTTGCGCGGGTCGTGAATCTCATTACTCTCGGCACCAGGACGCAAGATAGGCGCATCAGGCTTGAGCGCTTCTTCCTGGTCAAGAATAAAGGGTAATTCTTCCCACTCAATGTGGATTAGACTCAAGGCCTGTTGAGCAATAGCTTCACTATCAGCGGCAATTGCGGCACCCATCGGTTGACCTTCGTACCAGGCTTCATCAGCCAGGACAAGGTGAACTGGCTTGAGCGCCCAGCCAGCCAGTTTGGGACGCGCCCAACCTTGCGCAAAATAGCTTCCATTTAGATCCCGTCCTTTGATCTCTGGATCATCAAAGCGTAAAATGGCCCTGACGCCAGGCAACCTCTCAGCACGACCGGTAACCATGAGCTTGATTTTAGCGTGCGCATAAGGGGAGCGTAGAACACGAGCATACAACATCCCTGGAATATGCATATCCCGCGTATAAAGCGCCTTTCCAGTTGCCTTCTCATATCCATCCAAGCGACGTTGACCTCGCTTGCCAATCTCATTGAAGGTGATATTCAGCGGTTCCCCGCCGATGTGATATTGCCCTTCCTCTCTCAGCTTTTGATAAGATCCCAGTCCTTCCGCCATCGTCATCTCCCTTCCTGGAGGACATGAGCCGCCTCAAGAACTGCTTTCGGATGTTGGGGATACGTACCACACCGGCACAGGTTGCCAGCAAGTGCTTGTTTGATTTCGTCCTCAGTTGGATTGGCATTATGGTCGAGCAGTGCCTTGGCGGTTACAATAAAACCGGGGGTGCAATATCCGCATTGCAAGGCATGATGTTTGATGTATGCATCAATCAGTGGGTGGTGGTCAGCTGAGATCCCCTCGATGGTCTCAATGGTCTTACCATTACACTCAATGGCAAGCGTCATGCAGGAAAGAACCGGCCTGCCATCGATAATGACAGTGCAGGATCCACATGCCCCTCGGTCGCAAAACATCTTTGTTCCAGTCAGGCCGAGCTGGTCATGGATGACATAGTACAACATCCATTCAGGCTCGACATAGAGTTGATAAGCATGTTTATTAATCGTGAGCTGGATAATGCCCTCAGGCAGTGGAAGCGGTTCAGCCGAGTGTTCAGCACGGACATGAGCTTTCAATGAATTAAATGTCTCAAGCCTTACCGAACAATAAGGGCACAGATAGGAGTCCGTCGCCATATTAAGCACCTTTCGTTTCTCCTCACATCACTGGTATTGCTGGCTTCGCAATGAGCGCAAGAAAATCGACTGCTTTATGAGGGTGTCATATTCACTTCTAAAATATTTAAGAGTATCCATCACCGGGATTGAGGCTGCTTGCCCCAGCCCGCACAACGACGAAAGGGACATCACGTTGGATAATTCTTCCAGTGTATGTATGTCCTCTGGCTGGCCGTCTCCATTGGTTAGTCGTCCCAGGATTTCGAGCATGACCTCGGTTCCCTCTCTACAAGGAGTACATTTTCCACACGATTCCTCAGCAAGGAACCCAACTGTGCGGAAAACAAAATCCAGCGTATCCCGACTTTTATCATAGACGGTTACTGCACCTGAACCCAGAACAGTCTCAAACGATAGAGTAGTCTTAATCATAGAGTAGGGAATGATACCCCCACTTGCCCCACCTATTTGAACCATTTTGATGTCTTGGGCGTGCGCCCAATCCACAACAATCTCGTCAAGCCGGCTGCCCATGACAAACTCACACACACCAGGTCTTGCCACGTCACCACTTACAGAGAATACTTTGGTGCCCTTGCTCTTTTCCGTCCCAATTTGATTGAACCATTGTGCACCATTTAGCAGAATCGCCGGGATGTTCATCAGCGTTTCTACATTATTGATCACCGTAGGTTTGCTCCACAGACCCTTACTCGGTGGGTATGGCGGTTTGTAGCGCGCTTCACCTCGCTTGCCCTCGATCGAATCCATCAGTGCTGACTCTTCACCACAGATGTACGCTCCCGCACCCTCACGAATTCCAATATTCAGATGTGCCAGGAATCCTTTGGCTTTCACTTGGTCAATTGCATTCAACAACCCATCGAGCAAATAGTGATACTCAGCACGCAAGTAAATGAAGGCTTGCTTTGCACTAAGGGCATAAGCTGCAATCGCCATTGCTTCAATCAGAGTGAAAGGATCATTTTGCAGAATGTACCGATCCTTGAATGTCCCTACCTCACCTTCATCGGCATTGCAAATCAGGTATTTTTTGGCACCAGGAGATTTGCGCGCTAATTCCCATTTCAAACCGCAGGGAAAGCCCGCCCCCCCACGACCCCTCAGCCCAGAGGCTTTTACTTCGGCAATCACAGCTTCAGGCGTCATGCCAAGTGCCTGGTGCAATGCCTTAAATCCATCCTGTTCCAGGTAAGTGTTGATGTCCCTGGGGTCAATGATCTGGCAATTCTTAAGAACAATCCGTTTCAGCGGCATGGCATACACCTTTATGGGCATGCCTCGAGGATTTTATCAATCTTAACTGGGGTCAGGTAGCCATGCAGGTCATGGTTCAACAACATGGCTGGCGCTTGATCGCAAGCGCCAATGCAATTGGTTAGCTGAAATGAAAATCTACCATCCGGGGTAGTCTCGCCTGGCGCGATACCCAACTTTTCCTGGATAGTCTCAACCACTAACTGTGAACTTTTGAGGTAACAGGGATCACACTTGCATACGCGGATGACATTCCGACCCAGCGGCTTGGTTGAGAGTAAATGGTAAAAAGTGGCGACGCCATACACCTCGCTGATGGAAAGACCTATAGACTTTGCTGTCAGCTCGATAAACTGCTCGGAGATGTGGCCTGTTTTTTCTTGCTCCTCCTGCAGCAACTCCAACAGGTGCTCCCATCCTCTGACTTTCAACCTTTTAGTCATGTCGCGCCTCAAATTCCTTTGGTCGGCTCAACGCGTTTGTCGGGCAATAGTCAATGCAGATTCCGCAATCACGGCAGGTCTCTGTATTTAGGACATCATCACAATCCACTACGACTTTTGAGTCATACCCTCGATAGGCCATGGAGTAGACATTCTTTTTTGCAATTTCACTGCACACCGAGATACACTTACGGCATAGGATACACTTGGACATATCGCGACGAACATAGGGGTTGTTCTCCTCGATGGGATACGAGCGGCGGTGTCGTACCCGGAATCCAATGCGCCGCACCTGCATGTCAGAGCACAAGTTGTGGAGATCACATCCCTGGCAGGTTGGGTCGGTGACACAGATAGCGTCGTGGGCGGCCTGCAATAGCTCAACATTGGCTCGACGTACTGCCAAAACCTTGGGGGAATGCGTATGAATGATCATCCCATGTGCAATCGGGGTGTGACAAGCGCCAACCAGCGTTCTAAATCCTTCCACTTCCACAACACAAATCCGGCAGACTCCCGTGGCACGTAAATCAGGACTGTAACAGAGAGTGGGAATCTCAATACCGATCTGCTGTGCGGCTTGTAATATCGTCATCTCCTCGTGGCCGCGCGTTTCCTTCCCATTGATCACAAGTTGTATCTCTCTCATAAGATCACCTCCAATAGCATCGTTCGTTAACCCCCGCTAATAGCAATCGAGAGATAGATCAAGTCACCGTCTTGTACTTTGTAGTTTGGCTGTTCAACACGATGATTTACAAGGATCGAAGATACTTCGTCATGTGATATCCCCAACTCTGTGACGATCTGTTGCAATGTTTTACCAGCTCCATCGGTAAGTATCAACCCTTTTTCGGAATCATAATCCAGTCGGTACATTCTTCTCAAAATCGGGTTAAGATCGACTCGGATAGACAATGGGTTTTCCTTATGCTCGTTTCTACCATTTGGATAAGAAGTATATCATTTAAGATTATGCAACAGAACCTGTTATTACATCTCGGGAAAGTGAGAGTCAATATAGAGTCAAGAAAACCTGATGGACAAGTACTGCTCAATATGAAATACTCGCCTGCACGAGGCCCAACTTGCGAAGGTCCATCATAAAATGCCCCGGGGTTATAGGATCGCGCCTCAATAATGATTAGCCGAGGCTATTGTACCTCCAACAAGAATTCATTTTGGGTCAAATGAAATGAGAAAGCAGGAAAGTTACTCTTGACGGCAAACGCTAAAATATTCACGGAACCACTATTGGTGTAATCCCTCGGGGCAATAATAATGTAACCAATAAGGGACCCCAAAAAAAACAGACGTATTGTAGTAATGTAATGTTGTAATTACAACTTTTAAAAGTATAACAGACTTCTTCAGGCTGTCAAGTAATTACCCTTGTCACCCTGTTTTTACCTTTTTGCCAAGCCTTTTTAATTATTCCTTCATCGCTTTTATTAGGTATGGAGAGGTGCTATAATTTAATAAAGCAATCCCACTTAATATTACGGTCTACATGTTCTGGCGGTATGTAATATACGTATTAATGTAATGGACTATGAATTGTTAATTACCTGTGGCCTGGTTGGGGCAAGCCAAACGAGGACCTATGTCTACACGCCGAGATGAACCAGCCTGTTAAAAGTGCTATTTCCTGTTTAACGGCCAATTGCGCCAGAGATGGCTCTTGAAAACCACTAAATGACCAATGAGATGAACATCCCGCAGAGAGATAAGCCAGAGGGCAAGAAGCAAAAATTCTTGCCGATCCCGACCTGGCATTGGGGTGCGCCAGAAGATCTGGCCGGCTCATTGATATTTCTCTCATTAAAAGTATCTAATTATGTCCTCTGGGCATTTCTACCAATCAATAGCGGTTTTTTTGGCGCTGATCCAAGTTCGTCATCTGCCAATCGCAAGGTGAAAACAATACATAGATTCTATGAAGAGGAGCAATGAAGATGATTCTGGATAAATTTCGCATCAATGGGAAAGTAGCGGTTGTCACCGGTAGCCGGCGTGGTTTAGGAAAAGGGATAGCTCTTTGTTTGGCCGAAGCGGGAGCTGACATCGTCAGCTTTGACCGCAGTGACCCGGAGGAACTCCGTGCTAAAGTACTGGCATTAGGTCGCAAGCACGCCTGGAAACAAGTGGATTTACTTACCGCCAAACCAGAAGATTTAGTTCGCCTGGTAGATGAAGTAGTAACTGAATTTGGTAAGTTGGATATTCTGGTCAATAACGCCGGCATCTGCCCGCGCTGTACAATCCTAGATTACCCCGTACAGAATTGGGAGGATACGATTCAGGTGAATCTGAATGCGCCTTGGTTCCTGGCTCAGGCTACTGCCCGGCAGATGGTGAAGCAAGGTCAGGGTAAGATCATCAACATTGCCTCGCTATTGTCGCACCAGGGTGGCTTACTTGTCCCTGGTTATACCGCAGCCAAACATGGTATGCTGGGCTTCACCAGGGCTTTGTCGAATGAACTCGCTCCGAAAGGGGTTAACGTGAACTCGATCACCCCCGGTTATATGCACACCGACTTGACCGACCCTCTGTTAAGCGACCCCGAATACAACCGTGAGCGGCTCGATATTGAGGCCCGCATTCCAATGGGGCGCTGGGGTACTATTGAAGACCTACAAGGTGCGGCCTTGCTGCTTGCATCGGATGCCGGTGCATATATCCATGGCACTAATATTGCCGTCGATGGAGGATGGCTTGCCTGGTAGCCAATTAACTCTAAAAAAATCCCTGATCTACTTGAAAAATACTCCCTGTAGACCGGTCAATCAATGAAAAACACCAAGTGTTCCAAGTGGACAGATACCTGAGTTGGCAGGGTGTCTGTCTTGTTTTTTAATGTGTCTATTTTGGTTGTCGATAGAATTCAAATTGGTGATAATCTGATGAACCTGCTTGAAAATCGGGGGTTACAAGATAACCTTTATATCATTTACATACAACAAAAAGAATTGGCCTATGATGGCTGAGTAAGGCTATGGTTGAATCTGTTCGAATGATTCGCTCAACGACAGCAATGCGCCTTCAGCCATATTAAGTCTTCTGTAGATCGCAGTCACTTTCGCGCAACCGGCCGTTACTGATTCAACACATGCCATCATCTATAATCAGGGCTGCCTCCAAAGTATATGCACCTGATTACCAGCCGGGTCAGACTGCCGTAAAAATGCTGCCTTGAAGCCAGGCCCCACCTTGGGTTCATCCAACTCGATACCCTTAGCCCTGAGCATGGTCGCTGTTTCGTCAAAATCAAATACCCTGATAGCGATATGGCAGCGGTCTGATTCGCCTTCCTTCATGAGCTCGATCCGCCCAGGACCACTGGCCTCCAACATGATGCTCGACTTCCCATCATGAATCTTGAATCCAAATACCTGCCCGTACCAGTCAGCCAGGCTTTGGGCTGTGGCTCCACCATAAGGATACAAAGCCACATGTTCAATTCCTGCAATGGGACTTACCCCCCGTATCTCGCGGATCCAGGCTAAGACCTGCGCAGTGCGTTCAGAAATTGCATCATAGTTGCCTGCAGCCAGCCACTCCTTCTTGATGAGATTACCACCAATTCCCACTGCGGCCACCCCAGCGTTGAACCAGGCGGCGATGCTTTCACGCGTATCACTCACACCGCCGGTCGGCATAATGCGCGTCCATGGGCAAGGACCCAGGATGGATTTTACGAACTGCGGACCACCCACGGAATCGCCTGGGAAAACTTTAACGATTTCCACCCCTAACTCTTCAGCCTCTGCAATTTCCGACGCACTACCACAACCCGGGCTATAAGAGATCTTGCGGCGATTACACAGCCGGGCTACTTCTGGATTGAGGTTTGGGCCAACGACAAAGCTGGCACCCAAAGCGATATAAAGTGCAGTGGTCGGTGCATCCACGATGGAGCCAACACCAAGAATTACCTTGGGATCGGCCTTGGCAAAGTACTGTGACAGCTCGTTAAAAACCTGGGGAGCAAAATCGCCGCGGTTGGTGAACTCTGCCACGCGCGCCCCGCCAGCCACGCAGGCCGCAACAATTTTTTTTGCCACTTCGACATCATGATGGTAGAACACCGGGATAAGACCGGTTTCTAGAATAGTGTTGAGAACTGTGAGTCGGTTAAAATTTGGCATATCCATTCTCCTAACTGTGATGTGAAATCGTCTATTGCCGTTAAATCCAGGGCAGGCATTGTTGTTCGGAAGCTCACGCCTCGATAGCGACCATTTGCTCCAATAAGAGTTGTGTGCGGAATGCTTCCTGCGCTGATGTGAGCGGTGTGGTCCGCTGTTGCACACAGTCGACAAAATGTGTAATTAGCTGCTCAAAACCTCGAATGGACTGCGAAGTTAGCCAATCCGCGGCCATTTCACGCCCGCTCACCTGATCCTCCTTGCCGCGTAAAACACGCAGCTCCCGGAAAGCATCCACCTGCACTGTAAGGCCTTCCCCATGCAGTGTGACCCGCTCCATCCAGCCGCCGCCTTCCAAACTGGCTGTCAGAATGCCTATGCCATCGCCCTCAAAAGCGATCAGGCTGGCTGCGTCTGTGAGTTTGCCATCCCGCATCAGGCTGCGAGTAGAAACAGCGCAGGCTTCCCCGCCATACCAGCGCAGCAGATCAATCATATGGATGGCCTCTTCAGAATAGTGGTTGAAGAGAGACGAATTGACGGCGTGCTCCCGGTGCTTTTCAGCGACGCATAGCGTCACCCGTCGACCAGCAAATAGATCTTTAGCCTGCTTGTAAAGGGGAGCAAATCGGCGGTTGAAAGCGATCATTAACACCCGGCCACTCTGGTCAGCCAACTCACCCAGGAGCGCCGTCTCACGGCTAGATAATGTGGCCGGTTTTTCCACCAGCACATCCACCCCCGCCTGGAGCAATGTCCTGACGATCTCAAAATGGGTGGGTGAGGGGGTTAACACCACAGCTGCCTGGAGGTTCTGTCGGATAAAATCGGACAGGTCAGAAACCCCACCAAGCACATGATAACGAGTGCGGAGACGCTCAACCGCCTCAGCGCGGCGGCTCATTAATACCGCCAGGTCCACTGTTTCCAGGTTGGTAAGCACCGGCAGGTATGCCCGCTGTGCCATTCGCCCCAGTCCTATAATGCCTATCCGTGTTTTCATGCTTCCTTTCAAGTTAGCTATCTATACGGAGACCCGATAGGGGATATATTGGATCGCCTGTCTACGTGCACAATCTTCTAACTGGTCATCTATGGAAGTTACCTAACGTGACAGCCAACCGCCATCCACCGGCACAATCGCACCATGCAGATAGTCAGAGGCGGCGGACGCCAGAAAGACCACCGTTCCTTTGAGATCATCAGGTGAGCCCCAACGCTCGGCTGGGATACGGTCGAGGATTGCCGTCGCCCGGCTGGCGTCCGACCGCAGGGCAGCGGTGACTTCGGTGACCATGTAGCCGGGGGCGATAGCATTGACATTCACGCCGTACCGAGCCCACTCATTGGCCAGCGCACGAGTGAGGCCGGCCGCGCCAGACTTTGCTGCCGTGTAGGAGGGTACAACGATACCTCCCTGAAACGAGAGCAAGGAGACAATGTTGATGATCTTACCGCGTTTCTGTGGCAGCATCACCCGGGCTGCCGCCTGCGATAGAAAAAAGACAGCTTTAAGGTCAACTTGCAAGACATCATCCCAGTCTACTTCGCTGAAATCCAGCGCCGGGGTACGGCGGATAATACCGGCGTTATTCACCAGGATGTCCAGGCGTCCCAGGTCAGCCACCGTCTTGGCGACCACCTGCTGCAAGTCGGTAACCGAGGCGCTCCGCAGATTGCATGCAATAGGCTGGCAGCGCCGCCCCATCGCCCTCACCGCCTGACTGGTTTCGATGACATCGTCAACATCCAACGCGGAGATATCAGCGCCGGCCTCTGCCAGCGCCAAGGCCATTGCTTGCCCTAGATTTTGACGAGCGCCTGTCACGAGTGCCACCTGCCCATCCAGTCGAAAGCTATCGAGGATCATAGGATTGTCCAACTTTTCTCACTGGTATTCGCTTTTGTCATAAATGATTTAGCCGGCTTTTTTAACAATCTACTGCGCCTATCACCGGTCGTTTTAGACCAAGCTGGAAAAGCCCGACTGGCTGGTTCCAGTGCGGCGATGGCATCCGCACGGTCGCCCAGCACTGCCCCCCATCACTTCTCCCGTTGCAGGATTATCGATATCGAATGTCTGGCCGGTAACGGCTGGACTCCACTCATTAGCGATGAACAGGTTTAGATCTACAACGTTGTCCATAATCATTGATTTCCTTTTGGTTCAGCTGCCACCGGAGATATTCGGAAAAACCATTACCACATCATCCGGAGCAATTTGCCGGTCTGACGGCAGTTGGCTCAAACCACACTGGTTTATAACCGCAATATTCTTCTGTTCATCCAGATCTAAACCCAGGGCTCGGAGTTGATGCTCCAAGTCGGCCACTGTGGCATTAACTGGCAGTTGAAGCGTGGTGCTCTCCATCCCCATTTCCTGGCGTAGCCCGCCCAGAAACTTAACGGTAATCACCATCATGCCAGCGCAGGTATCTCTGCCAAGCCCAGCTTTTGTAATGTCTCGGGCTGCGGAATACCCTGTGCATCCCAGCCCCGCACGGCATAGTATTCGTCGAGCATCACGTCCAGCATCTGGTCGCTGATAAAATGTCCCGCCACCGGACCGTTGGGTACCGCTTCCTTCATACGCGGCGGGAGTGCATCATCCAAGCGGCAAACGCCCTCGCGCACCAAAATCAGGCGTTCCAGATTGGATATCCGCTCGCCTATCGTCATCAGCTCTGGCGCAAAATCATAGCCAGTGATAGCAAGCATTGTCTCCGGTGTGGGGGTTGTGCTGAACTTATAAGCTCCGCGCACCACGGTGCATAACCCCAGGCTGTCAATGTAGGCGCGATTGTCCTGGAGGGTCTTAACCAGCTGACCCTTACCTTCCACGGCAAAGCGATCGTATTTCTTTCCCATCAGTTCTTCGCTGACCGTATAGCCACCCACATTGTGGCAAGCTCCCCGGACCGATGTGGCATACGCTAGTCCCATGCCGTGGAATCCGCGCGGGTCATATGCGGCAAAGGTCATGCCTTTGGAGTGAAGAATGAATTTTCCCCACTCGGGGCGAACCTGGAGAATGCCCCGGGCGCCGTCGGCGATAATCGCTCCCAGGCCGCGTCGCTGCGCAATGTACCTGAGCATTTCAAGCATGGCTTGCGCATCCCCAAAACGAACTTCTAGCCCCTCGTTATCTTGTGCCGAGACCAGACCCCGCTCAAATAACTCCATCACCATCGCCACTAAGTTACCCGACGTGATGGTATCCATGCCGAGTTGGTCGCACAGCTCGTTGGCGGCAATGACAGCAGCCATATCATTAATACCGCACGATGGTCCCAGCAGGCCAATGCTTTCATATTCCGGCCGCGCTGTCGCGCCGGCAAAGGGGCCCTCTTTGACCTCCCCAACCTGTCCGCACGCAACGATACAACGATAGCATGCATAATTGCGCACATAATAACGGTCATGCAAGGTCTGTCCATAAACCCCTTGCACTTTCTCGGGTAATTCCCACGAAGACTGGAAGTTACGCGTGGGCATGCAGCCCAGCTCGTTGATGGGCTCAACCAGCTGTGAGGTCCCCAACTGCCGATGCTTCGCTCGAGAGGTCTTGAGATCAGTTCGGGCATTTTCAGCAATTTCCTTACACTTAGCGGCATCAGCCACAGGTACAGATTTATCGCCCCAAACGGCTATTGCTTTGACCTTTTTTGAAGCCAACACCGCCCCACCGCCACCCCGACCAAATGCCCGACCATCATCCACAAAGATGGCTGCAAAGGCCACCTGGTTTTCTGCCGCTGGTCCTATGCTCATTGTCGCCCACCTCGGACGGCGCTCGGGCAATTGGCCCAGCAGCCGAGCACGGGCGTCCATCGGTGCAAGCCCTTGCCAGCCATCATCGTCCACGAACTTCACGCTTTCCTTCTCAATTACCACCGCCGTCCAGCGTTCAGAGATGCCTTCCAGAATCAGGCCATCAAAGCCAGCTTCACGCAGGCGCGGGCCAAAATTACCACTAGAATTGGAGCACAAATATCGCCCAGTCTCCGGACCTTTGGTTGTCATACCAAACTTAGTCGTAGAAACCAGCGGGGTTCCCGTCATGGGACCGGCGAAGAAACCTATTTTGTTTTCGATGTCGAACGGCTTAACCTGGGGCGCCACCTCCCGCGAGTACCACTCGGCCCCTAGGCCGCGCGCACCTAAGAACAGGCGCAGCTTCTCCTCTGGAATTGGTTCAATCGAATACTGCCGCGTCGATAAATTAATCCTGATCAATCGACCCAAATAACCACCTGAGAACATGTTTGCCTCCTACCTTATTAAGTTAAACGTTGCTTCAACAATCCCGGAATCTGCGACGGGGTATCAGCAATGATCACACCAGCTTCACGTAATGCCTTAATCTTTTGCTCGGCTCCACCACCTCCGGCACGAATGATGGCACCTGCATGCCCAAATCGGCGCCCTGGCGGCGCCGCTCGCCCCGCAATGAGCGCCACCACTGGTTTGCTCATAGTGGTAATAAACTCCGCTGCGCGCTCCTCTGTCGAGCCTCCAATCTCACCTACCAGCACCACCCCTTTGGTCGCGGGGTCTGCATCAAAAAGCTTTAGTACTTCCAAAAACTCAGTACACACCACCGGGTCTCCGCCAATCCCTATGGCAGCCGTCTGGCCCAAACCGGCTTCTGCCAGGTTGGCTATTACCTCATAGCTCAGTGTAGCACTACGCCCCACCACGCCCACGCCCTCCGGTGTTCCCACTCGAAATATACTCGCCGGCATAATTCCGAGCTTACCGACTCCCGGCACAAAAAGGCCGGGACAATTAGGTCCAATGACCGTTACGCCCGCGCACCGCGCTCGAGCCTTGAGCTCCATCGTATCGCGCATTGGGATATGCTCGGTTACAACTACAATTAGCTGCAACCCGCCATCGATGGCCTCGATGATGGCATCCCGGGCGACCATCGCCGGGACAAAAATAACCGATGCATTTGCCCCGTCTTTCCACACGGCGTCTGCCACCGTATCATACACTGGCAAGCCTTCCACCACCTGACCCCCTCGCCCAGGCGTCACCCCCGCCACCAGCGGCGTGCCAGCCGCCAGCATCCAATGGGTTTGAGCCTGTCCGACTCTTCCAGTGATGCCTTGCACAATGGCGCGGGTCGATTTGTCTACCCAGAAAGCTGCCATTCCCTACCTCATCAATTCAGCTAGCGTGGAAACCGCATCTTCGGTCTGCACGACCCGGATGACATGGACATTCGGCACCGTTTCCAGCAAGGCCCAGGCCTCTTCCTGCTGATTGCCCAAAATCTTAACCACCAGCGGGCGCTTTCCTGGAATCGTATGGAGAGCAGCCACAATTCCTTTGGATGCTTCCAGCATGCGATTGATCCCACCATATAAGTTGATGATCACTCCACGCACCTGGGGCGGTTCCATGATCAACTCCAGCGCGCCTTGTACCAAGGCTTCGGAGATACCTCCGCCAGTATCCAGAAAATTTGCGGGGGCTAACCCATGCTGCTTGAGCAAATCCAGCGTGCACATCCCCATCCCAGCCCCGCTCGTAATGACGCCGATATCGCCTTCTAGAGGCACATAAGACACTCCCAAATCCAGGGCACGCAATTCGCGCGACGAGAGCGACTGCCGGTATACCTCTGCCAACTCCGGTTGGCGTGGCAAACCGTTATCGTCAATCTCCAGCTTGCAGTCCAACAGAGCCAGAGTGCCATCGGTTAGTACCGCCAGCGGGTTGATTTCCAGCAGAACGGCATCCAAATCAGCGGCGAGGCGGTAGAGCGCTACCAGCACACTGGCTAGGGTTTCAAGGTTGACATCTTCGACCCTGGTCTGGCGTAGCCATTGACGCACCCGATGCACGGGCAGTACATCGCCTGGCTCGACCGGAAGTTGCCAGATAACCTGACTGTTGCTTTGGGAGGCATTCTCGATCTCGATGCCACCTGCGAAACTCACCACCATATCGATCCGGTTTGTGGTTGTATTGACAACCACCCCCGCATAGATCTCCCGGGCAATTGGCAAAGCCTTTTCAACCAATACACTATCTACCCGATACCCCAGCAAATCATGTCCCAAGAGGACTTGCGCCGCTTCAGTGACGGACTCAATAGACGCACACACCTTAACGCCTCCGGCTTTACCGCGCCCGCCCGCCGGAATCAAGGCCTTGACGACAAAAGACGACCCACCCAGCATTTGGGCAATGGCGGCCGCTGCCTCGGGCGTCTGAGCTGCCTGCCCTGGCGGAACCGGCAGCCCGTACGATGAAAGAAGTCGTTTAGCTAGATCTTCAGAGACGATCAAAACAACTACCTCCGTATGCCTCACACCAGAGGCGGCGAAAAGACACAAAGGATGAACAATGGATTGGAATTCGGATTTCGCAAGGCGTGAACAACCCCCGGGAGGGCGAGGGCCACATCGCCAGCCACCACTTCCTCCCATTGATCGCCTATCAGAGCTTGTCCGTGCCCAGAAATAACAAAGTGCAGCTCTGTTTCGCGCTCGTGGGTGTGGGTGATGAATTCACCGCCGGGCTCTATCCGCAGATGGTGAGCACTCATCGCTTCCGCTTCCACACTGGTAACCAGATCTCTTGAGAAGCAGTCCACTTGCCCTGGCTCTGCGGGCCAGGTGCGGGTTGCACCGTGTATTATCATCTTGGCCTCCTGATATGAGTTGTCAGTCTGTTAATATCAGCCTTTGGCTGCTTTCGAATAGGCGTCCGGATTAACCAAACCCACGGGCCTTTCACCCTGCAGCACCTGGACAATGTTCTCAGCCGCCATCTTCCCCATGCGTAAGACAGTTTCAGTGGTCTGGGCACCCAGGTGGGGGGCCAGCAACACTTTGTCACCCAATTGCAGCAGAGGGCTATTCGTAGGCGGCTCCTCGGCAAACACATCCAGCCCTGCGCCAGCCAGCCGGTTTTCTGCCAGCGCTCGATACAGGGCTTGTTCATCGACCAGACCGCCCCGGGCCGTGTTCACCAGATAGGCACCCGGTTTCATGAGACCCAGTTCTTTTTCACCGATGAGGCTTTGTGTGTCGGATGTGAGAACCACGTGCAGAGTAACAATATCGGACTCGACCAGTAACTCGTTCAGCTCCACAAATCGCACGCTGTGCTCAGCAGCGAAGGTGTTGTCCTGGTAAACATCGTATGCCAGAAATTTAACCAGGAAGCCTTCCAACCGCAACACCACTTCTTTGCCAATACGTCCCAGGCCGACCAACCCAACCGTCTTGCCCGCCAGCTCTGTTCCGATGATGCGACTCCAACCGCCCGATTTCACCACCGTATCGTGATAGGCTAGCTTCCGAGTCAGTGCCATGATTAACGCAACAGCCATTTCAGCTACAGCCACCTGGTTGGCGCCCGGGGTATTGGTCACAATCACCCCGGCACGCGTAGCAGCGGATACATCTACATTATCCACACCCACGCCATGTTTCGACACCACCTTGAGGTGGAGTGCGGCGGCAATCACTTTTTCAGTCACTGCATCATTGCCCACCAACGCAGCGTCCATATCACCTATGAGGGAAATCATCTCCGCCTCTTTGAGTGGCTGATCTTGCTCTGGCGTGACAATCTCACAACCGGCTTCTTGAAGTACCCGCCAGTGATCACCTTGCATTTTGCGAAACGAACGTGCCGTCACGAGCACTCTGGTCATCGCTTATCTCCTTGTATTAGGGTAGCGTACTAAACCGGTTGTAGGGGTCTTGCATCCTGTCATGCATGTCTTTGAAGAGATCAAATAAATAGTCGTAGCGCGGCTTGTTTGTAAAGTTCGGCTGGAATGAGGGTCCCAGGCGGATCGTTCGCTCAGCGCCACTGCGCTCGTCGGGATAGACCCCGGCGCCCACCCCGGCCAGAATAGCAGCGCCTAGTACACTTCCCTCAAAGACCTGGAAGGTTACGACTGGCTTTTGGTAGATGTCAGCCTTAATTTGAGACCAGAGGGCGCTTTGAGCGCCACCTCCCGTGGTACGCACTTCGGCTACGCGATTTCCGGCTGCCTCAATAGCTTCCAACGCTCGTTTGAGCTCAAACGTTACACCTTCCATAATAGCCCGAGATATGGCACCCTTGTTGGTACGTAAGCTCATCCCAAAGAAAACACCACGCGCATAAGCCGACCCAAAGGTTCGCTCGCCCATCATGTATGGGAAAAACAGCAGGCCTTCGGCACCTGGCTCAACGGTCGCTGCGTAATCATCCAGAATTGCATAGGGTGAGCGCCCAGTCTGGCGGCTGAGTGCGATTTCTTCCTGGCAGAAGGTATCCTTGAACCATTTAAGTGTTCCACCCGTAGAGTCGATAATGCCAAAGG
>Ga0315273_10002984_pt1 | contig 20300 bp, 15 predicted proteins | sample YL17G02_0_MG_FD_205753 | JGI IMG/M metagenome (GOLD analysis project Ga0315273, IMG submission 205753) | Sediment microbial communities from Yellowstone Lake, YNP, Wyoming, USA - YL17G02_0 | ecosystem: Environmental > Aquatic > Freshwater > Lake > Sediment | place: USA: Wyoming | collected... | reverse complement strand
CCCGGCTCCGCCGGGAGACTGGGCCTCCGGGCCCGACGTGGTCCGCCTCTGCGAGGCCCAAGTGGGCGAGGCCGACATCATCAGGGCAGCGTTGGCCGAGGCCGGTATACAGTCAATGGTGCAAGAGCATGGCCCTATCACCGCTCCGCTCACGCGTCTTTCCGACGGGGCGACCGACGACTACGCCATCATCTACGTCACGAGCAACCGGCTCAAGGAGGCGCTGCAGTTGCTCGAGGAGCTGCAGTCGAGTCAGTTCCAGTGGCCCGAGGGGATGGAACCCGACGAGTCCACGAATGACGAAGGCGGATAGCCGGACGAGCCTGCCATGAAGCAGCGCGTTTCCTCTCTCTTGTCCAGCGCGGCGGCAGTGACGCTGCTCGTGCTCGCCGCGGTCACCCTTGGCGCGACCGGGACCTACATGGCGCTCGAGCGCTGGGACTTCCTCACCGCCCTCATCTTCACCCTTGCCACGATAACCACCATTGGCTATGGCAACATCTACCCGGCCACCCGCGCCGGGGAGGTCTTCACCGCGGGACTGATGATCGTCGCGCTGGCGGCGGTAGCGGTCACGCTCAGCACCTACGCGGCGCGGCTGATCAGCCTGGCCGCCAGAGGAGCAGATCCCATGGAGGAAAACGAGCGAGCGATCAAGGCGCTTACGGACCATATCGTAGTTGCAGCCGACACCGTGCTCGCGCCGCTGCTGGTCGCAGACCTGCGGGCGCGCGGCATCGCCTTCGTGGTGCTGACCTCGGATGAGAGCCAGCACGCCCGCTGGCTGGAGGAGGGCGCGCCCACCCTCTTGGGCGACGCCGATGACGAGGACCTGCTGCTGCGCGCCGGCATCGAGCGCGCCGCGGGCCTCATCGTCGCGCTTGGGTCGGACGCGGACAATGTCTTCGTCTCCCTCAGCGCACATGACCTAAACCCGCGGCTGCGCATCGTGGCGCGCGCCCATGCGGCATCGTCGGTTCCCAAGCTCCGCCGCTCCGGCGCGAACGAGGTGATCGTGCCCGACGAGATCCTGGCGCTGAACCTGGCCGGCAGTTTCCGCGATCGCGACCAGATCGGGCAGGCCGTCCACGAGGTCACCGCCGAGCTCCGCACCGCGCTGGCGCGGCCGACTGGACCGGATGCAGCCGGGTCTCCATCCGCTCGGCAGATCCTCTTTCGCGCACTCCGTCTCGCGCTGCAAGACCTCGGGCCGGGGATGGACGACATGCTCTACGCGCTCGGCCGGCAGTTCGGGCGCGACGCGGTGGCGCCCAACCTTCGCGGCGATGGCCTCTGCGACTCGCTCGAGGAGCTGCCGGCTCTGTGGACCGCAGCTGGGCTCGGGCGGATTCGGGTGACCGACTGCGCCGAGTCAGGTGCTCAGATCGAGGAGGACGAGTGCTCGACCTGCCAGGGGCTGCCCCAGGTCGGGCGGCCAGTCTGCCACCTCGAACGGGGGGTGATCACAGGCGCGCTCGAGGCGAAGCTCGGCCGCACGGTGCGGACGCGCGAAACCAAGTGCTGGGGCCTGGGTGACTCAGCCTGTCAGTTCGAGATCACTGCCGATCTCGATGTGCACGTATGAGTAGAGCGCATTTCATGATCCCGGATGGGGTGGCTGAGCGAGACGCACAGTGGCATGAAATGCGCATTCCGAGTCCTGCCGCACCGGCCACGCTGTTTCATAACCTCCTTTGGAGGTTACGAAACAGCCTCTATGCGACGCCGCGGTGTTACCAGGTGTTGTAGGCGCTGCCCGATATGGACGTGAGGGTGCTGGAGCTATGCACCGCACCCGTTGTGTTGTCATAGGTCCAGTCGGGTGCTTCCGTGAAGGGGTCGGGAGGAAGGGCCCCGCTGCCCGTCACCAGGTACGGCCCGTCGTAGGCCATCCGGTCTACTGAGCCGCCCCGCCCATCCAAATCCGCGCTGATGTCCGATCCGGTTGAGGCCATCAGGTCGCCGAGGGCGGGCGGCCACGCAGCGGAGGTGGCCTCGAATCGCTCTATGCCATCGCGGAGTTGCTTGAGGTTTCCGCGGAGCTGGGCTTCCTTTGCCTTTCGTTGAGCCCCCATTGCGCGAGGGACCACGAGCAACGCGAGAATCGCGATGACCGTGATGACGATCAGCACCTCGATCAGTGTGAAACCGCAGCGGCGAAGGCTTTTCTGCCAGGTCGCCACTCTTGCTACCTCCTGGAACCACTGGTATTGTTCCATGTACGCACGGTGGTACCAATATGGCGAAAGAGACCTTGCCTGCCCCCCTCCGCGCTCAGACCCCCCAAGGAGCTTGCCGGCAGGCCCCGAAATACCCCTGGGGATCGTCTTCGCTTCATGGGCGATCCCCTCCCAGCGGTCCTGGAGCCTAATGTGGCGCCCTGAGGGCGTTTCAGGAGAGATTGAGACATGGATTTCGGCGAGGCATCGGGCGCCATCTTAGCGGAGCTGCGCGAGGCGCTGTCGCGGGTGTCCGAAGGCGAGATTGCGGCGCTCTGTGATGCGATCCAGCGGGCGAGAGCCGTCTTCGTCACCGGGGAGGGTCGCTCCGGGCTCGTAGGGCGCTGCTTCGCGATGCGGCTTACACACTTGGGCCTTCGCGCCCACATGGTCGGGGGGACGACCGCCCCGCTGCTCGGCAGAGGCGATGCCCTGGTCGCCGTGTCCCGCACCGGCGAAACCGCTGTCACCTGCACGGTTGCCCGCCTCGCATCGGAGGCCGGCGGCAAGGTGCTGGTGGTGACAGCCGCGGACTCCTCGGTGCTGAGCTCATTGGCAGACTTGGTTGTGCTGATTCCCGCCGGCGTCTCACAGCAGTATGGTGGTTCAGTCTTCGAGCAAAGCGCACTGGTTGCGCTGGACGCAGTGGTTATGATGCTCCGGCAGCGGCTCGGCGTCACCGACGAGGCGATGGACCTCCGCCACGCGAACCTCGAGTAGCTGCCGCGGCAAATGCCGCGAGCGGCGCTCTCGTGGCGGGGCCATGCAAAGGCCAGCAACGCCGCGTGTGCGGGCGTTGCTGGCCGTTTCCCCGTCCGAGAGACGGGGCGTTTATGGGGAACACGGGCTCCGGACCCCGTGACCGATGTCTCTATACCACTCCACGCTCTCATCGGCAACTCCGCTGGTTCGACGTATGTTCCGATGGCAGCACACGGCCGCCTTCGGGGGAGACGGTGGGCCGACAGGCAGGGGGCGCGTCCGGCCGCGCAGTAGTAGCCGGGCCAAGGAGTGACGCCGCCATGCAGTTCTGCAACAGCTACCCGGAGATCGCCGACCGATTCGACCGCTTCTGGCATGGGGCGGAGACGGACAGGCCTCTGCTGTTCCTCACCGCGCCGAAGGACTACCCGGACAGCTCTGTCCCGCCGCCGAGCATCCCGCGGCCCGAGGACCGCATACTGCCGGAGAGTATGGTCGCTTGGGCGCGTCACTGGCTGGCGGGGACGGCCTTCCTTGCCGAGGGCTATCCCCACAACTTCACCAACTTCGGCCCGGGCGTTCTCCACGCGTGCATCGGCGGAGAGGCCGACTTCAGCCACTGGGACACCACCTGGTTCCCGGAGTTCCTTTCTGATATCAGCGAGTTCGAGCGGCTGCGCTTCGATCCGCACGGCAAGTGGTGGACGGCGATCAGGCGCGCCACCAACGCGCTGCTCGACGAGCTTGGGGACGAGCTTGTCGTGAGCATCGCCGATCTCGGGGGCGGCGCCGACATCCTCGCCAGCGCAGTCGGTACGCAGCAGCTTCTCTTCGACGTAGTCGAGCGGCCGGAGGTGGTGAAGCGGGCGGTGGATCATTGCCACACCCTCTGGATGCAGGCCTACGAGGACAACGTCTCCTGGTTCGCGGGGCGACAGGATGTGACCACCCCCTGGTGGCCGGTGCTCTCCCGCGGCCGCACCTACATGACCCAGTGCGACTTCAACTCGATGATCTCACCCAGGGTGTTCGCCGACCTCTTCGCCGACGAGCTTGGCGCGATTTGCCGCAAGCTGGACAACGGCGCCTTCCATCTCGACGGCATCGGAACCGAGGTGCACGTGCCCGCCCTCCTCGCACAGCAGGGGCTGCACTGCATCCAGTGGGTGCCGGAGCCGAACACCAGCGCCCTCCGCCACAAGCGGATGCTCCGCGAGATCCAGGAGGCCGGCGTCAGCGTCACCTTCGGCTTGCGCCCGGAGGAGGTGGAGACCGCCTGCCGCGAGCTCGACCACCGACGGCTCATGCTGAACGTCTGGTGTCAGAGCGAGGCAGAGGCGCGGGCACTGATCGAAAACACGCTGAGGTGGTGCGGGTAGGGGCGACCCGCCGGGTCGCCCCATCAGCCTACGTCGCCGCGGACCGGACGAGCCGCGCCGTCTTCACGACGGGCGGCGGGGCGGGCGGGATCCCGATGAATAGCTTGTAGAGCAACCAGATGCACAGCAACAGCACCACTATCAGCGCGATGAGATTCGCCTTGCTCGATCGGCGGCGCCCGATCATCGGATGACCTCCCCCGGGCCCGGTCGCCGCGCGGGTCGCGTGAAGGCGGTCGCGCGGCGCGGCGGACGGCCGATCACCTCGCGGCTGACTACGGCGCCGTTCTCATAGGTGATCCTCACCTTCCGCGTGCGCGCGTCGATGCCCTCCCCTACCTGCTCCTCGATCTCCAGGCGGGCGATGACAGTGATCGGCGGCAGCTCGCCGGGGATCTTCACCCGCTCGCCGGCTATCACTCGGTCCATGTTCGCATCCGGGTTGGCCGCCGCCAGGCGCGAGAGGGGTACGTTGTACTTCCGCGCGATTCCCCAGGCGGAATCCCCCGGCCTCACCTCGTACTCCCCCTTGGGCGCCGAGGCCTGCTCGATCTTCGCGAGCGCTTTCTCCGCGCTCGGATAGAGCTTGTCTGGTGGCACGTCGCGCGTCTCAACGCGCACCTGCTCCTTGAAGAACACCTTCACGTCCTCGCCCGGCGGCGAGAGCTTGCGGAGTATGGCGGAGAGCGTCTTCAGCGCCTCTTTCTGGTCGGGCAGGCCGAGCACCACCTCGCCGTTCGTCACTATGGCGGCAGCGCGGACAACGGGGTGGACGACGGCGGCAAGGGCCTTCATCGCCTCCGAATCCGACTGAACGGGGTTGCGGGACGCCGGCACGCTATGGAACGTGACCCTCTCGGGAAAGGTCACCTCGCCGGCCGGCGCTTCCGTCGCCCCCTTCAGTTCATCGAGCACCCTGTTGGCGTCGGCCCGGCTCGCCACCACCGTCACAGGCTGACCGTTCACCATGATGAGCACCGCGCGCCGGCCGCCCGGCAGCGCGCCGAAGTGCACGGCGGCGAGCACACCTATAGCCACGAGCCAGCAGGCACGCTCCAGCCACAGCCGGCGCCGCAGGCTGCGAACCAACATATCGGAAGGCGACACGAAGTTGCCCGGCATACAATCGGTCCCTCGGAATGTGGGTGGCTGCACCGGTATCTACGATGCTGGGGCGCGCTTTCCTCGTTGTGCGAGCCAGCAGTCCTCGGCTCAGCCGCTCGGCGGCCGATCGAGGCGGGACCACCAGGCTAGGTCGAGGTCGGGGAAGAGCGCGTCCTGCTGCTGGCAATCGGTTAGGAACTGCTCGTCCTCGGGCGAGATTGCCTCTCCCGCCGCCTGCCTTCTAGCCATGCCTACGAGCCGAGTGAAAGCGTCATGGTGGAGCGCGGCGCGGCGCTCCGCGTAGTCGCGGGCGCTCCAGGTAGAGATCAGGAAGGGCCAGTCGGACGCCTCCAGCAGCAGCAGCTCCCTTGCCGCCTGGCCCACGATCTGCCAGAGCTTCTCGTCCTTGCGATCGAGCGCCTGTTGGGCGAGCGCGGGGAACTCGTCCTCATCCCCGTAGACTTTCTCCCAGATCCACGTGGTCCAGTCGTTCATCCACACCCAGTGGAAGCCGCCCTGCCCCCAGGAGCTTTCGGGCAAGGCCACCGCGGCCTGGGGGGTGTTCGCCTCCAAGTAGTCCGAGCAGGTCGCCAGCTCCACCGCCGGGTTCTCGTGGATGCCCTTGATGACCCGGTAGAGCCACTCCGGCCCCTCGAACCACCAGTGCCCGAACAGCTCTGCATCATAGGGCGCGCAGAGGACGCCGTGTTTCCCCGTCTTCGCCTTGTGCTGGGCCAGGAGTTCATGGACGAGGCCGCAGAAATGCTCTGCGTTCTCGGGGACTCTGTCCGCCGCGCGGCAGGGCTCGTAGATCAGCTTCGACCCCAGGTCGGACTTGGCGGAGGTGACGCGCCAGTAGCGGTGTCCGCCCGGGAAGTGCTTCTTGTGGAAGTCCAGGTACCAGCCGTCGCCCGGGTAGCCTTGCTCGCCGCTCCACACCTGGATGCCGGTTCGCTCATCCCGGCCGAAGACGGCCACCGGGGGCCGGTCCTCGACCGCGGAGGCGGCCAGGTACACCTCGTAGGGTGACCTCTCGACATCAACCGGGCCGGGTTGGTAGGAGGCGCGGAACTGCTCCCACAAACGCTGCAGGCCGGTGAAACGATCCACGTAGACGCCCGCGGCCGCGCCGCCAAGAAGCGTCGCGGTGTCAACTATGAAGTATTTCAGACCATTCTCCGCCAGAAACTCCTCAACGCCCTTCCGCAGCTGCGGCTCCTGGATGCCTGCGTTTGGCAGCGGAGACGACCAGGCGTAGCGCGGGCGGTAGCCGCACTCCGGCAGCCAGAATCCCCTCGGCGGCCGCCCGAAGTGTCTGGCGTAAGAGGCGACCGCCTCCTTGACCTGTGCCTGGATGCTTTCGTCCCGCCCGAGCAGTGGCAGGTAGCCGTGGGTGGCGGCCGACGTGATGATCTCGATGTGGCCTTCATCCTGAAGACGCCTGAAGCCTGCGATGAGATCGGAGCCAAAGGCCCCGGTGAAGCTCGCCTTGATCGAGATGAAATGCTCCCGCCACATCTCCGCGAGGTCGGCCGCTTCCGGCTGCTGGGTCTTCCTGAACTCGTCGCGGTTCTCCGCGGCGGTGCGGGCCCTCATCTCGAGGTACTCCGGGAACTGCTGCTTGAAGTCGGGATCGGCGAGCTGCTCAGCCAGTACGGGGGTGATGCCGAGCGTGACCTTCGGCGAGATCCCTTCTCCGACAAGCCGGTCGAAGATCCGGGCGAGCGGCAGGTAGCTTTCCGCCGCGCACTCGAAGAGCATATCCGACCCGTGGGGCCAGGTGCCGTGGGTGAGCACATATGGTAGATGGCCGTGCAGCACGAGGGCGAACGCGCCTGCGGCCCCGTCGGATGCGTTGCTCGTCATGATCTTGGTCTCCTCATTGTGCTGTGTCCGAATGGGCGAGTTGGTCGAGCAACAGGCAGGCCGCTACGAAGCCGCCCGTCGTCCATGCGTGGGGTACCGCCCAGTGGCCGCCCGGTCCGGGCCCCATCATCTCGGGCAGCAGGCCGGTGGTCGTCCCCGACCGCAGCACGGCTCTCAGCGACGCCACTGCCCGGTCGCGGTGCGAGTTCGCCTCCTCCTGTGGTGTGCCGGGGGCGAGGGCAAGGCGCAGCAGCGACCGGGCGAACCAGACGGTGGCGAGCGCGCTCGGGCCTCCGCCGGCGTACTCGTCCCCCTCGAATCGCAGCATCGCCTCGGCCCCGTAGGCCGGACGGGCGAGCCGTCCGGCAAGGCCTGCCACCATCTTGCGGGCGGTCTCCAGCTCCGCCGGGTCGTCCAGTCGCAGCACTTCGAAGGGCGTGATGAGGCCCATGGCAGACGCATCCAATGCCCGGTCGAGCTGCCCGCTGGCGTCCATGCCGCGAGCGAAGCCATCGCCCTGCCAGAGACGGGTCATCAACGCCTGCTTCACCGTGGCGGCGAGCGCCTCCCACCGATCCGCCAGGCGATCCTGCTTGATCTGGCGGGCAAGATAGGCGGCCTCTCGCAGGGCAGCGGAGATGGCCCCATTGGAGTAGGTGAAGGTGCCGCGGAAGGTCTCCCACAGATCGAAGGCGGCCGTGTGCAGGCCGGTTTCGGGGGAGATCGAACGTGCGAGGTAGCCGGCCGCGCGGCGGGCGGCATCCCAGATCTCCTCGAGGAACTCCAGCCTCGGGCGCTCGTCCAGCGCCCGGGCGTGCCGCCCCATCGCGAAGAGGACCGAGGCGGTCTGGTCAATCTGAAGGGAATCCTCCGCCGTACACCAGGCGGGGCCGCGCTGCCCGCTCAACCAGTAGCGCTGCTCCCAGTAACCCTCCGGACGCTGCGAGCGCCGCGCCCAGGAGAGGAACCGCCCGAGGTGTTGGGGAAACCCGGCCGCCTCCATCACCAGGCACACATCCACCGCGTCGCGGGGCCAGCAGTAGCCGTAGCCGCCCGAGCGCTCGAAGAAAGGGTCGAACTCCGGCGCGGCCAGCACCGAGCCCGTGTCCGGGTCGGTGAGTAGGTCAATGGCAAGCAGAGACCTGTAGTAGGCATCTGCCAGGTCGTGATCTATCACCACCGGCTGCGCGGCCTGGACATGGGCATCCCACCGTGCCTTCGTCCATCCCAGCGCGGCCTCCCAACCCAGCTCGACAATCCCCTGGGCGCGGGCAACGGCCGCCTGCTCGTTCGAGTCGGCCGCTATCATCAGGTCGCGTGACGCCTCATCGCCGGGGCCGAGGGTCAGCTCCCAGCCGACCGCCAGATCAATGTTGCCGATCTCCTCCTGCTGGCGGTTGAGCACACCGTGCTCCATCTGTCCTTTCGCCGAGTTGCTGCTCCCGGGGCTGGCCCGTCCGCAGCCGTACTCGTCGAAAGGGCTTCCGGTGATGGCGAAGCAGATGTTGCGCCAGTAGGCGACGGCCGTGTTCCGGTCGGGGTGAAAGTGGATGGCGTTCTTCTCTTCGATCTCTCCCAACTGCACGTCGAGATACTGAAACAGCTTCACCTGCATGGGCTTCCCCGTCGGGTTGCGGGCGGTGAAGCGCCGCAGCAGCATGGGCTCGGAGGGATGCACCATATCGGTGATGCGGAGCGAAAGGCCGGTGGGAACATGGGACAGCTCGGTCTCGACGATGTTTGTGCTCCCCAGATAGCGCTGGCTTGCCTGCCACGACGGCTCGAACGTCCAGATGAGGTGGCCCGAGCGGCCGCGCTCGCCGGGGAAATAGACTGCGGGCATACCCTCGTGCAGGTTCTGGCTGAAGTCAATGTGCGGGTAGAAGAACGTCATCAGCTCGCCGCTCAGCCCGAGCGTCACGAGCACGCGGGAGTTGCCGACCACCGCGCTCGGCTGGTAGACGGGCAAGCTAGCTCCTCCGCCTTGCCCGCACCGCGCGCTCGTATAGGCCTTCGTACTCCGCCGCGGACCGGCCCCAGGAGAAGTCGCAGGCCATCGCATTCTGGACGAGACGCGACCAGAGCGGCCCAATGTGGTAGGTCTCGACGCTCCGCACCATCGCGCCCATGAGCGCGGTGGCGCTGTAATCATCGAAGGCGAAGCCGTTTCCCTTCCCCGTCTCCGGGTCGAAGTCAGTGATGGTATCCGCCAGGCCGCCGGTGCTGCGGACCACGGGCACCGTCCCATAGCGGAGGCTGATCATCTGGCCGAGGCCACAAGGCTCGTACCGCGAGGGCATCAGGAACATGTCCGACCCGGCATAGATCAGATGGGCGAGTGCATTGTCGAAGGCTAGGGCGACACCCATCTTATCCGGGAAGCTCTCTCCCAGTCGAGAGAGCGCATCTTGGTATTCCGGCTCGCCGGTTCCCAGCAGCACGAACTGCACGTCTAGGCGGAGGAAGTGAGGCAGCGCCTCGGCGAGCAGGTCGAGCCCCTTTTGCCCCGCCAGCCGGGAAACCAGGCCAAACAGCGGCGCGTCAGCTCGTTCCGGCAGGTGATAGCGCTGCTGAAGCGCCGCCTTGTTAGCGTCCTTCGGGGCAAGGTTGCCGGGGTCGAAGTTCGCCGCGATGAAGCGATCGGTGGCCGGGTCCCAGTCCCCGTAGTCAATGCCGTTCAGGATGCCAAAGAGATCGCCCCGGCGCCGGGCGAGCACTCCCTCGAGCCGCTCACCGTACTCCGGCGTCTGAATCTCCTCCGCGTATTTCCTGCTGACGGTATTCAACACATCGGCATAGAGAAGTCCGGCCTTGAGGAAGTTCACCTGACCGTAGAACTCCACCCCGTCTACCGACCACAGCAACTCGTCGAGCCCGGCCGCGTTCATGGTCGCGCGCTCGAACACGCCCTGGTAGGCGAGGTTGTGGATCGTCAGCAGCGTCCCGATCTGCGACAAGACGGGATGGTCCGCATACCTGGTCTTCAACTGCACCGGGATGAGAGCGGTCTGCCAATCATTGCAGTGGATCACGTCCGGCCGCCAGTCGCTCTTTGCCAGGAACTCCAGCACCGCCAGGCAGAAGCACCCGAACCGCTCTGCATCATCGGGGTGCCCGTAGAGGCCCTTTCGGCCGAAGTACTCCGGGCAGTTGATCAGATAGGTCGGAACGCCCTGGAGCGCGTCGGTGCGCTCAACCGTCACAGCAACAGGCTTCTGGCCGATAGGGACCTCGAAGCTTCCCGCCACCGGCTGGGTGGCGATCTTCGCGTCGATCTCGGCGTACTTCGGCAGCGCCAGTCGGACATCGTGTCCGAGCTTGGCGAGGGCGGGAGGCAGCGCTCCCGCGACGTCCGCCAGTCCGCCCGTCTTGGCGAACGGCACGGCCTCGGATGTACACAGCAGAATGCGAAGCCCCATCTCTCTCCCCATCTCCGCTAGTGTATCCCGCACCGGACAGGCGGGTGAGGTGCAGGCAGCCTGCCGCGGGCACGGAATTGCGGGCCGCTCTCAGCCTCCCTGCCGGGCTCTCGCCTCGCCGACCTGGCGACACGCCTCGACGAAGGCGGCGAACAACCTCCGCTGCCTGGGCGACCGGCGCCACATGCGCTCCGGGTGCCACTGCACCCCGACAACGAACCGGGCGCCCTCCGCCTCAATCGCCTCGATAACGCCATCGGCGCACCAGGCCGCCCGCACCACCCCGGGCGCAAGCACCGAGTTTGCCTGGTGGTGGAAGCTGTTCACGCGGATGCGGCGAGCGCGCATCGGCTCGGCAAGGCGGCTCCCCGGCGCGAGATCCACCCAGTGGCGCGCAGTCCGTCCCTCTGCCACCGAGCTATGTTCGTCCGGCGCGGGCAGTTCACTGCCGATGTCCTGCACCAGTTGTCCACCAAGCGCGACACCTAGCACCTGCGCGCCCCGGCAGATGCCCAGGATCGGGACATTCCGCTCGATCGCGGCTCTCGCCACTGCCAGTTCGAGATCATCTCGGGCCGGGTCAGGCGCCCCCGCCTTCGGGTGCGGACTCTGTCCGTAGTGGCGCGGGTCTAGGTCACCGCCGCCGGTTAGAAGCACACCGTCAATGCTGGCGAGACCGGCCGCGCCGTCCCCCGGGCGAATCTCGATCACCCGCGCGCCGTGCTCGACAAGGGCATTGCGGTAGGCGGCGGCGTTGCGGTAGGCGCGGCTGCGCGCCTTTGGCTCCACAGGGTCCGAGGGAAGTGTCATCAGGACGACGGAAATGGCTCGATCTCCGGACACGAAGGGAACGATCTGGGCGATTCTAGCAGCACACCTACCAGACGTCAACGGACGCTTGTGCGTCTGTTGCACAAGCGTCCGTGTGGCTTAGCGGTCTGACGGTTAGTTGATGGCGCCTACGCCTGGGGAGGGGACGAGAGCTTGGCGAGGTGCCGGGCGAGGCGTGACTTGCGGCGAGCCGCCTGCCGGGGGTGGATAACGCCCTTCGCGGCGGCCTTATCGAGCTTCCGAGCCGCCTGGCGCGTCAGCTCGGTTGCGACAGTCGCGTCCCGCGAGCCGATGGCAGTGCGCGCCTTCCGCACGACCGTCTTGCAGGCAGACGTCCACGATGAGTTGCGAACGCGCAGGCGCCGCGATCGGACGATATCCTTCTTGGACGACTTGATGTTAGCCAAAGGGTCATACCTCCACGAGAACGGGCAGGATTATAGCACAGGCGACCAGACCTTCACAAGGGCTTCGCCGACGATGGCGGAGACCCTCCGACCGCGCTCAGCGGCGCCTGCGCGGCCTATGGCTTTGCCACCGCCTGCTCCACCGCGCTCCTCATCCACTCCAGGTGTTTGGGGTGGGGATAGAGGCGCAGATGCAGCACGCGCTCGGGGGACACGACGGCGATGGTAGGTATCTCCCCCATGCGGCCGACCTCGACCGATTCGATGTCGCCGAGCGGCAGTGACTCGGTCCTGCCGTCGGAGTCCTGAAAGCTCAGTTCCCCGCCCCCGATCTCGACATGCGCCCCCGTCAGCGCGGCCAGCACCTCCTCGCGCAGCGCCATTGCCCCATAGACCATCATCCCAAGCAGGATGGCGGCGCCGATCCACACCACCCTCGCGACCATGCTCTGGGGCACGAGCGCGAGCAGCAGTGTCGTGGCGGCGGCGAAGCTGGCAACCATCCCCGCCAGCACAAGCAGCGCGCGCCTCGCGCCGCCGCCCTGGCGGGGGTGACCGAGCGCCCAGCGTTCGCCTTCCTCCTCTACGAGAAAGCAATCGCTCGGCTTCATCGGCGGCTCCTGCTTCGGCCGCCCGGCCGCGCGCTCTCTCAGGCTGAGCGCGATCTCATCCGGCGCGGTCCAGTACTCCCGCCCCTCCGCGCGAACGAGCAGCGGCCGGACCAGCTCGTGCCCCAGTCGCCGCAGCGCCGCGCGCGCCGCGGTCTCCCCCGAGTGGCGCAGCAGCGGCACCCGCTGCCCGCTGCGCAGTGCAGCCGAGACGATCCAGGGGCGAAGCCCACCTGGCGAAGTGGTCAGCTCGAAGTGGGCGATAGCCGCCGCATCCATAGCGCCAGCGCGCCGAAAGCTGCCGAAGGAGGAGCGGGTTAGCAGCCGCGGCCCTTGCACGTCAATGCTGAGCGAACGGCGCGGCCGCACCGCCTGCAGCCACGCCAACAACGCCCCCGCCAGCAGCGACAGGACGAGCACCTCCTCGAGATCGGCAATGCTCCAGGTGACGGGCTCGCCGCGGCGCCAGACGACCGGCGCAATGATGATGACGTTCATCGCCAGGAACGACAACCAGAAGGCGCGCGTGGCATAGCTTCGGCCCGGCAGGCGCCATTGGGAGACCAGATCGCCCTGCGGAGCTGGACCGCCGAGCAGGGCCGCGGCGAGCGCCACCCAAACGAGGCCGATGAGCCAGATCGCCTTGCGCGCAAGGGGCATGGGTTTCCAGAGCTGCTCCCGCTGAGCGGCTATCAGCTCGCGCAGCGCCACCCGGCCCGGCCAGCGCGCGCGGAGGCGGCCGTGCTCGCCCTGCAAGTAAGCGATGTCACGCGACTCGCCGGCGCGCCGCCCGCGCCCCTCGTAGTCAACCCAGATGTGACTGAACGAGGCCCTGACTTCGTAGGGAATCCTCTTGCCCTCGAGCAGACTGGCGAGCAGCACCGCCTTCGTCTCGCAGTCGCCATGGGTGGCCCTGGCCGCCTCGCCAGCGGTCGGGACGTACCAGGGCACGCGGTAGGTGAGCCAGTCCGGCGTGGCGACGATGAGGCTGTCAACGAAGAACTCAATGTCCGCCGGATTGCGCGGGAGACCCCAGCCCATCCGCTTCTCAATGGTCGGGTCGAGCGGCAGGCGGCGATAGCGGGCGATGTTGCGGAAGAAGACCGCCGGGTTGGGGTACATCGCCAGCAGCGTCCAGGCGAGGACACCGGCGATGAGGACGGCGATCCGACGGCCCAGCCGTCTCGACGGCGCTACGCTCACTCACCCCTCCGGTCAGCGCGAGCCGACGCGCTCAGGCTCACGAGGGCGTCGTGCATCCGCCGCGCGTGGCGCCCCTCCCAGTAGACGCGCTTGCATTCGGGGCAACGGGCGTAGCTCTCGTTCGTCAGGTAGATGAACGGCGGAATGTCGCGCCACACCTCGTCGCGCGTCGCTGGAACAAGCGCCTGGTTGCATACGATGCAGCGGGTGAACGGCCTGGCCTCGGTCAGATGCAGCGGCACATCACGTACGAGCTGTTCTAGCTGCTCCTTCAGGTGATCGCTCACGATGAAGATAACGCGCACGTCGGCGGGCTTGGGGAAGTCGGTATCGCCGGTAAGCGCGATAGCGCCGCGCTCGCGGGCGCGTGCGATCACGCCGTGGTCGTCGAGAGACGGGTCGTAGTGGACACCGAACCCGAACGCGCGCAGCCACTTGGCGAGCCGCCCGAGCATGCTGTCTGCGACGAAACGTGGTGGCATGACGCGTCGTTCGGCGGAGGGAGGGGCGCGACCTGCCACCAGGCGGCTCGGGCTAGGCCCGAACGCCTGGAGGCGATCAGCGAGACGGCGTCGCTGTGGTAGGGGCATCCCTGCCCCGACCTCGTCGCGTCCGACCTTCCCGACCTGCGGCGTGTGGCACACCCGTCGGGGTTCGTGGAGCATACGCGCCCTCGCTGAAGTGGTATAATGAGGTGGCAAGAGCCGCGGTTAGCGGCTCTTGGCTTTCAGGGGACTGATGACGATACTCTCCTATCTCTTCGACTCGACCCACCGCGAGTTGGCGCGGGCCCGTGGGCTCGTCGCCGACATCAACGCGCATGGCCCGCAGATGGAACAGCTGACCGATGAGGAGACGCGGGCCAAGACCGATGAGTTCCGGGACCGGCTCGCCCACGGCGCGACGCTCGACGAGCTGCTGCCCGAGGCCTACGCCCTCGTCCGCGAGGCAACCTGGCGGCAGCTAGGCAAGCGGCAGGTCCGCTTCCGCATCCACCACGAGGGGAAGGCGATCCCGGAGGAGGCGATCCTTCCGCTCGCCGAGGCGGACGACTTCGAGAAGAAGCTGATCGCCCAGCGACTGCGCTACGAGCGCGAACGGTTTATGGCCCACTTCGATGTCCAGATGGTGGGCGCGATCATGCTGCACTGGGGCCGTGTCGCAGAGATGAGGACGGGTGAAGGTAAGACCCAGGTAGCGGTGCCCGCGCTCTACCTCAATGCGCTCGAGGGCAAGGGCGCGCACCTGCTCACTCACAACGATTACCTGGCGCGGCGCGACCGCGATTGGATGGCGCCGATCTGTGAGTCGCTCGGCCTCACCGTGGGTGTGATCCAGCATGACATGGAGGCGCCCGACCGCCAGGACGCCTATGACTGCGACATCACCTACGCGGTCAACCACGAGGTGGGGTTCGACTACCTCCGCGACAACACGGTGGACTACGCCGACTGGCTGGTGCTTCGCGATCTGCACTACGCCATCGTGGACGAGGCCGACAGCCTGCTCATTGATGAGGCCCGCACCCCGCTTATCCTCGCCGGCATGGGTATGAAGCCGACCGAGCTGTACCGGAAGGTGGATCGCGTGATCCCGCGGCTGACGCCTGACACCGACTATATCGTGGATGAGAAGAGCAAGACCGTCTCGCTCACCGAGGACGGCACCCACAATATCGAGCGGGAATTGGGCGTCTCGAACCTGTCCGATCCGGAGAACCTTGAGCTGCACCAGCACGTGAACGCGGCGCTCCGGGCGCACGCCTGCTACAAGCGCGATGTTGACTACGCGGTGCGCGACGGCAAGGTCATCATCGTGGACGAGTTCACCGGTCGCCTCATGTACGGCCGCCGCTACTCGGAAGGCCTCCACCAGGCGATCGAGGCGAAGGAGAAGGTGGTGATCGAGCGCGAAAGCGTCACCACCGCAACGATCACCCACCAGAACTTCTTCCGCATCTACAAGAAGCTCGCCGGCATGACCGGAACGGCTAAGACCGAGGAGCCGGAGTTCATCAAGGTCTACGGCACGCCCGTCGCGGTGACCCCGACCCACCGGCCGATGATCCGCAAAGATCACTCCGACGTGATCTACAAGACGCAGGAGGCCAAGTACCACGGAATCACGGCCGAGATTCTCAGGCTTCAGAGCCTGGGCCGGCCGACGCTGGTGGGCACGCGTTCGATCGAGTTCTCCGAGCGACTGAGCGCGCGGCTCAAGTCGGACAAGCTCCAGTTGTTGGCGCAGTTGATCTTGATCGAGTACAGGCTGGTGGAGTCGAAGGGCATGACGGAGGGAGAGCGGCGCGAGCTGGCGCGGGCCCTAAGGGCACGGCTGGGGGAGATCGAGCGGGAGCTGCGCCATCTCGAGGCGGCGGTCTCGAAGTTCGACTACAGCTCGCTGCGCATCGCCCAGCCGGAGGAGCAGCGGCGGATCGAGCACCGGCTGAACCGCATGCGCCGGCTGTCGGAGGAGATCGGAGGGCTCGTCGAGCGGCTTGAGGGGTCGGGTGCGATGAGCGGCAACGACGTTCGCCGCGTCTCTGAGATCATCTGCTTCCAGCCGCTCGAGGAAGTGCTCATGGGCCGGCCGGCGACACTGCTGCGGGCGATGGGCCTGGACCCGGATGTTACGACGCAGGAGAACTCGCAGCGGCTCGCCGAGCTGATTGGCCTGGAGACGCAGGAGCATAAGCGGCTCGGCGAGGTGCTCGAGCGCGGCATTCCGCACCGGGTGCTGAATGCCAAGTACCACGAGATGGAGGCCCACATCATCGCTCAGGCAGGCCGGCCCGGCGCGCTCACCATCGCCACCAACATGGCCGGCCGCGGCGTTGACATCCTGTTGGGCGGCAACCCGCAAGGGGTAACGGACGAGCTGCTCCAGCGCGACGGGATCGCCCTCGACCAGGCGACGCCCGATCAGCGCGAGGCGGCGCTCAAGGAAGCCCAGGGGATCTGCGCGAGGGACAAGGAGAAGGTGCTCGCGCTCGGCGGCCTGCACATTCTCGGCACCGAGCGTCACGAGAGCCGCCGCATTGACAACCAGCTCCGGGGCCGGTCGGGGCGGCAGGGCGACCCGGGCTCCTCCCGGTTCTACGTTTCCTTCGAGGACGAGCTGATGCGGCTCTTCGGGCCGGAGCGGTTGGACTTCCTGCTCAGCAGGTGGCCGGAGGCCGAGCCGCTCGAGGCGAAGATCACCACCAAGCAGATCGAGCGCGCGCAGAAGAAGGTGGAGGCCCACAACTTCGACATGCGCAAGCATCGGCTCCAGTACGATGATGTGATGAACCATCAGCGGTCGCTGATCTACGAGCAGCGCAAGCGGGTGCTGCTCGGCGAGGACCTGCGGAACACCGTCATCGCCCAGATGGGCGAGCTGGTCGAGGCGCGGGCGAAGGAGCTGGCCAGCCCGGAGGTACACCCCGATGACTGGAACCTCGAGGCGCTGCACCAGGCGCTGGCGGAGGTCTACCCGGTTGGGGTGACGGTCGAGCAGATGGCCGACTTCCGGCACAACGACGAGCTGGTCGCGTTCCTGCAAGAGGACATCGCACGGGCCTACGAGGAGCGCGAGCAGCAGGCCGGCGCCGAGCAAATGCGCGAGCTTGAGCGACTGGTCACACTGCGGGTGGTGAGCGCCCGCTGGATAGACCACCTGGCAGCTATGGAGGATCTGGAGGAGGGAATCGGGCTTCGCGGCTACTCCGGGGTTGATCCGCTCATCCTCTACCGCAAGGAGAGCTACGACTACTGGCAGCGGCTGCTGGAGACTATCCGCGAGGATATCGCCCGGTTCCTGTTCCGGGTCGAGATCAGGCAGCAGGAGACCGAGGAGCAGCGAAGGGCGCGGCTTGGCCTGGGCCAGACACCTCAGGGCCAGCCCGTCGAAATGGAGTACGAGGAAACGATGGCGTCGGCCGCCAGCGCAGGCGAGCCGAGTGCGCCGGCGCGCGCCGGCACCGCCGTCACCGCGCCCCCGCGGCGCGAGCCCCCGAGCCGCATGGCCCAGCGCAAGACCAAGGTCGGCCGCAACGACCCGTGCCCATGCGGAAGCGGAAGGAAGTATAAGAAGTGTTGTGGGAGGAAGGCGGCGTAGTCTTCTCGTCGCACGAGAACCTTGTCCGGGATGAAACATGCTCACGCGACTGACCGTGCGCAACTTCAAACGATTCGCAAACGTTGAGATCGAGCTTGGCAATCCGGTTGTGCTCATCGGGCCGAACAACTCGGGGAAGACAACCGCGCTCCAAGCTCTCGCGCTCTGGAACATCGGTGTCCGCCTTTGGATGGCCAAGCGCGGCGGCAAGCAGGCACCCGAGAAGCGCTCCGGCGTCACGATCAACCGGCGGGACCTGATAGCGATGCCCGTGCCTAATGCGAATCTCCTCTGGAGGGACCTGCACGTCAGAGACGTTAGTAGGCAGTCTGGCAGGCAAGAGACCAAGGGCATCCGAATTGAGATCATCGTAGAGGCCGTCACAAGCGGCAAGGAGTGGAAGTGCGGCCTCGAGTTTGACTACGCGAACACCGAGTCGCTCTACTGCCGTCCGCTGCGGACGGCCGATGAGAAGGCCGCTCCCCGTATGCCTGTGCCGGAGGACGCACGGGGGGTCTCAGTCGCCTTCCTGCCGCCTATGTCTGGTCTGCTTGCTAACGAGACCCGGTTGGACGTAGGGGCGATCAACGTCCGCATAGGTGAAGGGAGGACGGCGGAGGTGCTTCGCAACCTCTGCCACATGATCGCTAGCGCGGAAGACGGAGACGCCCAATGGAGAGCGCTGGTGGAGCGGATCAGGTCGCTCTTCGGGGTCGAACTCGACCTCCCCCAACTCATCGTCGAACGCGGGGAGATTGAGATGTCTTACCGCGAGAGGTCTGGCGTTCGGCTGGACATCTCGTCGTCGGGTCGGGGTCTCCAGCAGACCCTGCTGCTCCTGGCGCACCTCCAGTCACACCGCGGCGACGTGCTGCTGATAGACGAGCCGGACGCGCACCTTGAGATCTTGAGGCAGCGGCAGATCTACGAGGTGCTCTCCGAAGCCGCCCGGGAGCATGGCAGCCAGATCATCGCGGCGAGCCATTCGGAGGTCATACTCAACGAAGCAGCGGACCGCGACGTCGTAGTTGCCTTTGTTGGGAAGCCGCATCGCATTGATGATCGTGGGAGCCAACTTCTCAAGTCCCTGAAGAGCATTGGCTTCGACCAGTACTACCAGGCGAAACAGAGCGGATGGGTTCTCTATCTCGAAGGGTCAACCGACCTGGCGATTCTGAGGGCGTTCGCCGATCATCTCCGCCACCCGGTCAGCGCGGCATTGGAGCGACCTTTTGTGAAGTACGTCGGCAACACCGTCGCACAGGCGCGAGACCATTTCCAGGGGCTCCGGGAGGCGAAGCCGGATCTTGTTGGCATCGGTGTTTACGACAGACAGGAGGAGGGGATCCACTCGGTGGTAGAGCCGCGGGAGTTCTTCTGGCCGCGGCGAGAGATCGAGAACTACCTCTGTCACCCTGACGCGCTAATCGCATTTGCTGAAGCATCCGCGGCGGAAGCCAGCGAGGGGCCTCTGTTCGCGGAGCCGGAGAAGGCACGTAGCCGTGCCGTGATGGAGGAGTGCATCAGGCAGTTCGTGCTGCCCGTGGCGCTCGGAAACCCGGCTGATCGGTGGTGGGTTGACGTGAAGGCAAGTGACGAGTTCCTCGATCGCGTCTTTGAGCGATATTTCGAGATGCTGGGACTGCCGGACCTTATGCGCAAGACCGACTACCACCGGCTCGCCCGGTATGTCCCGCTCGTGGCAGTCTCGGCGGATGTGATCGCCGCATTGGACGCGATTAGAGGGGTGGCAGACGAAGCACGGCCCGCCGAGCAGTGACGCGGATGGTGCAGGCTTGTCGGGCGTAACCTAAGGAGGTGATTCCACTGGCTGATCTACGCGAGTTGAAACGACGCGCGGAGCAGATGCTCAGTCAAGCGCAGGAATTGAGGGATCGTCTTTGACTGCGCCTCACGCGAGGCGGAGCTGAAGGAACTCGAGGAGCGGGCAGCCGCGCCCGATCTGTGGCAGGACCCGAGGTCGGCGCAGAAGCTCCATGCCGACATCGCCCGCCGCAGGCGCGATCTCGCGCCTCTTCAGCGGATTCTGGCGAAGGCCGAGGACCTCGTCACCCTCGCCGAGCTGGCCGAGGAGGCCCGCTCGGAAGAGGAAGCGCCGGAGATCGAGAGCGGCCTCGACCAGGTCGAGCAGATGCTCGCCGACCAGGAGCTTTCCCGGCTCTTCGCGGGCGAGTACGATTCCCACAACGTCATCATCCACATCAACGCGGGAGCAGGCGGGACCGAGGCCTGCGACTGGGTGGACATGCTCGCCCGCATGTACGGCAGGTGGTCCGAGCGGCACGGCTGTGGCTGGGAGATCTTCGACCGGACCCCCGGCGAGGATGCGGGCAGCCGTAGCATCACCGCCAGCATCTCCGGCGATCACGCTTACGGCCGGCTGAGAGGCGAGCGCGGCGTGCACCGGCTGGTGCGGCTCTCACCGTTCGACTCGGCTAACCGC
>Ga0315273_10002983_pt1 | contig 20301 bp, 17 predicted proteins | sample YL17G02_0_MG_FD_205753 | JGI IMG/M metagenome (GOLD analysis project Ga0315273, IMG submission 205753) | Sediment microbial communities from Yellowstone Lake, YNP, Wyoming, USA - YL17G02_0 | ecosystem: Environmental > Aquatic > Freshwater > Lake > Sediment | place: USA: Wyoming | collected... | reverse complement strand
AGCCGTTCAAATGGACATATCGAGGGAGAGCACTTACTGCCTAAAATTAGGCTTATTTAAGCCCAGCTGTACTAGGGAAATGGACTGGTTCGTGGAGTGCGTATGATGAAGGAATAGGTTACTCCAATTTGACGGAAAACGGAAGCTTCATTCTTACTTTCGTAGAGCAGAAGGACCGTATCTTCGCAGGAAATATGACATTCAAGCTGAATAACGAGGCAGAGGGCGGCAAAGGTTTTGCCGGAGCCATTGGTTTGGATAATAAAACGCTCTATTTTGCCGAGTTTGATAAGGGCTATACCCTGGGGACGATCATTTCCAACGATGAGATTGAGCTGATATATCTTGCGGATGGAGAAAATACATCGGTGGCCATTGATAGGCTTCACCGAATAAAAGCATAAATCATTTACTATTTTTTATAAATACGTTATTTGATTTTATTGCAGCTCACGCGGGATTACAAGAGCTGGGGATAGAGCGGATCTTCTTTCCCAAAACGAGATAAGGAAGCAACATCCATAGGACAATCAGATGGACCGCGAATCAATCCTCCGCCTCATCTCCGAACTGCGCCGCCGCCACGGAGAGCTCGATGGCATGGAAGCCAAGGCCGCCCACACAGGCACCCCTGCCGACCTCTTCAAGCCCCTTTCAGCCTTCGCCAACCGCGCAGGAGGCGGCATACTGCTCTTCGGCCTGGACGAGGACGCCGGCTTCAAGGTCGTGGGCGTGGGCAACCCCCGCAAGCTCCAGGAGGACCTCAGCGGCCTGGCAGCCCAGATGGAGCCGCCGCTTCGCCCCAGCTTCTATGTGGAGTAGATCGAGGGCGAGACCCTTTGTAGCCGTAGAAGTCCCGGAGGTCCCCTATGATCAGAAGCCTTGCTACCACCGTCCTCATGGCCTCCATGAAGGATCCTTCATTCGCGTGGGAAACTCCACCCGGCGGATGAGCGACTACGAGATCTACAGCTTCATCAGCTCCTGCACCCAGCCCAAGTTCGATGCTGAGCCAATTCTCGAAGCCACTCTGGAGGACCTGGACAGGGGCAAGCTGGTGGAGTACCTGGCCCAACAGAGAAAGGCGCGGCCCAATGCGCCCTATTGGAGCCTGCCCTTTGAGCAGATATTGAGCCAGCTTCGCATAGTGATCGAGACGGACGGCATCCTGCGCCCCACTCTCGCCGGGCTGCTGATGTTCGGCTCCTATCCCCAGAGATTCGAACAGCAGATGGTCGTGGTCTTCCTGCAGTTCTACGGCACCACTACCACAGAGGAGGCCCCCTCCGGAGAGCGTTTCCTGGATAACCGCAAGTTTGAGGGCACGGTTAAGGAGATCATAGATAATGCCACGGACTACGTGATGGCCGGCATGCGAAAGGGCAGCCTTATCCGGGGCGTCACCAGGCAGGACATTTATGAGTACCCGGAGGTTGCCTTGAGGGAGGCCATAGTCAATGCTGTGGCCCACCGGGACTACAGCCACTTCGTGCGCGGGAGCCACATTCAGGTGCGGATGTTTGCCGACCGTCTGGAGGTCCAGAATCCTGGAGGGCTTTATGGCGGTGTTACCGTTGACGAGCTGAAAGAAGGCCAGTCCACCAAGAATCAGCTGCTGGTGCAGCTCATGGAAGACATGCACCTGGTGGAGAATAGAGGCAGCGGCATAGATGCCATGCTGGATGCCATGCAGAAAAGAGGGCTGCCAGCGCCGGTTTTCGAGGATAAGAGGACGGCGTTTCTGGTGAAGTTCTATCAGGTGATGCCTGCAGAGTTCTCTCTGGAGGAGCAGAGAATCATCGCCTACGTAAAGGAGCATGGCTCTATTAAGAGGGCTGAGGCCCAGAAGCTACTCGATGTTAGCGATAGAAGGGCAAAGTACGTACTCGATAAGATGGAGAAAGCAAGACTCTTGCGCCAAGAGGGGCGACAGAAAAGCGCGCGTTATCAGTTGCTCTGAATATGGACAATTTATGGACAAAGAATAATTGTCCATAAAATCTGCTATTTTTTCGTGGCCTTGTGGGTTGTTGGGGGAGCTGGCGGACATCCGGGCCCGGCTGCGGGAGAGGCGACAGGCTGCGCGGGGCGAGGGCGGAGCACGGCAGAAATCCGGTCAAATGAGTTCTTTTCGAGATGCTTCAATGTTTACTTTCGCACTGCAACAAAAGTTTAAATAATAAGCGAACTATGCTAAATTTTCATGATGAATCTAAATTTGGAACAATTGAGTGCTGCCATCGCTGGCAATAAGGCTGCGATCCGTCACAGAATTCATCTGGTGCCTGCTGAGGGACCTGGAGGCAAGATCTTCCCACCAACGCATGTGGGTGGCATATACGCCTGGGAGCAGAGGCGGCTTGCAGATGACAAGATAGTGAATACCGTGCTGTTGGACTCGGTACAGTCACAGGCCAATCGCATGGAGCAGGCGTTGTTGCGAGCGTATCAGGTGGGACAACTGAAACTGCCAATGATACAGATGGATTTCAGCGAGAGATTTCCCGATGTCGGTATTATCACTACTCTAGATGCTCCTCATCGCATTGCGGATGCTATCTTCCGAGAGAGCAAATTCGAAGAAAGAAGGTTCCGTGATTCTGAGGTCGGAAAGGCATTTATCAGCTCCACCACTCGCAATGCGACCGGACTATTTCGCTATTGCCCACATGCCCTGATTTTTGGAGTTTGGGATTCTGGAAACTTGGAAGGAAAGGGTGGAAACAGGTTCCAACGAGCGGTTGTATCGGAGATTGTAGGCATAAATGCCGAGGCAGGCGTACGCACACGATCTCGTATAGATCCCTTAGTACTATCGGGGACCGATCTTTATCAGACGTCAGATGGCGGCTGGACGATAAATCCCGATCAGGCCGAGAAGGATGAAAAAAATAATCCCAAGAAATATGCGAAAAAATTGTCGGAACTGAATCTTGGCAACGTCACCCCTGACTTGGTACGCTATGGTGGCGACCGGCCCATAAGAACCAAAAATGAACAGATCCGGCCGGATGATGTGCTCGCGGGCGGCGTGACCCTCGATTATGCGGTCCAGACCTGGGTGCTCTCTTTGCCGGCCCTCCGCCGTCTGAGCTTCCCTGTCAAGGGCAACGAGAAGTCGGAGATTGAGCTGAACAATGCAGCTCGCACGGTATTGGCTTCCCTGGCATTGGCAGGCTTTTGTCATATGCGGGAACAGGGTTACGACCTGCGTTCTCGCTGCTTGCTTATTCCTGACGGTCCGGCATCCTTTGAGCTGATAGGTAACGACGGAAAGATCGAGACTTTCGATCTGGATGCTGCAACGGCAGATGAGCTGTATGCGCAAGCTGTTGAAAATGCCAAGTCACTTGGACTGCCCTGGCAGGAGGAAGCAATCGAGCTGGTTCCGGAAGAGAGGCTGATTGAGGCTGCGAGCGCGTCTCGCTGAGGTTTCCAGATGTTCGCCTTAGAAGTAGAATATCTGACAGGCAGGGTATTTGCCGCCACATTTCATGATCCTATGGCAATAGAATGGCCGCCTCACCCATCCAGACTGTTTGCGGCACTCGTGGCGGCCTATAAAGAATGTGACATGGGCATGAAAGCTCGTGATGCCCTGGAATGGCTGGAAGGGCAGCCTGCTCCCCAGATCCAGGCCAACCCGACGATGATATCCGAGAACGATGGTAGGGATGTTCCGAGTATATTTTTTCCCGTGAATGATAAGAAAACATCCGATGCCGAATACTTCCCACAAAATCGCAGCAAACAGCCTTTCTGGCTGCCATCCTTCACACCTATCGACCCCACCGTCTGGTTCATCTGGCCGGCAGATCCCGGGCGACATGCTTCTGCTCTGCAGCAGCTGGCGGAGAACGTCACTTACCTGGGCCATTCCATGTCGCCTGTTCGCGTCCGGTTAAATGATGCCCCGCCGAAAGCCACTTTGGCGCCTGACCTGTCCGGATCGATGCGCTTGCGAATTCCGGAACGAGGCCGTCTCAAACATCTTGAAGAGGTCTATGATCTGCGAAGGAAAGATACAACCACCCAGCCTCTTCGGGGGCGCGAGGTGCCTTATGGTGTTGTCAGCAAACCCAAGTCACAAATCCCGGCCAGCATCTTTCAGACCAACTATGTCTTTCGCCTGCAGAATGTGTCGTTGCCGCCCGAGATCATAGGCCGGCTAGTAGCTACAGTTCGCCAGGCAGTCTTGGCTCTGTATCCCGATCCCATCCCGGAGGTCATTTCAGGTCATGACGCCCAGGGCGCTCCCAGCAAAAACCCTCATCTGGCTATCATCCCCCTGCTGGATGTAGGTCACGTGCATGCCGACGGCCATGTTCTGGGTTTTGCGCTTTGGGCACCTCATGTACCCCTTAGTGTCATTGGAGACCTGGAAACAGCGCTCTCCGAACTGAACACGCTCACAATGGGCCGCTTGGGGGAATGGGATGTGCGGTACGTGTCTCCGGCTATGCTGGCACGTGAGCCCAAGGGTCTGAATCCGGCTGTTTATGCCGAAGCTCATGACACCTGGGCCAGTGTGACACCGGTGATCTTTGGGCGCCATCCCAAGAAATCTCAGATCGGACAGGGGAAAGACGGAGGTCGTGTTGTCGCCGAGCTTTGCGACCGGATAGGCTTGCCCAGGCCCATCGAGGCGCGTCTGGGACCGGTCAGTGCATTCAGAGGAGCGTCTGCAGCACCCGCCGTCACTCCACCTGAGAAGTATGATCGCCTCTTCCGGGCTCATGTACTGCTGCGCTGGGCTGAGCCCGTCCGCGGCCCGGTGTTGATGGGAGCCGGACTGTTCGGCGGTTTTGGGTTATGCAGACCCTGGAGGGCATGATGAGAGTAGATGATTTTGAAGCATTTTTTAAGGCCCTGTGGGGATATGATCCGTTCCCATGGCAGAGTGCACTAATGAGGCGTGTTGTGGAAAAGGGATGGCCTGAGACGCTGGATGTGCCCACCTCGGCCGGCAAGACCGCTGCCATTGACATAGCTTTGTACCATCTGGCTCTGGAGGCCGGGGCCCCCAAAACTCCAGCGGATCGAAAAGCTCCCTTGAGGATCATATTCACCGTCGATCGGAGGCTGGTGGTGGATGATGCCTATAAGAGAGCATGTACTATCCGGGATCGGCTAGTACAGGCCACACCGGGCACGATACTGGCCAAAGTGGCAGGATCCCTGCGTGCCATCTCCGGCTCGAAGGAATCCGGGTCTGAGCCTCTGAAGGTGCTGAGGCTGCGGGGTGGTGTGCCTAGGGAGAGGGTGTTTATAGATAATCCCCTGCAGCCGGCGATAATATTGTCGACCGTAGACCAAGTGGGCTCCAGGCTGCTCTTTCGAGGCTATGGCATCAGCCAGAACATGAGGCCAGTGCATGCCGCCTTAATGGGCATGGACAGTCTCATCATCCTCGATGAGGCCCATCTATCCCGGCCTTTCGAGGAGACTCTGGCCTGGGTAAAACGTTACCAGAGCGAAGCCTGGGCCGATATGATGGTCGGCCGTCCCAACATAATGGTGCGCATGACGGCCACTCCATCTGATAAAGGGGAGATGCTGCTGCAGGCTGGCGATTGGACGCATCCTGTATTGGGGCCGAGGCTGAGCTGTTCCAAGCCTGCCAGGCTTTGGGCCGTCTCCGGGGACAAGGAAAAGCCGGAAGACACTCGCAGCAAGCTGGCCGAAACAATCGTGGCCCAGGCCATTGCTCTGATGCCTGCCGGTGGCGCCCCTGTTGTGGGCGTAGTGGTTAATCGAGTGGCCACTGCCCGGCAAATTTTCGAGATGCTATGCGCCCGGAAAAAGGATGGTAATACCGATGCGGATGCCGTCCTGCTCATCGGCCGAGCCCGCCCATTGGATAGGGAAGCACTGGTCCAGAAATATCTTGACCGCATGAGGGCCGGCCGCAAGGACGAAGACAATTCACATCCGCTTTATGTGGTAGCCACCCAGACAGTTGAGGTAGGCGCAGACCTGGATTTTGATGCCCTGGTAACCGAATCGGCCGCACTTGATGCCCTGAGACAGAGGTTCGGGCGGCTCAACCGTCTGGGAAGACATGATCTTGCCAATGCGGCGATTGTGCATGTCGACTACGGGCGAAGCAAGAATACCGATCCGATCTATGGAGATGCACTCAATGCCACCTGGAAGTGGCTGGGCCAGATGGCCGGGAAGAGAAAGGTCGTAGACTTCGGCATCCAGGCCATGAGCGCCCTGCTAGCCCAGGCCGGTGATGTGACGGAGATGCTCACGCCCCGGAAGAGAGCACCATTGCTCTTGCCTGCCCATATGGACATGCTTGTGCAGACGAACCCTGCACCGGCCGTTGTGCCGGATGTTGCGCCATACCTCCATGGCCCGGCGGCAGAGCTGGAAGATGTGCAGCTGATCTGGCGAGCTGACCTGCCGGAAGAACTAACAGATGATGCTCGGGCCATTGAGATCGCATCCCTCTTGCCCCCGAGCTCGCTGGAGGTACTGGCTGTGCCCGTCCGGGCGGCACGTGCCTTCCTGGCAGGTATCGGGCGAGATGATATATCAGATGTCGAGGGCGAGAGCGTGGAGGGATTCGGGGACAATGGCCTTCGGGGAGAGACTGGCAAACGCTATGCTGTTGTCTGGCGGAACGACGATGATCCGGTGATCATACGTGACCCGAGGATTATCGCACCAGGTGATCGCATTATGGTGCTCGCAACCTATGGCGGCCTCGACGAGTTTGGGTGGCATCCTGACTCGAATCTGCCAGTGAGAGATATTGGCGATGAGGCTGCCAGCCAGCGACGTGGCCTGCGGCAGCTGCGGCTACATGAGGGCCTAATGTCAAACTGGTTCCCAGACCCCGAGGACACGAAAAAAGCGGTCGAAATGCTGAACCGCACCCTGGTGAAATTAGCAGCCGAGGAGGATGTGGAGCGGTCTGAGCTCTGTGATGCCCTCATTCAGGCCCTGCTCAAGCTCCCAATGGATGAACAGGTCAGGAAGATCCTGGCCGAACTGCAGTCTGATTCCAATAGAACGGAGGAGATCTATCCAGAAGAGAGGCCCTTAGGCGTTTTGATCCGGAAAACGGCGGCTGAAAAAGTGCGTTCGAGTCATGAAGTGCTGCTGGCTGATCATTGCCGGGAGGTTGCGAAACTGTCCGGGGCCTTTGCGTTAGGCTGTGGCCTGCCGGATGAGCTCGTCGCGTGTGAGATATTGGCAGGCGAGGCACATGATCTGGGCAAGGGCGATCCACGTTTCCAGCTCTCCCTTTATGAAGCCAACCCGATCTTAATGCGCAAGGCCAACAAACTACTGGCCAAATCGATTAATCCGCCCGCAGATCTGGCGACGGCCAAGAGATATCGCCAACATTCCGGTTATCCCGTAGGTACACGGCATGAATGCTACTCGGCCGTATTGATTGAGGGCCATAAGCGGCTATTGGATGAGTCTTCTAACAGGGATCTTGCATTATACCTGGTGGGAACACATCACGGTCGTGGCAGGCCTTTAATGCCGGCTATAGACGACCCTGGCACGGCGATACGTCTCGAGTTCGATGATATGATGCTCAGTTTCAGTGGTCAGCATGGCCTGGAGCAACTGGATAGCGGCTGGACAGACCGATTCTGGCAGCTGAACCGAAGATACGGCTACTGGGGCTTGGCCTATCTGGAGATGCTTCTCCGCCTGGCCGATCACAGTCAGTCTGCACAGGAGGAGGTGAGCGGCGATGACGTATAATGACATCTTTCTTCCGGGGCTCGTTGGCAGCAATCCGCTGGGAGCAATGGCAGCCTTTGGGCTATTGAGGGTGTGCAGCGAAATTTCGGATCTGGCGGGAGTACGTTTACACTGGAACTGGGATCAAGACTGGAGAGCAATGCTGCGTGTACCACAGGCCGTCTGCCGAGAGGAATTGATTGAACAGCTGGTGCTGCGCCAAAAAGACCGATCTTTAAGCGTATTTAATTGGAGTGATGATATAAAAGTAGATCCAGAAACATATCGTGAGCAGATGTTGTCGCACATCATCAATTCGAGCCTCTACCGCCGCCAGGAAGCAGATTACTTTGCGGCCTATGGATCGGAGATGGTCAAGGATAAGACATCGAAAGGCAATGTTAAACCCACTGCCTTGCACATGACTGCTGGGCAACAGAAATTTCTGAAACTGATCAGCAAAGATCTGGCGAAGTCTATGTCCCAAAAGACGGCACAAGCGTATGACGAGGCACTATTTGGGCCCTGGAGACGTGAGGATAACATTAACTCTCTTGGTTGGGATCCATCGGCCAAGCGTCTGCATGCTCTGCGCCATCGATCTCCATCGAGCGATGTTTTTCATTGCGTTCGTGCTGCGATCTGGTTGGCAGTCGAAGCCTTGCCACTATATCCCACCGCAGCTATATCGGGCAGGCTGCAGACCACGGGATTCACGATGATCAGACCCATGATGTTTAGCTGGCCGATCTGGGAGCCTCCAATTAGCTTAGATACGCTGCGCACATTGATCATGACCTCGGACCGCAAAGCATCACTCCGAAGACGCGGGGTAAAGGCCATATATCATTCCGAGAGAGCTGAATCCAGTCAGGGTGGCGCATTTTTGCGGCCCAGTGCTGAGTAGAATGAGATAGAACTGCCCTCAAGGAGTTTCTGGGGTATGATGACGCCCCCATGTGTTCGCACATGGGCCATTCGCAAACCCAGGCGGATGGGATTTTCCATGGCTGAATAGCCATGGCCACATTGAAGCGTTGCCGGGCGAAAGTATGCAACAACAGTAAGACTGCCTTTCTGCAGCCGAAAAGGCTGCAGCCATATTTCGAGAGGTTAGGTGGTGATGAAAATATCGAGAGGTGCTCGAAACACTAGCAGAATCTCTAAGTCGAAGCCCAAATGCGGAGATTGTCCGTCTCGTTTGGGACCGAATTGATGAACCTCTCGAAAAGGACAATTTTTTCGGTATCTATCGAGGCCGTAAATTGGCGGCCATTTCCATGACTGAAACGTCATGGCCACATTGAAGCCATACACACATCCAGCGGTCGCTCCCACTGTAACTGTATTTCCATGACTGAAACGTCATGGCCACATTGAAGCACGGCCACCCCAACGATGGGCTGATTAGCCCCGCTGATTTCCATGACTGAAACGTCATGGCCACATTGAAGCTCATATGAGTCTAATGTGAGTTTGTTTGTGTCTATAATTTCCATGACTGAAACGTCATGGCCACATTGAAGCCTAAACTTCTGAACGCCGCCGCCCTCGGAGACATCGATTTCCATGACTGAAACGTCATGGCCACATTGAAGCGCCAAGATCATTCAGCCAGCTATCTTGATCCAATCGGATTTCCATGACTGAAACGTCATGGCCACATTGAAGCAGTACAACGGGCATAGGCATGAAAACAGTAACGACATTTCCATGACTGAAACGTCATGGCCACATTGAAGCGTGACTGATCCTGGGTGGCATTGGCGATCAGGATTCTATTTCCATGACTGAAACGTCATGGCCACATTGAAGCCGCCTTTGGTTTCGCCGCCATCGAGCCTCGCATTAGCATTTCCATGACTGAAACGTCATGGCCACATTGAAGCTTTGGCGTTGCCCGCGCTTGTTATTTTGATGGAATTTATTTCCATGACTGAAACGTCATGGCCACATTGAAGCGCAGTTTGTTGAATCCCAGCACCCCAATCATAGATTGATTTCCATGACTGAAACGTCATGGCCACATTGAAGCGATGCGATGGGCCTGAAGGCTGAAGATATGGCAAGAATATTTCCATGACTGAAACGTCATGGCCACATTGAAGCACATTATAGCCTTTTCCACACTCCAGGCATTGAAAAATTTCCATGACTGAAACGTCATGGCCACATTGAAGCGACGCGAACGAGCCCATAGGGCCCTACGCGAGCCCTGATTTCCATGACTGAAACGTCATGGCCACATTGAAGCACTGTTTGCGTGATGGAGGCGAGGCTCGGTAGTACCATTTCCATGACTGAAACGTCATGGCCACATTGAAGCCTGGCATATTCCCTTTCCCGAGCCAGGGAAGGGCAGATTTCCATGACTGAAACGTCATGGCCACATTGAAGCTGCCCGACACCTGCGCCGTGCATCCCAGCAGCCTGCTCAATTTCCATGACTGAAACGTCATGGCCACATTGAAGCCAACTCTTATTCTCGGACAAGACTGAGGCGGATGCCTTATTTCCATGACTGAAACGTCATGGCCACATTGAAGCAAGCAGCTTGGCACACGAATAGGCTGCTCTGGTTTGTCCGATTTCCATGACTGAAACGTCATGGCCACATTGAAGCCCAAGATCGTTCGCCTCGATCTCCGCTCCCAACCAATATTTCCATGACTGAAACGTCATGGCCACATTGAAGCGTTGTGAGTCCAGACGAGATGCACCTGCCCGATTTCATTTCCATGACTGAAACGTCATGGCCACATTGAAGCAGGAACGAATGCGCGATAGCTATTCGCGGTTCCCAATATTTCCATGACTGAAACGTCATGGCCACATTGAAGCGGGGGTATAATTTGTTGCATGGTGGAAATAAGTCATGATTTCCATGACTGAAACGTCATGGCCACATTGAAGCCAATGTGGTTGATACTGTATCCAGAGATCGCAGATATATTTCCATGACTGAAACGTCATGGCCACATTGAAGCAGGATCAGAGAGTATCGTCTGCTTTGATAATCGGAATTTCCATGACTGAAACGTCATGGCCACATTGAAGCCCCCGAAACGCTACGATAATCCGGTTGACCCTTGCGGGATTTCCATGACTGAAACGTCATGGCCACATTGAAGCGGCCCAAAAAATTTGTATGTGAGCCATCCACCCGAAATTTCCATGACTGAAACGTCATGGCCACATTGAAGCGATCGTTGGCCGAAAGCGGGTATGATGCGGAATGGGATTTCCATGACTGAAACGTCATGGCCACATTGAAGCCTTTCTGAGCAAGCCCGGTCGATTCCTCGATAGATATTTCCATGACTGAAACGTCATGGCCACATTGAAGCGCAGGCACAGGCGCGCGCTCTTTGGGGCGCATATTCATTTCCATGACTGAAACGTCATGGCCACATTGAAGCTGCTATTTTCGCATTCCTCCAAGTCTCGAACGGCGCAATTTCCATGACTGAAACGTCATGGCCACATTGAAGCAAGTCTATGAAGGAGACGGGCAACTCGGTTCACTATATTTCCATGACTGAAACGTCATGGCCACATTGAAGCCTTGCAGCCCAGCGGCCAATAGTTTCTCTTATCACCATTTCCATGACTGAAACGTCATGGCCACATTGAAGCCATGATATCTGCAATCGCCTTGATTACCTGAGCGACATTTCCATGACTGAAACGTCATGGCCACATTGAAGCTTGGTCCTCTGGATGAGCCTGGACCGCACATATCGCCAGATTTCCATGACTGAAACGTCATGGCCACATTGAAGCACCAGAAATTGCCAGTCGCCTACCAATGGATCAGGCATTTCCATGACTGAAACGTCATGGCCACATTGAAGTGGCGATCTGACACAAGCTAGGCGAGAATCTGTTGGCATTTCCATGACTGAAACGTCATGGCCACATTGAAGTAAGTGCGCAGTCACGGCCTCGGCGATAACAGGCCACGATTTCCATGACTGAAACGTCATGGCCACATTGAAGCGCCCATATCCATGATAGATACGATATGCTTCATGGCATTTCCATGGCTGAAAAGTCTTGGCTCCACGGAAGCCACTTGATAATGTATTGCCGTATGACGAGAGAACCTATTTCAACGGGCCGAAAATCTAGCCTTATTGTTTTGTCGACACGAGTGCATATATACTTATTTTAGAATTTTAGATATATAATAAAAAATAAATATCTTTATTAATAATAACTACTAATACTACTACGGTGAATGAGTGTTTCCTAAAGCCGAAGAGCCCAACAGAGACATGCCTGAGCTGATTCCCGCTCGCATGCTCAACGAGTTTGCTTATTGTCCTCGTCTCTGCTATATTGAATGGGTACAGGGTGAATTTTTAGACAACGCTGATACAGTGGATGGTAGATTCCAGCACAGGCGCGTGGATACCAACTCAGGCAAAGCCTCAGAGGAGTTCGAAACATTTCATGTTCGATCGGTTTACCTATCAGGAGCCGGTATCACCTGCAGAATCGACCTTCTGGAGGGCGAAGGTGGCCGGGTCACTCCGGTAGACTACAAACGAGGAGATGCGCCAGATATCCCGGAAGGTGCCTACGAGCCGGAGAGAGTTCAGCTCTGTGCCCAGGGGCTGGTGCTGAAGGAAAACGGCTTTGTCTGCGATGAGGGAATCGCCTACTTTGTTAAATCGAAGAAACGAGTGCATATTCCTTTTGATGACGCCTTGGTGAGCAGAACCAAGGAACTCATCGCTGCGCTCAGGATCGCGGCGGAACATGGAGAAGTGCCACCCCCATTGGAACACAGCCCTAAGTGCTTCCGCTGCTCTTTGGCTGGCATCTGCCTGCCCGATGAGATCACCCTCCTCAAAGAGATGGAAGCTGCTGACGCAGAAACTGGCGATGAAGTAGATGATAATGCCAGCAATGAAGTGGGAACCGAAGAGGAAGCAAAGGAGGCTACATCAGGCCGAATCAGAAGGCTGCTTCCCTCTCGGGACGACGCCATCCCCGTCTACGTAGTCGGCCAGGGTAGTACCGTGAGGAAGAAAGAAGAGCGACTGGAAATCTGGTCACGGGAAGGTAAGGTCAGTGAGGCCAAACTAAGAGAGATCTCTCAGCTCTCGCTCTACGGAGGCGTGGAGATAACCACCCCGGCTATGGTCGAGCTGATGCAAAGAGGAGTACCCGTCATCCACTACACGCACGGAGGCTGGTTCCAGGGAATCTGCCTGGGAACGACCCATAAAAATGTTGAGCTAAGGATACACCAGTTTCAGTGTGCCATGGACCCGAAAAGATCGATACTGCTGGCTCGAAAGGCCGTATCCGGCAAGATTAAAAACTGCCGGACGCTCATGCGCCGAAACGATCAGACGTGCTGCACAAGCTCCCTCAGCCTCCTGGCCAAACTGGCCGGCAACGCCGAAACGGCATCAAGCAGCGAGAGCCTCCTGGGCATAGAGGGCGCGGCTGCAGAATGCTATTTTTCCCGTTTTGCCAACCTGTTGAAAGAAGGCAGCAAGGACTTCTCTTTTACGGATCGAAACCGCAGACCCCCGAAAGATCCCGTAAATGCAGTACTATCTTACCTCTACGGCATCTTGGTCAAAGACTTGTTTGTCACTCTCCTCGCAGTAGGCTTCGATCCGTATCTTGGATTTTATCACAGACCAAGATACGGCAGGCCCGCTCTGGCCCTGGACATGATGGAAGAGTTTCGCCCCCTCATAGCCGATTCCGTAGCCATAAACCTGTTCAACAATGAGGAGCTTTCCAAGAAAGACTTCATCAAGACTCATGCAGGAGTTTCCCTAACTTCTGGCGGTAAGAAGGCCGTGGTGGTAGGCTATGAACGCCGCATGGAGACGGAGATAATCCATCCCATCTTTGGCTACAAAGTGAGCTACCGAAGAGTGCTGGAAGTGCAAGCCCGACTCCTGGCGCGAGTTATCTATGGCGAGATCAAGGAGTACCCTCCCTTCTGCACCAGGTGATGGCATGAGCGGATTAAACTGCTACGTGGTCAGCTACGACATAATGGATCATAAGCGACTGCATCAGGTCCACAGGACCATGAAGGGATTCGGAGACCCCATACATTACTCAGTATTCAGGTGCAATCTCACAGACAAAGGGAATGTCGAACTTATTGCGACACTCACGGAGATCATCAAACATGACGAAGACCGCATAATGATAGTGGACCTCGGACCGTTGGATGGCAGAGTTGAAGAAAGGATAGTATTCCTGGGCGTGCATCCCCCAGACTCTGAACGCAAGGCAATAATAGTCTGACTCCGAGATCGAGCGGTAAGATGATAATGAAAATCCAGGGAGGCACTTGAAACCGAAGCAAGAGCCTCAGGATCAAGGAGGAAAACCATGTATTCAAATGAATCAAATCTTGGCCTTCAGACACCCTCTAGATCGCTTCTCTGAGCGCGTCCTCTTTGGTCTGGCTGGGATTCTTGCTTCTTGACATGGTTCACGCATATTGGATGTACTGCTCCCCGGATGAGTGGGAAAGAACATGATTTTCAAGAATAATTAGTTATGTGACATTTTGCTTTGTTCTGCAGATAATGTAATAGAACTAAACGGTTAGCCTCCCTTCCATTTGCAGATCGCTCCATAATCGCAACTCTGACAATGCAGTCCTGGGCAGGGCGTGAAGTCTTTTGTAATTATAGCGGCAATGTTCTTCTCGACTACGATTTTCACATTGTCCAGGTGATGGTCGCTGACCCCTACCGCCCTGAGAGATGCATCGTCCAGATAAGCCACTGATCCCTTGGAAACCGTCTCTCCGATCATGCTCATCCCCAGGGCGTACATCTGCACCTGAATAGACAAGTCGTCATGAGTGGTGCTGTCTTTGGAGGTCTTATAATCCCGTATCTCAATGCAGTTGCCGTCATGAAGTAGAATATCGATCCTGCCGGTCACAGTGGCCTTTTGCAGCGGGAACTCCACTCTCGCCTCCACCTCCTTGATCTGCTTCATGTCTTCCGCTCTCTCTATTACAAACCGTATCAGCTTGTTTCGAGCGGCCAGTTGAATCCTCTCGCTTCGATCGCTGACGATGAAGGGCAAAAAGAAGTGATCGTCTAATGCGGATTCGATGGCATTTACAGGGCTGCATCCCTGGTTCTTCATCATATCAGATGCCAGACGGAGGCAGAAGTGAAGGGTCTTGCCATACCCGAGATACTCAGAGAACCCTGGCCTGTATCCCCAAATATGATTCAATCTGTAGGCATAGGGACAGGTCTTGTAGGCGATTATCTCTCCCGCGCTGAAGGTCTGGATATCCTCAGGATCGGCTCCGCTGGAGATCTTATATGCAGGCAGCAAGTCATTCTCCGATAGCTCAAGATACGATCCCTGGGGCAGATCTGAGACGAACTGGCTTTCATATACATCCTTCTTCGCTCCCATAAACGAGCTAAAAACGAGCACGTCCTTGGACCGGGTGGCTGCCACATAGAAGAGCCTGCGCTCATCCTCGATGGAGCCCTCATACCTCTCGGCATCAAAGAGATCTCTGCCGATCATGACCTTTTTCTGTTTTCCTGTGTTCTTTGAGGGGAACCTGTTTGACATCATTGCCGGCATGAATACAATCGGCCACTCCAGTCCTTTAGCCTGATGGATCGTGGTTAGTTGAACGGCGTTTATCCCCCGAAGGTCCTCGCCAATCTGCTCATTGTAGGTGCCATTGGCGTGACCCGTGATATACCCGAATAGCCCCTCAGTGTCTCTGGCCCAGTCTCTCTCGTTTCCACCTAACATGGCTGCGGTCTCGTAATCCGTGAGGATGGTATTGAACCTGCCCAGATTTGCCATGATAACGGCCTGGTTGGGATCTTCTGGATCGAGAGCCAAATATCCAAGGATATTCAACAGTTCTTGATAAGCTTCGGTGAAGTGTTTGAACTTGCCTGAGAGGGTCTCTTTCTTCCACTTGATGAGTTTGTCTCCGGTATCTTTTGGCTGAGAATATGGAACAGCAGCATTCCAGGCGTGGATGGCGAAAGGAAGCATATCTTTCCCATCAATAATGGAGTCAGCTCTCCGGGAGTCCAGCCTCCAATAGGATTTTTCGACGAGCCAGGAAAACAGCATACCCACTGCCCGAGCCTCGTCCTTCCTGAACAGCCCCACACCACCGCCGATGATTAAGGGAATGCCTCTATCCCGGAACACATCAATGAAGGGAGGTGCGGAAGTTGACACGCTCCTGAGGAGGATGCCGATATCGCTGTATTCGCAGAGCCCTCTATGGATGTAGCTCTCTATTTGGGTGGCTATCCATCCAGCCTCTCTTGCATCAGTGCATGCAATCAGATGAGCTACTATACCGCTGTCCGTTCTTGTTGGCTCTATGTGGTCGTATTGGATGGTCTCAAAGCTGTCTGAGAAAGAGTTCGCCAGGTCGATGATGTCTCTTCCACTTCTTCTGTTCTCGGTTAGGTAGATGGTTTCTGCATCTGGGTAGATCTCTGCAAAGTCCTCGAAACAGGTTTCGTCAGATCCGCGCCACTTGTAGATCGTTTGCCTCGGATCGCCTACTATGAATATGCCGGCATTTCTGCCTATGAGCTGGATCAGCTTCTCCTGGGCCCGGTTTATATCCTGGTACTCATCTACCAGAAGATACTTGATATGCTTGAGGGCATGCGGGTTTTCTTCGAGATTTTCAACTGCCAGACTTACCATCAGGTCGAAGGTCAGGCGTTTGTTCTCCTTTAATTTGGATTTGTACATGTTGAGCTTATCGAGGAAATCCTGGCAGTTCTCTTTGAGGACTTCATCGCTGATCCGCTCTCCTTCGACCACCTTCACGGTCTCAAGAAAATTTTTGCAATTTCGGATATAATTTCCAGAATCTGCGAGTCCCAAATCCTTGCCCACGATCGATAAGAATGCTCTCTCCTGGTTCTCGTCGAATACATCGTGGTTGCCGTAATTGAAATAATCTGTAAGAAGCCGGTAGCAGTAGCCATGAATTGTGCCCACGTAAAGATCTCCGATGCGGGCACGAAGATCATCCCGGCCCATGTCTTTAAGCCGGTCGTAGATCCTGCTCTTCATGCCCTGGGCGGCCTTGTCGGTGAAGGTGAAAGCCACTATGGCAGCCGGATCGATCTCTTCGTATATGAGGTGGTAGACGATTCTTCTGGTTAATGTCTCGGTTTTGCCAGCCCCTGCGCCTGCAATGATTCTTATGTGCTGGTTACTACTGAGGACTGCTCTCCTCTGATTTGGTGATAATGGCTTTGGGTGGTTCAGTATTTTCTCCCGTTGTTGGCTTTTCTCCATTCTAATTCCAGCATGGACAGCTTACAAGGCAGACGTAGATGCATCTTTCGGTAGTTCCCTCCGCTCCAGAACCCCCTATTATTCATGGAGCTACGAAGCCCAAGACTATGGATCACCGACATTGGGAAGCTGGAGAGAGCTTTGAACACTCCTAGAGAACATGGATCCTTGGCCGCCCTAGTCACCTTGGTTTGTGTGCCCAATCCATCCCGATATCCATCCCCTGCTCGATCCTCTTGATGCCCGCATATATGATGCAGATGAGCTGCAGCGCCGAAGGTCCTCACCGGCAGCGTTCGCAGGACGTGCGTCTCCTAGGGATAATTGATATCCAGCCCGTACTTTCCCAGCATGCCGATCTCGAAGGTAATCTCCCGAATCTCCTGCAGCGACTTCCCCCGGAACAGCCGCATGGCATCCAGCAGATAGAAGACCGCATCCACCCGCGGCCCTCTGGCCTTGAGCTCCCGGGCCGCAATCTTTCGCAGCCCATCTCTGGCCAGGCCGCGCAGCTCCTCGGGTGCCTCCATCTTCAGCACCGCTTGGAAATGCTTCTGGGCCGGCTCCATGTCTCCCAGCTCCATGTAGGCGAAGGCGAGGCCGTACACAGTCTGCGGGTCCAGGGAATCGCACTCGTAGGAGCGGCGCAGATAGTAGAGAGCCCGCAGGCTGCCCTCCTCCTTGCCGAAGATGGCGCCCAGGTTCTTGAGGGCCACGGGGTTCCTGGGATCGGCGGCAAGACCCTGCATGGTGTACTCCCTGGCCCGCGGGAGGTCCCCCGCCCGCTGGTAGGCGATGCCCAGGGCCACGCAGGCGTGCGAGTGGCCGTGAGCGAGCTGGAGGCAACGGTGCAGCAGCTCTCGCCCTTTATCGAGCTGGCCGAGGTCCACGTAGCAGTGGTCCCTGGTTGTAGAGTAGATCGGGATTCTCGGGATCCTGGCGGAGTAGCACCTCCAGGTAGATGCGGGCCTCGTCGAGCTGGCCGGAGGCGAGGAGCTTCAAAGCCTGGTCAAAGTGGTCCATCGAAGAGGGAGATGGGACGGGCAAATATTAAAATGGTTGTCTTCTGCAGCGACCTGATGAAAAAACAGGGCGTACAGCCGGATTGAAGACCGCTGTCCAGGCCGCCAGAGGCGAGAAGTTGCAAGGCGTGGTTTGTTAATAACGATGCATTATTGCATGTTACTATATAATTATGTACTATTTATACGCCTTCAATGTTCATGAAAGTGTGTTTCGAGAGCACCGTCGATGTATGTCGATGTAATAATATGTCTATATTATGACATGCACACTTTTGAGCCATGCTTTCGGAAGATTTTCTGAGCCTGGAAGAGTGGCATACACTGATGAAGGCTACACAGTCAGCAAGGGAGACTGCACTTTTGTGGCTGCTGGGGGGAGCAGGGCTGCGTGTCTCCGAGGCCGCGACATTGAAGGTAGAACATCTTGACAACGTCGGGGGCTACCTGCATATTGTAAATGGCAAGGGCGGGAAGCAGCGTACCTCTATTCTCCCAATGCCTGTCCTAGAGGCTCTACAAGGCCACTTGGGAGGCCGGGATGTGGTATATATCTTCGAGGGGCGAGAATTAGCTAAAAGATTTATAGTAAGAATATATTATATAACATGTATGAAAGGGATTTGGTTAGTATTGTTGATCCTCATGACCACGGGGATCTGTACAGCAGAGTTTCCATACCTGGTTGGGAACTGGACAGGCTCTCAGAATACATATGTTGCAGAAAATGGTTCTTATAAACTGTTAGAGAATCAAAGTACCAGTTTGGTTATTGTTGAGCAGAAAGATCGACTCTTTACGGGATATGTGACATATCCGTCGGATGGGAAAGAGATTGTAGAAAATTTAGCCGGGGCTATTAGCTTGGATAACAAAACGTTCCACGTGGCCGAATTAAATGAGGGATATGACATTGGTACGATCATTTCTGATGATGAGATTGAGCTAATATATCTCGCAGATGGAGAAAATGGACGGACTGTCATTAATACGCTTTACCGTATAAAAGAATAAATTTGCCTATTTATTTTTATTTTAATTAGATTTATTACACACCACCAAACAGCCGCATGAGCATTTATAGGCTCGGCATCTGGCGGGTCTTGGATTCCAGTAAGACGGAAACTGTGTGATAATCCAGTGCTGCACCACATCACACGCAGCATAGAGTCGAGCATATGTATTACCTGTAATCCAACCCTCTTTTTTTGCTGCTTTGGCTAATGGTTTCTGAGGTGGCCGCATTGGCCTACGGCACAGGTCTGGATCAAAGGCTCGACGAGGATCACCCTAATACGAGAATCATAGCGAACAATCTGAACTCCATTAAAGAGCTGAAATGAACCCTCAACTATGCTTGTTCATGTCATGAAATTGATATATTATGACATCGCGTACTACCACATGCATCCCGAAAACTTCCTCTCTCTAGAAGAATGGCATAGACTATTGGCTGCAGCCCCTACCTCCAGAGAGGCTGCCCTTCTCTGGCTCATGGCCGGTTGCGGCCTGCGTGTTTCGGAGGTAGCAGCTCTGAAAGTCGAGCATATGGACGGAGCAGGAGGATATTTGCATGTGGTGAACGGCAAGGGCGGAAAACAGCGTACATCTATCCTTCCCAAGCCTGTCCAGGAGGCCCTTAATGCTCATCTCTTGGGTCGGTGCGTAGGATATGTCTTCAATGGCAGAGACCAGGGCCATATATCGACCAGGCAGATCCAGAGGCTGCTGGATGAAGCCGCAGAGAAAGCAGGGCTCCAAGAGACGAGGCCCGGCAAAGTTAGGCAGCGAAAGAGGATCACGCCACATTTGCTGAGGCACAGCTTCAGTCGGTGGTCACTGGATGCCGGGATAGATATTAGCTATCATGCGGGGGATGAGATCCCTTTACGAGGTCTTTGCCTTATAACCTCCGATCCTATGGTAAAAAATTAGTAAGGATATATAATTGTTCTCGACCAGTTTTTATCTCGTAATGTGCCAAAAATGGACCGAATTTAAATCTTATCGAAAAAAAGTAAATGTACTATTTCTAAAAAATGCTATTCCAATCGTTTTTCATGCTGACCACTTGCCAGCCCCATTCTCCAGCCATTTTAAGCCCTTTATCCAGACTCCCTAGACTAAAATCATTGTCATAGGCGTACTCGCGTATAGAATCGTCGTGGTGGTTAAATAGACCCATGCCTCGCCTATTTCCTCCGGTAGCGAATTGGAGCATAGGAATATCCCCATCCGAGTTGCCGTAAGCAAA
>Ga0315273_10002982_pt1 | contig 20301 bp, 27 predicted proteins | sample YL17G02_0_MG_FD_205753 | JGI IMG/M metagenome (GOLD analysis project Ga0315273, IMG submission 205753) | Sediment microbial communities from Yellowstone Lake, YNP, Wyoming, USA - YL17G02_0 | ecosystem: Environmental > Aquatic > Freshwater > Lake > Sediment | place: USA: Wyoming | collected... | reverse complement strand
ACGAAAAGAAGGACGATCCCGATCAAAAAAGAAGAGAGCATTGCAGTGGATATTGGCAGGACAGTGAATGGAGCGACCATGAGCAGGGAAACGAGAATGGATGCAGAAAATGATGCAACCGCGGTGATGATATTCTCCTGCACAGTGTGCACGTGGGTCTTCTCGCCCTCTGCGACCTTCGCTTTTTGGACGCCTCTTTCCGCAGCCTGCGAAACATATATCCCAATTCCATTCGCAAAAGAATTGGACACGCCTGCGAGTATGCCGGCGAGTATGGCCAGGCTCGAGCTTCCAGTGGCTGCACCAGCACCAATTATTGTTCCGAGCGCACAGATTATACCGTCAGTTGTTCCGAACGCCGCGCCCTCCAATGTTTCCCGCAAATCAACCATGCTAGCTAACCCTGTCGATTATCAGCTTCGCCTCTCCGCCTAAATAGCTGGAGGTGATTTTGAACCTTGCCCATCCCGATGAAGAGGAGAAATTCTGAGGGTTGGCTATCGGATACTTCGTGATCTCCACAATCTCGCTTTCGCCATCAGGAGAAGTGATACGCATTATTATCTCCCCACCGCCATGCACGCTCTTCGTTTCCATGCGCGTAACTCCCTGGGGGATGAAAACCTCTGCTAAAATAGACGTATTGCTGCCAAGCGCACCAACAGAATTAGCCAGATATGCCAGCCTTACAACAGCCAGTTCTGCCTGGTAGGAGCTTATCTGGGCGTTCATTTCATTCGTCTTTATGTAAACAAGAACGAGAATTGGTATGAATATTAGGAGAACGATCCCGACTACTATAAGCAGTTCGGTAGAGACCTGGCCCTTCATGCGACCTCCTCTTCGCGGCCCGTGTGGACCCTCCTTGCCTTGGTGTGGCGCTTCTCCTTCTTCCTCGCTAACACCATGTCGATCTCCGCCGCGAGCTTGTCAACCGCCTCCTTGAGATCCTTGCACTCGCTGGAGAGAGACACGTGACCCTTGTCGGTGTCAAAGTACACGAACACCCCGAACGTCGTTTTCTGCTCCTTCACGTGCACGGAAACGTTCCTGATGTTGAAGGATTTTGAGAACTTCTCGAGAACGCCGCCGATTTTAGAGTTTATCTCTGGGTACTTCCAAACGTTGTCCTCGCTGAGGCCCGAGACAGATATCGAAATCTCCTCTTTCGCGATCTCCTGTATCCTCCTGAAGATGTCCACCGCAGTGAGGATGCCTACCGGCTCTTTGTTCGAAACGACGAGGACAGCGGAAACTTCTTTCTCGACCATCCGCTTGGCAGCATCCTCTAATGTGGATGCTTCTGGTATGGTTGTCATGTCCAGGCGGAGGAAATCGGATATGGGTTTGGACTGCACGCTATCCACCTCCTTGACAACAAAGGGCCTTTTTTCCCTGCTTCTTGATGCCGTTAGGTATGACACGAGATCGAGAGTGGATATAGAACCAACAGGAACGCCTTTTTTCGTGACCACGAGCCTGTGAATATCGTTTTCCTTCATGAATCCCTTGGCCTTACCGACTGACTCGGTCTCCTCGATGGAATAGACTGGTGAGCTCATGAGCTCTGCGACCCGAACCTTTGGGATGAGCCTGTCTGCGACCATTTCCCTGATCACATCGACCCTTGTAGTGATACCGAGGGGATTGTTATCATCATCCACAACGGGCAGTGCCTTGAAGTGTCCTGACAAAAAAGCGTTTATCTGCTCAAGTATGGAAGCAGATGAGCGGAGCGTTGGCGGCCTGATGACAACGGTCTCGCACTTGGTTTTATTTGGGTCAGAAATCCCGGAGCGCAGGTTCCGGTCGTCGATTATGCCGTAGTACTTGCTGTTCTTCGTGACAATAACTGCAGTACCCGTATCCATAAGCTCCCCTATTGCCTTTGACAGGGGTTCATCTCCTTCAAGAATCATTGGTTTGGTAATCTCCATATTATCAACCCGGATAACGAATATCAGGATATTGAAGCCGCTGAATTTAAAAAAGAGATTGCTATTTCCCCGCTTCTGCGACTTCGCTATTTAGCTTCCGGCTCTTCGCTAATTTTAAAATGGAGCATTTTGTTCGCTTCCCTAACCGTATCAGGATAAGGGGAGATGAAAACCACGAATCGCAGGGCATGCTCGTCATTGGAAAGCATTTCCAATGCCCTGGTTCTCACCTCAGGATGACGATTATACGCTGCGGAGTCCTTCAGAGAATCCAAATTTAAATTACTAAGTGTTGAAATCTCATGTTCCACATCCTTGAGCCTGAATACTTCCAAAACCTCAGGCTTAACAGGAATCCCCTGCCCTGATTTAAAAGAAACGATATTCCCGTTGCCGTTTTGCTTTGGCTTCTTTTGTGCGCTTTGCATGGGTTGAACTCACCGCTTTTTTTCTGATGTTATTATATATTAAGGAAAGTGTTTATAATGTTTCTGATGTGATCTGGTTCGGAGGCAGATAGTTATTTATTCCTCGCTTCCGAATACGACTTTATGGCGACAGGTAGCGCATTCGACCTCAATGGAGTAGTCTCGAAACCGCAATGGAAAATCGTGCTCCTTGAGCTAATCGAATCAAAGAAGATTGATCCCTGGAACATAGACCTGGTAGTCATTGCAGATGCATTCCTGAAAAAAGTCCGGGAAATGGAACAGTTGGACCTGCTCGTCCAGGCAAACGTAATTCTTGCTGCCGCAATCCTGCTCAGGTACAAATCTGATTATCTGCAATTCCTCCAGTACCAGGAGCGCATGACGGATTATCTTCCTGCTGATGAACCCCAATTAGAAACCGAAGAAGTTCCGCAGCTCGTGCTCAGCTCGAGAATCCCTCCGAAAAGGCAGATCACATTGGATGAGCTCGTTGAGGAGATGGAGAAGGTCATACGTTATGAATCTGATGACCGGCTTAGCCGCAGGCCCAAGGGCGGCATAGACGAGATTGTGGACCTCCAGCTAAGGGATGTTGACATAGAGAAACGGATGGAGCAGGTGGTTGCCCGGATCAAGGGAAGCGTTGATGGGGAGGGCTGGACACTGTTTTCCAGGCTGGTTGAGAAAAGAGAGGACAAAAACGAGATAATATACGCCCTGATGACAGTTCTCCATCTCACGCAGAAGGAGATGATAGACATCAGGCAGGATAAACTTTTTGGAGAGATATTCATAAAGCTTCTTTCTGAAAAAGAAATAACAACGTGATTCTATGCCAGTTACAGTAGTAGTGGGCATGCAATGGGGAGACGAAGCCAAGGGAAAGATAGTTGATATCCTATCTGAAGAGAACGATTTTATAGTTAGGTTCAATGGTGGAGATAATGCAGGGCACACGATAAAGCACGGGGACCGAACTTTCAAGCTCCATCTCGTTCCTTCCGGGGTGTTCCATCCGGAAAAGATGAAAGTGATCGCGAATGGCGTTGTCGTGAACCCAAGCACACTGCTTAAAGAAATAAAGGAAGTAGAGGGCGCCGGCTTTTCTTTGAAAAACCTGGTTATCAGCGAGAGCAGCCATATCATAATGCCCTGGCATATTGCCCTGGATGGGATAGAAGACAGGCGGGGCGGAATAGGGACAACAAGAAAAGGCATTGGACCTGCTTATTCTGACAAGGCTTCCAGGGTGACTGCAATAAGGGCAGCTGACCTGCTTCTGGATGAAAAAGAGCTGCAAGAGAAAATAGAAAAAATCGGGGCAGTGAAAAACGCAGTAATCGCAGCACTTGGTGGCGAAAGGATTGATTTAGCAAAGGCCACAGATGATGCGCTGGCAGCTGCAAAAAAACTCAAACAGTTCATAAAAGATACAAGGTTTCTTCTCAATGATGCAATTTCTGGAGGAAAAAATCTGCTGCTCGAAGGAGCGCAAGGCTGCCTTCTTGATATGGACCATGGGACATATCCGTATGTAACTTCGTCAAACATGACTGTTGCAGGAGCGTGCTCTGGAACAGGAATCGCTACATCGAAAATCGACAGGGTTGTGGGAGTGTCAAAGGCATATACAACGAGAGTTGGCGCAGGGCCTTTCCCCACCGAACTCCTGGATGAAATAGGAGAAAAAATTAGGCAGACAGGAGGGGAGTTCGGGACAACAACCGGAAGGCCGAGAAGGTGCGGATGGCTTGACCTTGTTGTTTTGCGCTACACTGCAATGTTAAACAATCCAAGCGAGCTCGCGATGATCAAACTCGATGTGCTTGATGGCATGAAGGAAATACTGGTGTGCACTGATTACGAGATAAACGGAAAGAACACCAAACAATTCCCTGCTGACATCAACGTTCTGGTGAAAGCGAAACCAGTTTACAAGGCATTCAAGGGATGGAAGAAGTTCGACTGGACAGCATGCAAAACCAGGGACGACCTTCCCAAAGAGATGCGGGAATATCTCTTGTTCATTGAGAAGGAGATTGGAATCCCGATAAAATTCGTTTCATTCGGCCCGGATAGAAGTGAGACTCTTATTCTCTGACAATGAGCCTGGCGGAAAAAGCATCCACGCATGCTCTGAGTGCTTCTGCAGTGTGTACCTTTACTGATGCGCCAGCTGCCTTTGGATGGCCACCGCCAGCACCGCCAAGAGATTCCCCGACCTCTTTCATTACTTCATTCAGCGCAATTGGAACGCTTTTCCTGGCCCTTGCTGATATCCGGGTTTCGCGCTCCCTGTCTTTCCAGCTGGCAACGAACGCGACATCAGCTGCCTCTGAAATCAGCTGCGCAGCATCGGACTCATTGGCCCCGACTTCTGAAGTCGCGATAACCAGGCCGCCAACATAGGAAAAACTCAAGCGCTGGAATGCCTTAAGTATGGCAACCTTTACATCCGGCCGCAGCTCAGGCTCAGCAATCTCAAGCAGCTCTTTGTATCCAGCTTCTGATTTCTTCATCAGGTCCGCAAGCGTAGCGAACGTATCAGCAGTAGATGACTTGAACCTGGCAGTATCAGAAATAATAGCAGCAGCAAGCGCGAACGCAACGTCTTTGCTTACTTCAGGAACCAGGCCTGCGACGATTTCTGCAGTTGACGGGGAATGCTCGTCAATAATGAAAGCGCCTGCTTTCATATCGCGGCCCTCCGGATGGTGGTGGTCAATAACTAGCAGGATGTTCCAATCTTTTGCTGGCTCGAGCAGGGTGTAGGAAGCAGTGTCAACAACAACAAGACCAGCGAATTCTTTTTTGTTCAGGGATGAGATGGGCACTATCTTTATTCCCAGCTTCTCAGAGAGCTGCTTTGCAGAATCATCTAGCTCGTCAGTTGCGATTATGGAATTCAAAAGAATTTTATGAAGTGCAAAAGCACAGGCGAGGCCGTCAACATCCGTCTTGCGATGGGAGGTTACGACAATCCTCGCTTGGCCGAATTCCGAAAAGAACTTAGCGAAGGCCTCACTGCCCTTCTGGCGGCTTGGAAGCATATTCCTTCATTCTCTCCTGGAGAACTTTTTGCGCAGCGCCTACGGATTCGCGGAGCTTTTCCTCCTGCTTGCCAATGGCCCCGAGCTTAACTTCCACAAGCTCCTGCCTGTCCTTTAGTTCCTTCTCAGCCTCATCCTTGTTGCTGAGTAACATTATGGAACCAACTGCGCGGTACACTTCGCCCTTAGCCCTCTTGAGCTCATCCGAAGCGTGCTTTATCTCATTGAGCTGCATCTGCAGCTGGTGTTTCTGTATGAGAACCACTTCGAGCTGTTTTTCCATATTCTCATAATTCAGTATATCCTCGTCCACTCCTGCCTCTTTTTTCATTTCAACACCTTTTCTGTTATATCTTTCTCAATAGATTCAAAAACCTGCATGTTCCGCAGCAGGCTGTTCATGGCAGCGCGAAACGCCACCACATCATCCGCATTAACTATTATTGTGATTGTCCGCCCATCCCTTGCGATCTGGACGGATGATCGGCCAAAGCCCTTTTCCTGGCGCAGGGCATGCTCCGCAGAATCCGCTGCGTGCACCGAATCAAAGCGAACCCTTGTTCTTCCTTCTGACTTCATAATCATCAATGCTTGTTTTCCCAAACCAGTGCCACTGGCCGGTTTCAAGAACTTCTATTGTTGCAATAGTGATGGGCTTTCCAGCCTTTTCCTCCAGGATGTTGATCCTGGAATCGCCTTTCCGCCTTGCAAGATCAGCGAGTTGCACGATGGTTTTCTTTCCCCTTGCAACATAGGAAGAACCGCACGAACCCGCGAGCTTCATGCAGAGCGACCTGGTCTCACCTGAGCAGTACCTGCTGGTTGTCCACATCCTAATCTGTCCGAACTTCCTTCGCAATCGGCGGCCTTGTTTTCAGCAGCATCTTTGCTCCTGAAGACGGAAAGATAAAATTCTTCTCGTCAGCAATCGTCACGACGGCTCCAGACTTAACATCCTTGTATTCTGACATTTAATCACGCACTTTCATAACTTCTTGTGAGCCTTAGGGCGATCTCCCCTGTTTCAGTTTTAAGTGAGTAGGCCCCTCCTGCGTACACAGAGTCGCAGGACTTGCATTTCCAGATAGCATATCCCTTGCGCGCGACCTTTCTCTTGCCGCATCTTGGGCACTCGTACTTGGTCTTCCTGTTATTGTCCGAGGTATCCGCAAGCTTCCTTAGCCTGGCACCGAATTTTGCTGATCTCATCTCTTCACCCTAGCATTGATCTTATATCATTTCCCCTTTTAAACGCTATGTCGACGCTGTTTAAAAACTCAGCCTTGCTGAGCCTGCCCTTTCCCTTCTGTATGGCGCATACATGCTTATCTGTTGTGGCAATGGTTATCCTGCAATCCTGCACCAACTCCTCGTCCCTGGAGGGGTCCACAAGCCAATGGTCTCCGACCTTGCAAAGAGTGGTGGAGATTGGCAGCGCCCTTGGAACAAGCGGGCCGGTATATTCGCCGCGGATTATCTTCACTCCCTCGAGCTTCGGAATCTTCGCATTCGTGAGGGCAGCTGTTGCGGCCAATGTTCCCGCGTCAATGAAATTGCCCGTGTGATCGAGCACGTAGAGGTCAATGAAAAGCGAGAGCACCTTACCGTCCTCTATGAAAAACGATTCAAGGTCAACGCACTCCGCGCTCCTAATCGCCCTGTCCACAACCCTTGCGAACTCTATGGAGTTTTCGTCCGGCGGCCCGGTTTCGAAAGAAGGCGATGCAGTCGGAAGGAGCTCAGCATTAGTTATGAGCACCCCCTCCTTGGGCCTGTCAGAAAATGGCGTTGCAATATCGAATTTCACTGATGCAAGCACCTTTGTCCCTCCTATGGAAACAAGGGCAGAGCCATCCGCGCTTTTTAGCACCCCTTTCTGGATTTCTATCTTCCTGAATTGGTCGAATGTCCTCTCGTCGTATCTTGTTCCCTTCGCAAGGGTGGTCAACATAACTTCTCTTTTTATCCTCGACATTACGATATCCCTGAATTCTTGTCCCATGCAACCCACCTCACATCTCGAATTTCTTCTCCCCGGCACTCTCATAGTGCCTCTTTAGTGAATCAGCCTGTATTTCATGGAGCTTTGTTTCTGCCCCCTCAGCCATGCCTATGGCCTTCTCGATTTCCTCTCTTGTGAGAAGGCCGTCCATCTGAATCAGAAGTATGTCCTTGCTCCTTGCTGCAAAGGCAATTGGAGTGTCTGACTCTCCGAAGTTGTCCTCTTCCTTACCCAGGTCAACCAGCAGCTCGCCTCCTGCCTTTCCAACTGCCACCGCGGAAACCATGTCCCTCATCGGTATGCCCGCGTTTGCAAGCGCAACTGCAGCAACCGTAATGGACGCGGTCCTTGTCCCGCCATCAGCCTGGAGCACATCCAGGTAAATATCTATCTGTGTGTTCGGGTATTTTTCAGCCATTATCAGGTTTTCGAAAACCTCCCGTATGACTTTGGATAGCTCGGTGCTTCTCCTGCTCGGCCCTGACCGGCTATGCTCCTCCAGCGAAGCGAATGGCGACATCATGTACCTGCACTTAATCAGCGCGTGGTAAGGGCTTGCCTCGAACCTCGGGATGCATTCCCTTGGCCCGTAGATGCCGCAGAGTATCTTGTTCTTCCCCCATTCTATGTACGCAGACCCGTCCGCCTCATGAAGCACTCCTGTTTCGATCCTAACATTCCTGAGCTCCTCGGCAGTCCTGCCATCGAGCCTCTTTCCGTCAACAAGCAATTTTGTCTTATCCATTCATTCACCCTTTTTTTCTTTTCCAAAAAGCGCTGCGACCCGGTCGGTTAAGCCGGAGAAATGTGCGCCCTCATCCACCATCGTGATGGCCTTTATTGCAAGAGGGATGTCTGCCTTTTCAGATATCCAGATGTATCCGTTGTTGCCTACGAGAAGGTCACCAACGCTCTCCTTTATCATGTTAATCATGCTCAGCTTTTTTCCTATCAGCCTCGGGACCTTAGCCGGTGGGAAAGCGACTACCTTGCCCTTTGGAAGCCTGCGGACATCAGAAAGGTCCACGTCTCCGACCTCAGTCACTTCCCTGATCTTGCATACCACGAAGTCACCCAGCTCAAGCTTGGTCCTCATGTCCCGCGAAGGGATGAAACCAACATTCGGCAGGTTCAGCTCCACATCATAGCCCGCATGCCTGACGTCAGTTATCATTCCGACAACAGCATCATCCATCGCAGGCCTATACCTCTTTTCCAGAGGGATGAACCTTCCTTCCTCATCCATCATTCCCATGACTGCCGCGAAGGTCGAATCGCCTTCCGCAAAACAGCCAGGCATGCTGACCTTTCCATTTGTTACTTTATCTCCTGGAAGAATTACCTTCCTGCCGTTCATCTGAACACCTTTTTTTCAGCCGCATTTTTTTTATAAGAACAGTTCAGCGGCTGCGTATTTTTTTCAGAAAATATAGCTAAATATTTCCGGTTTTCTCTCAACAGGGAATTTAGGTAGAGAAAGGTTTAAAAAAGAGTTATCTTTCCCCTATGACCTTGGTCTCAACCTGGCCTGCAGTCATCTTGTTCAGCTTGTCGTAGAATTCTCCCTGTTCGCCCCCGAAAATTTCCACAACGCAGACGAGGTCGCCTCCCTTGGTCCATTCCTCCTGCCTAATACCCCATCCCTTGAGGGTGCCATACGCGCGGTGGGCGAATGCGGCCGGAATCTTGACCGCAATCCTGATCTTCTCGAACTTCAGGGGAAGTAAGGGCCGCAGCTTTTTTATTATATCAGGAATCTGCTCCCTTGCATCCTTGAACGGGTCAATGGTTATCCTCGCTTCCTCGAATGCATTCTCCATCCTTGTAGGCGTATGTGGGGAGTTTGTCCTCGGGTCCATGGACTCACGCAGCAGGATTGTAAGGATCTGTTTCCGCTTCTCCTCCTGCTTTTTTCTTTTCTGTTCTGTGGTGAGCTGCACTTCGCCATTGCGCAGGATGAATTCGAGCACCACCATTATGTCAGTGGTCCCGAAGATTTTTTGCACGTCCCCTGACTTCGCCTTCTCGCCTTTCTTTGCATCTTCGTAGATTTCCTCTGCAACAAGGATGTTCTTTACGTCCTTTTTCTGTCCTTCAAGGAACGAGTATGCTGCGTCCGGATCGACGTAAAGCTCGAAATGTTTCCCATCCCGATCATATGTCGCAAGAATCGCTTTGTCAAGTGAGACCATAGGATTACCAATAGGAATAGGGCAGAAAAAATTAAAGGGTTTGCCTAGCCGATTTAGCCGTGGGGGTTCCTTTCTATTGGGAACCTAACTGGCATTTCCTTAAAGGCTTTCTCCAAAGCCTTAAGAATTTCAGACACTGTACCCATGGTTTCAGCCTTTACCAATTCTCCGAGTTTTGAAAGCTCTTCTTTTGCCTGGGAGACTTTGGGCCTAAGATATTTCAGCTTGAAACCAATATCCATAGCTTCCTGCACATCTTCCATTGGTATGTTAGTATCAAGAACCATGCCTTCTTTCAATGATGCATAAAAAGGAAGTTCAACAACAGGCTTGGCTTGCAGTTCGCCTTTGAATTTATCAACAACATCTCGCATGCTGGGAGAACCAGTTGGCTTACCTTCTGTGGGTTGGACAGCAGGAGGAGCTTCGGCCATTTTTGCATCCTCTTGCGGAATCCTTTTCTTTATTTCAGCAAGCGTTTTTTCGTCAAGCTTCATACCAAGGGAAAGACCGAACTCCGCGAGCAGTTTCTTTGTTTCCTTCAGCGATCTCTTGAGCGATCCTTTCAACCCGAGGAAGTCTTGTTCGGTCATCCGGACAACCTGGTAAACGTGCCTGATACCCCCGTCCTTTAGGATATTCTGAAGCCTGACGCTCGGATCATCAAATGTATTTACCGAAAGAACGAGCTTGTCCACCAGTTTAGCTTCTTTTACAGCATCTGCTTTCTTTCTATCATCTGGTAGTTACACTACATAAAAGACCCCAACATCCATAATAATAGGAGTGAATCTCATGCCCAGGCTCAGTTGCATGGAAAAGAGTTCCTTCTGGATTGCCCTTATGGTCTTCTCTCCCCTCAGGTATTTCATACTGCGCAGGTCCTGCTCCCTGAACTGAGTAAGGTCTCCAATAGTCTTAATCGCGATGTTCTTTGCCAGGTAATTGAAAGCGCGGTTTTTGATCTTTGGTGGGAGTCCTTTTAGTTTCAAAGAAGTAATTGGCCTTTCTAGCTTTTCCATGAGCGACTGTGTTTGAATCAGCGTTGGTTTATCTTCTTTCTTTGCCATCCTTTTCTTTTCCTGCTTCTTTGTTTCAGATGTCTTACTGTGCATCAATGGTTTTGTCATAGAAACTCCTTCCTATGTTAGTTAGTAATAAGAAATGTTCTTAAATCTCCCGATTTAACGAAAAATAGCCACAAATTGAAGTTCTCACTCTTTTGCTTCAAACGCCGCCAGCACAGTATATTTCGGAGGCTGGCCGGGTTTTAGCTCCGAGCGCATAAGGTAAAATGAATCAACATCAAAAGAACCGAACTCATCATTTGAATGCTTCTGCAGGAAATCCTTAACATCGATTTTGTTTTTCACGCGAGCAATCGTGAGATGAGCAGAGAATCCTCGCTCCTCTTCCTTGCCAATCCCCTTTAGCGCCTCGATGACATTGCCTGCAAGCTCTTTGAGTTTTTCGTTCTCAGCGCCAACCCAAACCACTCGAACGTAATTCTCGTTTGGGAAAACTCCAACGCCTTTAAGCGAAAGATTAAACGCGTCAAATTTAATCCCGTTTAATTTCTCTTTTATCTCTTCGATCCTCTTCCCGGGAACTTCGCCAATAAAACGAAGGGTGAGATGCATATTCTCCGGCTTAACAGGGGTGATGGAATCAGGCGGCAGCTCCTTTGAAAGTCCGGCTGCCTTTTTCCGGATTTCTTCCGGGATTTCCACTGATACGAACATCCTGATGCGCTCTTCATCCGCTGCCATAAATTCTTTAAACATGCCAGAGAATTAAAACAGTATGTTGGGGCGAGAACAGTTGGATGGGAAAGAGGTATTTCATTGCGAGGGATTGGGCTATTCGCTGACTTATGCAAGCGGTTTTACGAAAACAAAGGAGTCGACATGGGAAGAGGGGTTCGGTGTCCGGGTCCTGAAGAATGGAAGGCTCGGCTTTTCCTATTGCGACAAGGAAAAAGATCTGAAAAATGCAGTGGACAATGCCATTTCTTTAACAAAGTTCTCTCCAAAAACTGGTTTTACTTTTCCAAGAAAGGCTGGATACAAGAGGATGAATCTTGTTGATCGGAAAATCAAGAACATGCAGCCTGATGAACTAAACGGGATCATCGGACAGATGAGAGATGGGATTGAAAGGAATAAGGGAAGGCCCAGGATCATCCTATCGTCAGGGATAGAAAATATCCGGTTGGAAAACAGCGAAGGGTTTTCAGGAAATTATTCGGAAACAGGCCTGTCTATTTACACCGAAGCCATGAATGGCGATGGATATGGATTCGCCTATGAGGAAAGTATTTTCCTTCCCAAGGATTTCACTGCATTCGGGGAGCGGGCTGGGGAGATGGCAAAGGCAATGAAAGGGGCAAAAAAGCCCAAGCCTGGGAAGTACAACGTGGTTTTCGCATTAACAGCGCTCGATGATTTGCTGAACGTGCTTTTCCCGTCTTTCTCTGGAGACTGGAAAAGGAAGGGAACGTCCCTGCTGGCAAATAAGCTCGGGAAAAAAGTTTTCAATTCATCACTGACAATTCACGATGACCCAACAGCATTGGCAAGCGATGCACGGCCCTTTGATGATGAAGGGACAATTTCCAGGAAAACACCACTTGTTGAGAATGGGGTACTGAAAAATTTCATCTATGACCGGGAATCCGCTGCTCTGGAAGGGGTGAGGAAAAGCGGGTTTTGCAGCAGGGCCAATTACTCCTCCCCTCCAGGATCGTCCTCCTCGAACATTGTGATAAAAGGCGGAGATTATAATAGCCTGGAGCAAGAGCTTGACAGATGCATCATCCTGCATTCAGTGCAGGGCTCCCACATCGCAAACGTGACAACAGGGGATTTTGGATTTGAGGTCAGCGTGGCATTTCTTAAGGAAAAGGGCCGTGAGGCGGTGCCTGTTCGGGGTTTTCTCGTCAGCGGAAACGTATTTAAACTACTTAATGGTAATATGTACATAGAGAAAAAGACAGAGATGCGGGGGAGCATGATTGCTCCAAAAATCGGGTTTGAAAATATGCAGGTGATCTCCTGAAGAAATTTAACAGTACTGAAGAAATAGAAGTCCCAAAAAGAATCATAGACCAGGTAATAGGTCAGGAACGTGCGGTGCAGATAATAAAGAAGGCTGCTGCACAGAAGCGGAATGTGCTGCTTGTAGGGCCTCCGGGCACTGGAAAGTCCATGCTTGCCCAGGCAATGGCTGAGCTGCTCCCTATAGAAGATCTTGAGGACGTTCTTGTTATTCCGAATGACAATAATGAGAACCAGCCAAGGATTGAAGTTGTGAAAACGTATCCAAAATACGATTATGTTGACAAGCACAAGGAGTTCAGGGAATTCTACACGCCACAGGAAGTAAAGGCCCTAAAAGAGAGCTCAAAGAAACAGGAAAACGTTGACCTCAAGTCCATGCTTGGGCTCGGCCTGGGAAGGCGCATCACCATGATAAATAAGATGGCTGATATGCCCAAGCAGATCTCATCTATTTTCATATTCATGATTCTCGGCATAATTGGATTGGGAGTATGGTTCTTCACTTCCTTGAGCGAGAATACCAAGTTTTTCATCATCGGGCTCCTAATCTTCATGGGCGCGCTGCATGCGTTCTCGAATGTCTTCTCCGGCCTTAAGAGGGGAATGTCCCCACAGGAGGCAGGAAGGCCCAAATTGATAGTTGATAATACTGAGAAGAACACTGCGCCGTTTGTGGATGCAACAGGGACAAGGGCAGGCGCACTTCTTGGAGATGTGCGCCACGATCCGCTTCAAAGCGGAGGCCTTGGCACCCCACCCCATCTTCGTGTGGAAGCAGGGGCAATACACAGGGCGAACAAAGGAGTACTTTTCATTGATGAGATCGCATCCCTCAAGCTGAACTGGCAGCAGGAGCTGCTAACAGCAATGCAGGAAAAAAAATACCCGATCACCGGGCAGTCCGAGATGAGCTCTGGCGCCCTTGTGAAAACAGAGACAGTGCCAACTGATTTCGTGCTTGTTGCAGCAGGAAACCTTCCTGATATGTCCCAGATCCATCCCGCTCTGCGTTCAAGAATAAGAGGTGGAGGATACGAAGTGTATGTTGAGGACACAATGCCAGATACACCGGAGAACGAGGAAAAACTTGTCCAGTTCATAGCGCAGGAGATCAAGAAGGACGGGAAAATCCCTCCTTTTAACTATGATGCTGTGCAGGAAATAATTGAAGAAGCCAGAAAGTTCGCAGGCAGGAAAAAGAAATTCACGCTGAACCTGCGTGAGCTGGGCGGCCTTGTGCGAGCAGCTGGAGATGTTGCCAAGGAAGAAGGGACGAAGTTTGTTGACCGGAGCCAGGTGCTTAAGGCAAAGAAGATATTCATGTCCATTGAGGGGCAGCTTGGAAGCAAGATGATAGAGCAGAAAAAAGAGTACCAGACCATACTCACAAAAGGGGATGCGATCGGCAGGGTGAACGGCCTTGCGGTGCTTGGGAACTCCTCTGCCGGCCTTGTGCTGCCAATAGTTGCTGAACTAACGCCAGCAGCTTCAAGGAGCGAGGGAAAAGTCATTGCAACTGGAAAGCTAGGCCAGATAGCGAAAGAGGCTGTGGAGAACGTTTCTGCAATAATAAAGAAGCACGTTGGCACTGATATTTCTAAGACTGATATCCACATACAGTTCCTCCAGACCTATGAAGGGCTTGAAGGAGACAGCGCCTCGATCTCAACCGCAGTTGCTGTGATATCAGCAATGGCAGGAATCCCTGTTGAGCAGGAAGTTGCCATGACAGGCTCGCTGGATGTGCGGGGAGGAGTTCTGCCTGTTGGCGGCGTGACATCGAAAATAGAAGCTGCTATTGACACGGGCCTAAGCAAGGTCCTGATTCCAAAATCCAATATGGAGGATGTCTATCTTCCGGAAGACCGGAAAAGGAAAATCCAGATTATCCCGGTGAGCAACATTGTTGAAGTGCTTGAGCACGCGCTGAAGAACGGCCCGAACAAGAAAAAACTGCTCAAGCAGATGAGCAAGCAGTTCGAGAAGTAGTTTTTTATTCACTCACTGGTCTTCAGCACCACGTTCTCCCCTATGGCGCTTACTGAGTCGAAGGACATTGGGTATTTCTTTTCGAAAATAGTTTGTATTATCAGGTTTCCTTTCTTGCCGTCGATCCCTACTATCTTTCCAAGATAGGTTCCCCTCTCGTTCACCACTTCCTTGCCCTCAAGCTTCATTTTCATGAGGATGTCCCTCTTTATGAGCGCAAGAATCCTGGTGCTCGAATAGCCTAAAAGGGAGCAGACTGCAAGAGTGAGAAGGAAGCCCCCGAAGCTTACATAAGGCGGCTTTATGTTCAGCACCCAGTCCGTTGCAACTTTGAGGACAGTGGTCCCGAGAATGAAGACGACCATGTAAAGCGCGTATCTTGTAACAGCAAATTTCCTTTTCTCGCTGAGTGCATCCGTAGTCTTTCCTGCAACGAAAATGAGGCATGCAAAGAGGGTGGTCCAGGCAACTGAACCTGCTATGTATGCAACGATCTTCTCATTCGCAAGCCCTAAGCCAGTTCCCTCTGTAAAACTCTGATAGCCTATGAGAAGGGCCACCAGGATAAGCGCATAACCTCCTATGTATGCCACTGAGCTGGTTTTCTCAACAGAAAAGCTGAAGTCCTTGAATGCGCGTACCACGATATCATCAACGCCAAAACCCTTCAGTATCAGCAAAGAGCCGACTATGATTCCAGCAGGCTGCCATCCAAGGCCGAGCGCGCTCGAAATGGAGAAAAGGAGGATGAGGAGCGCCGGGATTCCGATGAATATCTTTGCGTAATAAGGGTCCCGGATCTTCTCAAGAAGCACAAAGTAAGTTTTCTCCAGCTCCTTTGCCTGCTTAATAAAAACAATTTTTGTGGAATCTATTTTCAACCGTGAATTAATGATCGGTATGAGCTCTTCGTCTGAAGCGCCATCAGAGACAAGCACGCATGAGGACGGGTTGAGCTCAGCTATTATGCGGTCCAGCTGGTTTGCCACCTCCTTGTCCGCCGTATAACCAAGGTTCCGATCCCCTGTTAATGTGACTATCTCAGCTTCGTTGCCCTGCTTCTTCATCTCATCCAGAATTTTTATCGCATAGAATATGGCATTGCTGTCCGGGTCTTCTGGGTCAGCCAGGGCAAGGGAAGTTGCCCCATCCAGGTTTTTTTCGCGTCCGATAAGCGGGCCGCTGACCTTTGCCTTTTCGAAAAGATCGTTGTCCCGATCAACGCAGACAACAAGAATGGGCCGTTTCATACGGACAATTTAAGACCGGGTTCGGTTTTTAAACTCTTCCGAAAAATTATATAACAATGGGAGAGGGAAAAAGAAAGGTTGTTCCAGGGGAATTCCTAGCCGGAGCCGAGGAAGCGATTCCTGGGAACAGCGTTTATCTGGAAAAGGACGAGCTATACTCAGCTTCCTACGGGGAGGTCCACGAGAAGGACAGGGTTGTCGAAGTCGTTTGTGAAAATGCGAGGAAAATCGAAACCGTCCGCCCTGGGATGGAGCTGTACTGCATGGTGAGGAAGATGAGTGCCACAAAGGCATTCCTTGACTGCACTCCTGCAACAGACATAAACAAATCAGGCTCCTCCATGGGAATTTCCGCCGTCCTTCCTGTGCAGAATGTGAAGCGCAGCTATGTCCGGGAACTCAGGGATGAGCTCCGCACCGGAGATATTCTGAAGGCAAGGATATCGAAGATAGAAAGGGACGGGGTGGACGTATCCATAGGGGATGCGGAATACGGCGTGATCAGGGCCTTCTGTTCTGACTGCAGGAACAGCATGGTTTTAAAAAGCGGGGTGCTAATCTGTAGTAACTGCGGGAGAAAGGAAAACAGAAAATTATCCAGCGAGTATCCGGCATCGAAGTGATATTATGGAAGTCAAAATACTGAAAGAAGGGAAGGACGAGCTCACTTTTGAATTAATCGGAGCTGACAGGTCCCTGTCCCAGCTCATTGTTGAGAAACTGAATGCGGACAAGGGCGTGGAGTTCGCCGCATGCAAGGTCGACCACCCGCTGCTCGCGAATCCAGTGGTTACGCTCAGGACAGGTAAGGGCAAACCAGTGGATGCGCTAGTCAAGTCCCTGAAAGAGATACATGGGGATATAAGCGCATTTAAGGAAAAATTCTCAGAATTGACCGGGTAATCTGATGAATTTCTGGGGAAGCATGCAGAAGACCCATGTCCAATTCGCGATCCTCTTCGGCACCCTTATTATCTATCTTCTTGTGAAAAGCTTCAGCCCAGGCCTTGGTGTGGCAATCGGGGTTCTCATTGCTGTTGAAATATTCGTTATGGTCGGCCTGGAGATAAGGCAGGGGGCGAAGGAAAGCGGATGGGAGCATGAGGTCATAGACACCATAATCGCGCTCGTAGTCGCGCTTGCCATCTGGTTCTCAGCATCCTTTATCCTGAACACCGGTTCCCCGCTCTCTGGAGTTGTTTCCTGCTCCATGCTTCCTAATTTGCATAGGGGCGATTTCGTTGTTGTGCAAGGAGCCACAGTTGATGCATACACGATAAACATGACTAAAGAAGAGTTCGACTCTTTGACAAGCGGGAAGACGACTATCAGCGGACTGAATGGCTCAATTCATGGTTCAGCTTATTCCTATTGCGTGTATCATCGGCAGGAACAGGCATGCAAGGATTTCATTTCCAAACCGGAAACTGTTGTTGAAACAACTGGTCCGTTCACTTTACGCTACGGAAAATGCCAAATAGATTACGATAAAGGCTCGCCCTCCTATGGGCCCTGCCTTGAATCAATTGAATTCAAGGGGACGAAGTATTTGGCAAATTTCTCTAATGATATAATCGTGTACAAATCCGATCCCGGAAACCTGTACAGCACAATCGGGGACATCGTGCATAGGGTATATTTCAAAATAAATGTTGATGGGGAGAACTATTACCTTACAAAAGGGGACAATAATCCCATACTTGACAACCAGGTATATGACTACAGCAGCGATGTCGGGAACGCGCCAATCCCGCAGCGAAACGTGAAAGGAAGGGTCCTGTTCAGGATCCCGTTGCTTGGTTATTTCAAGCTGTTCATCTCAGGATTCTACCTTGAGGATCCCCAGTGCAGCACGCAGCTGAACTATGAGCATGTCTAGCGTCTTGCGTTCCGTGTCTTGCGTCTAGCGTTTTAACTTTAGGAATACCTGGTCAACATATTTCCCATTATGCAGAAGCCATTTCGGGAAGATTGCGAATTCTTCGAACCCGAGCTTTTTGTAGAGCGAGTAAGCTCGCTTGTTCGGGGAGAGAAGCGAAAGGTAAATGTTATTCGGTTTTAGAAGTTTTCTTGCGGTACTGATGTTTACGGTGAGCAGGGCTTTTCCCAATCCTAATCCACGATGGGGCCTGCTAATTACGATCCCAAGCGCTATGTTGTTCCTTCCTTTGAGCCGCTCGCGCTGAGCCCCCGAACTTCCTGCAATCTTTCCATCCATTTTTGCGATGAGTACGTATCCCTCTCGCTTTCGCATATCGGAAATGCGCTTCTTCTTCCATTCTTCCTCTTCCTTGAGCGAGACTTTCCTGTCGTAATGAATGTAGGTATTCTCCTTGACAAGGGCGTTTATGAATCGCTGCAGCTCCCGCACGCTGTCCTTTTCGCTCAGGAAATCAATGGTAGCGATCCTGCCATCCTTCAGCGTCACCTTCTTCGGCAAGTCCATATAACTACCCGTACTGAGTCGGTTTCTCCTCCTTGGCCATGAGGAACTTCAGCTCGTCCTTGAGTTCCAGCTTTTTTTCTGCAGGAAGATCAAGGCTGTCGATCTTTTCGTTCCAGACCGCAAGCGACGAAACAAGCCTTCCGAATAGCGTGTCATTATCAGTCAGCCTAGCGTACTCTATCAAAGCGTTAAGCGAATAAGATGAATTCGATTCCCCCAGCGCTTCTATCACTGAGTTGCGAAGCATGCGGTCGGCCTCGCTGTTCACTGAGCAAAAATGGGAAAACAAACGGGTGAGTAGTTTTGCAGCCTCGTGGCCATTAAGCTCGCCCAGCAGCCCGATTAGCTCTACGATCCCCTCAGTTGAAGAATTGTAGTCGAACATTGCGCGATAAACACCGGATTTTATTGTTCCCGGGTTAGCTTTGGGGGTTTTTATCCTGCAAACCTCATATGTCTGGATGACTTTCATGTCGTAAACATGAGCCACGTTTTCCTGTACGACAGATAAAAGATGCTGGCGGATGGCATCGTTTCCCTTTGTGTAAATCTTAACAAGGTTTTCCATTGCCGCATTTTTCGCCTCCTCTTTCGATGAGATGGGGTAAAGAATAATTGCTGCCACGCAGCGATCGATGTCCCTGAAAACTGATGCGGACTTTGCCTCTGCGGTTTTTTTCAATGCCAATCAATCACCTTTTAGTTCTTGCATTGTAAATTTGATTTACAATGGCGGACAAAAATTTACATTTTTGTCCATTCCTTCATCTAAGGTTAATCTATATTAAGCGTGGTGGTTGCATGGACCTGCATTTCGCAACGTCAAACGAAAATAAATTCAGGGAAGCAAAGGAGATTTTGGCAAAAAATAGGATTGAGGTAACGCATTTCCCCTTCAGCCACAATGAAATTCGTTCGGATAGCATCAAGGAGATTGCAGAAGAAGCAGTGAATGCAGCTTACGTACAGGTGAAGGAACCAGTGTTCGTTGAGGATGCAGGCCTGTTCATCAATGCATTGAACGGATTCCCCGGGACTTACTCAGCCTGGGTGCAGAAAAAGATAGGCTGCACTGGGATCCTGAAACTGATGGAAGAGATTGAGGACCGCTCAGCAGAATTCAGGTCTGCCGTCTCTTTCACTGACGGAAAAAAGACCCATACTTTCGAAGGTGTTTGCAGCGGTTCGATAGGGGATAAGCCTGCGGGAACTTCCGGGTTTGGCTACGATCCGATATTCATACCGCAAGGCAATTCACAGACGTTCGCACAAAACATAGAATTAAAAAACAAACTCTCGCATAGATATACTTCTCTCTTGAAATTATCAGAATATCTCAAAGAGGAGCTTTCTATTTCGAGATAAATAAAAGGTGATTTATATCGCGAGACTACATTCAAAGCGGAAGGGAAAATCAGGCACGAAAAGGCCGAAGTCAAATGCCTCGCCCGAATGGGTGGATATAAAGAAGGCAGAACTTAAGGAAATTATTGTACGAATGGCAAAGGAAGGCGTTCCGCAGTCAAAGATTGGGCTCGCGCTGCGCGATCAATATGGAATACCAAACATCAGGGCTGCACTCGGCATAAGCCTTGGCGGGCTTTTGAAGGCAGAGAAAGCACTACCGGAATTCCCTGAGGACCTTATCACACTCATTAAAAAAGCAGTAAGAATGCAGGACCACCTTAAGACGCGAAGAGACGTGCACAATGAAGTCAAGCTTAGGCACGTGGAATCGAAGATAGGGCGACTTGTTAAATTTTATACCGCAAAGGGAAGGCTTCCACGCGGCTGGAGATATGACCCAGAGAAGGCGGCGCTCCTCGTGAAGTGATGCAATGGCAGTTAAGAAAAAGGCAAAAATACTGGACAAATGGAAACAAAAGAGATGGTACACTGTTCTCACTCCCCCTATTTTCGAGGGAAAGCCGCTCTGCGAGCTGGT
>Ga0315273_10002980_pt1 | contig 20302 bp, 17 predicted proteins | sample YL17G02_0_MG_FD_205753 | JGI IMG/M metagenome (GOLD analysis project Ga0315273, IMG submission 205753) | Sediment microbial communities from Yellowstone Lake, YNP, Wyoming, USA - YL17G02_0 | ecosystem: Environmental > Aquatic > Freshwater > Lake > Sediment | place: USA: Wyoming | collected... | reverse complement strand
AACTGCTATTTTGAGGATGTCTCGTTCCGTGTCCGCCACCACCCTGCCGCCGGCAACTTTGGGCAGCAGGGCAAGGGATCTGGTGATCACCTGGTCGGGGACAACTCCTATCACCCTGGCCTTCCCGGATTGGGCCCGGATATCAAAAGACGAGGCATGCAGAGGTGCCACCCTCATGGCGCTGAGCCTGAAGGCTGCCGCCCTGGGCAGGGGGGCGGTGAGAACCCCCACCTCTGCCACAGGACGGCCGTCTTTGAGGACCATCCTGACATCAAAATCCTCCAGATCCTCTAATACCGCCAGATCTGCCCTGTAGCCCGGGGCGATCGCCCCCAGATCTCTCAGGCCGAAATATTGGGCGGCGTTCAAGGACGCGATCTGCAGGGCCAGGATGGGATCCAGGCTGTCTGCCACCGCCGCCTTCAGCATGAAGTCCAGGTGGCCTTGCTGCAGAATGTCCGCGGGGTGCCTGTCGTCGGAGACAAAGAGGAACTGCCGGGCATTTAGCGGCGTGACCAGAGGCAAAAGGTCAAGCAGGTTCTTGGCTGCGCTGCCCTCCCGGATCATGATGTACATGCCCTGGCGCAGCTTCTCCTGGGCCTCTGCTAGCGTTGTGCACTCGTGATCGGAGGTTATGCCGGCGGCAATATAGGCGGCCAGGTCCGATCCTCGGAGCTGCGGAGCGTGGCCGTCTACCCGCTTCCCAGCAGCCAGCCTGATCTTTCTTAGCACCTCTGGATCGCGATTAATGACCCCTGGATAGTTCATGACCTCTGCCAGGCCCAGCACATTTTCATGGCCCATGAGCTCGGAGAGGGCATCTGCATCCAGCTCTGCGCCCGAGGTCTCAAGATGGGTAGCGGGAACGCAGGAGGATAGCATTACGTAGACGTTCAGGGGCACACCCCGGGCAGAGTCCATCATATACAGAATTCCCTCTAATCCCAGGACGTTGGCGATCTCATGGGGATCCATCACTACAGTTGTCGTGCCCTTGGGAACAACTGCCCTCGCATATTCGGGGACAGTGACCATGGCGCTCTCTATATGGACGTGCCCGTCGATGAAGCCCGGAGCGATGACACAGCCCCGCAGATCCAGCACATTTCGGGCGCTAGTGCAGCAAAAGCCGGCGATGCGGCCTCTGTGTATGGCCACATCCGCCCTGTAGATCTCGCCCGATATGGTGTTGGCGATCTCTGCGCCCTCCAGGAGGAGATCGACCTCGATCTCTCCCCTGGCAGCGGCGATCAGCTCTTCGAGGGGTTCCATGATGCTCGATTGCCCGAGGTCTTGAGGTCTTATTAATATTACCCTGCCTTTCTGAGTGCTTTAACCGCTTCTGCAATTTGCGAACTGTGAGCCGACAATAGGTTATCTTACAAAAGTACTATTCCCCCGTGGGGTGTAGCAATATGGGAAAAGGGGTCGCACAAATTAGACAACGCCCTCAATCCTTACGATTCCCGGGCGTTATAGGGGGTGGTTTCTGGATTGGCGCTTCCCTCCTCACGGGGGCCGCCGAAGCCGGGAGCGAAGAGCAAATCGATCTATCAACCATTTTCGACGTGCCTCACAGGTAGTGTTCCCCGCGAACGCCCCGGGGTTCGCGGCCTGGAGCGGGAGCTAAAGGCATCGAGGCGACACACAAAGACGCATGACAGTAAGTCATTTGTTTGGGGACAGAAGCACCTAGAATGGCAGACCGAGAGAGGGGCAGCACAAAACAAACTAAACACTCATGACCGATTGGACACCCATGAGCTTGAAAACCCAAGATGATCTTGGAGGGGATTTTCATATCAATTAGAGATTCACGACCAGAAGAATAGATTCAAAGAAAAATAGACTTAAAAAGAATTGACTCAAGAAAGAATCGATTCAAGAGGAGCTGGCTGTCATCTCCTCCGCCCTACTCCCTTCTCCGAACATCTCCTCCAGCTTCTCTTTTATCTTCTTTATGGCCTCCACCGCAGGCCCGCCGACGTCTATTGGTGCCTTGCCCTCCAGGTCTGCCTGGATGAGATTTCTGTCGTAGGGGATTGTCCCCAAGACGGGAATGCCCATCTGATCGAGCTTCTCCCTGACCATTCCAGAATCCTCGGCCTTGTTGATGACGGCAAAGTATCTGGTGATTCCGATCTGCTCCCCCAGCTGCTTGATGCGCTCCACAGTTTCAATGGACCGCATCCCTGGCTCCACCACGGCGATCATGGCGTCCACTCCTCGCGCCGTGCCGCGGCCCAGATGCTCTATGCCCGCCTCCATATCCAGGATGACCAGATCCTTCTCTCTGGTGATGACATGCCTTATCAGGGCTTTGACAAAAGCATTGGCAGGGCACATGCAGCCTGAGCCGCCCGAGTCCACAGTGCCCATGACCACCAGCTTCACATTATCGGGACCGGTGCAGCCGCACATCTGAACCACGTCGTCCACCTTGGGGTTGAGCTTGAACATCCCCATGGGCATTCCGGCCCTCTCCTGGACGAGATCCTTGTGCTCCGTTACCGGCTTGGGCAGAGGCCTGATGCCCAGGGCTGAGCCCAGGTTCATGCTGGGGTCCACGTCTATGGCCAGGACGTTGTAGCCCTCACGGGCGAAGAGCCTGGCCAGGGTGCTGGCCAGGGTGGTCTTGCCCACTCCGCCCTTTCCTGAAATTGCAATCTTCATTTCATGAACCTCGCGCCATTGACCATATCCCTTTTGACATATACGTTTATATCGATTCTGTCACAAATTCTTTTTGGGGGGGGGGGCAGTTTGCTCAAGAAGATCAGAAAGCGGGACGGCCGGGTAGTGGACTTTCAGCCGGAGAAGATAGCAGCAGCCATAGCCAAGGCCTTCCGGGCGCAAGGATTGACGGAGCAGACGGCTCCGGCCGAGCTGGCAGCGTCGGTGGTGAAGACGGCAGAGGAGAGGTTTGCCGAAGAGCTGCCCGGCGTGGAGGATATCCAGGACATTGTGGAGAGGAGACTGATCGATGGTGGCTATCCCGAGGTGGCCAAGGCCTACATCCTTTACCGGCAGAGGCGCAGCGAGATACGGGAAGCCAAACGGTACCTGGGCATATCAGATGACCTGAAGCTGAGCGTTAATGCAGCTATCGTTCTGAATAAAAGATACCTGCGCCGGAACGAAGCCGGCCAGACGGTGGAGACCCCTGGGGAGATGTTTGCCCGGGTGGCCTCTCATGTCTCCCGGGCCGAGGCCAGGTATGGCGAAGACGTCGAGTTCTACTGCCAGAGATTTAGGGATATGATGAGGGACCTCCTCTTCCTCCCCAACTCTCCCACCCTGATGAACGCCGGCCTCGCGCTCGGGCAGCTGTCAGCCTGCTTTGTCCTGCCAGTAGAGGATTCTCTGGTGGGCATCTTCGATGCCCTGAAGCACATGGCCCTCATCCACCAGAGCGGTGGGGGCACAGGCTTCTCCTTTTCGAGGCTGCGGCCCAGAAATGACCTCGTCAAGGCTACGGGCGGCGTGGCCAGCGGGCCGGTCTCCTTCATGCGCATCTTCGATGCCGCCACAGACGTGATCAAGCAGGGCGGACGGCGGAGAGGCGCCAACATGGGTGTATTGAGTGTGAACCATCCCGATATCCTGGAGTTCATCGAGGCAAAGGAGAAGCCGGGCTATCTCGAGAACTTCAACATCTCTGTAGCCTGTACCGACCGGTTCATGACCCTCTCACGCACGGGAGGTGAGGTAGAGCTTGTCAATCCCAGAAACGGCCAGGCCGTCGGCCGCCTGGATGCCTCCCACCTCTATAGCCTGATGGCCAACTCCGCCTGGCACAGGGGCGACCCGGGGATTATCTTCATTGACAGGATCAACGCCCTTCATCCTATCCCTGGAGAGATAGAGGCCACCAACCCCTGTGGTGAGCAGCCGCTGCTGCCTTATGAGTCCTGCAACCTGGGCTCAATAAACCTGGCCCGGCTGGTGGAGAAGGGAGAGCTTGACTGGGAGAAGCTGGAAGAGCTGACCACGCTCGGGGTGCGCTTCCTGGACGACGTGATCGAGGTCAACAGGTATCCCTTGAGGCAGATACAGGAGAGGACACTACTCTCCCGGAAGATCGGCCTGGGCGTCATGGGATTTGCAGAGATGCTCATCCAGATGGGCATATCCTTCAGCTCCCCAGACGCAGTCCGCCAGGCAGAGGAGATGATGGCCTTCATAACAAAGATGGCGAGGGAGGAGTCAGCCAGTCTGGGCCAGGCGAGGGGCTCCTTTCCCCTGCTGGAAGAGAGCAAGCTCAAAGGCTATGGGGCCATGCGCAACTCCACTGTGACAACAGTTGCTCCCACGGGAACCATCAGCATCATCGCCGGAACCAGCAGCGGAATAGAGCCCATATTCGCCTTATCCTTCGTCAGGCACGTCCTGGAGGGGGCCAGGCTCCTGGAGGTCTCGCCCCTTTTCGAAAAGATGGCCAGAGAGCGGGGAATCTACAGCCAGGAGCTGAAAGCTGAGATTGCCAAGACGGGCTCAGTTCAGGATATGGCAGGCGTGCCGCAGGACCTCAAAGACCTGTTTGTTACCGCCCTGGACGTGCCGGCAGAGCAGCATGTCAGGATCCAGGCAGCCTTCCAGAAGCACACCGACAACGCCGTCTCCAAAACAGTGAACCTGCCGGCCGACGCTACCGTCGACGACGTCGCCCGGGTCTACCATCTCGCCTACGACCTGGGGTGCAAGGGGGTCACCGTCTTTCGGTACGGGAGCCGGAGCCAGGTGCTTTATTTGAATGAGGAGACAGTGCCGGGCTGTAAGTACTGCGGGTAGGATGGAAGGGACGGGCGAAAAAGCCTATTTTGGATCATCGTCTCACTTGTGGTCGGCAAGATGCGAGCCATCCACTGGGCCTTTCAAGATACCGGCATATAGCGATTTATCCTCTGCTATGGCTTGACTGTAGCAAAAGCGCTGCAGGATTTTGTAGCCAGCCATTCTTGATCAGCAGGAGGCAGCTGGCGTAAAATCATGACCTAGATCAGCTCTTACGCTGAGGGCGTCATGTGCGGTTTTCGCCTCTAGTGCGCTTATGGCCGTGCCTGTTGCGATATACATCTTCACGTAATGCCAGATGGTATCGATGTCCCTCGGCAACTTTATGCATTTTGGCAAATGATGCTGGCTTTCGCTCATGGCCATCCTGCATCCCCCGCCGGTTTCCTTTCTGTGAGCGCATCTCATATTGCAGAAGGCAGCCGTTCTTAAGAGCACTCTTCCTACATCAATTTCGAGAGGTGGCTCGGAAACGCTCCGGGCGTATACTGCAGCTGCCATTGTAAAAAAGGAGAGGTTCTCTATTGCTCCATCAGACCATATCCTGGAAAGATAGTTTATTATTCTCGGTTTGATCTCGATTCTGGCCTCTTCAGCAAGCGCACGATAACCCGCAGCGGTTGGCATCAGCAAAATCTGATCGAACTCAAAGGCTTTCATTGTGGCTCGCCGGTCGACCAATTCAACAAGATGAGTGCCATACCGGTCCACAATATCTTCCATTATATTTCCCCTTAATGTTAAGCGGATGAAAGCTCCATATATAGCTTTATTGAGCCCGTGGCACTGAGGTACCAAAATGCACAATCAGCGATGGCAAGGGGGAGAATTTCAGCGCTACAATAAGTTAGACGTTAGATAGTGGATCGACCGGGGCGAGATGTTCTTTTATTCAGGGGATTACAATGAGTCCCTCAAAGCTTACGACGAAGCCCTCCAGCTGGATGGCGGAGATTTCAAGGCCCCTTTAGGCAAAGGACAAGTTCTCAACGCACTGGTTCGCTATGACGAGGCCCTGGCGGTCCTGATTCCTGAGGATCAATCCCTGGATGCCTATGCCATGGGAGAGAAAGCGAGGGCCCTCAATGGTTTGTGTAGGTATTGGGAGGCCCTTCGAGTGTTTGAACCAACGCCTTCTGATCCAGCCGCTGAACTCCCTTGCCTGGTCGGAGAGGGGAAGGACGCTCAACGTGCTGGATTTATTTTCGCAAGCCATAGACAATGCCAACCAGGCCTTGCTCATAGACTCTCAGCTCCGGGAGGCATGGGAGGTCAAGAGCTATGCCCTGAAGGAGCTGGGCTATGAGTATGAGGCATCGGAAGCTTTGGACAGGGCAAGGGCGGCCCAGAGCTCTATACCCATGGAAAGGGGAACTGAGGAGGACATCCTGGGAGCCAGAATCCGAGGAGCCAATGCTTAAGAAACAAAACAGGGGCCAGGTGTTTAGCAGTCGTATCTGCAGGGATAATTGTCGAAGCTGACTATTCCAATTTATATTTCACCAGGAGGATCCCAGCCATGGCCCTTTTTTAAATGCCTATTTCGGATATGTCTGGTGCAAGATAGCTCGGTTTTAGAGGAGGGCTCTTATCAGATGCTGGATTGCATTTCAGCAAAGCATCTGCAAAAATGGCAAGTTCGAGAAAACGATGCCTGCAATCGAATTGTAGCGTCGACCGTCGCAGCAAGCTGCAGGGTATTCGATTAAAAATAAAATTCCCCACCTCCAATTCAAGAGGGAGGTGGGTTCGATGCCGTTGCTCAACTAAGCTGTCTGCCGACTCAGGTGAGTCCAATGATTTCATTTATTGGTCATGGTGCGCAAAGCTTAGCGAGTTGCATTGGTGGGCTGCAACAACGTTTCGTTGACTGACTGAGACGGCGTCTCATTGGTTGGAACAACCAGCGGTGGCGAGAATTTAACTGTTTTCTCATTGATGTCGCAAAGCCAGACTGAACCCAAGGACCAAACAGCGTATACGTCATTATCTAGGTGCCCGAGATCTTCATGTTGTACATGTACTGTCATCTTGAATTCTTTTGTCTCTCCAGGACTAATTGTCGGCAAGGGATCTGTGTAAACGGCCCTCTTATTATCAGGATCATCCGTCCAACCAGGTGATTGGTCCCCGGCAATTAATAGATGGGCGCAGCCATCGTCTCCCTCAGTTTCCCCATGATGCATGAAATCGTATTGGCTAATTAGGCTCGTCAAGGTAATCGGCTCTTCTCCAATGTTGGTTAGACTGATATGATAAACTTTGACAAGCTGGCTGGGATCAGTCCACTCGCTTTCTATGGTTAATTGAAGATCTGTAACTCCTGGTTTATATTTCATCTTCAACAGGTCCTCAAAGCTCATGAGGAGATTTGCTTCCACCCTGAGCAGGTTCTCGAAGGCGGTGAGGGCATCAACTTTCTCACGATAATCGATCTCACCTATGGTCTTCATGAGCAGCTGATAGCTATTGAACAGCTTTACCTGCTCTTTGAGCAGATCCTCAAAGCTGGCTATGAACTCCGTCTGCGCATCTTGGCTATGGCCTGGTGCCTTGTAATCGCCGAGGCACATCCAGGCATCTTTCAGCTTCATCTCGAAGCTGGAGAAGAGGAACGCCTCATCCCAAAGTATTCGTTTGAAGCTCTTGAGGAAATCTATCCTCTGTTCTTTGGTAAAGTTGCCCAAATCCCAACCGCTATTGTCCTCGTTCTCCAGCAGATCTTCGAAGCTGAGGGAGAGATTGGCCTGTGCTCTCAGCAGCTGCTCGAAGCTGGCGATGAATGTATAATTTTCTTCAGGGTGTTTCGGGACAACGTGCAACAGGTCCTCGAAATCGAAGAGCAATCGCGTCTGATTATGGAGCAGCTCCTCAAAGCTCTTGACTGCAGCAGGCTTCCCGTATCCCGCCAGGGGCACATAGGTAGCCAGGGTCATGGTGTTATCGTCAGGATCGGGATCGTTGGCGTACCTCAGGTTGACTATATCGTATAGTGTGGTAGGAGCCTCGCTGGGTGCAAATGCAGTGATATTTATGTAAAATGTCTTGCCCTTGGGAATTTTCTCGAAATTGACGTAAAGCAGATCGCCGGTCTTATGAATAGTGGCGTTCCCTAATGGTAAGCCCTTTGAATCTTGGGCCTCTGCGGAGTCGTAGACTGCATCATAAGGAAGCTTATCAGTGACCACTACATCAACAGCGTGATGAGCAGGATCCGGATTTATCACGCTGATGTTATAGTAGAACTTTGACCCTGCGGGCACTTCCTGTATGCTGGAATGCGAATCATTCCTTGCTATCTTGGTTACGCTCATATCAATTGCCGGTGGGAGCTCCCCAAGGGCGATCCCGGCTAGCGCCAACAAGAGGATCAATATCCCCACCAAAGCCAGATTTCGTTTCTTGCCTATCATTTCCATACACCTCTTAATTTATCACTGAAGTTGTCAACTTACCTGATGCTACTATTATGCCTCAGATGTGCTTTTCATTACTATGAAATTTAATACATTTTTAATATATATAGATAAAAGAAGTAATAATTAGAGTTACTGATAATAATCAGCTATTACGAAATTTCAGTAATGTTGATTCGGTAAGGATCAGCTGATAAGTATCAGTCAGTACGTAATATTCTTCTGTATTAATCAATATAGATTATTTGCAGGGACCTGGTCTCGGTAGGCAGTGTAATGATTTTCTGTAGTTTGAAGATAAAAAGGGTCAAGGCCCCGTATCCTGCCATATCCTGGCAAAACAGGAGGGAATAAGACCCATGATGCCCATACAGCTCCTAGAAGATTACCTTGTCGATGCCCCAATCGCGACCGGGACTCTTTCACCTGCGGTGAAAGATAAAGAGGACTGACTGAAGCAGCGCCACAAGCATCATTGAGTCAAGCCCTGGGAATGCTCTGATTGTGATCTCGGGAAAGAGGGCATGTAACTTACAAGTCCTGGGGAATCTGCGAGGTTAAATGGCCTCGCGTGATTTCCTAATGGTACAAATACAGGAAGGATCATTATTCAAAGAAATGTAGCTGGCCTTTCTGCCCGGCAGATAGCTTCCATACCCATGGAAATCTCGGCCAGAGGGAATAGGAAGGGGAGTATTGAGGGTGAGGAGCTTGAATGGATTAAGGATATTCATGCTTGCAGTTGTGCTTGTGCTGTTTGTTGTGCCTGAGGTCTGTGGCAGCTCGGATGAGGTCCGCACAGCGATGGGCGGATGGGGAGCGTGTGCCAAGGGCGCGGGCATCTTGCTCATGCAATCGGACCGTAACAGCATCACGGGAAACTCTGTGATGGGCAACCGCATAGGCATTTGCCTGCTGGATTCAAATAGCAATGCAGTTGCTGAAAATAATATAAGCAATAACAGAGAATACGGTCTTTTTCTTGAAAGGTCAAGTGGCAACAGCATCCTTCACAATGGCGTCTATCACAACGCCTTTAGCGGTATATCCCTCTGGGATTCGCCACATAATTCCCTCGCTTATAATGAGGCCAGCCACAATCACGAAAATGGCATCTCCCTCTGGGGCTCAAGAGGCAATAGCCTGTCAAACAATACTGCTAGCTTTAACGGCCAGTGGGGAATTTATCTCCTCAAGTCTCGCGAAAACTATCTCTTGGCAAACAATGCATCCTATAATGGCGAGAATGGACTGATGTTTGCCGAGTCTGAGGGAAATGCCCTCGGAGGAAATGTCGCCGGGAACAATCTGGGCATCTGCGGAGACATCTGCTCCTATAATTCCTCAAGAAACTTCATATCGAGCTACAATGTCCCCCAGGGCAATATCCCTCCAGCCTGACTCTATCCTCCCAAATGAATCCTCTTCCTCTGAAGCAATAAAGAGAGGCTCAAAGAGTGAGCAACCGCCGTAAACCCGGGGGGGGCAGACTGCCACTAAATGCGAGAAACCAACCAGAAGCGGAAAGAAAAAGATCTGCAGGGCCTTAAACCGGCCCTGATCGATTTATTCAACTCTTGCTCGAAGATCGCTATTCTGTTAAAACGGATCGATTTATGTGAGAATCAAATCGTTTTAATATCGCCTCGGCGGCCTGGCAGGCCTGTGCTTCTGGTAGCACTCCTGGCAGTATACCGGCCGGGATCCATCTGGCTTGAAGGGAACCTGTGTTTGGGTTCCACACTCTGAGCAGGTTACGTCATGCATCTCTCTTGGGCCTCGGTTGAAGCCACCTCTGCTACTTCCATATCGTTCCATTTATTTCACTTTCCCGTTTATCGATTCAAAGAACCGATAGTGCTACAAAAACATCTCAACAAAACCTTTGAATCGATGCCATGCAACGCCCCTACTTTGGAGCATCTGGATTATATAGCTATCGGTCCAAGGCCAAGTCTCTTCTTTGGGTTCGTCCGCAGGGATTAGGGGTGGGAAGGGGGGGAGCGATGCGATCTTCGTCTCATCCGGTTTATCGCCAGAATGTTGAGCTTCCCCAAGAAGGAAGGAGCTTCCAGGACTCCCGAACCCGAAGAGAATTTCTTTTATGGCAAAAGAGACTTGAGCGGGATCATGCCCCGACACCTGCTCTCAAAGGGGGCGAGGGGCAGTAGAGACCGTCAACCCTAAACACTTATCCTTTCAGCTATATAGCATGAAAGTCGGAATTGCCGATACCACCTTTGCTCCCTATGACATGGCGAGGGCCGCCATCCATGCTCTCAAGGCTCTAGCCTCGGCGGAGATCGTCAGGTACACCGTTCCGGGCATTAAAGATCTTCCCGTTGCTGCCAAGAAGCTTCTGGAGGAGGAAGGCTGTGATATAGTCATGGCCCTGGGGATGCCAGGTCCCGCGGAAAAGGATAAGATGTGCGCTCACGAGGCCTCCTCCGGCCTGATATTGGCCCAGCTCATGACCAACAGGCACATCATTGAGGTCTTCGTGCACGAGGACGAAGCGCCCGATGAGAAGACTTTGGCATGGCTGGCGGAGAAGAGGACTGCGGAGCATGCCCAAAACGTGACATGGCTTCTTTTCTACCCCGAGAAGCTTACACGGCTGGCAGGCACGGGCCAGAGACAGGGCTATGAGGACGCCAGGCCCCTTGAGGGGGGCAACAGCGGCCAGGGCCATTAGCTGATCAAAATTTCAAGAGGCCAGGATGGGGAGCCAAGCCCCTTGTGTCTCTGGCCAACGCATGGCACGCCAGAAGCATCCTCTGACCCACTGCGCCTTTTACATCCACTCCGGGGATGTCAAGTTAAGCTCCGCCACATCGATCCCTGTGGCCTCGGCCGGGGGCAAATCCCTCACCACCTGATTGAAGTCCATGAAGCGGAAGATCAAGTGGATGGCCATGTGCATTTCACCGCTATCCGGGCCCCGGGCGGTCGCTCCCAGGCTCTCAGAGGTCAGGTTGAAGGTCATGAACATCTCTGTCTTTGTAAGAAGATTATCATTCTTCGAAACCCAGTAGACCACATCCATGGCGCTGTTCTTGTAGAACTGGCTCACATTCAGATGGCCCACATAGGGACCTAGCTGCTCCTCCGCCACCCTGGCGTAAGATCGCATCTCGGGCACCACCCTTATCCTGTAGCAGTCCTGGCCGTCCACAGCCTCGGATCCCAGCAATGTCATCTCTGAGCGGTTCAATAGCTCCAGCTGCTGCCTGGCCTGATCCTGCTGCGCCCACAGGTTCGGCTCCCTCAGCCTGAATGCTGTCCAGTTGCCATCGACCTTGACGTAAACTGTGTCGTTCAGAATGTACTCCTCTAGTGCCAGAGCAGATGAGTTGCCCTCGTCCCCCGCTGGCACCACCAGCTGGGCCATGACCATCTTCATGGACTTGTTGCTCTGGTTGAAGCCTCCTGCGGCAAGAGTTCGTATGAAAATGTCCTGGGGAGGCTCCGTCTGATTGAGGAGGTCGATTTGGTCCATCTTCATCTCCATCTCCTTGAGGAACCTGTAGGAGCTCAACTCTACAGAGGAGTTGACGAGCATGCTCTTGTAGGAGGACATGTTCTGGCTTTCGATGACCCCGTAGTCCAACATCCCCATGCCAACGCCTGTAGCAAGGAACAATGTCAGACTTAGGCCTAAAAAGATTGGCGGCTTCATGAGATTATGCTATAGCGACCTAGAAAAAAAATCTTTCCGGTCCAAAGTGAGGCCGGCCTGAAACGATGCTCTCTAAGAACCTAAGCATGGCTCTATGGCAAGGATGGCTAAGGCAAGATCACTCCATCATCCTGAACATGCTCCCTTTCACGCCGCACACCGGGCATCTCTCTGGAGCCTCCTTCTCCGCGGTCATGCCGCACACGGGACAGACGTAGTAGGGATAGCCCTCTTTGATTTTGTCAAAGTTTTCCAGCATGCTGTGATAGAGCTGAGCGTGGAACTTCTCTACCAGGCTAGCATAGCTCAAGCTCTTTTCAGCATCCTTTGCCCCCTCAGCTCTGGCCACCTCTATCATCTCCGGATACATCTCCTTGAACTCGTGAGTCTCCCCGGCTATGGCTTCCCGCAGGTTCTCCTTGGTGCTCTTGATGGCCAACAGAGCCCGGAGATGGTTGCCGGCATGGACGGCCTCCGCTTCAGCTGCAGCCCTAAAGAGCCTGGCTGCCTGAGGAAATCCCTCCTTCTCCGCCTGCAGCGCGAAGGATGTATACTTCCTGTTGGCCTGCGCCTCTCCTGCAAAGGCCTCATACAATGCTTCTTCAGTCTTCGTCATTTTCATCTCTCTCCAATGCTAGAACTTCTCATTGGTGGTCTGATCTCTTGGGAATAAAATCTTGCCATTTCAGCGCAGCTATAAATCTTCAGAGACCCAGAGGACCGGCTTGGATGGCGGAGAATATTATCCAGGTAGAGCATCTTGAGCACTGGTACGGAGATTTCAAAGCTGTAGATGACGTATGCTTCTCAGTTAAGGAAGGAGAGATCTATTCCTTCCTGGGGCCCAATGGCGCGGGGAAGAGCACTGTTATAAACGTTCTCATCAGCCTCCTGCCCCTGCAGAGAGGCTCAGTCAAGGTGGCAGGCTATGACGTGGCTGCTCAGCCGGAAGAGGTGCGCAAGGCCATTGGCGTTGTCTTTCAGGATGAGACCCTGGACAGAGACCTGACGGTGTGGGAGACACTGGAGTTCCACGGCAGGATCTACTCCCTGCCCCGCGAGGAGAGACGAAGGCTAATTGAGGAGATGATAGCGCTGGTGGAGCTGGAGGAGAAGAGGGACGTCCGGACCAGGCACCTGAGCGGTGGGATGAAGCGCCGCCTGGAGATCGCCCGGGGCCTCATGACCCGGCCCAGGATTCTGTTCCTGGACGAGCCCACCATAGGCCTCGACACACAGACGCGCATCAGGCTGTGGGAGTACATAAAGAAGGTAAACCAGGCAGGCACCACCATCTTCCTGACCACCCATTACATGGATGAAGCCGACCAGGTGAGCAATTGGATAGATATCATCGACCACGGCAAGATAATAGCCTCGGGAAATCCTCTCAAGCTCAAGGACGAACTGGGAAGGGATATGATTTACCTGGAGACGAGCGACGACGAAGCGGCTCTGCAGATGGTTCGTAGCCTGGAAGTGGTCAAAGACGTCCGCCGCGACTCCAAAGGCCTGAGAATTACCATAACCACGGACGGAACCCGCTGCCTTCCCGTTATCATGGAGATGCTCAAGGATCAGGGCTTGTCCATCGCAGGAGTGAACTTGAAGAAACCTACCCTGGACGATGTCTTCGTCTACCATACCGGCCGGAACATCAGGAATGCGGCAGGGGAGAAGCTCAGCGCCCGGGCGTTTGCCAGGAGGCATTGATGTGGCTTTCGAGTTCCTGACCGTCTACTGGCGGGACATGCTGCGGTTCTTCCGCTTCAGAGCTCTGCTGGTCTCCTCCCTGGTTCAGCCCGCGCTGTGGCTGGCCCTATACGGAGCAGCCATGTCCAGCAACTTCAACCGCTTTGCCTCTGCCCTTCCCTTGCCCCCGGAGGCCGTTTCCGTCTCCTATTTGACATTCCTGGGAGCAGGCGTAATCGCCCTGACGGCGCTATTCACTAGCCTCTTCGGCGGAATCTCGCTGCTCTTCGACAAGAACTGGGGTCTATTGAGGGAGGTCTTCGCCAGCCCCATGCCCAGGACGCATATCATCATTGGCATCGGCCTCAGCGGGGTCACAAAGTCCCTATTGCAGGTTCTGGTCATCATGGGCTTTGGGCTGCTGATCGGGGTGAGATTCTTCTCCGGATACGCGCCTCTGCAGACGGGGCTGGCCGTAGTGGGCATCCTGGCCTTCGTGGGCATCTTCTCCCTCGGATTCCTCTTCCTCTCCTCTGCCATATCCATGAGCATGGACACTCCGGAGGGGCTTCAGGGGGTGATCACCCTCCTGACGCTGCCCATCTTCTTCGCCAGCAATGCCCTCTACCCCATAGACGCCTTTCCCGGGCCGGTGAAGATAATCTCAGCTTACAATCCTCTGACCCATCTGGTAAATGGCGTGAGGTACTTCGCCATCGGTAGCGACTTCTACGCCATCGGCTATCATTACGTCTACACCACCGGCGACGTAATGCGCTCAATGCTCGCCCTGGCCATCTTCGCAGCCCTCATGTTTCTCGCGGCCCGCTGGGTCTTTAAAAGGGCAGTGGTTACTTGAGAGGGAATGTAAAAACTTCTGAGCCAATCGTAAAAGAACTGCTTAAAAGCTACAGAGGAGGAATTGAATGAAGGTATTAGGAATAGCAGCCAGCCCCCGAGGCTCCAAAAGCCAGACGCTGAAGCTAGTCCAGGCTGTGCTGGACGGGGTAAAGTCGGAAGGCGCAGAGGTAGAGCTGGTGGACGTGTGCCAACTGAAGCTTGAGTACTGCAATGCCTGCGATGTCTGCCATAAGACGGGCATCTGCAATATCGAAGATGACTTCCAGGGGCTTTTAGAGAAGATGCTATCCAGCGACGGTCTGGTATGGGGCTCTCCCAACTACTTCCGCACAGTCACAGCGCAGATGAAGACCCTGATAGATAGAATGTCCGAGGCCATGCACTGCCAGAGGCTGGTTGGGAAGTACAGCTGCTCTGTGGCCACGGCTGGAGGGGCTCGCTATGATCAGGTCACTGACTATCTGAATGCCCTTCTGCTCAACTTCGGCTCTTTTGTCACCGGCGGTGTGGGGGTATCCCTCTCCGAGGGACACGAGGCCGTCTCTAAGGCAGAGAAGAGGGCCTTCGGCCTGGGCAAGGCTCTGGCCGAGGACATCAAGGTCAAAAGAGATTACATTGAGCAAAGGGAGATGCTGGAAGAGAACAGAGAGTACTTCCAGGCCCTGGTCAAGAGGCGTAAGGACGACTGGCCCTGGGAGTACGAGTACTGGAATAAGCTCAAGTGGACCTGATCTAAGGCCACGGGCCCAGCCTGTCTGGCTATCCGGCGTGGCAGGGCCCGCGGCTCTGGCTATGCGGGAACAAGGGGGGTGCTACATGAGCATAGCTGACAAAGCGCTTGCTATCCCCGTTCCTGATACCCTTTTGTCTTATCCTCCGCGCGATCAAGTTCTGCCTGTTTATCCCATTTTTTTGAGCTGGTTCTGCCCTCTTATCGTATCATCCTCGACCAAGAGAGGACTCTTAAAAATAATAGTATTATAAAATTATTATTTTCATAATAACATCAAGACAACTTTTATTAGCGCTCAAGACCATACTTAAAGCTTCATGCTGACTCTGGAAGAGGGAAAGGCAGCGGTCAGAGTGGCCAGGGAGGCCATTGCCAGCTACATTAAAAAAAATATGCGCATAAAGGCCGATGGCCTTCCGCCGGTCTTCAACGAGAAAAGGGGGATCTTTGTCTCCATCCACGAGCAGGGCGAGCTGAGGGGCTGCATCGGCTACCCCTACCCAGTTCTGCCCCTGGGCCAGGCCATCGTTGACTCGGCCATTAACGCCTGCTCCAGGGATCCACGCTTTTCCTGCCTGCAGCCGGCTGAGCTGAAGAAGGTTGAGCTGGAGGTTACAGTCCTTACCATGCCGGAAGCCTATAAGGTTCCCAAGAAGATGCTCCCCCGGGCGGTCAGGATAGGAAGGGACGGCCTGATCGTCTCAAAAGGAAGGTACACCGGCCTTCTCCTCCCCCAGGTAGCTCCGGAGTGGGGCTTCGATGCCATTGAGTTCCTGGGGAACACCTGCCTGAAAGCCGGCCTTCCGGCAGATGCCTGGCTGGATGAGGATACAGTAGTGCAGCACTTTGAGGCCCAGATATTCGCCGAGGTGGCTCCTGAGAGAGAGGTCATCGAGAAGAGCTATGCTGACACCACCTGCGGAACCTGAGAAAAAGGGAGATCTGCAAAAACAGCCTCTTACAGACTTCTCCTCGACGCTGCTGTCTACCTTCCCAATTGGGGGAGAGTCCCTAATATTGATCTAGCTACAAGCAGGATCTAGGATTCTATCAGAGAGGAGAGATAGATCGTAAACCTCTAATTTGTTTGAATTCACAATGCCATTTTTTTTCCACTTACTGCCGCCAGGTTTGGTGTGCATAAGCGTGGTGTAGCATGACGAGGAGTCCTGGTTTGGCTCGGCTCCTCTTTTCCAGATCCAGCTGTCCTCGGTACTTCTCTCCCAAAACTACTATTATCCTTTTTCATGTGTCGCACCAGTGCCTTTAGCTCCCGCTCGAGGCCGCGAATCCCGGGGCAGTCGCTGGGAACACTACACGCCGAAGCATGTCGAAAACAGTTAATAGGATGGGCAGAGGACTGGGGTAACATGCTGAAAAGAGTTCTGGTGGCCGTCGATGGATCTCCGGCCGGCCTGGAGGCAGCTCGGCAGGGGGTGGAGGCAGCCCGGCTCTCCGCGGGCCGGGTTAAGGCGGTCTACGTGGCCGATGTTCACCGCCTGGCCCACCTGCCTGGCTACTCTTCCTTTCCGGGGATAAAGGAGAAGCTGCTTGAGATGATGGAGAAGGAGGGCGGTTCGGCCACGGGATCTGTACAGCACCTGGCAGAGGAGGCGGGCGTACTCTACGAAGGAGAGGTGCTGCAGGGAGATCCCGCCCAGGAGCTTCTAAGAGCCTCTGAGGAGTGGCCAGCAGAGCTTCTGGTGCTGGGCAGGGTGGGCCACAGCGGCCTGGCGAAGGTCATTATGGGAAGCGTGGCCGAAAAGGTGGTGCGTAAGGCCAGAATTCCCGTCCTGCTGGTCCCTGCGAAGGGCAATCATCCTTAGGGGGAAGGAAATCCGCCCCAGCTCAAGATTCTCCTCCCCCTCGTGAGGCTCACCGCTTTGCCTTCTCCGTCTCCTTCTCCAGTGCCTCCCTGGCGATGCGTATGGCGCACAGATCGCTGCACATGGTGCAGGTATCGGTGTCCACGCCTCTCCGGTGGCGGATCTGCTTTGCCAGCTGTGGATTTATGGCCGCCTTGAACTGTCCTTCCCAGTCCAGGCTGCTCCTGGCCCGGGCCATCTCTTTATCCCATCGCCGGGCTCTATCCTTCACCCCTGGCCTGGTCAGGTCTGCGGCATGGGCAGCTATTCTGGTCACGTAGGTGCCCTCGATCACATCCTCCCTGGTGGGAAGATCCAGGTGCTCGCTGGGGGTGGTCGCACAGAGGAAGTCCGCCCCGGCCATGCCTGCAATCACCCCACCCATGGCCGCAGTGATGTGGTCGTATCCCGGGGCTACGTCGGTCACCAGAGGACCGAGCAGGTAGAGCGGCGCTCCGTCGGTCAGGTATTTCATGGCTCTGACGCTGGTCTGAATCTCGTCGGCAGGAACATGCCCCGGCCCCTCCACCATGACCTGCACTCCCGCCTCCCGCGCTCTCTTCGCCAGCTCTCCCAAGGAGATGAACTCCATGAACTTCGCCCTGTCGGAGGCGTCCTCGATGCAGCCCGGCCTCAGGCCGTCGCCTAAGCTCAGAGTCAGCTCGTGCTCTCTGGCCACCTCCAGGAGGTAATCGTACTCGGCATAGTAGGGGTTCTCCTCCCCCGTCTCGGCGATATACTTCATGGTCAGCGAGCCCCCCCTGCTCACCACGCCCATGATCCTCGGATCCTGGCGCAGACGCTCCAGAGTGTTCTTGTTGACGCCCACATGAACAGTCACAAAGTCCACCCCGTCCCTGGCCTGCCTCTCCAGGGCATTGAACATCCCCTGGGAGGTGAGATCGCCCCCTACAGCCGCCTGGTAGATGGGGACAGTGCCCACGGGGACCTTCACCGCCTCCAGGATCTTGCGGCGCAGCAGATCCAGGTCGCCCCCCGTAGAGAGGTCCATGATGGTGTCGGCTCCGGCCGCCTCAGCAGCCAGGGCCTTTTCAACCTCTGCTGAGGGAGAATCCAGAGCCTGAGAGGTGCCTATGTTCACATTCACCTTGGTGGAGAGCAGCTCGCCTATGCCCGGGGGATCTACATCTCTTCGGGCATTCCTGGGGAGCACTACCCGCCCTGCAGCCAGCAGCCTGCTCAGCCTGGCCGGCTCCAGTTCCTCTCGCTCTGCCACGCGGACTACTTCGGCGGGAACGCCTCTTCCGGCTCTTTCCATTAGTGTCATGGCACCAACACATATATCGTAGAAGCTGTCATCGTTCCCAGAAGGTGTTTATCATGGTGGAAGTGCATAAGGTTAGCGGTGCTGCCTTCGATGGCAACGTCTACCTGGTCCTTGACAAGACTCCAATACTGGTAGACGCAGGAATGATGGCCGGCCCCACCTTAAAAAATATAAAAAAATATATAGATCCTGAGGAGATCGAGATCATTGTGCTCACACACTGTCACCACGACCACTCCGGCGCAGCCCCGGCCCTCAAGGAGGCCACGGGTGCCAGGCTTCTTTTGAGCCAGAGGGAGTTGGGATACGTGGGGGACGACCTCACCACAGTCGCCTACCTCTTCGGCATGGAGGCCCCAGAGTTCACAGTAGACGGCACCCTGGCTGAGGGGATGGTTCTGGACCTGGGCCAGTGGAAGCTGGAGGTTCTGGAGACCCCCGGCCACTCTCCGGGCAGCATCTGCCTTTACGAGAGGGAGGAGAAGGTCCTCTTCTCCGGAGATACTGTATTTCCAGATGGCAGCATCGGCAGAACGGATATGGTAGGAGGAAGCATGGAGGACCTGGTCGGGTCCATCCAGAGGCTGGCTCAGCTCGAGGTCAAGACCATGTACCCGGGACACATGAACATAACCAGCCGGGACGTTGCACGCCAGATTCAAATGAGCTTGAGCTTTGCCAGGAGCTTTTTATGACATCCACTGAAGAGCTTATGGCGAGGGAGGAGCTGGCCATCTTCCAGACCTACACCCGCCAGAGAGTGGCAATAGCAAGGGGCTCTGGAGCCAGGGTCTGGGATATGGAAGGAAGGGAGTACCTGGACTTCGTGGCCGGTATAGCGGTGAATAGCACAGGTCACTGCCACCCGGCTGTGGTAGCGGCTATAGGCGAGCAGGCGGAGAAGCTGATCCACACCTCCAACCTCTACTACACCGAGAACCAGGTCCTGCTGGCCGAAGAGCTTAAAGAGCTGACCGGCATGGGCAAGGCCTTCTTCTGCAACTCAGGCGCGGAGAGCGTGGAGGCAGCTCTCAAGCTGGTGCGCCGGGCCACAGGAAGGTCAGGGGTGGTGGCCGCCCGGGGCAGCTTCCACGGCCGCACCCTGGGCTCCTTAGGCCTCACCTACAAGCTCGCCTACCGGGAGCCCTTCCGGCCCCTGAGCGAGGCGGAGTTCGTGCCCTTCAACGATCCTGAGGCCCTGAAGGCAGCCGTGACAGCAAAAGTCGGCGCGGTGATCCTGGAGCCGGTGCAGGGAGAGGCGGGGGTCTACGTCTCCGATCCCGAATACCTGAGAGCTGCCCGCCAGATATGCGACGACCGCCGAGCCCTGCTGATCTTCGACGAGATTCAGACCGGCTTTGGGAGAACCGGCAAGTGGTTCAGCAAGGATCACTCCCGGGTGCAGCCGGATATCATGACCCTGGCCAAGGCCCTGGCCGGAGGCCTTCCCATGGGGGCCATGCTGGCCGGAGAGAGCGTCTCCTTGGCTCTGCAGAGGGGCGACCACGCCTCCACCTTCGGCGGCGGGCCGCTGGTGAGCGCCGCAGCCCTGGCCTCGATTGAGGTCATAAAAAGGGAGCGCCTGGTGGATAGGTCGGAGGAGCTAGGGGCTTACCTGCGAAGAGAGCTATCACAGCTTCATCCCCGGGAGGTCCGCGGCCTGGGGCTGATGGTAGGCCTGGATCTGGAGGCTGACTGCAAAGAGGTGGTCCAGAAGGCCGCTACGAAAGGAGTCCTCTTGAACAGCACTGGTGACCACACGCTCCGGCTGGTCCCGCCCCTTGTGGTCGACAGAGAGCAGATTGACGTCCTGGTGAGAGCACTTGGAGAGATACTCGAAGAATCTTAGGCCCGCCCTGGGCGATCTAAGGCCTTACGTGGCCGGCAAGGGATTCGGGGAGATCTCTCGCCGCTACGGCCTGCGAGCGGAGGAGATAGTGAAGCTGGGGAGCAACGAGAACCCCTACGGTCCCA
>Ga0315273_10002978_pt1 | contig 20308 bp, 13 predicted proteins | sample YL17G02_0_MG_FD_205753 | JGI IMG/M metagenome (GOLD analysis project Ga0315273, IMG submission 205753) | Sediment microbial communities from Yellowstone Lake, YNP, Wyoming, USA - YL17G02_0 | ecosystem: Environmental > Aquatic > Freshwater > Lake > Sediment | place: USA: Wyoming | collected... | reverse complement strand
CGTACCGGCCAGCAGCTCGCCAGCGGGGCCAGCGGCGAGCGACCAAATTTCGATGCCCGCCATCGCCGCCTCCGGTGTTACCTGACTCTCCGTCAGGCGCACGAGACCCTGCGAGGTGCCCACCCACAACGCCATCTCGCCTGCGGCGCCCGGGGTTTCAACCGCAGGAAGCAGAGCTCTCACGTCATTGCTCGGCAACTGTTGGCCGGTGGTCCACACGCGGCAGCACGCGCCGGCGGCGGAGCGCTGCGCGAGCCCACCCGTCTTCGTGCCGAACCACAAGGAGCCATCGGATGTTCCGGTCACCGCGCGCACGCGGCCCGCCGGCAGGCCGTCCTTCTCGGATAGGCTCACCCAATGGCCGTCGTAGTGGCTGGCGCCGGTCTCGGTGCCAAACCAAAGGGTGCCGTCCTGGGCGTAGTACACTGCCGAGACATTCCCCGAGGCAATCCCGTCAGCAACGGTGTAGGTATACCAGAGGTCTCCGGGCTCGCCGTCCGCAAGGGCCGCTGTAGGAGATAGCGGCGCCAGCAGAAGCAGGAGGACAAGCGCGGCCAGGCACCGCAAGCCCGGCCGTTGTTGGGAAGGAGATGGTCGAGGCACTTGGCGGTTCACCAGTCCGGACACAGCGATACGACATAACCGAGTTCGACCGTGCGTCCTACTCAATCTTATTGTATTCCGGTCGGGAACATGCTATACTGCCCGCAATGATCACGGGCAAAGAGGCGGTTCCCCCGGCTTGTGCTGTCTTCTTGCTGGCCGTTGCACTGATGTTCGTGCCGGCGCCAGTTGGCGCGATTACCAGCGAACGAGGAATCTCGATGAGCCGTAACGGCGCGCCCACTGCCGCCTGCTTAAATCCCTACATCGTTCGCAGAGGTGAGACCGTCAACTCCATCGCGATGAAATGCGGCACGAGTGCGCTCAACCTGAGACAATGGAACAGGCTATCGTCGAATTCGGTCGGCGCAGGCCGGGCGTTGATTGTCCGGGTCAAGCCGGCCACGCAGCCAACCGCCTCACAGGTCGAATCCCCACCCGCAATTCTCAGGCCCAAATCGACGCCCGTCCCAACAGGGGTAGGCTGGCAATCTGCTCCTGCAAAGCCGCAGTCTACACCGCGTTTCGAACCCACTATCGCGCCCTGAAGGGCCGGTGCGATCTCGACCCAAGAATCATAGCATAGGCCCAGGCATTATGCAACTGGTTTATTTGTCGATCGACACTTCAACCAGTGCAGCGGCGACCTGAGGCGCACTCACCGGCAGTCCTACGCTGACTTGCGCCGTGCGGACCCCATCAATCGCCTCCAGCGCCGTTCCAGCCGGCGCGCCGGCCGCGCCGACGAAAGCATGGCCCCAGCGAAAGCGGCCTCGCAGGTCGGCGGCGACGCCCAATGAAGCCAGCGCCTCAACAGCATGCCGCGACAGATTCATCGAAGCCTCGTCCTTGACTGCTCCGGCCACGATCGCTCCTTGTGGTAGCGACTTGACCCAGCCGGCGAGGGCCGTTCCCGCATCCGCACCGGCATGGGTGTCGAACGCAGCCCGCGCCAACAGCCGCCCGTCGGATGGCGAGAGCGCCACCAGGTTGTAGCCGCGGCCGCCGGGCGCCAGATCGACCCCATTCACATAGACATGCGCGAAGTCCCCGGTCTCCTGTCCGGCGCTCCGCACCAGGATCGAGGCCGGTGTCTTCGCTGCCGTTCCCCCTACCGGCCACGGTCCGGTCGCCGCCTCGGTCACCGGCCCAAGCGCCGAGAAGCGCAGCCGGACGTCGCTCAGCACCGGACGGGCCGGGTCGGCGGGCACGTCGAAAACCAGCGAGCCTCCCTGCATCGATAGGGGCTGCGTCCCCATCGAACGGCCGTTCACCACGAGCATCACGCTCTGGTTTGGGGCCATTGCCTGCATGTCCAGTCGCAGGCGTGCCGCCTCGGGGGCGAAGGGCAGCAACAGGCGTGCCTCCTCACGCTCGGCAAACACAGGCTCCTTGCCCGAGGCCGCAGGCTGGGGCGGGCTCCATCCCTCCGCGAGAACTGCGCGGCCCTGGTCCGTGCCGACAAGGAAGGTCCCGGGGGGCTTCAGCTCTTCGCCTATTGCGTAGAGCGCCAGCGGCCCTTCCTCCCCAACCAGGCGCACAGGGAGCAAGTCGCGCAGGGCCTCCTCGGTCGCTGCCGGCATTTTGTCACGATGAATCATCACGTAGCGAATGGCGAGCGTGGCTGCCCAATCGCGCGCCCGGGCGCGATCCTCGGCGCCGATCGGCTGCTCGGCCAAGGCTGCACGCAGCGCATCGTGCTGAGGCAGATCTGCGGCATTCGTAAGGGCGATCAACCGCGCAAGGGTTGGATCCTCACTGAAGTACTGGAACTTGAATTCGGGATTGCGAGAGGTATTGCCGCCCAACAGCCGCTTGCCATGATGCGTCTGATCCCACAACTCCTGCATGATAATCGCGTCTTGCTTGCCCGCCACGCGCGCGCCGTTCCGCCATCCCAGGGGGAGCTCGAGCAGGGCGAAATCCCCGGGTTGGCTGGCGACTCGGTCGTACAACACGGGAACGCGCAGATCGGAAAGCGGGAGCGGAGCTGAAAGGTGCTCGAAGAGGAGCAGGGCCAGGATCGCGGCGGCGGGCCACAAACGCCGTGCAGACAGACCCGCAGTGCCGCCCGCGCGATTCCTCCAGCCCAGTACCTCCATCACGCCCAGGCTGACCAACGGGGCCATGCTCAGGAGCAACATCACGCTGTACCGGCTTGGATAGCGGTTGCCTTTGAAGAATGGGAGCTGGGCCACCACAGCGAAGGGCAGCGGGAGCTTGAGGTCGTAGCCCGCCACTCTCAGGCTGGGGCCCAACGTCAACAGGAAGAAGAGCAGACATGCGATGGCCCAGAACCACGCCACGCGCCGGCGCCGTCCTCGCCACAGCCCCAGAGCCGCCAGTGCCATGGCCACGTAGCCCAAGTAGATCTGCTGGCCCTTGTTGACGGCGAAATAGCTGCCGTCCGGCCTGGGCGTCGAGTTGTTCGACCAGTCCCGGATCACCCCCCCGAGGATGGGGTGCAGCTGGATCGGAACCGAATACCCGGCCAGATCGGCGGAAAAGATGTCGGCGAAGCCGCCGCCCGATGTGAAGAAGTCTCCTTCGGCGCGCAGGTCGGGCAGCATGTTGGCCAGAATCGGCAGGACGCCGATCAGTACGACCGGGCCGAGCAATCCGAAGCGGGCGAGCAGGCCCAGGCCCTCGCCGCCCGCATGGTGGCCGGCGCTCACCTCGTTCTCGTGCCGCCCGTGAGCCTGCAGCCATAATCCCCACAGGACGGCCAACCCTGCCAGGATTGCCAGGAATGAGGCGTAGGTGAGCTCTGCATAGGCTTGCAGCAGTACGAAGAGCCCTGCCAGCACAGCATCGCGGGGCCGGCCACCTGGGCGAGCTGCACGCACGATGTATAGCGCTGCGAACGGCAGCCATTGCGAGCTGGCGATGTTGCCTTGCCCGAGCGCCGCATAGAACATTTTGGGTGCTGCGAATGCGTAGAAGGCTCCGCCGATTATCGCTGAGGCGAAGGCCAACGTGCGCGGCCGTCTCGTCGTGCGTCTGAGAAAGTCGAGACACAGAAGGTACGCGCCAAATGCGCCTACCGCAAATGAGGAAAGGAGAAGCAGGTTGTAGGCAGGGATGAGGCCGATGGCTGCCTGCAACGGCACACCGAGCAGGCCATTCAGCACCGTCAGCGTATAGAAAGCCAGGTTGATGCCGACCGGCCAGAACTGCCACCCGACTGCGAAGGGATTCTGTGGTGCATCTACAAGGGCGTGCTTATTCCACCACAGATTCCATACGAGGGAGGGGTCGTCGATACCGTCACCGGGGACATGGCTCGCCAGGTGGGCTGCCATAGGCCAGGTAAGCAGGAGTCCGAGCACCGCGTAAGCTATTAGAACCAATGCGTGCCTGCGCACAACGCCTCCGACCCTGGCTGCCCGACCCCAAGGCGGCCAGCCGGGGCCTCTCACCGGCCGGTCGCATCGATTATGCCATCCCCTAAACGAATCGGCAAGCTTGTCTTTTGGGCTCGATTGCGCTAGAATGTCTTGCTCACGCCGCGACCGCTTGGGTTTCGACCAGAATCCACGCGCTTGAAATGGGGACTACAATGGGAGAATACCAGGATGCCCTGGAGTATATCTTCGGTTACGTCAACTACGAGAAGCAGGTCCGATACCAATATGATGCTGTCACCTTCAATCTGCGGCGTATGGAGGCTTTGCTCGACCTGTTAGGGAGCCCACACCGTCAGTTTCAGTGCGTTCACATTGCCGGGACGAAAGGCAAGGGATCCACTTCAGCCATGGTGGAATCGGTCCTGCGCGCTGCCGGGTACCGAACGGGGCTCTATACGTCGCCGCATCTCCACACTTTTCGCGAGCGCATCCGTGTTGACGGGGCGCTGATGTCCAAGCAGGAACTCGTAGAGCTGTTGGCGCGCAGCCGGCAAGCCATCGAGGCGACGCCCGGCATTACAGCCTTCGAGATCATGACGGCGCTGGCTTTCCTCTACTTTGCCCGTCAACGGGTAGAGTGGGCAGTGTTGGAGGTGGGGCTGGGAGGGCGGTTGGATGCCACCAACGTCGTACACCCTGCTGTTTGCGGGATCACATCGCTCAGCTACGACCACGTGGAGCTTCTGGGCTACACCCTCTCCCTTATTGCCTGGGAGAAGGCAGGGATCATCAAGACAGGTGTGCCCGTGATCTGCGCTCCCCAGGAACCGGAGGCGATGGCGGTAGTCCGCCAGGTTTGCACCGAGACCGGGGCACGCCTGGTGACAGTTGGCGAAAGCTGGACCTGGGAAGGGAACGGAGCCACAGTCGAAGGCCAGAGCCTGACGGTCCGCCGCGCGGCCGATGATCTCACCTTGAGCGACCTGCACATCTCCCTGTTGGGTCATCACCAACTGGTGAACGCGACGGCAGCCGTCGCCATCCTCGCCGAACTTAACGAGCAAGGAGTTACCATTTCCACCGATGCTTTGCGGACCGGTCTCTCCAATGCTCGCTGGCCGGGCCGTTTCGAGGTACTTAGCCGCCGGCCGGTACTGGTCGTAGACAGTGCACATAACGCCGATTCCGCTCGCAGGCTGCGCACAGCCCTCGTTGATTGGTTCCCGAGGCCGCCAGCCAAACGACTGGCCCTGATATTCGGCGCATCGGCCGACAAGGACATCGCCGGGATGCTGTCGACATTCCTGGCGCCCGAGTCCGCCGACACCAGCGGGCAGGTTGACAGGGTGATCGTCACCAAGAGCGGCCATCCTCGTTCTGCGGAGCCCACCGGGCTAGCCGATCAGGTTCGGAGTTACGGTGCGGGCTGCCCGGTCAGCGTACAGGACACTATTGAAGGCGCGCTAGCCGAAGCTCTTCTATGGGCTGGACCGGACGACCTGATCTGTGTGACCGGTTCGATTTTCGTCGTCGCCCAGGCGCGGCTTGCGTGGTCCACGCGCCACCCCGAGGCATTTGCTGCCGACGATTGGGTCTTCTATGATGAATCCCCCGGTACGATCGTCACAGACGACGAACCGGCGCTGCGCACCGACCTTCACCAGCACGCTCATGCGGTACGCTAGGCGTCCCGTGGCCCCATCCGAAGACGCAGACAAAAGGAGACTAGAACTCGTTGGACCGAGAGCAGATGCCGGTAATCGCCGGCCAGTTATCCTTGCTTAATCTGTTGGCCAGGCCAAATCGCACGCGCCGGGGAGAGCCCCGCCGCTCGCACGCGCGCGAGCTCGGCAGCCTTGAAGGCAATGAGTATCTCGTGCTGGCTGTGGCCGATACGGTCGTCTTCCCGAGCCTGGTTACGCCTCTGTTCATCGGGCGCGATCGCTCGGTGCAGTCCGTCGAGGCGGCCGAGGCGAATGAAGCGCCTCTGTTGGTGATCGCGCAGCGAAACCCCGAAGCCGAAGATCCTGACCTTTCCGATTTGTACAGCATCGGGACGTCGGTGGAGATCGGTCGCGTTCTGCGCATGCCTGACGGCAGTACGACCGTGCTGGTTCAGGGGGTCGAGCGCGTGCGCGTCCTGGACTTGATCGAGACCGAGCCCTATTTACGTGTGCGCGGCGTGCCCCTGTATGAGGATGAGCGGCACGACATGGCCAGCGAGGCGCTAATGCGCGCCGTGCTGGCGTTGTTCGAGAAGGTTGTGGATCTCAACCCGAATCTCCCTGACGACAGCTTCATAGCCGCCATGAACGAGAAAGAGCCAGGGGCGCTGGCCGACCTACTCGCCCACGTGCTCGATCTCGAGCTGCCTCAACGTCAGGAGCTGCTTGAAACGCTGGATGCCAACACCCGTCTGCAGCGACTCAGTATTCTCTTGGGCCGGGAGCTGGATGTGCTCGAGCTCGAAAGCCGCATTCAGACGCAGGTGCAGCAGGAGGTCGATAAGACCCAGCGCGAATACTACCTGCGCGAACAGATGCGGGCCATCCAGACCGAGCTCGGCGAAGAGGACGAAACCAAACGGGAGATCGGTGACCTGAGGGAGAGGCTGGAGGCTGCAGGACTGCCGCAACAGGTGAGGGCCAAGGCCGAGAAAGAGATGAAGCGGCTGGCAGCCATGCCGCCGATGTCGCCCGAGGCAACCGTGTCGCGCACGTACGTGGAGTGGCTGTTCGACCTGCCCTGGAAAACAGCCACCGAGGACAACCTGGATATTGCCCGGGCCGAGCAGATCCTCGAGAGAAACCATTACGGTTTGCCAAAGGTCAAAGAGCGGATCCTGGAACACATCGCCGTGCGGAAGCTTGCACAGGCGAAGATGAAGAGCCCGATCCTCTGCTTCGTCGGGCCGCCGGGCACCGGCAAGACCAGCCTGGGGAAGTCGATCGCCGAGGCACTGGGGCGCAAGTTTGTCCGCCTCAGCCTGGGAGGGGTGAGGGATGAGGCAGAGATCCGCGGTCACCGGCGCACCTACATCGGCTCCCTGCCGGGGCGCATTCTCCAGACCATGCACACGGCCGGGGCAATCAATCCGCTCTTCATGTTGGACGAGGTAGACAAGCTGGGCATGGACTTCCGCGGTGATCCCGCGTCGGCATTGTTGGAGGTGCTGGATCCCGAGCAGAACCACGCCTTTAGCGACCACTACCTGGAAGTGCCTTACGACCTCAGTAAGGTAATGTTCATCACGACTGCGAACATCCTCGATCCTGTGCCTCCCGCGCTGCGAGACCGCATGGAGATCATAGAGTTCCCGGGGTACATCGAAGAGGAGAAGCTGGCAATTGCCAGGCAATTCCTTGTTCCACGCCAACTTGAAGAGCACGGCCTGCAGCCCCGCCAGATTGAGTTCACCCAAGCAGCACTCCAAATGATGATCCGGGAGTACACCTATGAGGCCGGGGTGCGCAACCTTGAGCGTGCTATCGCGAACGTTTGCCGTAAAGTTGCCCGGCGCGTGGCCGAAGCCAAATCCGCGCCCCGGCGCATCACCGTTCCCAGCGTCGAGAAGTTCCTCGGTCCGCCACAGTTCTCCGAATGGCTGGCCAACGAGAACGACGAAGTCGGCGTGGCCAACGGCCTGGCGTGGACCGAAGCCGGCGGAGACGTCATGCAGGTGGAGGTCTCGGTCATGATCGGGAAGGGCAGCCTGACCCTCACAGGGCAGCTGGGCGAGGTCATGCAGGAATCGGCCCAGGCCGCCCTCACGTACGCTCGTGCCCATGCCGATGATTTCGGCCTCGCTGATGTGGACTTTGACAAGGTGGACCTCCATATCCACGTGCCGGAGGGAGGCATCCCTAAGGACGGCCCGAGCGCCGGGGTTACAATGGCTGTCGCTCTCATTTCGGCTTTGAGTGATCGCATTGTCCGGCACAACTGCGCCATGACGGGAGAGATTACCCTTAGAGGCCGGGTGCTGCCCGTGGGTGGGCTCAAAGAGAAGCTCATGGCGGCCCACCGCATGCATCTCAAGACAGTGCTTATTCCGGCACGCAACCGGCGGGACCTGGTGGATATCCCTCCGCATGTGCTTCGGGAGATGGACGTAGTCCCGGTGGAGCGAATGGAGGAGATACTCGCCCGGACCCTGCTGCCCAAAGAGCCGCCTGCACCAAGGCCGCGCAGAAGCCGGGCGAAGAAGGCGAAGGAGATGTCGCACGAGGACGCCGGGGATGTTGCCGTCGCCTCACAGGGCAGCTGAGCTGATTCAACCGGAGGCGCAAGGCCATGAGCGGTCGCACATTGATGCTCATCTTCCTGGCAGTCTTAATCATGGCGGCGACTTTCCTGGTACTTAGGCCCATGGTGGCGGCTCCGCAGCCGGCCGCACTACCCGTCGAGTTGAAGAGCCTCATTCCAGCAGGCTGGCAGGTTATCTCCGACCAGCAGCGGCAGTGCGACTTCAATAACGATCAGCAACAAGAGTGGATGATCCTCTACCGGTACGACGCGACACCCGACTCCAGCTTGATCGGCGGGGTGATCTTCAATACCGACGTCGTGACTCCGAGCAGCCAGGGTGGCGCCCAAAGCTCTTATCTCCCTACGCTTCTCATCCCGTACAAGTTGCTTCCTGATATGGGCCCGGGCAAGGGCGAAGGCTATCTCGGGGAAACCAGGGTGGCGATGAATCTGTATCCGCCCGCCAAACAGGGCCAGGCCTGTCGAGCGAACGAGCTCGCGATCTTCGGATACAGCGGAACCGACTTGCCTCCGACCCGTCTCTCGATCTTCCGCTGGGCCGGATCACAAATAGGATACCGGGTTGCCCATTTCGCGGGCAACGCCCGCGTGGTTACCCCGGCCGATACGCAGACGCCCATCACCAGCGTCGTAACCTATAACCGGCTCAACGAGCGCAGCCGGCTGTGTGAGGTCAAGATCTATGAGCGCCCTGGCAGCGCCACCACGGTCGATTTCGCCGAGAATTCGCAGCGCTATACGATCGACTTCTGCTTCGGCACACCAGAAGATCCGGCCTATCCCGAAGGAACAGTTGTAGCCTTGCTGCGGAGCAAACAACCCAGGAACCTGAGTGAGTATCCGGGGCCGACCGGCGAAAGCTATCTCACTCTGGAGGCGGCAGGTAGCTTGCCGCCTGAGCTGGCAGACCTCAAACTGCCAAACCGTGGGCCTTACCGCATCCTGGCCTTTGCGACCCAGGGTTCCCTGCCGCAGCCGGCGAGCTCTGGCGACGGTCAGGTCACCGAGGCGGGCGTCGGCGGGAAGGCGTCATGGTGGTTCGGGCCGCAGCGCGTCGAAGTTCAAACCAGCATCGTGCTGCGGAACGGCCAACCCCGCGAAGTCAAGTGGTATCTCGTCGGCGTCACGAGCACGCAGGTCAGCACCGATACGCGTTGGCGCATTGAGAAGGTCGAGTTGCTGTGAGCTTCCAGGGACAGGCCGTCACGATGCAGGAGATTGCCCGGCTCCTGGCCTCAGGGCCTAACGAGCGTGTCGCCTTCATGGCGCCACACGCCGGCCCGGCCAGGCTGGCGGCAACCTTGACCGCGCTCGCTAACGCGCATGGCGGCATCGTCGTGTTGGGGGCAACCGCCGGCGGCCGGCCAACCGGCCTTGAGGACGCAGGTCTGGCTCGCAATACGGCGGCGGCGGCCGCCGTCCTGCTCAGGCCTCCGCTCGATTTGCCAGAGTTGCTCTTCCTCGATCTTGACGGGCGTCTCCTCGGCCTCCTCGAAGTGCCGGCTGGGTTACCCGACGCCTACAGCCTCAGTAGCCGTTATCTCATTCGCGCCGGAAAATGGAACAGGCTGCCCTCTACGGCCGAGCTGGCCGCCCTGCTTTTGGGGCGCAGTGAGGCCCTGTTCGAGTCCCGGGCAGCGCCAGGCGCGCTGCTGGAGGATCTCGACCACGCGCAGATCCAGCGATACCTCGAGCGCGCCCCGGGACTGTCAGCGGATTGGCAGTCGCTGCTAGTGGGCGCAGGTTGCCTGTCGCCAACCGACCCAGGCCCGCTGCCAACGTACGCGGGGATTCTGCTCTTCGGCCTCCAGCCGCAACGCTTCCTCAGCGCGGCGACCATCACGCTCGCGCGATACGGCGGTCCTTCTTCCCGGGAGGAACACGTCCGCGTAGAGGCCGCAGGCACGCTCGGCGATCAGATCGAGCAAGCGGAGGCATTCGTCAGCGCCAACATGCGCCGCGGCCTGCGTCTCGAAGGCCGCTCTGGCGCTGAATCGCCCGAGTACCCGATTTCTGCGGTGCGTGAGGCGATTGTCAATGCCGTTGCGCACCGGGATTACGCGATGCGCGGCGATGGTGTTCGCATCGAGTTCTTCAGCGACCGCATGGAGATCTACAGCCCCGGCCGCCTGCCGGGCTACATGACCCCCGGTAATGTAGGTTCCGAGCGCTTCACTCGGAACCCCACCATCGCGCGCATTCTCGCCGGGCTCGGCTTTGGCGAACAGCTCGGGCACGGTACCGAACGGATGGCTGCCGCGATGGCCGGGCACGGGTTGCCCGCGCCGGTCTTTGTGGAGACGATTGCGGGCTTCCGCGTTACCTTGCATAGCCGAGGCGACGACCTCGTGAGCCCTGAGCCAGCCCCGCGCTGGGGCAATTTCCGGCTAAGCCCGCATGAGGAACGTACCCTGGCCTACCTGGCCGAACACGGGAGTATTAGCAGCAGCCAGTTGCTGGATCTGTGTCCTGAGCTGGACGACGAGTCGGCTCGCCAACAACTGGCGACATTGGTCGACCGCGGGCTCATCATGAAGGCGGGAGACCGCCGGGAAACGCACTATATCCTGAAGTAGAGCTGAGATGGCTTCGATACCCGCATGACAGGCCCATATCCCGGCGCGTCCGGCACGACGAGACCAGGTCCGCTATCTGCGCATCGTCCGGTTCTTTGCCGGCGTTTTCATATCGGTCATCTGGTGGGACGTCATCCTCGGGCATCTGCCGGGCATCCGCAATATGGCACGGCCTTCGGGACGGGCGCGGTCGCTTGTCACGGCGCTCAGATTCCGCCAACTGGCTATCCAAATGGGCGGCGTCCTGATCAAACTAGGCCAGTTCCTCAGCATCCGCGTGGACATGTTGCCGCCAGAGGTCACATCCGAGTTGTCCGGCTTGCAGGATGAGGTGCCTGCCGAGAAGCTGCCGGAGATCATGGCGGTGATCGCCGGAGGGTTCGCGCGTCCGGTCGACCAGGTATTTGCCTGGGTTAGGCCCGAGCCCGAGGCCGCTGCTTTCTTGGCACAGGTCCACCAGGCGCGCCTTTGGTTGGCGGCGAAGAGGTCGTCCTCAAAGTCCAGCGCCCCAGGATCGACACCCTGGTCGACACCGACCTGGCCGCTGTAAGGCTTGCCATCCAATGGCTCAAACTGTATGGTATGGTGGCGCGCCGGGTTGATCTCGACCGCCTGTTCGACGAGTTCGCCGCCACGATGAGTGCCGAGCTCGATTTCGTGGCCGAGGGGAAGAACGCCGAGCGTTTTACCAACGATTTTGCTGGCGATCCCGGGATCTACATCGCCAAGGTGTATTGGGACTATACGACCCGGCGCGTGCTGACACTGGAAAACGTCGCCGGCATCAAGATCACCGATTTCCAGGCAATCGAAGCGGCTGGTATCAGCCGGGCCCAGGTGGCTCGGAGCTTGCACGAGACCTATCGGCAACAAGTCTTCGTGACCAGCTTCGTCCACGCCGACCCACATCCCGGCAACCTGTTCTTGCGCCCGTGGGGTCGCGCGCCGGTGAAGCAGGGGAGCGTATCATCGCAGGCCGGCGTTGCCCGCCCGCCTGCTCCGGGCGCGGCGCGGCCGTTCGCGCTCGTCTTCGTGGACTTTGGGATGGTCGCCACCATCCCCGAACGTTCGAGGGCCAGCCTGCGCGATTACATCATCGCCCTTGGGACGCGCGACTCCCATTGCGTGGTTCACGCATATATCGACTCAGGTGTCCTGCTGCCCGGCGCCGACCGCAGACGTCTGGAGGAGCTTCACGACGTTTTGTTCAAGCACCTGGAAGGCGTCACGATGGGCAAGCTCCATGCCGTTGCGATGGAGCAGGCCGATCTGGTTTGGGGTGAGTATCGGGACATTCTCTTCGAGATGCCGTTTCAGTTCCCAACGGATATCCTGTTCGTCGCAAGAGCCGTGGCCATCCTCGCGGGAATCGCGAGTAGCCTTGACCCGGAGTTCGACCCGTGGTCTTCGACCATTGGCTTCGCTGAGAAGCTGGCGAGCGACTAGCTTTTCTCAAACTGGCACGGTGGGTTGGACGAAGTCGGCAAGCTGGTCTGTCTCGGTCTGTTGCTCCCGTCACGTATTGACCGTTTCATCACCGAGGCAGAACGCGGCGAGCTTGCGATCAGGCGGCGCTAGCGCCGGACTCTGCGCGAGCCTTCCGCCGCCTCGAGCGGCAGGTGGATCGCCTTGCATGGGCCGTTATTGCGGCAGGCCTCGTGATCTCGGGGGTGAAGCTGCACGCCCAGACAGGCAGCACCCCGCTCAGCGTCGGTCTGCTGGCTGGCGCAGGGCTGGCTTTCCTCGTGAGCCTCACTCGCCGCTAGGTTAGCCTCTACTTCGCCCTGACACAATCCAAGTCGAGGAGCATGCCGTCATGACTTCAATTCTCGATGAGTATCTGGATCCGGCACAATGTCGGATCGTCGCCGGCCTGAACAGCCCTGCGCGGATTCAAGCATTCCTGGACGAGACTCCTTACAGTACCGAAGATGCCGACCGATGCCCTGTGAGCGTGCTGCGAGATCGCGTCGCACATTGCTTGGACGGCGGCTTGTTTGCCGCGGCGGCTTTGGGCCGCCTCGGCTACCCGCCCCTGATAGTCGATCTGATCCCCGAGCCAGGCACGGATGACGATCACATCCTGGCCATCTACAAGATCGATGGGCGACTTGGGGCAGTCGCAAAATCCAACTTCACCGGGCTACGGTCCCGGGAGCCTGTGTATCGTACGGTGCGCGAGCTGGTCATGTCCTACTTCGAGTCCTACTACAATGTTCGCGGAGAGAGAACCTTGCGCGGATACACTATGCCTCTGAACCTTCAAAGCCTCAACTCGGCGGGGTGGATGTGGCGAGACGAGGGCGTGGAGGCAGTTTTGCACCGGCTGGACCGTCTCAGGCAATTTAGCGTGATCTCGGCCGAAATGGCCGCGCGTCTGTATCCCGTGGACAAGTTATCATATGAAGCGGGTACGATGGGGACCAATCCGGCAGGGCTGTACAAGCCGCGCGAATCAAGGTAAATCTGAGGAATCGGCGGAGGCCGGACTTGGCAGGCTATTCGCGGACGCCGTTGCCGAAGAAGCTGGGCATCAAGCCAGGCTTCCGGCTCATCCTGTTGTCTGCTCCTTTGGATTACGCGAAATCCCTCGGCGCCCTACCCCCGGGGGTCACGATCGCTGAAGCGCTTTCGGAGCGCCTGGATTTCATCCAGTTTTTCGCCACGAGTCATGAGGAGTTGGCGCGGCGCTTCCCGGAACTCAAGGGTGCATTGAAAGACACGGGGATGCTCTGGATCTCGTGGCCGAAACGCACTTCGCGGATCGTCTCGGACATAAAGGAAAACGTGGTGCGTGAGATCGGGCTGGCACAGGGCCTGGTAGACGTCAAGGTGTGCGCAGTGGACGAGAATTGGTCGGCACTGAAGTTCGTCTACAGGCTCCGTGATCGGGGATGAGCGGCGTTACTTTGCCGCGTCTTCGGCGGCTCGCAGGACCTTCAGGGTCCTCGTCAGCGCAGAGCGCCGCTCGCCGTCCTCTCGGGCCTCCAGCCAGATCGCCCGCCTGGCCACTCTTGCCGCCACCTGTTCCGCGTCGAGTTGGCGCTGAAGAGGCCGCCGGTCCAGCGTCTCGAGCAGCGCACACTTGACAACCAGCTGCCCTTCTTCCTGGCTGATCGCCTCGACGCCGGCGTTCACGGCCAGAACCTTGATCCGGACGACATAGAGCAGGTTCGCGACCTCCTCCGGGATCGGGCCAAAGCGATCGGCGAACTCCTGGGCGATTCCGTCTACTGCCTCGAGCGTCGTAAGGCCGGCCATTCGCCGGTATAACTGCAAACGTAATGCCGCCTCCGGCACGTAGTGCTCGGGAATCGAAGCCGCCAGGTTGAGGTCCAGGGTGACGGTAGGCGCGAGCGGGTCATCCAACACGTTATGGCGTGCGCCGTCGCCGGAGGCCGGAACGTCCCAGCCAGCGTGCTCGCGAGCAGCGGCTCCCAGGGGACCTGGCTGCCGGCCGTCCTTCATTCTTTCGCGCGCGTCCTGTACTGCCTGGGCTAACAAACGCGTATATAGGTCGAACCCAACTGCGACGATGTGACCGTGCTGCCTGGCGCCCAGCAAATCGCCCGCCCCGCGAATCTCGAGGTCGTGCATCGCAATACGGAAACCGGCGTTCATCTCGCTGGCTTCCTGGATCGCCTCGAGACGTCGTCGCGCATCTTCCGTCAAGGTCTTGTACTTATCGACCAGGAGGTAAGAATAGGCGCGGACTGCCGACCGCCCGACGCGCCCCCGCAGCTGGTAGAGCTGGGCCAGCCCAAACTGGTCAGCTCGGTTGATGATGATGGTGTTGACGTTCGGGATGTCCAGGCCGCTTTCGATGATGCTGGTGCATACGAGGATATCGTAGTCCCCCTCGGCGAAGGCGAACATCACGGAGGACAGTTCCCGCTCGGGCATCTGGCCGTGGGCGATGGCAATGCGTGCCTCAGGCACACTCTTTGCCAGGCGCCCCGCCATCTGCTGAATACCTTGCACACGATTGTGGACGAAGTACACTTGCCCGCTGCGGTCCATCTCGCGGAGAATCGCCTGGCGCACGAGCGTTTCGTCGTACTCGCCGACGAAGGTTTTGACCGGCAGCCGGTCCTCGGGTGGTGTTTCGATCGTGCTCAGATCTCGCACGCCAGTGAGGCTCATGTGGAGCGTACGCGGGATCGGAGTCGCCGTCAACGTGAGAACGTCGACCTCGGTGCGCATCTGCTTGATGCGCTCCTTATGGACGACGCCGAATCGTTGTTCCTCATCTACGATTAGCAATCCAAGGTCCTTGAACAGGACATCCTTGCTGAGCAGGCGGTGGGTTCCGATCACCAGGTCTATCCGGCCGCGTAACAGGCCTTCAAGGGCATGTTCCTGCTGAGAAGGGGTCTGGAAACGCGAGAGCATGGCGACCTCTACAGGAAAGGCGGCCAGCCTCCGGCTGAAGTTGGTGTAGTGCTGTTGGGCGAGGACTGTGGTCGGCACTAGAATTGCGACCTGCTTGTGGTCGGTGATGGCCTTGAATGCTGCGCGGAGCGCCACTTCGGTCTTTCCGTAGCCTACATCGCCGCAGATCAGGCGGTCCATCGGGCGCGCCTGTTCCATGTCGTGCTTCACAGCTTCAATGGCTACCAGTTGATCTTCCGTCTCCACGTACGGGAAGCTCGCTTCGAGGTCGGCTTGCCAATCCGCATCCGGGCTGAAAGCATGACCTCGCACCACCTCGCGCGCGGCGTAAAGCTCAAGCAGGTCCTCGGCAATCTCCGCTACGGCTTTCCGAGCGCGACTCTTGATCTGTTCCCAATCATTGGTTCCCAGGCGGTGCATGCCCGGCAAGCCTTCGCCGACGCCCACATAGCGCGCAAGCCTGTCGGCTTGGTGAACCGGCACGTACAACCGGTCACCCTGGGCATAGTCGACCTGGAGGTACTCGCGCGGAACGCCATCTAGCTCCAGCTTCACCAATCCCTTGAATTGGCCGATGCCGTGCTCCATGTGCACGACGTAGTCGCCCGGGCTGACATCGGCGAAGAAGACTTCGGGTGCCAAGGCTCGCGGCCGTTGGGGACGCCGCGCCGTGGGCCTGCTCCAGCCGAAGAGTTCCGCGTCGGTCAGAAACCAGAGATCCCCGCCGGCGCCGTCCCGCAGCCGCCAGCCCTCGTCCATCACGCCCTGAACCAGGGTCAGCCCCGGTGGGGGTGGAGTGAGCGCGTTCTCCGCCGGCGCAATGGCGTGTCCTGCCTCGCCCAGGATCTCGGCAAGCCGGGGAGCCTGACGGCTGACCAGTACCACTCGATCGCCGCCCGCAAGCTCGCGCCCGATCTCTTCGACAGCCGTGCGAACTTGCCCACCCCAACGCGGCCCGCTGACGAAAGTGCCGGCGAGCGAGCTCGTCTCGCTGGCTGCCCAGCCGTCCAGGTTGCTCGCACCCAGGCTGAGCACGTTGCGGCCGGAGAGGCACTCTCTGAGTGCGGCGCTGGTGTAATGGGAGGGCAGCGATTCCCGGGGCACGTCACCCGCTGCGGCCAGATCCTTTGACAACTGCACGGCCTGGCCTTCCAGGTCGGCGACGGCAGCCATCAGATCGGCGGCGTCGTCCAGCAGGAGCCAGCCGCTGCTCGGCAAATAGTCCAGTAGGGTCGCGCTTTGGCTGTAGAGGTAGGGGATGTACCACTCCAGGTTACGAAAGCCGGTGCCTGCGGTCAGGGCGGCGATCTCTCGCTCGAACTCGGAACGGGCCGGTGGATGGCAAGTGCTCATATCCAGGGCTGCAAGACGGGGGCCCGCCCGTTCACCGAGCTTCGGAAGTGCCTCGGTCGCCGGCCCAACCCAGGCTTGAGCCACCCTGTCGAGGGTTCGTTGAGTCGAGGGATCGAACGTACGCAAGCTATCGATCTCGTCGCCGAACAGCTCAATGCGAAGCGGTTTGCGTTGGTTGGGCGGCCAGATATCCACGATGCCGCCTCGCCGGCTGAATTCACCTGGCGCCTCCACGATGGCGGAGCTTTCGTATCCAAGGCCGAGCCAAGAACCGAGCATCTTGTTCAGGTCAAAGAACTGACCCTGACGCAAAGGGCGCAATGCCGCACGTAACTCACGCACGGGCAGGGTCATTCGCATCACGGCGTGCGCCGATGCGACGATGACCGAGGCCGGTCGAGGAGTGGTGCCAGTTCGGTCGCTCGTTCCGTTCTGCTCGCTCTCCGTGGCAAGGCTTACCAGTGCCTCGAGGCGGCGCTGGCGGGTCTCGGGAGCCCAGGGGATACGTTCGTAGGGCAAGGCGTCCGGGTCGGCGAAAAAGCGCACGGGAACTTCATCGGGCAGCCACACCCGCAACTCGTCGACCCATTGGCGGGCGCGCCCGGCGCGAGCCGTCAGCACGATCAGTGTCCGGTCAAGATCGCACGCCATCAGGGCCACCAGGAACGGTCGAGCTGCATGGACCATTCCGAGGGGCATGCCGGGAGCTTCGCCGGCACTAAGGCCCGCTACCAACTCACGGTAAGCGGGGAGTTGCCGGCCTAAATCTAAGAGCCCATTGAGTTTCATCGTCAGAATCCTGGTGCTGAGGTCAGCTCTGCGAAGACGGGTTAAACTGGTTCATGGCGCTCTCGACGCCCTCTGCCAACCACGCCTCGATCGCATCGACTGCCTTGATTCGCACTAGGCTCATCTCAGATTCCTGTGCGGCCGAGAAGGCCTGCAAAACATAGTCGGCGGGATCCATCTGCCCCGGTGGGCGGCCAATCCCGACCCGGAGCCGGGGAAATGCATCGGTTCCAAGATGTTGGATGATCGACTGAATCCCCTTCTGCCCGCCCGAGCTGCCGCCGGCACGCAGCCGGATCCGTCCGACCGGCAGGTCAAGGTCATCGCAGACCACCAGCAGATCGGCCGGAGCGATCCTGTAGAACCTGGCCAGGGCACCGACGGCCTCGCCGCTCAAGTTCATGTAAGTCAGCGGCTTGGCCAGCAGCACGCGGCCGGTCCACCCATCCAGAGACAGCCGTCCGCTCACCAGGCGGGCACGCTTCTGAAATCCGTCGAACCGCAGGCCATGTCGTTCGGCGAGGGTCTCGATGACCTGGAAGCCAACATTGTGCCGGCTTCGCCCGTATTCGGGCCCTGGATTGCCCAGTCCGACCACCAGTTTTGACGGCTGCTCCCGCGTTTGGGCTCCTGAGTGCCGGGTCCACAATGAGCGCACAAGATCCATGCTCGATCCATCCCAATAAGACAAGGGGCTGCCCTGGCGGACCAGCCCCTCCTATCACTTACCAGTCCAGGCTACGACACCCTGGTGACTATGGCCTGATACGATGCCACAGCCAGACAAGTATGGCTTTGACGCCGAAGAACAACCCGAGCGCCACAAAGAGCCCCGCCGTGTACAGGGCCGCCTTCCTGGCAGTGCCGATCAAACGAGTCCCATCGACCAGGTTAGCACTCGCGGACGAACTGCCCCCGCGCGAGCTTGCGCCCCCCGAAATCGAGGTCGCAGCAGTCTGCGGTGCTTCAGTCGCAGCAGTCCTCGGCGTCTGGAAGGTCGGCAGCGCCACGATAATCGTCGCGGTGGGCGGCAATGGTGTCGGCTCCGTGGTCGGCTCGCTAGGGGTACTTGTCACGGCTGGTGTCGGCGTTTCCAGTTGACGTATGTTGGCCACTACCACTCGCCGGGGATCACTGTCAAGGTAATTGCCATCGGCCTTGACCACACGGACCCGCAGCCCATAGGGGCCATCCTGGAGGGCGCCCGTGTTCCACGTACCCAGCAAGCCCAGGGGCTGCTGCTGGAAGTGCGCGTCCCCAATGAAGATCCAGGCATTATCGGACGGCACCGGCCAGGGCACGTAGTACAACTCGTATCTCTGGAACTGCGGGTGCGTCGCCGAGCCAACTATCGACACGACGCCCCGCACGGCCGAATCCTGATCAGGCTGCGCGATCACAGGCTTCTGTTCTTGAGCGCTCGGCGCCGCCAGCGCAGTGGCAACAAAGATTAATAATAGCATTACCAGGGCAGCGAAAAAGAGACTTCGCCGAAAGCCGAACGCCGGCCGTTTCATAGGCCCAGTTACCTCGATGTAGGGATGGTTGGACGTGCTACAATCGCTTATTCTAACATACAATGACGAGCCAGCCAAAACATGACCGGTTGTTGGAGCCAGCGTGATCGATGCTCGCCATCTCTTGATTGACAAACCGCCCCTGGGCGTCTAAAATGATATTACCCTCAGGAGGAAAGATCTATGCTCCGTATAATCACCGACTCTACTTGCGAAGCCTCGGAAGAGCTGATGTCGCACCCAAGAGTGAGCGTGGTGCCCCTCAGTGTGGTCTTCGGACAGGTCGCCTTGCGCGACTTGATCGACATCACCCGTGATGAATTCTGGAAACGGCTGCCTGACAGCAATCCGCTGCCGACCACCTCGCAAGCCACTCCGGGCGACTTCACCAAGCTCTACCGGCAATTCACTGAGGCCGGTGACGAGGTGATCGCCATTACGCTTTCGAGCAAACTGAGCGGCACCTACGATTCAGCGATCAGCGCGAGGGATGCCATGCCAGGGCAACCGATCGACGTCGTAGACTCTCTGAGCATCTCCGTCGGCTTGGGGTTAATGGTGCAAGACGCAGTGGCATTTGTCGAAGCCGGCAAGACGCGGGCGGAGGTTGTCGCTCACCTATTGACGATGCGCGAGAAGGTACACCTTCTCTTCGCGCTTGACACCCTGGAATACCTGCAGCGCGGCGGACGAATCGGCAAGGCGCAGGCATTTGTCGGAACGCTGCTTAAGTTCAAACCAATACTTGCTATCGTGGATGGAGAGGTTCAACCCGTGACCAGGGTGCGCAGCAGTGCCAAGGCATTGGAAGCGATGCAGGACGCGCTCGCCGAGCGCGTTTCTGCGCGGGGGCCGCAGGTCAAGCTAGGGGTTACCCACGCCGTCGTGCCTGAAGAAGCCGCCCGAATCGGACAGGCACTCTTGGCCCGCTTCGAGACTCCCCACTTGCTCTTCAGCGCGCTCGGCCCCGTCATCGGAACCCACGTGGGACCTCGCACCATCGGCGCAGCCGTCTACCCCGGACCGTGAAGTGCCGCGCGCCCTATGAGACTCAGCGGTGTTATAGCCTGTGACAGGCAGATTGGGGCAACAGATTCGCGCCTTGCCTGATCAGAATCGTTACGCGGAGCTCGACGAGGTCGCGCTGGTCGAGCTGGCAAAAAGCGACGCCGAGGCATTCGGGGCGCTCTACGAACGCCACGTCGATCGCATCTACAATTACGTCTACTACCGCATCGGCAACTCGAGCGATGCAGAGGACTTGACCGCGCGCACGTTTTACCAGGCGTTGGATAATATCGACCGTTATGTCGATAAAGGGCTGCCGTTCATCGCATGGCTCTATCGCATCGCACATAACCTAGTGGCCAACTATCACCGGTCTCGCAGCCATTGGAAATTGACTCCTTTAGAGGATCTTGAGTTGGCGCACGGGCCGGCGGACAACCCAGACCGGGCGGCA
>Ga0315273_10002977_pt1 | contig 20309 bp, 18 predicted proteins | sample YL17G02_0_MG_FD_205753 | JGI IMG/M metagenome (GOLD analysis project Ga0315273, IMG submission 205753) | Sediment microbial communities from Yellowstone Lake, YNP, Wyoming, USA - YL17G02_0 | ecosystem: Environmental > Aquatic > Freshwater > Lake > Sediment | place: USA: Wyoming | collected... | reverse complement strand
TGCCTCGCGACGCGCCAACGGGCGTGTGCCGACGCGCCACATCGGCACGCTCCGGCGCGGCCTGAGAGGCTGAAAGTCTTTCGATCATGCCCGCTCATCACGCCGGAAGACGCCCGCTCGTCGTTGCCAATGCTCGCCATAGCCCGAGCTATGGTTGCGCTTTGCGCCTCGATCGGCCGCCTTCTGGCGCGCTGCTCGGGCACGCTCGAAAAACTCTCAGCCTCTGAGCCGCTGGTCGCGGGCGCCGCCGTCAGCGCCGCGTGCGCACGAGCAGCGCGGCAACGAAGCTGCTGGCCGCGACCACCGCCAGCAGCGTGGTGGCGGTGTGCCAGGCCTCGGCGAGCGAGCCGGCGGCGCGTCCCCGGTCGAGCAGCCAGCCGACGAGCGGCTGCAGGATCCCGGTGCCGAGAAAGATGCCGACATTGACCACGCTGGTGGCGATGCCCGAATGCTCGGGCCGGTTCACTTCCTTCGCGACGGTCCAGCCCAGCACGAACCCGGGCGCGGTGAGGCCCATCAGCAGGAACCAGGCGTGGCTGGCCCACAGCGAAAAGCGCGCGTCGAACACCCAGGGCAGCCACGAGAGGGCGTACAGGAACGTGTAGCCGATCATCACGCCGCGACGGTTGCGCAACCGGTCGGACACCACGCCGATGACGAGCGCGCCGACCGCCACGCCGAGCAGGAACAGGCTCGCGTGCTGGGCCGCGACGACGCGCGACATGCCGTGGACGTCCTGCAGGTACGGCACCGACCACAGGCCGACCCAGGCGAGGAAGCTGCCGCCCGCACCCAGGTTGAGAAAGAAGCACGGCCACGTGGCCGGGTTGCGCAGCACCTCGGAGAGCGCCCGCGTCCAGTGGATGCGGCTCCCGGCGCCATGGCGTGCCGCATGCACCGGCGCGAACCCGAGGTCCTCGGGGCGATCGCGCACCAGCAGCCAGCTGAGCGCGGAGAGCGCCAGCGACAGCGCCGCGAGCCCGACGAACACCGTCCGCCACGAGGCCCACGTGACGATCCACGCGAGCGGCGCGCCGGCGACCACGGCGCCCAGGTTCCCGGCGAACATCGTCACGCCGTTCAACGTCGCGAAGCGCTCCGCGGGGAACCACACCGCGTTGATCTTGAGGATCGCGATGAACGCCACCGACACGCCGATGCCGACCAGCGTGCGTCCCGCCGCGGCGATCTCCCACGTCGGGGCAAGCGCGAACACCAGCGAGCCGACCCCGGCGACCAGCGACCCCAGCGCCATGATGCGGCGCGGCCCCAGCGTGTCGGCGAGCACGCCGACCGGGATCTGCAGCAGCGTGTAGACGTAGAAATACGTGGCCGCGATCGTCCCGAGGACCGCGCTGTTGATCGCGAAGGCCCGCGTCAGCTCGCCGGCGATTGCCGCCGGCGCGGTGCGATGGAAGAACGAGAGGACGAAGCTCGCGAGAACCACGCCGAACACCACGCGGCGCGCGCGGACGAACGAGGCGGGGCGACGCGGCGCGGGCATGGGTCATTGTACCGGCGCCCGGGCGGCCCGCCCGCTGCGGTTTGGTACCATGCGCGCGTGCCCACCGGACTGCGACGATCGCCGTGAAATACGCGGACCTCCGCGACTTCCTCGCCCAACTCGAACGCCGGGGCGAGCTGAAGCGCATCGCCGCCACCGTCGATCCGCGTCTGGAGATGACCGAGATCTGCGACCGCGTGCTGAAGGCGGGCGGCCCGGCGCTGCTGTTCGAGCGGCCGAAGGGCCACGTGATGCCGGTGCTCGGCAACCTCTTCGGCACACCGCGGCGGGTGGCGATGGGGATGGGCGAGGATTCCGTCGCCGCGTTGCGCGAGATCGGCAGGCTGCTCGCCTTTCTCAAGGAACCCGAACCGCCGAAAGGGTTGAAGGACGCGTGGCAGAACACGCGGCCGGTTTTCATGCAGGTGCTGCAGATGGCGCCGAAGGAGCGCTCGTCCGGGCCGTGCCAGGAGATCGTGTGGGAAGGCGCCGACGTCGATCTCGCGCGCCTGCCGGTGCAGACCTGCTGGCCGGACGACGCCGGCCCGCTCATCACCTGGGGCCTCACGGTGACGCGGGGGCCGCACAAGACGCGGCAGAACCTCGGCATCTACCGGCAGCAGGTGATCGCCCGCAACAAGGTGATCATGCGCTGGCTCGCCCATCGCGGCGGCGCGCTCGATTTTCGCGATCACGCGCTGGCGCATCCGGGGACGCCATTCCCGGTCGCCGTCGCGTTGGGCGCCGATCCGGCGACGATCCTCGGCGCGGTGACGCCGGTCCCCGATTCGCTGTCGGAGTACCAGTTCGCCGGGCTCCTGCGCGGATCGCGCACCGAGATCGTCAAGTGCATCAGCCACGGCCTGCAGGTCCCCGCCACCGCGGAGATCGTGCTGGAGGGCCACCTGCTGCCGGACGCGAACGATCCCACCGGCTTCGAGACTGCCGCCGAGGGCCCGTTCGGCGATCACACCGGCTACTACAACGAGGTCGAGCGCTTTCCGGTGTTCACCATCGCGCGCATCACGATGCGGCGCGAGCCGATCTACCATTCGACGTACACGGGCAAGCCGCCGGACGAGCCGGCGGTGCTGGGCGTGGCGCTGAACGAAGTGTTCGTGCCGCTGCTGCAGAAGCAGTTTCCCGAGATCGCCGACTTCTATCTGCCGCCCGAGGGCTGCTCCTACCGGCTCGCGATCGTCGCGCTGAACAAGCAGTACCCCGGCCACGCCAAGCGCGTGATGTTCGGCGTCTGGAGCTACCTGCGCCAGTTCATGTACACGAAGATCATCGTGGTCACCGACGACGACGTGAACATCCGCGACTGGAAGGAGGTCGTCTGGGCCATGACGACGCGCGTCGATCCGGCACGCGACACGCTGCTGGTCGAATCGACGCCGATCGACTACCTCGACTTCGCGTCGCCGGTGTCGGGGCTCGGCAGCAAGATGGGCATCGACGCGACCAACAAGTGGCCGGGCGAGACGCAGCGCGCGTGGGGCCGGCCGATCGCGATGGACGCCGCCGTCAAGGCGCGGGTGGACGCGCTGTGGGGGGAGCTGGGGCTGTAGCCCGGTCTCCTGCGTTCAGCGCCCGCCGTTCCAGTTGCGTGCGATCCTGTACGCGGTGAGCGCGTACGAAGCGATGCGCACGAACCGCGCGACGCGGGTCATGCCGAGCAGCGGCACGGCGAAGCGGAGGATGGTCGCCGCGGTCGGCCGCAGCTGCGCGCTGCGCGCCCGATCCGGTGCCGGCGAAACCAGCGCCCGGATTTCGTGCAGCGCGAGGGTCATCCGGGCACGATCGACATGCGCGCGGGTGACGAGCAGCGCCTTCCGCTCGGCGAGACGATCGCGACTCATCGCGGGGCGCCGATCATGGGTTCGCCCGTTCGTGCATTTCTTCGCTCAGCCACTGGCTGTCGCGTTCGAGCTCGGCCAGCGTCGCCGCGAACGGCACCGGAGCGGAGCGCGCTTCCGCCTTCAGGCGCAACCATGCGGCAGCGCCGATCGCGGCATGCACCACGGTGATCGCCACCAGCGCCATGACCCGGTGGGTATCCCAGAAGAGAACGACGACGAGCGCCGACGCCATCAGCACCGCAAACGCGAAAAAAATCACGGCGACGACAGCGAGAACCAGCCGCGAAACCGTGCGGTCGCGTTCCTCGACGAACTCGACCGATGCAAGCTCGAGCCGCGTCCGGACGAGCCCGAGCAACGACCGGCCCGCCCGCGCGAGCGCGTGGCGCAGGCCGCCGGCCGGGGCGGTCCCGGACGTGCCGTCGGTCACGGTGGCCGGCGGCTAGCGGCGATTCATCAACAGGCCGATCACGACACCGATCCCTGCCGCGACCCCGATCGCCTGCCACGGATGGTCGTGCACGTAATCGTCGGTCGCGCGTGCGGTCTCCTTCGCCCGGTCCACGGCCTGACCCTGCAGTTCCTGCAGGCGCAGTTTCGCCGTAAGCAGCTTCGCCTCGACCTGCGAGCGCATGTCCTTCGCCTTCTCGCCGGTCTCGCTGGCGGCGCGCTTGAGCATTTCCTCTGCTTCCGTCAGGACGGCGGAGAATTCGTCGACGATCTTGCTGCGGGCTTGTTCGTTGCTTTCGGTCATGATCTTGCTCCTTGGGGAATCGAATCAGCGCGGCGGCCATGCCGGCGCGGCGCCGTGCCAATTTTCATTATAGCGACTGCCGCTGGCGGCGCGGGGCTTGCGGCAGCGCAAAAGCACGAAGATTTCGCCGGACGCCCACCGCCAAGCCGACCGGTGCCGCCCCGCCCCGCGGCCGTGGCGACACGGCTGCGCGCGGAGCGGACGAGGCAGTGTATCTTAAGCGTCTTTCGACGACTGCCCGCAGCCGCCATGAGCACGATGCGCCTGCCTGCGCTCGACCCGACCACCGTTTCCGAGCAACGCGGCCCCGGCGGCGCCATGCCCGGCTGCTGTCCCGTTTGATTTCCGGTCCGCGCGCCCCAAGATTGCCTGCTGCGGTCCCGATGAGCCGCCGCGCAAGCCAACCCGAGGAGACACCACGATGGCCGAGTTCCCCGCTCCGAGTTCTTCCGGCGCCGCAGGCGCGCCGGGCACCCCGCCGGTGTCGGCGGCGCTGCTCGCCTACGCGCTGTTCGGGGTCGGCGCGGTCGCCGCGCTGATTTCGGCCGGCGGCATCGTCGTCGGTGCGCCGCTGATGGGCGTGCTCGGGATCATCGGCGTCATCGTTTGCTACGTCAAAAGGGATGATGCGCAGGGCACGTGGGTCGCCTCGCACCTGCGCTGGCTCATCCGCACGTTCTGGTACTCGCTGCTGTGGGGCACGATCGGCGGCATCGTCTTCGTGCTGCTGTTCATCGTGTTCCTGCTGGGGCCGGTGCTTGCGATCGCGATCTGGGCGGTGGCGTCGCTGTGGGTGCTCTACCGCGTGATCCGCGGCTACCTGCTGTTCAGCCAGAGCAAGCCGATTCCCGGCATGTAGCCGCCGCCCGCTCAGCGCTCTGTCACGCCCCGCCACGCGGTGCCGTTGCGATAGACCCACTGGACGAGAAAATCCAGCGCCGGTGACCCGCGCGCCGCGTTGGCGTGGTTGATCAGCGCGACTACGATCCAGCGCCGGCCGTCGGCGTCGATCACGTAGCCGGCGAGTCCCCGCACACCCTCGAGGGAACCGGTCTTGAGCAGGGCCTGCCCGGCGACGATCCCGTTCTGAAAGCGGCGTTGCACCGTGCCGTCCACCGCGGCGACCGCGAGCGAGTTCGCGAACTCGTCGCGGACCTTGCTCGCGTCGGCGGCGGCGAGCAGCCGCGCGAGGCCGCCGGCGCTGATCCGCTCCCGGCGCGACAGGCCGGAGCCGTTCTCGAGCACCAGCTCGGGCATGCGCAGCTTGCGCCGTTCCAGCCACCGGCGAACGGTCTCGGCCGCCTGCGTTGTCGTCACCGGCGGCGCAAAAGCGGTCGTCGCCAGCGTCAGGAAGAGTTGCCGCGCCATCACGTTGTTCGACAGCTTGTTGATGTCGCGCACGATGTCGTAGAGCGGCGGCGATTCGAGCGTCACGAACGGGGCCGCGCCCGCCGGCGCGCGGCCTTCCCTGAGGGTGCCGGTGAATTGCCCGCCGGCCGCGCCGAAGTAGGTCGTGAACATCGCATGGGCGTAGTTGGGAGCGTCGAGCAGCGCGACGTACCAGTCGCGTTCCGCGCAGCTGGCCGGGTAGCGTCCCGAGAAGGTCACGCGCGCGCTGGCCGCGCCATTGGCAAAGGCCGCCCCCACTGCCGAGCGCCAGTCGTTGCAGACGCCGTTGCCGAGCCGCGGCGGTGGGCCGAGCGCGATGCCCGGCAGCGGCGGCTCGGTGCGCAGGTCGACCGCGTCGCCGCCGGCGCTCGGCCCGAACACCAGGCGCACGGCCTTGAAATTGACGAGCAGCGCATCGGGGCCGACGTTGTACGGCATGATCGGTTCGCCGTCGAACGCCGCGGGGTCGTGCGGCGGGAGGCCGAAGTGCGAGCGGTCGAGCACGAGATCGCCGGTGACGGCGGCGAGTCCCTGCGCACGCAGCGCCGCCATCAACCGCTGCCATTGCTCGATCGTGATCTTGGGGTCGCCGTAGCCCTTCACGATGAGATCGCCGTCGAGCGTGCCGTCGGCCAGCGATCCCCCAAGGTAGGTCTCGGTCTTCCAGCGGTAGTCGGGGCCGAGCAGCTCCAGCGCGGCGAACGTAGTGACGAGCTTCATCACCGATGCGGGGTTCATCGGCCGCTCCGCATCGTAGGCGAACAGCGGTCGGGGCGTTCCTGTTTCCTGGACCACGATGGCGACGGCATTGAGCGGGATGCCGGCATCGAGGAACGCGCGCCCGATCGCGCGCGGCAGCGTCGCGCACGCGTGGTGCGCGCACAGCGCGGCGGCGACTAGCACCAGCATGGCGCGCCGATGCGTGCGCCGGAAGCCGGCGCGCTGCGCAGGCGCAGTCATGCGTCACTCATGCGCGCTCGACGATCGCGAGCGTCCGCGCGGCGAGCAGCGCGAACTCGTCGTCGGTGACGATATAGGGCGGCATGAAATAGACGGTGCGGCCGATGGGCCGCAACAGCAGCTCGCGCGCGAGGCCCTCGGCAAAGCACCAGCGCGCGAAATCGGCGCGCGGCGTGTCGACCTCGAAGGCCCAGATCATGCCGCGGTTGCGGAAATGCCTCACCTTGGGATGCGCGGCCAGCGGCGCCGCCAGCGCGGTCCAGCGCGCGGCACGCGCGCGGTTGGCGGCGATCACGCCGTCGTCGCGGAAAATGTCGAGCACCGCCAGCGCGGCGCGACAGGCGAGCGCGTTGCCGGTGTACGAATGCGAGTGCAGGAAGCCGCGCGCGACGTCGTCGGCATAGAACGCGTCGTACACCGTGTCCGTGGCCAGCACGCAGGACAGCGGCAGGTAGCCGCCGGTGATGCCCTTCGACAGGCAGAGGAAATCCGGGGCGATGCCGGCCTCACCGCACGCGAACAGCGCGCCGGTCCGGCCGAACCCGGTCATGATCTCGTCGGCGATCAGCAGCACGTCGTGGCGCGAGCACAGCGCGCGGGCACGCACGAGGTAATGCGGATCGTGCATCACCATGCCGGACGCGCCCTGCACCAGCGGCTCGACGATGAGTGCGGCGGTCGTTGCGTGGTGCGCGGAAAGGTGCGCGTCGAGCGCCTGCGCGGCGCGTTCGGCGACGTCGACCGCGGTCTCATCCGGCCCTGCGGTTCGCGCGTCGGGGGAGGGTACCGTCGCATTGCACTTCAACAGCGGCGCGTAGACGTCGCGGAAGAGCGGAACGTCGGTGACCGCGAGCGCGCCCAGCGTCTCGCCGTGATAGCTGCCTTTGATGCTCACGAAGCCCGTCTTTTCCGGGCGGTCGCGATTCTTCCAGTAGTGGAACGCCATCTTCAGCGCGATCTCCACCGCCGAGGCGCCGTCGGACCCGTAGAACGCATGGCCGAGCCCCGGCGGGGCGAGGGCGGCGAGGCGCTCGGAGAGTTCGACCACGCTGCGGTGCGTGAAGCCGGCGAGGATCACGTGCTCGAGCTCGGCCTGCTGCGCGGCGAGCGCGGCGTTGATCCGCGGGTTGGCATGGCCGAAGAGGTTCACCCACCACGAGCTGACCGCATCGAGATAGCGATGGCCGTCGAAGTCGTGGAGCCAGGCACCCTGGCCGCGCGCGATCGGCACCAGCGGCAGCGTCTCGTGCGCCTTCATCTGCGTGCACGGGTGCCACACCGCCGCGCGGCTGCGCGCCAGCCATTCGGCGTTGCTCACTGCGGCCGCCCGAGGAACAGGTAAAAGCTCGACGCGCCGCCCGACGCGCGGCCGTAGGCGATGTAGAACGGGCCCAGGAACGTGTCGGCGGCAAGGAACACGCTGCCTGCCTTGACCAGGTCGCTCGCCGCGACGTCGGCGCGCTGCTGCCACACGTTGCCGGCCTCGAGCGAGCCGCCGGCGTAGATTGCCCCGCCGATGAAGGGCACCGTGGCCAGCTTGTGGTAGTAGACGGCGCGGCCGAAACCGAGATAGCTGCCGGCAAGCTGCTCGTCGCGCAGCCCCGAAAGATTCAGCAGCCCGCCCAGCAGGAACACATTGAGGAACGACGGGTCGTCGCGGTTGAAGGCGCCGGCGCGGGCGGCGACGTTGAGAAAGTCGTTCTGCGTCAGCGGAAAGCCCGCGTTGACCTTGAAATCGGCGCGCGCGAGCCGGTTGCTCACCTCCTCGGTGCCGGACCCCGCGCGCTGCACGCGCTGGCCGTAAAACACGTCGAGCGACGCTCGCATGCCGCGGGTCGGGAAGAACGCGTTGTCGAGATTGTCCCAGCGTGCGAGCACGCGCGCGCCGGAATCGGTTTGCCGCACCGTCGGAAAGCCGGGGATCGCGATGGTCGGCGTGCCCTTGTAGAACGTGTACGCGGGGCCAGCGCGGATCTCGCCCGAATTCCCGATCGGCACCCCGAAGTCGAGCCCGGCGCCGTTGGTTTGCAGCGAGTACTCGGCGATCCGCTGGCTGCCGAGGAAAACATACCGCGGGTTGTTCTGCACGCCGCCGTAGGCCGAGGCGAAGAAAGTCCGGTCGAGGTCGAGCGGCTGGTAGAACTCGGTCGCAGCGCGGACGATGCGGCCGAGTTCGAGCTCGTTCGACCATTCGGCGCCGAGGCTGTTGACCCACACGCGGCGGTGGCCCATCAGCAGCGCAAACGCCGACTCGCCCTGGAAGTCGGTGGTGTAGAACAGTCCGAAGCGGAGGTAGTTGGGCCCCATCTTCTTCTCGTTCACGTCGACGACGAGCACTTCGCGCCGGCCGTCGTCCACCACACGGTAATCGACGCGTTCGTACTCTCCGGTGCCGTACAGGCGGGCGATGCCCCGGTCGAGCTGTTGCGTGTCGAGCGGTTCGCCTTCGGGGATCGCCAGCCTGCGCTCCAGCACCTCCGGATTGGCGTACTCGGTCCCCTCGACGCGGACGGACGCGATCACCGGCGGCGGCATGTCGGACAGCTTCGGCTGCGCCGCCCTGTACGCGCCGTAGGCCGGTTCGGAGAGCGCGAGCGCGGCGAGGTGCGGGCTCGCTCCCCGCGCTGCGGCGATGCCGCGGGCGATGAACTCCCTGCCCTCGTTGAAATCGATCGCGGACAGCACGCCCAGGTCCGGCGAGATGAGCACATCGCGCGGCCCGAGGGTCGCGATCTGCTGGCGGACGTTCTGCTCGGTCAGGATGTTGATCATCTGCCCGGTGAGCCCGACGACCGACGACAGCTGATCGCGACTCATCAGCGGCGTGCCGATGTTGACGGCGATTACGACCTCGGCACCCATGCTGCGGACGACGCCGACCGGGAGGTTGTCGACGAGCCCGCCGTCGCCGAGGATGCGCCCCCGGGTCTCGGCCGGGGAGAACACGCCGGGAATCGACATGCTGGCGCGCATGGCTTCGTACAGCGGGCCCTGGTCGAAGATGTAGGGCTGTCCCGACACCATGTCGGTCGACACCGCGCGGAACGGCACCGGCAGGCGGTCGAGATCCCGTATGCCATCCGCCTTGCTGGTCAGGTTGTGCAGGAAGAGCTCGAGGTTGCCGCCCGAGATCGCCCCCTGGAAGCCGCGGATCTCGCCGTCGCGGAAGCCGATTTCGAGCGGCAGCGGAAACCGCGTGTCGCGCTGCTTGTCGCGGAAGGCCAGCTCGCGCCGCGGCGGCGAATCGGAGAACAGCGTCGTCCAGTCCACCGACGTGACGATCCGCTCCATCTCGGCGGGCGGCATGCCGCTCGCGTAGAGGCCGCCGACGATCGACCCCATCGACGTCGCCGCGATGTAGTCGACGGGGATGCGCAGCTCGTCCAGGACTTTGAGCACGCCGATGTGGGTGAGGCCGCGGGCGCCGCCTCCCGAGAGCACCAGCCCGACCCTGGGCCGCTTGGCGGGGACGACCGGTGGCGGCACGGCAACGACGGCCGTCGCGGGCACCAAGGGCGGCGCCGCCGTTTGCGCGCCGGCACCGCCCGCGGCGAGGCAGGCCAGCGCACAAGAGGCGATAATGCGGGCGATGGACATGGAAATTCGGTCCGATTATACCGGCGGGGTGAGCGGCGCCCGGGGCAGCGCGACGCCGGGCGCGCGCGACGGCTGAACCAGCCGCGCTGCATCGATGCCCGCCACCGCAATGCGCTACACCGGCACCGCCGTCGCGCTGCATTGGCTGACGGCGTGTCTCATTGTCTGCGGGTTTGCCGTCGGCCTGTGGATGACCGGCCTCGCATTCGGTCCGCAGAAGCTCAGGTGGCACGCCTACCACAAGTGGATCGGCATCAGCGTGTTCCTGTTGACCGCGCTGCGCATGACCTGGCGCTGGCGCCACCCGCCCCCGCCGCAGGTGCCGCTGCCGGAATGGCAGCGCCGGGCCGCGGCGGCGACGCACATCCTGCTGTATGCATTGATGTTCCTCATCCCGTTGTCGGGCTGGACGTACAGTTCCGCCACCGGGGTTTCAGTGGTCTACCTCGGCCTTTTCCCGCTGCCCGACCTGGTCGCCAAGGACAAAACGCTGGCCGCTGTCCTGAAGGCGGTGCACGGCACATTGAACTACACGCTGCTTGCGCTGGTCATTGTTCATGTCGGTGCCGCGTTGAAGCACCATATCGTCGATCGCGACGGCGTGTTGGCGCGGATGCTGCCGTCTTGGCCCCGCGCGTGAAAGGATCCCCTCGCCATGAAGCCATTCCGTTCGTTCATCCCCTCGCTTGCCGTCATGCTGATGGCCGCGTCCGGCGGCTCCGGCGCGCAGGGCGTGCTCATCGACCGCAGCGAGATCCGCTTCGTCTCCAAGCAGACGGGCGGCACGGTCGAAGGCAAGTTCCGCAAATGGAAGGCCAATGTCGATTTCCGGCCGAAGGAGCCCGCCAGGTCGCGCGCCGAGTTCGAGATCGAGCTGGGGAGCATCGACCTCGCCAGCGAGGAGACCGAATCCGAGGTCCGCCGCTCGCTCTGGTTCGACACCGCGAAGTTTCCCGTCGCGCGCTTCGCGTCGAGCGCGGTCAAGGATCTGGGCGGAGACCGCTACGAGATCGCCGGCCGGCTGTCGATCAAGGGCACGACCAAGGACATCGTGATCCCGGTCGTGCTGAAGAAGGACGCCGCCGGCAACAGTGTCGCGCAGGGCCAGTTCACGCTGAACCGCCTCGACTTCAAGGTCGGCGAGGGGCTGTGGGCCGACACCGCCACGGTCGCCAACGAAGTGGCCGTCCGCATCCGGATGGTGCTGCCGCCGGTCGAATAGAAAGTGGCCCCCGTCTCGAGCCGGGCCCCTTTCAGAGGCGCCCCGGCGTTGCCGGAATAATCGAGCCGGGCCCCTCTTTCCCGTTTTCGGCGCCGCGCCGCCGCTGAACCGGGGGTATCGCACCGGGTCTGGCAGTCGCAATCCGTCGCGCGAGCGCCTCGACCGTGGGCGCCTCGAATACCGCCAGCGGTTGCATCTCCACGCCCGTCAGCGTGGACACGCGCGAGAGCACCTGCATCGCCCGCAGCGAGTCCCCGCCGAGGTGGAAAAAGTGGTCGCGGGCGCCGACGCGCGGAAGACCCAGAACCGACGCGAATATCTGCGCGATGAACGTCTCTTCCGCGCTGCGCGGCGCAACGAAGTCTGCGCGCAGCGACCCGGCGAGCGATTCGGCCAGCGCCCGGCGTTGAACCTTGCCCAGCGCGTTGCGGGGAAGGTCTTCGACGATCAGGACCGAGCTCGGCACCTTGAACGGCGCAATGAGCGGGAGCGCGTAGTCACGCAACTGCTCCGCGGTGATCGATCCGGCCTCGCGCAGGATGACCGCGGTGACCACGTCCTCGCCGAGCGAAGGATGGGCAACGCCGAAGGTCGCGGCCTCCCGCACGGTCGGATGCCGCATGAACAGCTCGTCGACCTCGCCGGGAGAGACCTTCAGGCCGCCGCGGTTGATGATCTCCTTGAGGCGCCCGGTGATGAACAGGTAGCGGTCCGCGTCCGCAAATCCGAGATCGCCGGTGCGCCACCAGCCGTCGTGAAAGCCGAGCCGATCGGCGTCAGCGTCGTTCTCGTAGCCGCGAATGACGCCGGGCCCGCGCACGAGGATCTCGCCGGTCTCGCCGGCAGGCAGGCTCTCTCCCGACTCGCCCAGGATCATCAGCTCGATGTTCTGGACGAGCCCCACGGAGCCCTTGCGCTGCGCCCCGGGAGGCAGAGGATCCTCTGCAATCGCGCCGGCTTCCGTCGACCCGCAGCCCTGAATCACCGGCACGCCAAAGGCAGCCGCCAGCCGGTCACGGATCGACGCCGGCAGCGCAGCGCTGCTCGAGCGGACGAAGCGCAGCGAATGCGGCAACGACGGCATGCGCTGCGCGAGCGCATCGAGGATCGATGCCTGGATGGCCGGACTGGCGGAATAGAAGGTCGGCTTGAACACGTCCAGCCAGTCGACGAAACGGTCGGCATCGAATCCCTGAGTCAGCACCGTGCTCGCCCCCGTCGCAAGGGGCATGAGCACGTTGAGCCCGAATCCGCTGCGCGTGAACAAGGGGGAGACGCCGAGGCACCGGTCGTCGTGCCGGAGGGGCTGCACGCGGGCGCTCCAGAGCAGTTGCCGGTGCGTCAGCGCAACGACCTTGTGCCGGGCCGTCGTGCCCGACGTGTGCATGACCAGCGTGATGTCGTCCGGTGCCGGTGGCGTTCGCGGTACGGGAGCGCGCGCCCGTTCCGCGCGCAAGGCGAAGACGCCGGCCGCATCCGCCGGCCGCGACGATAGACGGACCGGCTGCAGGTCCGCTTCGCTTGCCGCCTGCGTGGCGGCGGATTCCTCGCCTTCAGGGGCGATCAGTGCATCCACGCGCAGCGAGGCGAACAGCGCTTTCCAGCTGGCGAGATCGAGGCGAGGGTCGAGCGGCACGCAGGTCGCCCAGCTCATCGTCGCGAGCATCGCAACGGCGGTATCGGGGCCACCGGCGAGCGCGAGCGCGATCCGGCTGCCGCGACCGAGTCCCATCGCGGCCAGCGTGGCTCCGACGCGGTCGACCTCGCCGCACAGCGCAGCATACGACAGCGCTGCCCGGCCGGGCGCCAGGATCGCCGGCGCCGGGCCTCGCGCCTCGCTCTGCGAGTCCAGCAGCTCCAGCATCGTGCCGGCGACAGGCTCATCGGGCATGGATCGCACTCAGTCGATCACCGCCGGCAGATTCTTCACGATGCGGCCGTACGTGAGGCGGTCCTCGCGGATTCTCGCGGCGAGACCTTCGGGCGACGTATCGGGCGCGGGTTCGAGGCCGTTGGCTTCGAAGCGCGCGATCATCTCGGGCATTGCGACGATGCGTCCCAGCGCGGCCGAAAGCTTGTCGATGACCTCGCGCGGCGTGCCGGCGCGCACGACGATCCCCAGCGCCGACCGATGCTCGAAGCCCGGAATGCCGGCATCGGCCATCGGCGGCACGTTCGGCGCCAGCGGGGAAGGCTTCCTGCTGCTCACGCCCAATATCCTGATGCTGCCCTGCTTGGCATGCGACAGCGCGACCGCCAGGGCCGACGAGACCGACATCGACACCTGTCCGCCCATGACCGCCGGCAGGGCCTGGGCGCTGCCCTTGTACGGCACGTGCAGGATGTCGAGTCCCAGGCTGGCTTTGAAGTCTTCCATGACGAGATGATGGGTGCTGCCGTGCCCCGCGGAGGCGTAGCTCAGCGCGCCGGGTCGGGCCCTCGCGAGCGCAACCAGCTCCTGCAGCGTTTGCGCCGGCAGCGCCGCGTTGACGACCAGAAAGAAGCCGGTGTTCTGCGCGTACAGGCCGACCGGCGCGAAATCCCGTTGCGGGTCGTAGGGCAGCCTGGGGTTCATCGCCGGGATGATCGCCCACTGCGCCGAGTCGATGGCCAGCAGCGTGTGGCCATCCGCCGACGCGTTCAGCAGGGTATTGACGGCAGTGACTGCATTCGACCCCGGCAGATTCTCGACGGTGAACGGCTGTCCGAGCAGCGGGCCGAAATGCTGGGCGCAGGCCCGCATGGCGATGTCGGGGAGGCCGCCGGGGGGGTAGGGGACGATGATCCTGACCGGCCGGCTCGGAAAGTCCTGGCCGCAGCCGAGCGCGGCGACGGCCAGCAGCGCGAACGCCAGGACGAGCCGGAGAATCATGCCGATCACTTGCACTGCCCCCCACCGATCGGCCGCCGCGCCATCGCGCTCCGGCGGCAAGCCCTGGCCGCGAGCGAAGCCGCGGCGCCGCGATGCGCCGGGCATCGCCGCGGCAGCGACGGTTGCAGCCGGTATCCGCTCCGACAGGCGAGTCGCGGCAGCCTCTCAGTTCAGCGCACAGGCCCCGGTCCCGCCCGGGTGACCGCAGGAGCCGCACGGACCGGCGGCGACGGGCGCGGCGTCCGCGGTTGATCCCGCCGTGGCAAAGACGGACAGCTTCTTTTCCAGGTCGGTCGAGTGGCAGTTCGGGCAGTCCGCAACGGTACCGGAGCGGACGAGGGTCTCGAATTCCTGCCCGCACTTGTGGCAGGCATATTCGTAGATTGGCATGGCGGGCTCCTTGTCTGCCGTGCATTCTAAGCCAGGCCGATGGGCAGCGCACTCCCATGGGTTCACCGCAGTGTCGTAAGATCCGGCAGGCTCCTGGCGTCGCGAGAAAGAAGGGCTGGCCGACGGCGCGGCCGAGGTGGAGATCTACCGGTCCGTCACCGACTGACCGGCCGACCCACCTGACGTAACGCCTCTCGTCGAATCCTTTCGCGTTGCTGCCCCGAGGGCCAGGGAGCTACCAGGACTCCTTGCCGTGGCAGGAATTGGCGCAGCTGCGACTCTGTGCATTCCAGCCGGTGCTCGCGAGCAGCTCCTTGATCCCGTTGTTGTGCGTGGCGGGGTTCACCGTGGTCGAGCTGTAGCCCGCACCGTGGCAGGCGCTGCAGGAGCGCGACTTGTGCTCTCCGTGCTCGCCCGTCTTCGGGGGAAGTCCATGGCAGCTGCCGCATGCCGGCGAGGGCGCTGGCGCCACCGGCGCCAGTGCCGACACGATGGCCTGCAACTGGGTGGTCGACAGGATCGACAGGGAGCCCATGCCGCCGACATTGCCGGCAATGGCGCCCTGCATCCGGGCCAGCGTTGCCCCACCCTTGGCCGAGCTCTTGAGTGCCCCGTGGCAGGAAGCGCAGTGGTTCGCGTAGAGGGTCGGACCGTCCGTTGCGGTCGGCGGCGCGGGCGGCGCCACCGGCGCCAGTGCCGACACGATGGCCTGCAACTGGGTGGTCGACAGGATCGACAGGGAGCCCATGCCGCCGACATTGCCGGCAATGGCGCTCTGCATCCGGGCCACGGTTGCCCCGCCCTTGGCCGAGTTCGCGAGTGCCCCGTGGCAGGCCGCGCAGTGGTTCGCGTAGAGGGTCGGGCCATCCGTCTCCACCGGCGGCGCGGGCGGCGCCGCCGACGCCAGTGCCGAGGCGAGAGCCTGCAACTGTGTGGCCGACAGGGTCGACAGATACCCCATGCCACCGACATTGCCGGCAATGGCGCTCTGCATTCGGGCCACCGTTGCCCCGCCCTTGGCCGAGTTCGCGAGTGCCCCGTGGCAGGCCGCGCAGTGGTTCGCGTAGAGCGTCGGGCCGTCGGTCGGCGGCGGCGGGGACTGACCGGGCGACGAGCAGGCCGGAACGGGGCTCCCGAACACCTGCCGCGTGATTGACTTCGATACCGGAATGCCATTGACCGTGTACGCGAGGTTGCCCGTAATGCCGTCGCTGAACGCGAACCGCATCGTGCCGACCTTGGTGAGGTTGGCGTCGGTGATGGGCAGGAACGGCTGCGCGTTGAAGGCCGGGCCTCTGGTCAGGTAGAGGTCTCCCGGGTACGACCCATCGGACTGCTGCGTTCCCGCCATCATCAGCCAAACGTCATCGCCCGCGAAGTCGTAAGTCATCAACACGGCGAAGAGGGTGCTGTTCTGGTGGATGATACTGACGCCCCAGCCGGACTCGGCCGGATTCCACCACAGATCCTGGTAGTTGGTGAGGGCTGCCCGGCTGCCGGTCGTGGCGCCGCAACTCGCTGCCGCCGTCCCGAAGACCTGCGGCACGATGTCCTTGGAAACCGCCACGCCCCCGTAGGTGTATGCAAGGGTCGCGGCGCTCGCCGAGGAGAACGTCAGCGACATCGTGCCGACCTTGAACTGGTTGGCGTCCGTGATCGGCGTGAACGGCTGCGCGTTGAACGCGGGACCCGTGGTCTGGTAGAGGTCGCCGGCGTAGGTCCGGCCGTCGGCTTGCACCGGGCCGGACATCATGACCCATGTCGGCGCGCCTCTCTCGTCGTAGGTGAACAACGTCGCGAACACAATGTCGCCCTGATGGTTGACGTTGATGCCCCACCCCGATTCGGCGGGATTCCACCACATCCCGGTGTAGTTGGACGACGGGATGGGTGCTGCCGGTGTGAGTGCCGACACGATGGCCTGCAACTGGGTGGCCGACAGGAGCGAGAGGTAGCCCATGCCGCCGACATTGCCGGCGATGGCAGTTTGCGCCCGGGCCAAGGTCACCCCAACCTTGGTCGAGCTCGCGATCGCCCCATGGCAAGCCGCACACTGGTTCGCATAGAGCGTCGGGCCGTCCGTCGCCACCGGCGGCGCGGGGGGAGCAGGCGGCTCCACGGGCGGCGCAGGGGGCACGGGCGGTGCAGGGGGCACGGGCGGTGCAGGCGGCTCCACGGGGGGCGCGGGGGGCACGACCGGCGGCACGGGCGGTGCAGGCGGCTCCACGGGGGGCGCGGGGGGCACGACCGGCGGCGCGGGCGGCGCAGGCGGCGCCACCGACGCGAGTGCCGACTCGATGGCCTGCAACTGGGTGGTCGACAGGGTCGACAGGTAGCCCATGCCGCCGACATTGCCGGCAATGGCAGTCTGCGCCCTGGCCAGGGTTACCCCGCCCTTGGTCGAAGTCGCGAGCGCCCCGTGGCAGGCCGCGCAGTTGTTCGCGTAGAGTGTCGGGCCGTCCGTCGCCACCGGCGGCGCCGGTGGCGGGCCGATGACTGGGCCGGGTTTCGAATTCGGATCGCCGGGGGCGGTGGCGGGGGAGGCCGCAAGCTCGGCGCCATTGGTGGCGCCGTCGCCATCGGAATCGAGCGTTTCAAGGGCGGCATCAAGAGCGAAGCCGTTGGCCAGGAAGGCGCTGCCGAACAGGTTCAGCGGTCCACCCGGGTTGTGGTGGCACGCCACGCATTGTGTCAGCGAGCCCGCGGCATTGGGATACCGCGCGAAGAGCGCGTCCTGGTAACTCGGCACGGCCCAGGCGGCCACACAGAAGGCCAGCGCGACCACGAGCGCGGCAATGGCCGGAACTTTCGGTTTCAGGAATCTCGTGTGCATTTCCACATTTTCGCAGGTTCGCGCGGAAGTATGCTTGCGGAATCTGAACTGGACCTGAAAAAAAGCCCCAACCTCGCGGAAAATCCGGGTGGCGACGCCGGCCGTCCGGAAGTGGCAGAGGTGAAACGTTCGCGAACGACAGGAATCGACCCGTTGCACTGCACGCCGTCGACGCCGACCGGGTCGCCATCGCGGGCAGGTTCGCGTAGGGTGACCAGCACGACCCCGGCCTGTCTCCCAGCCATGAGCGATGTCCTGACCCCTTTCGACGATGCCGCGACCACCGCCGGCGTCATCGCGCTGACGCAACGTTGGCTGGAACGGGCGGTGATCGGGCTCAACCTGTGCCCGTTCGCCAAGGCCGTCTACGTCAAGCGGCAGATTCGTTTCGCGGTGACGGCGGCGACGACGGCCGAGGAGCTGCTCGCGGAACTGCGGCACGAAATCGAACTGTTGGGACACGCGAGTCCGGAAGAGGTCGAGACCACGCTGCTGATCCATCCGCAGGTCATGGCCGACTTCATCGACTTTCACTTCTTCCTGAAGGACGCCAATGCCGCGCTCCGGAACCTGGGACAGGAAGGGAGCTTGCAGATCGCGAGCTTCCACCCGGCCTACGAGTTCGCCGGCAGCGCGCCCGACGACATCGCGAACTGCACCAACCGGTCACCGCACCCGACGCTGCACCTGTTGCGCGAGGCCAGCATCGACCGCGCCGTGACCGCGTTTCCCGATGCTGCGGCCATCTACGAGCGGAATATCGAGACGCTGCGCCACCTCGGTGACGAGGGTTGGCGCCGGTTGTGGACGCCCGAACCGGATTGAGCGGACGAAAGGCCGCGCGACGGACGAAAGGCCGCGCGAACGTTCTATCGCTCCGCCGGATCAGGACGATCCGGCGGCGCCTGCCTGCGGGTGATGGTCCCGGGTTTCGCTTCGCTCAACGCCGGGCTACGGTTGCCGGACTACGCTGCCTGCTGCATCCGCCCGCGCATCCGCTCGACGGCGGCGACGAGCTCGCGCGTGACCCCCGGCTCGCGCACCGAATGGCCGGCATCCGGAACGACAACCAGTTCCGCGCCGGGCCAGGCGCGCGCGAGCGCGTCGGCGCTCACCGGCGGGCAGACGATGTCGTAGCGTCCCTGCACGATCGTACACGGGAGATGCCGGATGCGCCCGAGGTCGCGCAACAGCTGGTTATCCTCGAGGAACGCGCGATGCACGAAGTAGTGCGCCTCGATCCGCGCGATGGCGAGCGCCGACGTGTCGGTCTCGAACCGCGGCATCGCGTCCACCGGCGGCAGCAGCGTCGAGCAGGCGCTTTCGTACGTGTCCCAGGCCCGCGCGGCGGGATGATGCACCACGGGATCGGGATCAGTCAGGCGGCGGTAATAATTTCCGAGGAGATCGTCGCGTTCCTCGGCGGGCAGAAATCCGGCGAACGCGCGCCATGCTTCGGGAAAGATCTGGCGCATGCCGTGCATGAACCAGTCGAGCTCGAAGGGCCGCGCGAGAAAGATCCCGCGCAGCACGAGCGCCAGGCACCGCTCGGCGTGGGCCTCGGCGTAGGCGAGCGCCAGGGTCGAGCCCCACGAGCCGCCGAAAATGACCCAACGCTCGATGCCGAGGTGGCGCCGCAGCCGCTCGATGTCCTCGACGAGATGCGGTGTCGAGTTGTCGGTGACGTCGGCCAGCGGCACCGAGCGGCCGGCGCCGCGCTGGTCGAAAAGTACGATCCGCCAGAACGCGGGATCGAAAAAACGGCGATGGTGCGGCAAGCAGCCACCGCCGGGCCCGCCGTGCAGGAACAGGAGCGGCACGCCGGTCGGGGTGCCGCAGGTTTCCCAGTACAGCGTGTGCCGGCGGTCCACCGTGAGCCCGCCATTCGCGTACGGCTCGATCTCGGGAAAAAGCGAGTAGTTGCGGATCGATGGATCGGGCGGCGGCATCGCGAACAGGCGGCTGGTCAGGCAACCGGGAGCAGCGTCACTTCCAGTTTGCCGAGGTCGCCGAACGTGACCGTCAGCGGCGTGGCGAGCGGAACGTCGACGGCCCCGACATAGGAACCGGTGGTGACGATCTGCCCGGCGATGAGGCCCTGGCTCCAGCCGGTGTCGTTCGTTCCGAACCAGTTCGCGAGCCACACCAGGGGGCGCAGCGGGTGGCCGTCCGGGTGCCGGCCGTCGCGCGCGAATATCGCGCCGGCGGGTCCGGTGATGGCGATCGGAAAACCTTCGAGCGGGCGCTCGAGCCCCTTTGCCACCACGGGGCCCACGAAGAGACCGTAATTGTTGGCGCCGTCCGCGAGCAACTCCGGAAAAGGAATCGTCACCGGATCGGCGTACCGGCAGCCCATCAATTCCAGCACCAGCCGCGTCTCGCCGATGGCCGAGCGCACGTCGGCCTCGGTGTAGGGCGCCTTGCGCGGTGGCAGGTCGCGCGCGAGCACGAAGGCGATCTCCGGCTCGATTCTCGCGCTGGTATCCTGGGCCGGCACCGGGCAGGGTGCCTTGGTGCAGATCGTCGCCGCGTAGATCGGCGCGACGATGGTCTTCTCCGGCGTGGGCAGCGAGCACTTCCAGCCGCCGACGCGTTCGTTGAGAAGCAGCGCGACGCGGCGCTGGATCGCGAACGCGTCCTCGATGCGCTCGGGCCGGCAGGACTTGGGCAGGCGCGGCCCCGGCCGGCGATGGCGGCGGGCCGTGAGGAGATGAAGTGCCGCGGCCTCGATTTCAATAGGGGTCATTGGGCTGCCCTGCGCTATCATGTTGTGTCGATTCGGCCGTCGTGCACGCGCAGCGCGACCGCGGCCGGATTGCAAGCGAAGCGAAAGACTACCAGAAAACCCCCGGCCCCCGCTGCGCGCGGCACGGCATCCGCGTCCTGCTGCCGCCGCGTCCGGTCCCGCGGGCGACGACTCGGACCG
>Ga0315273_10002976_pt1 | contig 20316 bp, 17 predicted proteins | sample YL17G02_0_MG_FD_205753 | JGI IMG/M metagenome (GOLD analysis project Ga0315273, IMG submission 205753) | Sediment microbial communities from Yellowstone Lake, YNP, Wyoming, USA - YL17G02_0 | ecosystem: Environmental > Aquatic > Freshwater > Lake > Sediment | place: USA: Wyoming | collected... | reverse complement strand
GGCTCGATGATGGTGCGCTGATCTTTCCTGGGGACGTAGTACTCGGGAGTGCCGTCCAGACGATTGGCCGCGGAAAGGGACGGCCGGTTGGGGTTCAAGCGCAGACCGCATACCGTGCTGAAACCGGCGAATGTTCCCACGCCGCCGGAAGTGTAGCCGCTGCCGCAGGCATCGTTGGCGTTGAGCCAGTTGGTGCGCAGGTAGGTCAACAGCGAGCCGTGCCAGGCGTTCGAGCCACGCTTGGGAACGGCGTTGATCACGCCGCCCAGCGCTCCGCCGAACTCGGCCTCGAAACTGCTCGACTTGATCTGGACCTCTTCAATGAACTCCATCTGGAAGGTCTTACCCACGCCTCCGTTCTGGATGTTGGTGGTGTTCACGCCATCGATCAGGTACACGTTTTCCGAGTCGCTGGCCCCATCGATCTGGTAGCCGTCGCCGCGGGTTGAGGTGCCACCCTGCATGGGTTCCTGGCGAGCGCCGGGAGCAAACGGGATCAGCGACTGGAAGGAGCGCCCCGTCGGAATGTTCCGCAAAACCCCCTGATCCACCGTTATCGCCACCTTGCTCTGGGTTACGTCCACCGCCAGAGCCGAGCCGGAAACTTCAACCACCTCCGTCACCCCGCCCACCTCCAGACGCACGTCGATATTGGGCAAGCGGCCAGCTCTCAAGGCAATGCCGAACTGCTTGTACGAGCGGAATCCGGGCGCGGCCACGGTCATCGAGTACTCTCCCGAGGGGAGGGCAACGATACGGTAGGTGCCCGCGTCATCGGTCTGCACTTTCCGGGTTCCGATCAGCGCAGGGCCGGAGACCTCGAGGGCCGCGTTGGCGATCACCGCGCCGGACGGATCCTTGACCGTACCCTGAAATCCTGCCGTGGTTTCCTGTGCGTACGCGCTCGGCAAGACCATGAGCGCGATCAGCACCGCCGGCAGCAAAAGCCACGTTCCTGTGTGGCGACGATACATGTATGCCTCCTTACAAAGCAAGATCTCCATTTGGATATCGAGATCGCTATATAATATATCACCCATTCGCTTTCGAGGCAATGGCTTTCGCCGTGGCTCCCCGGCAAAGGGCCAGAACCCGGGTTGCGAACGGTCAAAACCGTGGTAAACCCATGAACGGTAAGGGGTCGGGGGTCCAGTTTGGGGAAAAGGCAGGGTCTCCGGCCGCGGGACGCCGGCCATGGGTGGCACGCCCTTCAGGAGGTGCGACTCTCAGCGCGAGGCGGCATCCCGTCCGGAAAACGCATTTCTGGAGTTTGACTCACAAGATCCTACGGATTCCCATAGGATTTTGGTGACCGCTGTGAACGAACTGCCGCTAAATTATTGTTTTCATTGACCGCCCACTGTGGCCGGACAATTGCTATACTTTCAGGTATTAGGGTTCTCATAGCCTGGACGGGCTTGCAACACAGGCGCGTCCAGAGACGCATCTAGACCAGGAGGAAGTACTGTGAACAACATCCTCGCCTTTGGGCGAAAACTGAGCGCACTGGCGTGTATTCTCGCGCTGGTGCTGCTGACCGGCGTTTCAACATTCGGACAGGAGCGATCGGGCGAACTGAACGGCGTCGTGAAAGACGCCAGCGGCGCGGTAGTCCCGAACGCCACTGTGACGATCACCAACAAGGCTTCCAGCCGTGTTTTCACGACCAAATCCGGCTCGGACGGCACCTATGTCGCTCGTGAGCTGGAACCGGGCCGGTACTCGGTCCTTTTCGAAGCCCAGGGCTTCAGCAAGAATGAATTGGCCGACGTTAGCCTGCTGGTCGGCCAGAGGCTCAAAGTCGATGCCTCGTTAACCGTAGGCGGCGTCGAGCAGACGGTGCAAATCACCGGGGAAGCCCCGCTGATCGACACCTCGCGCACCTCGATCTCGCACAACGTGACGTCCGAGGAATTCCTCCGTATGCCGAAGGCGCGCACCTTCCAGTCGCTGGCAATGGCTTCGCCCAGCGTGAACTCGGGCGAAATCGAGGGCGGCTTACAGGTGAACGGCGCCTCGGGCGCGGAAAACCAGTACACCGTTGACGGCGTTTCCACCACCAGCCTGATTAACGGCAAGTCGCGCCAGGACGCGGTGTTCGAGATTTTGCAGGAAGTCCAGGTGAAGACCGGCGGCATCGACGCCGAATTCGGCGGCGCGCTGGGCGGCGTCATCAGCGCGGTCACCAAGTCCGGCGGCAACGCCTTCCACGGCGACCTTCACTATTACCTGTCCGGCAATTCGATCAGCGCCGGCCCGGTGAAGCGGCTGAACGCGGACCTGGTGACGGAGCGGACCGCCTCCCACGTTCAGGACACCAAGCAGACCGACAACAACCACGAGGTCGGCTTTTCGCTGGGCGGTTATCTGGTGAAGAACAAGTTGTACTTCTTCTCGGCCCTCTCGCCGCGTTTCCGCAACGTGGCGGGCACCTACAAGTTGAGCAACGGCGCGGAGTCCATGAGTTTCAACCGCGACGCGACCTACAACCAGATGTTCAACAAGCTTTCCTGGGATCCGATCAACCGCATCCGCACCAATTTCAGTTGGCTCTGGTCTCCCTCGAAGCTGAAGGGCAATATCCCAGCCCCCAACTCCGGCCCCGACACGACTACTTTGTCGATCGCGGCTTTGACTCCCGTAAAGGACAGCGGGTTCTTCCAGCCGCAGTCAAGCTACACCGGACAGGTGGATTTCAGCGTCACGAACACGGCGCTTCTCACCGTCCGCGGGGGCCGGTTCTGGGACAACTTCAAGGCCACGGGCCTTCCCGAAATCACCTCGGTGACCTACTCGACATCGGCCTCGGCGATGACCACCATCCCCGCCAATCTGCGGCAGCCGGTCGGCTACGCCAATATCAGCAGGAAGAAGTTGTCTGAATTCGACATCGTGACGCGGTCCTTTGTCCAGGCCGACTTCAGCGTCTTCGCCAATCTCCTGGGCCAGCACAACCTGAAGGGCGGCTGGGGCTTCACCAAGACCGTCAACAAGGTCATCGACCGCGAAATGGGCGGCGGCTACATCAACGTCTTCTGGAACAGCCAGTACCGTGCCACCGACCCCACCACCCGCGGGACTTACGGCTACTATGAATTCAACGACCGCCGCACCGCCGGCGTCACCGGCGCGGGCATGCACAACCTGTTCATCCAGGACCAGTGGAGAGTGGCGCGCCGCCTGACCTTGACTCTCGGGTTGAGAGTCGAGAACGAGAAGATCCCCACGTTCCGCCGCGACGTCAAGGAATATGGCTTCCAGTTCGGCTTCGGCGACAAGATCGCTCCCCGCCTGGGCGCCAGTTATGACATATTCGGCGACGGCAAGGTGAAGCTTTACGGAAGCTGGGGCCGTTACTTCGATTGGGTGAAGTACGAGCTTTCCCGCGGCACGTTCGGCGGCGACATCTGGCGCGTGTACTACCGCTCGCTGGACACTCCCGACGTGTTCTCGCTGAGCAGCACCAACCTGCCCGGGCGCAACATCTGGAGCAACATCGCCAGCGGGCCGGGTTCCTACCGCGACCGCCGCGTTCCGGCCTTCGACCTGGTCGGCAAGGGCATCCGCCCGATGAGCCAGGACAACATGAACTTCGGCGTCGAGTACCAGCTCAATCCGCAGACCGTGTTCCGCGGCAATTACGTGCACAACAACCTGCGGACCACCATTGAGGACCTCGGAGCTCTGGATGCCAACGGCGACGAAGTGTATATTTACGCCAACCCGGGCGAGGGGGATGCGAAGATCAATCCGGTCAGCGGCGCAACTAAACCGTTCGACATGCCCAAGCCGGTTCGCAGATACGACGGCATGGAGTTGAGCCTCACCCGGCGCTTTGCCAAGGGCATGTTCGGCAGCTTCGGTTATGTGTATAGCCGGCTGTATGGCAACTATGCCGGTCTCGCCAACTCCGACGAAATCACCAGCCCGGCTTCGGGCAACAGTTCGGCAACGTCCCAGCAGTCGGGCGGCAGCATCGCCCGGCAGGGCGGCAACGCCAACCGCGCCTGGGACCTGGACGAAGAACTGTTCGACTCCCACGGCACCCTGGACATCAAGGGCCGTCTGGCGACCGATCGCCCGCACGTGTTCAAGGTATACGGCAACAAGGAGTTCAACGTGAACTCCTCGAACGTTCTCGACCTCGGCCTGTTCCAGTATGCCGGCAGCGGCACTCCTCTGACCATGACCGTGAATACTGTAAACCAGATTCCGATCAAGGTGGAAGGCCGCGGGGGCATGGGCCGCACCAAGTTCCTGACTCAGACCGACTTCATGGTGGGTCACACCGTGAAATTCGGCGAGACCAAGCGGCTGCGGTTCGAGTTCAACGCTCTGAACCTCTTCAACCAGAAGAGTTCGCGTCACAGGTTTAACAGCCTGAATCGCGGCTCCGGCGCGGGTGGCGGGCGGCAGGCCTCGGCCATCGACCTCAGCAGGACGGACCTGTTTAAGGGCTTCGACTACCGGGCCATGCTCGCCCAGACGGTTGACGCAAAATCGGGCCCCGGCGCCATTGATCCGTTGTTCGGCCTGGACGACATCTTCAGTCCTGGATTCACGGGCCGTATCGGCATCAAGTTCACGTTCTGATTTTGCCTTGCGTAGGGGTCGGATATATCCGACCCCTACTTTTTGTTCGAGTACTCTTCGGTAATCCTCAGGTATTGATCCCCGAACTTCTCGCTGGGCTCGATGTGCGTGTGCTCCCACCATTCGTTCCACGTGGTGATGAAAACCCAGTCGGGATTGCTGGCCAGCGCGGCTTCCCAGGTTGACCGGTAGAACGCGCCGTCCTCGCGGTCGCGCGTTTTGCCGCCATTGCGATCCGGCAGCAGCGTGTCGTCGTAGCCGGGTTGCACCGTCGCGGCCCAGATCTTCGGCTCGGGCGTATCGGCCAGCAGCGGATAGTAACGCGTAGCGCGGCCCGCCAGCGCCACGGTCTCGGCCAGCTTCGGGATGGTGAAAACACCGTACTGGTGAAGTCCGTCGAAGACCGAAAGGTTCGCCGGATCGTAACTCTGCGCCAGGTACACCGCGTCCAGTCCCCTTTCACGGAGGCGTTCGAAGACGCGCTTCCAGGCTTCAATCGGCACGGTCGTCGAGGCCCAGACCACCACCAGCGGCTTGCCGCCGACTTTGAACAACGCCGGGTGGTCCCGATACGTCGCCAGGTAGTAGAGCAGCCAGTCGAAGATCTGCCCTTCCTCGCGCCCCTTGCCGTTCGACAGGGTCTCGAAGTAGATCGACACGCTGAAGTCGCGGTCCCGCGCAACCTCCAGCAGCCGCTTCAGGTTTTGATCGGTGCTGTGCCCCGGACCCCACCAGGACGAGATGAAACCGTGGATGCCCGCGCCGCGCGCCTGTTCGATGTGGCGCGCCATGGCCGCGGGGTCGTTCGAGGCATAGGGCGTCGCGGGGCGGTCCTGAAGCTGCGGGCTGCTCCAGTCGGCCAGCCCGTACCAGGGATAGTAAAACGCCCAGACCATTCGCTTGAGGCCCGGCGCGGCAATCTGCATTTTGCGGGGCTCAGCGGCGCGCAGCGCGCTCAGGTCGATCGAAAACTCGAGCGGGTTCTTCCCCCCGGAATCCGGCACGACTATGCGATGCTCGATCGACTCGATCGGATCGAGGCCGCTCTCCCTCACCAGCCAGAGCCGCACCACGCTTCCATTGACCGAACCCTTCTGGAGCAGAAACCGCAACGGCTCCCCGGCGGCCTCCGGGGCGACGGCGAGGTCAACCACCACGCCGGCCGTCGCGCCGCCACGCGCCGAATCCAGCGGCTGGTTGAGCGCAAGCTGCGGGAGCCCCGCGCTGGCGCGCGTTGGTTGCCCCAGGGTTTCCATCAAGCGGGAAGAGAGTATGCCGGCCGGATTCACGACGTCGAGCGTGGTCCAGTCCGAGGTGGTCGTGTACTCCAGGCGCAGACGGTGAAAAGCCACCGCCGGCGGATCTTCCTGCGCCGCCAGGGCGACGGCGGCCAGGACCAGCGCGGCGGCAACTCGGAACCATCGCATATCGATTCAATTATGGTCCGCCGGCCGCCAGCGCCGCCACGCTGCTCACCCTCAGTCCCGGCCAGCCGCGCCGGTGGGCCGCCGCCGTTGACCCCGGCAACGGAAGCGCCCATCTTCTTGTGGGGCAGCCTTTCAGGCTGCGGCCGGTCTTTCAGACCGGCCAGATCTTGGCCGGCCGGGGTGCCCTCTGGGCCAGGCCGGCCGCGGGCTGAAAGCCCGCCCCACGGTTTTCATCGGTGAATGAGTGTACTGTCCCGGGTTTCCCGCGTCAGCGTGTTAAACTAGTAGGTTCCTAGAGGTATGTGTGGACAAAATCACCCGTCATGATCTGAAGACCGACAAATTCGCCCAGGAAGTCGGCCACACGGTCGAGTTCCTGAGCCTGCACCGCCAGCAGGCGTTCCGTTACGGCGCGATCGCCGCCGCGGTATTGGCTGTCGTGATCGGCGGCTACTTCTACCTGAAGTATCAGAAGGGCGTGCGGCAACGCGAGTTGCGAGCGGCGTCCGAGATCTACGAAGCGTCCGTGGGCGCGGCGCCCGCCGATAACCCGTATCTCAAGATGTTTCCGACGCAGGCCGAGAAAAACAGGGCCGTCGAAAAGGCCTTCGGCGACATGGCCGCCAGGCACGCCGGCAAGGACGAAGGCGCTATCGCGCGCTACTACCTTGCGATCATCGCGGCCGACGAGGGCCGGATGCTGGAAGCGGAGAAGGCCTTCCAGGAAGTGGCGGATACGGGGGACAAGAACTACGCGTCGCTGGCCAAGTTCGCGCTCGCGCAGATGTATCAAGGGCAAGGCAAGACCGCGCAAGCCGAGCAACTGCTGCGCGGGCTGGTGGAAAAACCCACCGTGATGGTCTCCAAGGAGCAGGCCACCATCGCCCTGGGACGCCTGTTGGGGCCCACCAAGCCGGCCGAGGCGCGCAAGCTGCTCGAGCCTCTGCGCGGCGAGCGCAGCGCGGTGAGCCGCGCCGCTCTCACCGCCTTGTCCGAAATCAAGTAGCGGCCGGATCCCGATGAGCCCCGCCCTGGCGCGCCTGCGTTTTCCGGTGAGCCAGGCGCGCGGACGCCGCTACCCGGAGCCCCCGCACCGCTACCGCAACGAGTTTCAACGGGACCGCGACCGGATTGTCCACGCCCGCGCCTTTCGCCGCCTGGAAGACAAAACGCAGGTCTTTACCGATCCGCTTTCGGACCACTTTCGGAACCGCCTCACGCACACCATGGAAGTGGCGCAGATCGCGCGCACCGTCGCCTCGGTGCTCGAGCTGGACCAGGACCTGACCGAAGCGCTGGCCCTGGCCCACGACCTCGGCCACCCGCCCTTCGCTCATGCCGGCGAAGAGGAACTGAACCGCCAGATGGCGCGATTCGGAGACCGCTTCGACCACAACCTGCACACGTTGCGGGTGGTGGAGCGGTTCGAGCAGCGCTATGCGCGGTTCCCGGGGCTGAATCTCACCTTCGAGGTACGCGAAGGCATCGCCAAGCACTCGCGCGACTTCGAGCCGGGCGAGTTTGCCGAGCTCGACCAGTACCTGCCCGGACTGCGCCCCCCACTCGAGGCGCAGTTGATCGACCTGGCGGACGAGATCGCCTACAACACCGCCGATCTGGATGACGGCTTCTCCGCGGGGCTGTTCGGCGTCGAGGAGATCTGCCGGGAGATCCCCCAGTACGGCGAGATTGCCGGGGAGATCCGGACGCAGTTTCCGGGCGCCTCCGAACGGATCCGTTTCAACGAAACCCTGCGGTTGCTGATCGACCGGCTGGTGTCGGGTTTGATCGATGGAACCTGGCAGGCGGCCGAAGCGGCGGGAGTGAATTCGGCCGGCGACGTGCGCCGCTACGGCGGGCGGCTGGCGCGCCAGACGCCGGAACCCCAGCTTGCCACCGCTTCGCTCAAACGTTTTCTACGCGCCCGGGTCTACTTCACTCCGGAGCTGATGGCCGAGCGGGCGCGCTCGGCGGCCATGATGGCGGAGTTGTTCGAATGGTTCCTGTCGGACCCCGGGCGGCTGCCCGAAGCCTATCGCGAAGGACTCGGGAGTGAGCCGCCGCACCGGCTGGTCTGCGACTACATCGCCGGAATGACCGACGGCTTCTTCCGCCGGACCTATCATCAGACGCGGTCCGGCGCGCCGGCCTGATCGACCCAGTTCAACAGCTCCGCGCCGCGCACGCCGTAAACCTTGCGGATCAGACGGCAGATCTCGGCGGCGAGCTTGTTTGGGTCCTCGTTCCCGTCAACATCGACTTCCACTTTCAGGTACAGATCGAATCGCGCCATCCGTCAAATGATACGATAGTGGCTTCCGGCGCGTTTTCCGGGCCGGAGCCGATCATGAGTTGCGCCATTTGCGAGGTCCGGAGACCGCGCCGCCACTGCCCCGGCGTCCGCGCCCAGATATGCGCCCCCTGCTGCGGCGCCGAGCGCGAGGTGTCCGTCTGCTGCCCGTTCGACTGCGACTATCTCCAGCAAGCCCGGCGGCATGAACGCGTGCCCGATCTCAAGGAACAGGACATCCCGAACCGCGATATCGAAGTTCCGGAGAGCTTTCTCCGGGAAAATAATGCCCTGGTTACGCTCTCCAGCCGGTTGCTGCTCGAAGCGGCTCTCGCCGTTCCGGGCGTGAGCGACGCGGACGTCCGCGAGGCGCTGGAAACCCTGATCCGCACCTACCGCTCTCTGGAGAGCGGCATCTACTACGAGTCCCGGCCAAACAACCCGCTCGCCGGCGCCGTGCATCAGAGCTTTCAGGCGCGCCTGGCCCAGGCGCGGCAGGGACTGGCGCGCCAGTCGGGCATCCATACCATCCGCGACGCTACGATCCTGGGCGTGCTGGCCTTGCTGCAACGCATGGCGCTTAACTACGACAACGGGCGCAGCCACGGCCGGGGGTTCCTGCATTTTCTCCATGACCGGCTCTCGGGCCGGCCCGTTCCCGGCGGCGGCCCGCCGCGGGCCGCCGCCGGATCGTCGCTGATCGTTCCCTAGGCCGCTCGCCGCAACGGCGGCCGCAGAACCGCCGGCCGGATGGGTTCCACCTTGGGGCGCGGCTCCATCGACACCGTGGTCCCGTGGAAGTACTCGTCCAGGGGAAACAGGCCGTAGGGTTGCAGTTCCTTGAACACCCGCCCCAGCTTCCGTTCGATGCGATAGACCGTATGGAAAAAGCTGCCCCGGTCCATGTCCAGTTTGCGGCAGCACAGCTTCCAGTCCGCGCCGAGCAGGAAGTGGAACCGGAAGATCCTGAACTCGGATTCGTCAAGATGGCGTTTGCTTACCAGATAGAAATCGGCGCAGTATTCCTCGTCTTTTCGTCCGTAGGCCATGCGCCCGTCGCGGCCCGAGGTGAACTGAAGGGTGACGCGGCTCAGGCGCTTCTCCTTATTCATGCACTGACAAAAACGGTTGTAGCAGACGCGGAAGATCCCGCGCAAGACACAGTTGCAGGGATTCGACGATCCCCGGCCTTCGCCGCGCAGTCCCATTCCCTGGCAACGCGCGCAGTAGTCCATAGCCAGACCCAGCGTGTCCGATCGACTCCATTTCATTCCAACATGTCCTCCTGGCGGCCGCGCCCCGTTTCCACTCGAAGTCGCGTCTCGCATCTCTATTGTTCATGCTATTCCTGGCCAAAATATCGTCAATATTATTTGTGAGATTTTTTTCGTGGAGCCGGCACTAAATAACACGCTGGCACCTGAAAGTATTGATTCATAGCCCCTTTTTGTCTGGAAAGACCGGCCTGAGAAAATTTTTCAATTCTAATTAATTATGGTAATATTTTAGCTGAGGGCGGGATCTATTTCTCCCGGGAATCGGAAGACGGCTGCCACCATGACCTTTCTCACGCTGCATGCCCGGCTGATCCGGATGGTTCAGGTCCGGATTCGCAACGGGGACATTACCGAGCGGGGGTTTGCGCGGCTGACGGGCATTTCGCAGCCGCACATCCACCACGTGCTGAAGGGCGTGCGTGCGCTCTCGGCGGAAATGAGCGACCGGGTTCTGGAAGGATTGGGCCTGACGGTGCTCGATCTGGTCGATGGCCCCGCCTGGAGCGCGGCGCTCAGCGCGCCTTTGCCAGACCGGCCACCTCGTGGTAAGTCTCGAGCACCTCTTCCGCGGTCCGCTGCCAGTTGAAGCGGCGAATCCGCTCGAATCCCTTGCGGCGCAACTCGTCGCGGAGGTTCCGGTCGAGCAGAACCTCGCGGATGCCTCGGGCGATGTCGAACACGTTCTCCGGGTTCACGGTCATGGCGGCGTCGCCCACCACCTCGGGCAGGGAACTCAGGTTCGAGGTCACCACCGGCGTGCCGGATGCCATGGCCTCCAGCGGCGGCAGTCCGAAACCCTCGTAGAGGGAAGGGAACACGAAGGCTTCCGCCGCCTCATAGAAGACCCGCAGCGTATCGAACGGCACAAATCCGAGGAATCGGACCGCGTTCTCGACGCGGTACTGGATCGCCGCCCGGCGCACGCTGGGGAAGCGCGAGATCTCGTCGCCGATGATGATGAGCTTCAGATCCCGGTAGGAGGGGTGCTCGGCAAGTTCGTTGCGAAGCAACGCGAAGGCTTCGATCAGCCGGGGGATGTTCTTATGCGGCCGGATCATGCCGGTGTAGAGCAGGAAGGGGTGGCCGATGCCGTAGCGCTCCAGGATCCGGCGGCGCTCGAAGGCTTGGGTCTCGGGGCCGGCCGCGCGGGCGTCGGCCGCCGGCGGATGTTGTTCGAACCGCGGATCGGGCGCATTGTAAATCTGCCGGATGCGCGAGGCGGGGATGTTCAGCAGGTTTTCGACGTCGCGCCGGGTGGCGCCCGAGACGGCAATGATCCGGTCCGCCCGCAGCAGGCCGCGGCGGAACAGAAACAGCCGCAGGTTGTTGCGCCATCCCGAAACCCGGTCCTGATACAGCAGCCGGCTCATGTCGTGGACGGTCACCACGTAGGGCTTGGGCATCAGCAGCGGAACGCTGTTCAGCGGGACGTGATACACATCCGCCGGGCAACTCCGCAGAAACCACGGGTAGGCCGCCTGGTCGACCAGGTCCGTGTCCGCGCGCTCGTATGCAATGGTCTCGAAGTTGCGCGGCAGGTTGGCGAATTCGTGGACCTCGTCGCGCCGCGCGGTCAGCGTGTACCGGTTTCCGGCATCCACCTTTCCCAGGGCGTGGACCAGGTTGCGGATATAGGACCCGATCCCGAAGTCCCGGACATGCCGGACGTCGATGAGGATTCGCAGGGGCATTCGGCCCTCCCGGTGGCACAGCCTTTAGGCTGTGTCTGTCTTGGGTGGCACAGCCTTTAGGCTGTGTCGGTCTTGTCCTGACCCCGCTTCCAAGCGTACAGCGGGAACCGCTCCACCAGTTCAGCCACCTTCCGGCGAACGCTCGCCAGCGTTGCCTCGGACGACGGATCGCGCAGCGTTTCGGCAACCAGCCGGGCGACCTCGAACATCTCGGCCTCGCCGAACCCGCGCGTGGTGACGGCCGGGCTGCCCAGCCGGATGCCGCTGGGGTTGAGCGGCGGGTTCACGTCGAACGGAATAGCGTTCTTGTTGACCGTGATATGGGCCTTGTCGAGAGCCACCTCGGCCTCGCGCCCGCGGATGCCCTTGGCGAACACATCCACCAGCAGCAGATGGGTGTCCGTGCCGCCGGAGACGATGCGATAGCCCTCCCCGGCCAGCCCCTCCGCCAAGGCCCGCGCGTTGGCGATCACCCGCTTCTGGTAACCGGCGAACTCCGGCGTCATCGCCTCCAGGAAGCAGACCGCCTTGGCGGCGACGACATGCACCAGCGGCCCGCCCTGTATGCCCGGGAAAACGCTCTTGTCGATGGCCGCTCCATATTCGGCGCGCGCCAGAATCAGGCCCGAGCGCGGCCCGCGCAAGGTCTTGTGCGTGGTCGAGGTGACGACGTCGGCCCATTGGCACGGGTTGGGGTGCAGCCCGGCGGCCACCAGCCCCGAGAAGTGCGCCATGTCGACCAGGAACTTCGCGCCAACCGAGTCGGCGATGGCGCGGAAACGCTGGAAGTCGATAATCCGCGGGTAGGCGCTGCCGCCGGCGATGATCATCCTGGGCTTGTGCTCGCCGGCCAGGCGCTCGAGTGTGTCGTAGTCGATGACCTCGTCCTCGCGGCGGACGCCGTAGGGGACCACCTTGTAGCGCTTGCCCGAGAAGTTCAAAGGATGCCCGTGCGTGAGGTGGCCGCCGTGAGCCAGGTTCATACCCAGAATGGTGTCGCCCGGCTCGAGCAGGGCGCCGTAGGCGGCTTCGTTGGCCTGAGACCCCGCATGTGGCTGCACGTTGGCATACTCGGCGCCGAAGAGCTTCCTGGCGCGCTCGCGGGCCAGGTTCTCGACCACGTCGACAAACTCGCAGCCGCCGTAATAGCGCTTCCCCGGATAGCCTTCGGCGTACTTGTTGGTGAAGACGCTGGCCGTGGCTTCCAGCACGGCTTCCGAGGTGAAGTTCTCGCTCGCGATCAGTTCCAGTCCCGAGTGCTGGCGGCCGGTTTCCTCCCGCACCGCGGCATAGATATCGGGATCGACTTCGGCCAGCGGCCTGGCCATCCGGTCCTGTTCCATCATCCGGCCTCCTGGTTCAACCTGGTTCGCCGCGCTCGATCGCGGCGATCTTGTCGACACGCCGCGCGTGCCGCCCGCCTTCGAATTCCGTTTCGAGAAAGATCTTCGCCAGCCGCGCCGCGGTCTCCAGGTCCACCAGCGTCGCCCCCAGCGTCAGGACATTGGCGTCGTTGTGAGCGCGCGTCAGGCGGACCTGGGCGTCGTTGACGCCGAGGGCGGCGCGAATGCCCGGCACCTTGTTGGCCGCAATCGACATTCCCACGCCGGTGGTGCAGACCAGCACGCCGCGCTCGAACTCGCCCGAGGCGACCGCGCGCGCCACCACGCCGGCGTAATCCGGATAGTCGGTCGAGGCGGCGCTGTTAGTGCCGAAATCGGTGACCTGGTGGCCGCGAGCGCGCAAACGGTCGCGCAACCCGTCTTTCAGGGTGAAGCCGCCATGGTCGGCGGCGATGGCAATCTTCATGGGCGTGAAAGTTCATTTTAGCACGCGAGTACTCGGGGCCTCCCTTCGCGATAGAATCAGTTTAGGGAGCAAACCTTCGGGTGCGACGCCGCGGCCGCCGGCCAGGCGCCGCTCCCCGAATCGGTGCGATCGCCCGCCGGGATGGCTGAGCGTTCTATAATTGCAGGCGGGCGCGGGATGGAACATCGGATTTGAGTTCTGGCCGCCAAACCCGGCCTGAACGCGTACCAGGGTGGCGCGGGCGGTTCAGCCCGGCGCCCCGCGCGATGAGCGCAGACACGAGACAACCATGCAAGAAAAACTGAATATTGCGGTGTTCGTAGATTACGACAACATCGAAATCGGCGTGAAGTCCACGCTGCGACGCGAGTTTGACGTATCGCTGGCGCTGGACGCGCTGAAGGAACGCGGTGACATCATCGCCAAGTTCGCTTACGCGAACTGGTCCCGGCAGGAAGGCGCCACCCGGCAGATGGCCGAAAACGCGGTGCAGATGGTGCAGCGCATCCCGTCGCCCCGCGGCGACAAGAACGGCGCCGATATCAACCTGGCCCTCGACGCCCTGGAGATGGCCTTCACCCACAGCCACGTCAACGCCTTCGCCATCGTCAGCGGAGACAGCGACTTCATTCCCCTGGTGAACAAGCTCAAGGAGTTCGGCAAGACGGTCTTCGTGGTCGGCGGCAAGGCCTTCACCTCGACCATCCTTCAGCAGAACTGCAACGAGTTCATCAGCTACGAATCTTTCCTCGACGAACCGGGCAGGCCCGAGAGGCAGAGCAGCCCGCGCCGGGGCGACACCGGGCAACAGTCCAGACCGCAGCGGTCGCGGCCGGCGCCGCTCGACCTGGCCCAGGCGATGCCGCTGGTCGAACGGGCCTTGCTGGTTCTCGAGCGGCGGGAGGTGCAGCCGCAACTCGGCCTGCTCAAGTCGACCATGCTCCAGCTTGACTCGAGTTTCAGCGAGAAGGCTTACGGCGCGGGCAGCTTCTCGGAATTTGTCGAGAAGCTCAAGAAGTCGGATTTTGTCGATCTCGCCGGCGGCGAAGGGCGTTACACCATCCGCCGCAAGGAATCCGCCAGCGTGCCCGCGCGCGTCGTCCGCAAACCCGACGAGGCGCTGCTGTTGCTGCGCGACGTGCTCGAGACGCACCGGCAGGACATCGAAAACGGCTGTCTGGCCGACGACCTGGCCGGCTGGGTGCAGGCCGACCAGGCGGACTTCGAAAGTACCAGCTACGGCTTTCAGGAGTTCATCGAGTTCCTGAACTACGCCCAGGACAAGTTGCTGGTGCGGATCGAGCCGGATGAGGAGAAAGGCGTGCTGGTTTACCTGGGCGCCGAGTTCTATCCGCCCGCGCCGGAGGAACCCGAACCCGAGGTCATCCTGCAACTGGACCAGGAGCGCGCACAAGAGGAAGAAGAAGAGGAGGACGAGGGGCCCCAGCCGATTGTCGAGGGCCAGCCCTCGGTCTTCGATCCGAACCCGGCGCCGGTGATGGCCAAGCCCGCGCGCAAGCCGTCGCGGCGCAAGCCGTCCCAAGGCGGCGGACAGAAGCAGAAGCGCGCCACGGCGCGCCAGTCGCGGCAACCGCGCCAGCGGAAGGCGCCGCACATCGGCCCCATGCAGTAGACCCTGCCGACGGGAGACGGAAGTTCATGCTCGAGCGAATCGTTCCACCCGGGACGCCCGCCCCGCGCGGGCCCTATTCTCCGGCCGTCCGCGCCGGCGACTTCATCTTCGTCGCCGGCCAGGGGCCCATCGATCCCCAGACCAACCAGTTCTCCTACGGCGACATCGGCCACGAAACCCGCGTCGCGCTGAACAACATCCGCCGGATTCTGGAAGGCTGCGGCGCCTCGATGAAAGATGTGGTCAAATGCTCGGTCTTCCTGCGGGACGGGGGCGACTTCGGCGCCATGAACGAAGTCTACGCCGAGTTCTTCGGCGAGGCCAAACCGGCCCGCACCACCGTCGAGGCCAAGTTCGCCGACCCAACCATGAAGGTCGAGATCGACTGCATCGCGTATAAGCCGGCGGACTGAGCCGCGCGCGATCAAGCGGATTCGCCGCTGTTACTTCTCCTTCGACTCGGCTCGCCTGGACGCTCCCAGAGCTTTCTTGACACGGCCGAGGAGGGACCAATCCGCTCCTTTGGCGAGGCGTTGCTGGAGATCGGTCGCCTCCTCGAACACCGCGAGCGCCTCCTCCCCCCGCCCGAGACCTATCAGGCAAGAGTGGAGACTGACCAGTGACCTCGCTAAGTAAGGCGCGAAGGCGTCGGGTCGCTCACGGGCAAGCTGCCGGTAGAGACTGGCTGCCTCCCCGGCCGCCGTCAGTGCCTCCTCAAACTGCCCGAGAGCACTAAAGAACTCACCCAGGTTGCTCAGCGAAGCCGCCAAACCAGACAGGAATGCGTCCGGACGCTCACGCGCGATATGCCGGTAGAGACCGGCAGCCTCCTTGGCTGTAGCCAGCGCCTCCTCGTGTCGTCCGAGATTACTCAGGTAGTTGCCCAGATTGTTCAGCGACCCTGCCAAATCGGGCAAGAAGGCGTCCGGATGCCCGCTGGAGAGTTGCCTGCAAAGACCGGTGGCTTCCTCGGCCGCCGTCAGCGCATCCTCCCACCTCCCCGCCTCCTTGAGGCTGTAACCCAGAAACAGGAGAGACCTTGCCAACTCTGGGAGGTAGCGGCCGGGCTCTTCAATCGCCAATTCGCGGTAGATTCCAACCGCCTCGCGCGAGGAATGGATCGCTTCTCCGAATTGCCGGGCGTCTGCAAACGCATCGGCCGCGCGCACCAGCAGCATCGCGAGCGCGGGCTTTTGCTCCGGCTTTCCGCGCAGGCGGTTTGCCTGCTCCAGCGCAAGTGCCGGATCCAGATTCTCCACGGCGCCTGTGCCTTTGACACCAGTTGCTTCGAAAGTGATGTCACCACTTCCGGCCACGACCACTGCCGGGGCAAAGAGCCGAGACGCGATCTCGACCACCAGCGTGCGCACGGACCAGAGGTCCGGCGCAACCTCTCGCAGCACTTCCTGGAGCCATGGAGCGCCCACGAACAACAACGTCAGGTTGAGTTGACGCCGAAGCGGATTGCGGTTCTCATTGAGGCGCGCCGCTGTTTGTCGCCAAGCGTCACGCCAGTCCTCGTATTGCGGAGTTCCCGCCGGAACGGCCGTGGCCACCCAGACCGCCGCATCCGACTGGGCCGGTTTCAGGTCCAGCAACTTTGAGGGCAAATCCCGCAGCGCCTGGGCGTCTCGGAATCGTACCGGAAGCAGGCCCTTGCCGCCGCGGCCGAGGATCCGTTTCAACTCTCGCTCGCAGATTTCGGCGGCAAGACTGTCCGGCACCAGAAGCAGCGCGAACGCGAAGCCCTCGTTGAGATCGAAATGGCGCAGCAGCTTGCGCCATTCTTCGGACTGCGCCAGGCGCGCAGCCGGTTCGTTGGCGGGATACTCGAGAGGCGAGTCCACAGTCATTGAGACGACGAAACGGCGTTTCCGGCGATGCCGGGGGCCGACTGAACTATGTGAGCCACTTCCTCCCGGATCAGCGGATGTATGTCGTACCACTCCTTGCCGTTGGTCAAATAGAGCACGAAGCGTGTATCGAGAAAGCGCGTCAGGCGGTTGACATCGTCGGTCCGGGTGCTGGGAAGCGCCGCGGACCGAAGGCTTCCGATCTGTTCGAGCCATCGTGCGTCTTCGATCGCGATTGGGAGGAAGTTGCCTCGAACGGAAGATATCGCGGCATCGATCACATCGTCCGTCACCGGCAACGAATCCACTCGCAGTACGGACTCGCGCAGCAGAAGCAGCAGATCGCGGAAGTGCCCTCCACAAACGGCGATCAACCGCTCCGCTCCGGGATATTTCCCGGCTGCGCTGGGAGGTCCGAAGAAGCGCGGGCAGCCGTCTTCGACGAATCTCTTGTGGACGAAGGCCCTCAAGGCCACCCAACCTGCCGAATACTCGGTGCGTTCCGGGTCATTGTTCCACTGGCGAACATTCGGAACCATCACAATCCGGTCGAAATTCGGCATGACGAACTTCAGCCACGGCGGAACAGTGTAAACGGCGTGGATGTACGGCATAGCGAGCATTCGGAAATGGTCGGTGAAAAGCCGTTCCACGCTGCGAATGACCTCTTGCTCCTTCGACAGCGAGCCGCGAATCTGTTCCAACGAGTCGAAGAGGAATACCACGCTCGCTGCCTCACCGTGTTTCCGGTGAATCGCCTTGACGCCGTCCTCAACGAACTTGTCCACGTTCGCCTTGAGCTCACCAAGCCGCCCGGAGAGAAACTTCTGAAGCCGCTGCCGAAAGGTCGGCGTGGTCCGCAGGGCGAGTTTGAGATCCACTCCGGTCTTCAGGCCGCCGACAATTTCCTTCAGCGGATTCTCCAACTCGCCCTTGAATCCCAGTTCGTTGAGTTCGACTTCGGTCTTCGTTAGATAGTTGGTAAGCCGGGCCCAGTACGATTCGCCGACAATATCGACACCGAGTTCCTTCAGGGCCTCGCCGAACGCGCCGGCGAGCGCGATGAGCAGGTCGGACACATCAAGGGGCTCGGTCGGGTTTATGTAGTCGAGAGCGTCGCTGTAGAGCACGATGTGCCCGTTCTGTCGCAGCCGCTCCCGGAGGCGAAACAGTTCAGTGGTCTTGCCGGAACCACGGAACCCCGAAAACAACTGTATGCTCTCGACCTCATTGAACTCGATGTGCGATTGCACCAGCTTGACCGGATCGTCGGTCTGGGGTTTGTCGTAGATGGGCTGATAGAAGCGACTACCGGGATCCAGCGGGCGGTCCTGGATATTCTGGTAGATCCGCTTGAGGAACAGGCGGTCATCGGACGTTAGCGCCATAGGGAAGCCTGTTCTCTATCCTACGACAACCGCTAAACCCGGAACAGCCATCCGGTTCCTTCAGCTCTTGCGCCGGACGAACGCCAGGCCGCTCCAGGTGGCGTCGATGGCGCAGGTCTTGTAGTCGACCAGGCCGGCGTCCATCGCCACTTCGCGGATGATCTGCATCTTCAACTCGGTGGCAACGCCGGATGCCTGCTTCGGCCAGGCGATCCACAACGTTGCGGCGCCGAGCCTGGTGGAAACCCGCCCGATGCCTCGGCGCAGGTCGTCGACCGACCGGACGAACCAGACGACCACCTGGAAGCGGCCTGCCAGTCCGTCCTGAAGCGCCGCCCCGTCGGGAAGCGCGCCCAGCGTCCGATCGAACCTCGGCGGTGCGTCGAGCAGCGCGGCCGTCACGTTTGGCTTGATGCCCAACTTCTTCACCAGCGGCGTCGCCGCGTAGCGCTCCATCATGCCCAGAGGCACGACCGGCGCGGCAGGCGGATGGGCGATGGCTTGTCTGAGAGCGCTCCGGATGCGGCTCCAGGAGGTGTACACAGCGTCGGGCATCAGCGCCTTGATGCGCGCGACCTTCTCCGCTTCGCCTTCGACAAACACCAGCGGCACGTGGCGTGTCGCTTTCTGCTTGCGAAGCGCGCCGGCGATCTCGCGCCCGTGCGAGGACAGGCGCGCCAGGTCGATCACCACCGCGTCGGGAGGATCGCTCTTCAACTTGCGGAACAGGTCCGGCGGAGAGAGTAGCGAGAACTCCACGCGGAAGCCGGCGGCTTCCAGTTGTTCGGCGCGCGCGCGCGCCTCACCGGCCTTCCAGTGAATCAGCCGGACCCGCGGTGTGAGACAGGCCTCCTGGCCTGTCATTCCGATATGCCGAACAAGACAGGCCAGGAGGCCTGTCCTACTTTTAGTGAACAGTACTGCATCTACACCTCGACTTTTCCGGCCGCGTGATTCCACTTCGCGCGCCGGCCCGATTTCAGCGAGATGTTGGCCAACTGCACCACCAGCGCGGCCTGAAAGCCGAGCGCCATGGGGGCCGTGGGTTCTTTCCGCGTGCGCACGCATTCGAGGAAATTCGCCACGTGCAGATGGGTCGCGTAGCCGAAGCCCTTGGGAGAGGTCTTGCTGATGGCCGGCTTCTCCTCGGCGCCCTGCATGTAAACCTTGCAGTCTTCCCGCCCGATGTCCATGCGCGCTTTGTCGCCGTCCAGATGGTTCATCTGGTCGTTGCGCGACTGGTAGCGCATGGCCGCGTAGTTGATGCTGAAGACGCCGATGAAGTCCTCCGGATACTCGGCCGTGACCACCACCGACTCGGGAGTGTCGTAGCCTTCCTTATGCGGCTTGCCGGAGGCGGCGGTCACGGCCAGCGGATAACTGGCATTCATGAGCAGGTGGATGCCGTCGTAGACGTGGGCGCCCTGGTCGGCCACGATGCCGCCCGCGTAGTCGGCGAAATGGCGCCAGTTGCGGAACAGATACGGGTCCGGCGGAACACGCTTCTTCACCGGCCCCTGCCACTGCTCCCAGTCCAGCGGGCCTTCGAGCTTGGCGCTTCTGCCGCCGCCCAGATAATTGTTCAGCCACCAGGAGCGCACCATGCGCACCTTGCCCAGCGTGCCCGCGGCAACCATGTCGCGCCCCTCCAGATACAGGTCGTAGCTGCGCCGCTGCATTCCCACCTGGATGATGTTGGCCGACTTCTTCTCGGCCGCCACCAGTTCCACGCCTTGCTCCGGCGTCTGGCAGAGGGGCTTCTCGACGTAGACGTCTTTACCCGCGGCGAGCGCATCCAGAACCATGCGATGGTGCCAGTGTTCGGGCGTCGCGATGAGCACCGCCTGGATGTCCTTGTCCGCCAGCAACTGCTTGTAGTTGCGGTAGGCCATGGGCCGGTTGCCGGGGGTCTTGGATGCCGTGGACAGGCCTCGCTCCAGGTTCGGCTCGTAGATGTCGCAAATGGCGCCCACGCGCAGCGACGGGTCTTTCTGGAAGACCGTCATCACGAACGTGCCGCGGCCGCCGGCGCCGATCAGGCCCAGCACTACCTGATCCGAGGGCGCGGCGCCGAAGGCTAATGTCCCGCCCGAGGCGAGAAAGAACGACCGGCGTGTTTGCTGCATTCAGCCAGTTTAGCGCGGGAGACGGCCGAAAATCCGCCTACAGCGTCTTCCAGTGAATCGTCACCACCACCGCGCGGCTCACGCGGCTGCGCAGCACGATCTTGGTCCACCCGTTGCTCGGACCGGGCGCTTCGGCCACGCCCACCGATTCCGCCGGTTCCACCTGAACCGTCACCGGCACGCCGGGCAGCGAGCCCTGCGTGACAGTCCCATTGGAAGCGGTGTTGCC
>Ga0315273_10002974_pt1 | contig 20317 bp, 13 predicted proteins | sample YL17G02_0_MG_FD_205753 | JGI IMG/M metagenome (GOLD analysis project Ga0315273, IMG submission 205753) | Sediment microbial communities from Yellowstone Lake, YNP, Wyoming, USA - YL17G02_0 | ecosystem: Environmental > Aquatic > Freshwater > Lake > Sediment | place: USA: Wyoming | collected... | reverse complement strand
AGTTTTTCCGGAAGCTGAAGAAGCGGGGACTGAAACGCGTCTGTCTGTGCGTGTCGGACGCCCATGCCGGCATCCAGGCTGCGGTCAGGAAAGAGCTCCTGGGAGACTCGTGGCAGCGTTGCAAGGTCCCCTTCATGAGGAACATCCTGGCCAAGGTCCCCCATAAGGAGAAACGCCGCTTCGCGGCCCATCTGAAGCAGATCTGGCTCCAGCCGGATCGGAAAAGCGCCCGTCGCGCGGCTGATCAGCTGGTCCAGGAATACGGGGGTCGCTTCCCCGAGGCGATCCACTGTCTCGAGGAAGGCCTTGAGGACTCTCTTCAGTTCTACAGCTTCCCGGAGATCGACCCCAAAAAGATCTCGTCGACCAACATGTCGGAGCGAACCGTGCGGGAGGTCCGGCGACGGAGCCGGGTGATCGGCGTGTTTCCATCGGTCGAATCCTGGGTCAGGCTCGAGACCTGCTACCTCATGGAATATTCCGAGGACTGGAGGAGCGATCGGAGCTATATCAAACGGGATAAGGTCCAGGAAGTCATGGAGCGAAACCGCAGCTTCCTGACGGCTCAGGCTGCGAGCTGAAGAGAGCTACGATGGCAGCGAAATTGCGAACAAATCTTGACACGACCGATCAATTTCTCACGATACTCTGGGATCGCGGGAGGCCAGGCCCCATTGACTCCCTACCTTCTTGAAAATGAACCTGAGATCGTTAGCAACGTCGCGGAAAGGCCTAACTTCCTCAGTCACATCGACTCGTGTTCGACCATCAGCGGTGCTCAAAAAGACTCGATCTCCACGGGTACGTGCGTGGAGAACTTGCACGGAAGACGGGATTCCCGTGATAGAGAATCGACGAAACACCGGTAGACGGATGTGAGGCCCCCTCCACCTGATGTCTACAAGATCAAGCCATTGTGCGGTAGATTCTGACAGACTCAACCTCAGACTTTCTCTAAAGGAAACGTCCCGAAGCTTTGCCACGATCTGCGAGACGCTGGCGCAATCGACAAATGAGACCGTGCCGTCGAGAACGGCAAGCTCTGCCGCTGCCGCGCGGGAACGCACACCGCTCAGGAATACCTGCGCTGCCCTTACCGATGGTACGCCCAGCTCCACCAGGAGGGCCACCTTGTCGAACGCATCGGCGCGATCTGCGTCCTCGTCACTTCGGAATTGCTTTCCTATCGCATGTACTACCCACGGAAGCTGGTAGCCATAGAAGTCCCGGCAAATCTCCTTTGCACGGGGCTCGGCCTGAGCCAACTCGTTAAGGCTCAGACCGCTGAGCCATCCAGCACGGATGGCATCACGCGCTTGTATGGTGGGCATGTTGTGTGCAACTGGAACGGCATTCTGAGCCACCCACTCCTCGAGGGCGCGCACAGCGGTCGATATGGACTCTGCCGAGAGTCCGTTTGCTGTAAGGGTGTCCGATATGTTCCGAAGTTCATCGAGCGTCAACGAAATCCGTAATGCAACGCGCAGTGGGAGTCCACCGCGTACCACTGCCCTCCGAGTTCCTCCGTTTTCAACTCGCTGAAGCACACCCTCCGCCCGGGCCCGAAGGAATCTGAGAAGCTCCTCGGCAGACATGGGCATGACGGCATTATCTCGTGCGCGAGCTTGGATCGCAGCAAGGGAACCACGAAAGACCGTCTCAATCCACTGGGCTGGCTCCTCATTATTCGGGTTCACTATCGGGTCCGTATGGAGCGCAAGCAGGTGATCGTCCAGGAGGTCGCAGAATTCCTCCCACGCCGTACTCGCCTCGCCAACGGATTCCCATGAATTGTTGGCGGCGAGCTCGAGGAGCATTTCGAAGTCAACACCGGCCTGGGCCGCGAGCTTTCGAAGCTTGATGAGGATGATCAGAAGCCCACTTACAGCGGGGTCCCCTATCATCCCTTGGAAGTATTCCCTCGCCAGCCGCTCATCCCTTCGAATATCGCTTCTAGTTCGGGTGTGATCTATGGCATAGAGAACCTTTCCTTCTCCATCGATGAAGGCGCGGCCCGCTCGGCCGCAGATGTTCCAGAAATCGCGCTTCTCAATCCTATTCTGGTCGATGTACGGCGTCGCAATGATCACTGAGGACACACCGATGTTTACGCCCTGGGCCAGCGTTGTGGTTGCGATGATGATCCTTGGTGGTAGAGCACGCATCAGATGTTCAATCGCGAACCTGACCTGAGGCGTAAGGTGATTGCTGTGGCAGATGACACCAGCACGAGCCGCTATGAACTCGATGGCATTTGCATCGAGCTCTTCTCTACACACCGCCTCGAAAAACGCCCATTCCCGTTCCGGCCAAGGATGGTCCGGTGGTGACTCGCCCAGCGACAGTAGGACAGCCTTCGCAAGACTAGGAACAGACTTCGCACGGGCAGAGAAAATCATTACCGGCCCAAGCGCACTGAGGCGGACAGCAGTAGCAGCAATTGCCTCGTTCTTGTCGTAAGGAAACGGTTTACGTCTCCGACCGAAACCGAGTGGTCCGCTGACGACAAACGACGGATTGAAAGAGGCAAAGCTCCCTATCCAGTCAATGCGGACACGGTCGCCTTTCCATCGCAGCAGGCCAAAGCGCTCGCCAGACGGCTTCCATGTCGACACGACCACGTTGTCTCCTGATCCGGTTACCCACTCGGCCAGGTCCTGGGGATTAGGCAATACGGCTGAAAGCAGAAGGAGTCGAGCTCCGGTCTTGGCGGACAGAATGCGCAGATGATCAAGAAACACTTCGTTCCGAATGAGGCGTTCATTTGGTCCGAGAAGATGGCCTTCATCGACCACGATCAGGCGAAGACTCGCGAAGAGCTCGGGTGCTGCACGAAGAAGCGCACGCGCCTTCTCCGGCGTAGCAATCGTAATGGTGGAGTCAGCCACCAGTTCAGTGTCAATGGAACTGACCCGTGCCCCGCCATATAGATGGGATACAGAGAAACCCAAATAGCCGAGGGATGCCGCCAGGGCCTGTTCGACCTCCAGGGCTAGCGACCGAAACGGCGCCAAGTAAAGAATCCGGGCAGTTGGTTCCCTTACAAGGGTATGGAGAATAGCAATCTCAGCGACGCGGGTCTTTCCAGCACTCGTGCGCAGGTTGACGACGCAGCCTGGCTTGCTCTGGTCAAGTACGTGGGGTAGTGCTTGTCGTTGTGAAATCCACAGCTCCGAAACGGGTCTCCTGCTAAAGGCCAGGACGGCGATGAAGCTCTTGAGCACTGGGTCATCGGGATCGAAGAACGGTGGGAGGAATGACCAGGGCGAGGCTCGCGCCAGGTCTTCGAACATCAGCAGGAGCAGCCGAAGAACCCACCACCAGGAAGGATGACGTGCCTCGGCCGCGATGATCATTGCCTGGCGCAATTCTTCACGTGCTGCGTCTAGGGTAGTCTCACGTCTACCATCGACAATGAACTCCAAGCATTGTGCGACTGCCCGAGCTATGGTCTCGGTAATAATGCGATCTTCCATAGTATCTTCAGCTGGTCGTTCTTCCGACAGAATTATGTCACCAAGTCTAGGCACGAGCAGGATGAAGTCCTTGCGTAGGAACAAGGCTATGACCGCGGCAGCATCCGTCTGTGTCGAAACCTCATTGACTGCTACAAATGCTCGTGAGTAGTGGCCCGCTGCGTAGAAGGCCATCGCGGCGATCAGCTTGTGGAATCCGCTCTCCCGAGACATGCTGGCCGAGGAACCGTGGCTTGCGATGAGCAGAGCCGCACCCTGTTCCAGTGCCGCGGCACCTTCGCTCCTTCTCTCCTGCTCGATCAAGCTGCATCCTGCCGCGAGGAAGCCGTAGGCCGCATACGTAACGCGGTCGTCAAGGTCCACATCGAACGCTGGAAGGTTCCTCGGTTCTTCGCGCACCTCCTCAAGAACCTGCTTGGCGTTTACCTGGGCGAACAGATTGTCAAGCTGGGGAGATCGCAGAGATCCAAGAAACCGAAGCGCTCGATCAATAGGTTGCGGCATACTTCACCTCAGACCGTCGAAGCACGCCCCGACGAATTGTTCTGGATTCTCAAGCGAGAGCGATAGCATCACCAGGTTTCTGAGGGCATTGGGGGTTCCCTCGTGGACTCTCCGTTGTACATCCATATTGCTCATGAGCATGCCGACGTATTGTATGCGGAGCATTCGCTGCGCAAACAGCACCGCGCACTCATCGATTCGTTCGGCCAATTCGTTCCTCCCCTGCTCGTAAAGACAGGCAGCCACGAACTGAAGGGACGCGGGCACGCCCGCTCTGTACGAACGCAGTAGAGCTTCGGCGATTTCTCTCACATGGGTTATAGTCGGAGTCCCACGGAACTTCGCCTCGCCAACGATGACCCGAACCGGCCGCGAATCCAAATCAAATGCCAGGACATCATCTCCTTTCATTGACTGTTCCACGTTTGGGTTGTATCGAAGCCGATAAACTGGAAGGCTTAGACCACTAGACGCAACGACGTACTCCGCGAGGACCACTTCGGCCAGGTTGCCTTTTCTAGTTGTTTCGGACGTTGGAAACCGACGCGCGCCTTCTCTTTCTGCAATGTCGTCATACCCTAGGGCCCTGAGCGCCGCCACGCGCCTCTCACTGCGTATAAGCGCTTCTGGGCTGGCATGTTGACGAGTCAGCATCTCTTGGACGGCTATGATAGCTCTGGGGCGCTCCGTCACGATCTCTTGAAGGGCCCGGTGAGGGCTCTTGCTTTGCGTCAGGCCGTCCGCGGCCGTAAGGCAGCGACCGAATGGATGTCTCACCGTCGGATGGGGTCCAAGGTGATGCTCTACATTCGAAGGCATCCTCGTTCACGCAACTCCCTTCTATTCCTGTTAAAAACCGTGGGTCTTAAACTTCAGGGACCAGCAGTTCTTCGTTATCATCTGAACGGCATTGTTGGGGACGCCCTGCGGGACGTCGGCTTGGATTTCCAGGGTGACCTCCGCCTGACCTGCCCCGCTAAATGTACCACCTCTGAAGTAAGATTTTCAAGCTCACGCCGCCGTATGAGTATAGGAGGGTGCGTAGGAGGCAGGGGGAGGCCAGCTATGCCAGCTCTCCCCTATTGGTGCGGGACGCCATGTGTGGAAATGATGCCTCATTATGTTGCCGTTTGGGGCCTAATTGAATTCTTGCTAAGCTTTACCAAAATGATGCGAATCGCGCTTTAGTTCGATTCCCTCCACTGGCACCATTCTACTCTGATTGTTTTTATTTTCCCCTTATGCACCAGTTAGCTATGTTAAGCGGGATAGGCACAGTCTGTTTTACAGGCGTTACCAGGCAGGAGGTTTTTTCCAACCAAGATTGTTGCCCATTAGCAGAAAACAGATACCTTCGCGGCCATTCCCACGTTCTTGACATCGATCGGCAGCTGGGAATATCCTCTTTACGCGATGGGTGGTATTGATTCCGAGCTTATTAGGAAGAAATGTCGCGGAGAGCGAAAGAGAAAATCCTCATTCCCCGACTGCCGCGTGCAGGCTTCACTTATGGTCCGAGCAAGATGACACCGCTTATCCTCATAGTGGCAGCAGGTGCAAGCCTAGCGGGCGCCGTCCTCTGGTTGTTGTGGAACAGACGAATGCGCGGGGAACGGGGCAGCGGCGACAGTACCAGTGGATCAACAGGACAGTCAGCCATCGAGACGCCGCCGGGCGAAACCGTACCGGCTGTTCGCGTGTGCGGCGAGGCGTCTCTTGGGGCGACCCAGCCTCCGTCGAAATCCCGCGCGCCGGACGGAAGCAAGACGCCCCCCTTTGAATCGCCAACCGCGTCGGTTCTATCTGAGATGCCGTGCATTCCAACTCATTCGGGTCGCTCGGCACCAGAATCAGGAGTAACGGAGCCGCGAGCGTCCCAGGACAGCGAACCGAATATCAGCATTCAGGTCGGGGCAGGGCCAGACACGGCCCCGCCACAGACGCACTCGCCCGATTCTCCCCAAGAACCTGGGGCCGTTGTCGGTCTCGGCCAGTCGGCGCAAGAGGTACCCGAACCGCCTGTGCGGGAAGAACCGATGCCCGCGCCCGCTACACATTGCCCAGAGAACGAGAGTGTCCAGGGAGGTTTTGAGTCTCAGCGCCAAGCCCCAAGCCAGCCTACGACATCCGACGTCACAATGACTGCCACCCCCCAATCACAGCCCATCGCTGAGCCCGAGCAGGAGAAGCGCGCAACCGGGGTTCGTGACGTCGTTGGACACGGGCAGACGCAGGTCCCGCCTGTCTACACACCGCTTCAGCCGCCAAGCTCCGAACCGCCGGTACAGAGACCCGCCCATCCCGCACGGACCACTCGTGACGACCGCGACGTAACGCTGGACCTTAGACTCCGTCTAGTCTTCGACCATCGACATGGAGTTCGCCTTACGCTGCTCCCGTTCCGCCGTGATGGAATGCCGCCAAACGTGAATGTGGGTGGCGCCGCGGGCAGTCTCACATTCACGCAACTGTGTGACGACTGCTACGAAGATGTACCTGTGAATGACATCGGCGCGGCCCTGCGCGAGGGCATAGTCTGGCTGGCCATCAACGACGATACAGGCCGCGTATGGCGCTGGGTGCTGGGCGGACGCGAGCTGTACGTACTTGCTCCTGCTGTTGACTGGGGCATGAGCGGCTTCGTCTCCGTGCCTAGGCTGTTGCTAGGGGAGACGCACCACGTGCTGCTACGCTCAACATTGGCGTCCGACGTTCGGCACGCATTGCAGCAAGCCGGCTGCGAAGAACCTGAGGTGCTAGACGAGCAGACCCCAGGTGTTCCTTCAGGCTGGCTCTTTCTCCGACGCGTCAAACCGATACACCACGTTCCGGCGCGGGATGAAAGGAGCATCCTGAACGCACTGTGTCCGCTTGCAGATGTGGAGCCCCATTTCGTTGGCGGTATACGCTTGGAGGCAAGGACGTGGCTGCTCGGCCATCCACCCAGGATTCACTTTACGGGTGACATGCTGGGACAGATAGTGATGATTGACGGACAACGGGCTGAGCACTGCGATGATCGCGGTTGGACGTCTCCCGGCTGGGACGGCTTGGGGACACACGACCTGTGGTTCGCCCAGCAGCGAGTGTCGTACGGGCTACGTCCGTGCAACGAGGGTTGGTCTGAGTGGGACGCTCGTCGCTTCGGCGCGGGGCCGCCCATCTGTGGTGCGTGCGTCTTGCCTACCGGGCACGAGGCTTTGTACCGCGTGCGAGTTCCAGCGCGGAATCTGTTGCTTGTGGGAGCTGTTCCCGGCCAAGTCCAGCTTTGCCACCTACGGCCAGACCTTCGCGCAGAGACGCTGGCGGCAACGGTTCCTTTCGACCCTGTCTGGGCACTTCCTGCAGACGCGGCTTGCGAAGACAAGGCGATCTCAAGGGTCGTGCTGTTCCATCGTGCTCAGCCAATTCGTATTCCGGACCCGTCGAGGCGTGACTCGGCGCACTTCAAAGCCGTCGCCGAGTGGTGCCGAGCCATACGGTGTGCCGGTGCCAAAGGACTTGCGGCGTCACCCGATGACCCAGAAACCACCTCGCTGTGGCGATGTTTCTGTCACGAGGCGAAGCACCTATGGAGGGCGATGCGGTGAAAGCGAATGAACTGCTGCTCTGGCTCTCGGCGCGCCGGGAAGGCTCGTGGCGACAGTACCGTGCCGCAGTCGAGGAGTTAAGCGGCGACGACATGTCTTTGACGCAAGCGAACGGTGTGACGGAGGTGGGAGAGTTTCCGCTCTACCTGAGGCTCCAGCTCGATTTCGAGCGGCTGGCACACGTCGAGTTCTTTGCCAGTGAGTGCGAAGAGGGATGGCGTGTCGCCCCGCCCGCAGTCGCTGGGCGCCGGGCGGATGGCGAATGGCTTGGGGTCTTGTGCGGTGCTCGGTCGGATGGGCTCCTTCAGCGGATTCTAGACGCCGCCGAGCCCATTCGTCTCGACGTCAGGCCGGGACTCGGCATACCAGATGTCGTTCGCGTCTTGGCACATGGTGAAGACGACGTTCGCCGTTTCGCGGAATCGGCGGGAGCTCTTTACCAAAGTGATGCGCCTTTGGCGATACTCCAGCAGTTGCCGGTCGCTTCCCCGCCCTCTTCAGGGAGTCCCGGAACGGAGTTTCCGCTCGGGGGCGACTGGAGAATCAAGGAGTTCCTTGCTGACCAACTTCGCTGGGTCGCTATCGACCGGCATGAGGCCGAAGCGCGGACGACGGCGCTGTTGAAGTTCGAGATCTACTTTCAGCGTCCACGCCATTTCCTAAAATGGGAGGGTCGAGCGCACGAACTGCCACGCGCAGCTGCTATGTTCGCTTTGCTTCGTCGGCGCCGGATGCAGATCTTATGCTACGACCGCTCAGCCCAGACTCTGGCCGTCCCTGCCGTCTGCCGGCCGCCTCTGATGGTGGAGCGCGCTCTCGTGCTCTGCAGCGGCCGTCCGCCTGAGTTCAGCGAGGTCGATTCGCGATTGACATATTATGACGTGCCAGATGACATCGCGAGCATTACCGCGCAACTCCTTCGGCAGAACCTAGCATGAGCAATCCAATCGCTATCTTCCGTGGCCTGCGTGACATGTACCTCCGGTACATCAACAGCCCGTTCGCCGTCCGCTACGAAGACCTAGCCAAAGAGCGCAAGCAGATGCTGGACCGCGACACCTACATCTGGCGCGAGCCGCTGATCGAGTTGGTTCCTGCCTATCAGTCGAGCGGTTACGGGTTCAGGACAATGGCACACACGCTGCTCGATACAAGTTGGGGCGCAACCGCTGCGGACGAACTGGCTGATTTCGTCAGGTGTGGGCTTTTCCGCGATGATCTTGAGCCGTATGTCCACCAGCGCGAAGCCTTCGAGGAATCGGTGGCACACGGTCATGATGTGGTCGTTACGACCGGCACTAGCTCAGGAAAGACCGAGTGCTTCCTTCTCCCAATAATGGCGTCGCTCGTGCGGGAGTCGGCAGCTTGGGGGCAGCCCGGGCCGCGTCCGCCAGACTGGGATTGGTGGAATCGCTCCGTATTGCAGGGACGAGTGCGACGCTGGCACGACCGCATCCCCCAGCGCCAACACGAGGATGTCGCAACGAGAAATGCCGCCGTGCGGGCGCTCATCCTTTACCCGCTCAACGCGTTGGTGGAAGACCAACTGAATAGGCTTCGCGACTCGCTCGATAGCCCAGCGGCAAAGACGTGGCTCGATTCGAGAAGGGCTGGCAACCGCTTCTATTTTGGCCGTTATACAGGGCGCACTCCGGTCTCGGGCTGTGATAGCGCGCGCAACAGACACGAACTGCGGAGGCATCTCCGTGTGATGGAGCGTGACTCAAGGTGCGTAGCCCTGGATCCCGATGCGCGGAGGTTCTTCCAAGAGGTTGCGAGTGACAGCGCAGAGATGTGGTCGCGATGGGACATGCAGGACCACCCTCCCGACATACTCATCACCAATTACTCGATGCTGAACATCATGCTAATGCGTGGGATCGAGAGCGGCATCTTCGAGCGAACGCGGTGCTGGCTTGAGACAGACAGGAGCCGGGTTTTTCATCTTGTGGTAGATGAGCTTCACACCTACCGTGGAACGCCCGGCACTGAAGTCGCATACCTGCTCCGGGTGCTACTCGACCGGCTCGGACTCCAGTCAGACTCGGCACAACTCCGTATCATCGCATCAAGTGCATCATTAGAGAGCGACCCGAGCGGACTTCAGTATCTGGAGCGCTTCTTTGGGCGGGACCGCAGTCGCTTCCGTGTCGTCGGCTGCACGCCCGCTGCTCCAGCCGTGGGCGCCATCGAGGCCGCTCGCTGCCACGCGTTGGCTTTCCGCGACTTTGGCAGGGCAGGGCAACGTGAGGACAATGGCAATCCATCTCCGGTACAAGTCCTGTGCGAGGCCGCGGGAATGACCCCCATACCGGAGGGAACGCCAGACGACCGTGTGCTCTATCAGGTCGCCCAGCACACTCGAGCGACAGACGCTCTGCAAGCAGCCTGTTGGGACCCTGTAGGATCCGTTTCATGCCCGCGCACGCGATCTCAGCTCGCCGAAGCGCTGTTCCCGAGCCTGCCCACAGAGGAACGCGATGAAGCGGTAGAGGGTCTGCTCGCGTGCCTGGCTACCAGCCGCACTGCCGCCGGCACAGCCCCGCTCCCGATGCGCGCCCATGTTTTCTTCCGTAACGTGCAGGGGATATGGGCCTGCACGAATCCTCAGTGTTCCAAGGCCCCCCCCCGAATTGAACCCTGCCCCGTCGGCAAACTGCACTTCCACCCAAGACTCAGCTGCGAATGCGGTTCGCGTGTTCTGGAGTTACTGGCATGCGAGTCCTGTGGCGAGGTCTTCTTGGGGGGGTTCCGTCGCCGCGACGTTCAGAATCCGGGTTCGTGGTATCTCAGCGCCGACCACCCTGATTTGGAGGCTTCTCCCGATAGCTCGTTCCTGGGCCGCGAGTACGCCAACTATGCAGTATTCTGGCCCGCAGCAGGTGGTCTTAGCCCGCTTCAACCCAGCTGGCAACAGGACCACCTGCGGCGTCATTGGCGCCGCGCGCAGCTTTCCACGCTGGAGGGTCTGATCTCGCTCGGCACAGGCAGCTCGGCAGAGCCAAATCCGACAATACGCGGCTTCCTCTACCACGTGCCAGATTTGGATGAGCAGGGCGAGCCGAGCGGCAACGCCTATCCATCGATATGCCCACGATGCGACGCCGATTGGCGACGCAGAACACGGCTCCCTACGCCTGTGCGCGAAATGCGGACCGGCTTCACGAAGATAACTCAGGTTCTTTCAGATGCTCTCTTGCGACAGATGCCGCAGGGCTGCGGTGGCTCCAGCCGCAAGCTTGTCGTGTTCTCCGACAGCCGGCAGGACGCAGCCAAACTCTCCGCAGGGATGCGGCGTCTGCACTACCAAGACGCGCTGCGGCAAGCGCTCGCTGGAGCGATATCAACTGCAGGACGTGGAACGCTCGCGTTCGCCCACCAAGTTGCGGGTGGAATGCTCTCCGATGACCAACGCCTGCTTGCCTCGGTGTTTGCGACCATGCACCCGACTGAGGCAGCGGTTCTAGCCGGTGCAACCGTACCGACGATGGCCGATTTGCCGGCGCCAGGCTTCCCAGGTCTGTCGTATCGGCAAGCGGCGGCACAAATCCGACAGCAGGGCGAGCATGGCCCTTTCCCGATTCCCCAATTCACCATTGATATCGCGGCTCGTCTGCTTGGCCACGGTATCAACCCAGGCGGCTACGCCCAAGCTGAACTTTGGACAGACCCAGCGCGGCACTCTCCGGGCAATCACTGGCGCGCACTCTACACGTGGCCTGCAGCCGGGCAGCCATCACCCGTGACCGAGCGGCTTACTCAGCCGCAGCGAAACCATCTTGGCCGTATTGAACGGTCTGCCTTGGTTGAAGTCGTGGATATCCTCTTCGCATCCGGCAGGCGCAGCTTGGAGGCCCTCCGCATCGCGCTCGCGACGACGGATCGTACCCACTGCGCTGCGCCCACAGAGCTGATCCAAGAAGCAGCTGACGGAGTCATCCAAGTGCTCGGGTCACGACGTAGTCGTCTCTCGACCCACGAGGCCGACGAACTTCAGAATATCCCGCGCTACGTCGTTTCATACATACAGGAGGTCGCGCGTCATAACGGCGAAGATCCTGTCACGTTCGAGTCAGATGTACTTACGTACCTGGAGCAAGCTGGCATACTCTCCCCCCTACACCCGGGCATTTTGGCCGCCGAGAATCTCTGCCTAGTCCGCCCAGGACAAGAGTATTACTCCTGCCCGCAGTGCCGCCGTGTGCATCTACAGCGCGCTGGTGGCATCTGTATAGACTGTCTAGTGCCGCTGGCTGGGCCTCTTCCGATGGACCAAGCACCCTCCGTGGAAGACTATTACTACTACCTAGCCAACAACCAGACATGTGATATCTTTCGTTTAAACTGCGAGGAACTCACGGGGCAGACGGACAAGAGCGATGGCCGAACGCGTCAGAGGCTCTTTCAAGGTGTCCTCCTTCCATCGGAAGAGCGCCGTACCGACGAGATTGACCTACTTAGTGTCACGACCACAATGGAGGCAGGCGTAGATATCGGTGTGTTACAGGCAGTCATGATGGCTAACATGCCTCCTATGCGGTTCAACTACCAGCAGCGTGTTGGTCGAGCGGGGCGTCGAGGCGCGGGTCTTTCGATAGCATTGACGCTTTGCCGGGGCCGCAGCCACGACGACTACTACTTCCAGCGCCCGGATCGAATCACGTCAGATCCACCGCCACAACCATACGTGGATATGCGGCGAGAGACGATTCTCCGCCGCGTGCTTAACAAGGAGGTATTGCGCCAAGCCTTCTCTGGCCTAAACCTTTTCGTCGGCGGGGGAGGCGATAACGTGCACGGGGAATTCGGCGACGCATGCGATTGGTCACGTCCTCGCGCTGGTGCGGTGGGCGGGCAAACCGTCTCGCAGCTCGTCGCTGGGTGGATTCGAATGAACCCGGCGGCCGTCGAGCGCATCTGTGACACACTACTGTCGTACACCGATCTGCAGGAGAAACGCGTCCAACTGCTCGAAGAGGTGAATGAAAGGCTCGTGGATGCCGTCAGCGAGGTCGCGAATGACAACCAGTACACTCAAGATTCTCTGAGCGAACGCTTGGCCAATGCTGGATTGCTTCCGATGTTCGGGTTTCCTACCAGGACACGCTTTTTGTTTCACGAGAGACCTCATGCGCTCCCGCCAGACAAGGGCGTTGACCGCGACCTCGACATTGCCATCAGCCAATTCGCACCCGGAGCGGAAACGGTCAAGGATGGCGTAGTCTACACATCCATAGGGGTTGTAGACTATCGGCGGTTCGGCGGCGGCGTCGCGGAGGTAGCTGACCCTCTTGGTCCAGCTGTACCCATAGGCACCTGTATCCACTGCCGCGCAGTAGACATGCGGCCCGCCGACAATGCTGCCATCTGTCCAGTCTGCAGCCACAGAAGCCCGGAGTATGCAGTCATCCGTCTGGCACAGCCTCGCGGGTTCCGCACACTGTACGGCAGCTGGCGTGACTTTGACGGCATCTTCGAGTGGACGCCGCGGGCATCGCGCCCGAAGACGGACGCGGACCCGCTGCAGATGACACCCTGCCTCAACGTCGAGTTATGGTCGGACGAACGCAAGGTGTGCGTCGTGAATGACAATGACGGACAGCTGTTTCGGTTCGAGAAACTGGCCCAAGGGGAGACGTGGGCTACTCGCGACGCCGTGGATACCGTTCTGTCGCAGAATCCGGGAGCTGTCGTCCAGTTTGCGGCAGGAGCACCGCCTGACATTCGCGCCCTTGGGTCCATCCAGAAGACCGACCTGCTTATTCTCGGCCTTCGCTCGGTGCGGCCCGAACTCGACCTCAACCCCATCCGCCTTGGGGGGCGGGCGGCGCTGTACTCTTTCGGCTTCCTGCTGCGTCGAGCAGCCGCAGTGACCCTCGATGTCAACGAAAGGGAGCTGAGTGTAGGGCTGCGAGTTGTGCGGAACACGCAGGACCGTATCATCGGTCAGGTCTTCCTTTCTGATAGCCTGGAGAACGGAGCGGGGTACTGCTCTCACCTGGGGAACCCCGCAGAGGCCGAACGTCTGCTTCGCTTCGTTACTGACGCAAGCGGGCCATTCCTAGGTCGATTCCTCGCTGATGCCCATGCCGGCAACTGCCTGACGTCCTGTCCCGACTGCCTTCGGGACTACGCTAACATGACCTGGCATAACATTCTTGACTGGCGCATCGGTTTGGATGTTGCGCGTCTTGCGGTTGATGCAAACGCGCCCGTGGATTTCGATGTGCCGTATTGGCGGGACCTGCCGCCCCGAGCAGCCGAGGTATACTTCACCGCTCTCGGATGGGAGCAGACCTCGTTTGCCGGTTTGCCCGCCGCCAGACGTGGGCCGGAGGCAGAGATCCTGGTGCATCCATTATGGGCCGATTCTCACCCGCAGGTCAGCAGGGCAATGGCGGAGGCGCGGTCGAGGGGAATCGCTCGTCCAAGGACAAAGACCGTTTTCGAGGTGCTCCGCCGTCCGTTCTAGAACTCGGCATGGAAGTACGCCACCCGCACCCCGGCCTTCCTGGGCGCGATACGCAGACAGGTGGTCGCGAGGCCGTACGACGAGCGTAGCATCGTCAGCCTCGCCAAATCGAATGTCAGGATGCCGAGTGCAAAGTGTAGGATGGCAGATACGGACGTAGAGCCGGAGTGAACTGGGCGAGTCGCGCGTCGCTGCTGCAGATGTACTTCGGGGGGCAGTTCAAAAGATAAGCACATCATTCCCCATTAGGTCCTGGGAGTCCCGGAATTCTACCCCCCCTAGATCACTCGTTCTCAGCTCGATAGTAGGGTAGTTGTCTCAGATTTTCAAGCGTGGTGGAGCCTGATAGCTGAGAAGAAGATCGGCGTGATGATCTTTGTAGAGAATCGGTTTCAGGCAAATACTGATTAATATTAATTCTTGATTTTCTCAGATCTTTGACTTATTATATCAATGGCATCAAGAGCGGCCACCGTATGAGTGGCCCGGCAACCTGGGACGGACACCCAAGGTGCCACTCGCGTCGAGCGAGGATGCGGCCGGACGGCAACTAAGTGTCCTATTTTTATTTCCGTCCTCCATCCTCCCGAAGCCCGGACGCGCGCAAGTTTTGTCTTGCGCACGCCGCGGCCTTCGACCCGAGCCAGGCTCCATTTGTCCATCCCCGGTATCTCGGCCGAAGGAGGACGTACATGATAAGCGCCACGAGGCCCCAGGTGTATCTCACGAAGGTCCCGGGAAACGAGAAGGAGATCCGATGGTCCGATATTCCCGATCTCATCAGCATCCCGGGGCGTCCCGATCTCGCCCTCTTCCCCGACATGCTGACCTGGTACCATGGCGATTATTCGGCGGAAAGGCCGGTCGTCCGGAGCGTCAGTTACTTTCCCTGGCCTCTCAGCCTACGCCGCCTGACGGACGGCGCCACGCTCGAGATGAAGTACCAATCGATCCACGACCCCGGCTGCTGGATCTCCTTCAAGGCAGCCATGGACGGCTCCCGCTGGCAGGCCGATAAATTCCTGCGAGGCGAAAACGTCGGGACGACCATCGGGAAGCCGGGGAGCACCTTCATTATGAATCTCGCGCTCCTGCCCATCAACCAAGGCGAGAAACACTTCGCACGCGATTGGCCGGCTGAAGAGATTGCCGCCACGTACAGGCGCATGGTCAAAGCGCCATGCGCCCGCAGGGATCCGACCCCCGATCCGAACTTTCCGTCGATGTGCCTGCAGCTCCTCGATTACGCCAAGAGATACCACAATATCAGTCGGGCCCAGGCGGCTTGGATGCTCATCGAGATCCTGCGGTGCGAGATGGCGTTCGAGACTCCGGGTTCCAGGCCGAGCTGAGGACAAACGGCGCTGACGATAGAGTGTTTGCGTGCTAAGCATCATCTTACATGACTTCCTGGGAGTCTCGGGGCTCTACGCCCCCCCCCCGCCTAATTATGGAGTCAACACGTCTCATATTGACAGGAGCGGAGTAAACAAATGAACGCGAGTATCATCAATGCCATCGGTTATGTGAGAGTATCCACGGAGGAGCAGGCCCGGGAAGGCATCTCGATCGAAGCCCAGGAAGAGAGGATCAGGGCCCTGGCGACGGCCAAGGGCTGGGATTTGGTCGAGATCATTAAGGATCCTGGCTACTCGGGGAAGAATCTGTCCCGTCCCGGCATAATGAGTCTGATTGACTCATGCCGGCGCGGCACGGTGAACGTGGTTATCGTCAACAAAGTGGACCGGCTCACCAGGAAGCAGAAGGACCTGTGGTATCTCCTGGAGGACATTTTCTATAAGAACCAGGTTGGCTTTCTGTCCGTTACGGAGTCATTCGACTCCACCACGGCCGCTGGGACGGCCTTTCTCGGCATGATCGGGGTGTTTGCCCAGCTCGAGCGCGATCTCGTGGCCGAGCGGACCAGGGAGGCCTTAAATCATAAACGCGCCAAGGGGGGCTGGGTCGGGCGAACGCCTACCGGTTTCAGGATCAACGAAGAGGGCCGGCTAGAGGCGGACCCTGACGTGCTTAAGATGATCGCCAGGGCCAAGAGGCTCAGGAGAGACGGCGCCAGTTACGGCGACATTTCGACGGCCCTGCGGACCCCGAAGACGACGATCTATAGGCTCATAAACACCAACCTGAGAAGCCTCAGGGCGAGCTATCACAGCGAGTTACGTGAGTCAGTCGTTCCATAAACGCTCCTTTTTGGAACGGTCTGGCAAGTATTCAAACCGTGCTTTGCCGATATCCTATCTTATTAATTTTTCTGGACATCGAAAATCAGCTTTGATGTTATTCCACCTGCCTATATTCTCATTCTCCCCATACATAGCCGCAAAAAAGCGCAAGATCCGTCATAAACGGGCCCTGTGTTTCCGCGAGCATACAATATCTGTGGTCAATCTGTCTCCCTTTATCTTCTTTCGGTGCCCAGATTCATAACTCATCCACGCCGGCATCGAGCCGCCCTTGACTTCCGCGGGCAAAGTCAGTAATATTGCACTTAATAAAAGTATTCCCGCTCACGAATCCGCTCTTCCAAGTTCTCCTGAACTGAAAACAGCTATCTGACGCCTCATCCTTCTAAGAGGTTTTTGGCTGAATCGTTGGGGCTGCATAATTGCTAGCCCTCCCCTTATATAGCATCGTTTAAGCTCGAATAGCGCGCGTCTTTTTTTTCAGCGTGCTTCCGAGCTCATCTAATCTAAGGAGTAGCGCCATGGAACATCTTGGACTCACACCTAAAGGACAATCCAGGACACGAGGAAACCATAGGTCAGATTTAATAACTCGTACCCGCTCGCCGTCATCATTGGGCCACGGGGAGAGTGGAGCTTGCGACTTAGATTTTCAAATCCTTCAAAGGAGGTACCTAATGAAATTTAGCGGCGACGTCATTCTCATCGACGGACCCACCTGCGTGGCTGACATCAGCAGTCTTATTGCCGAGTGGGTTCAACAGCACTACGGCGGCCTCGAGGCATCACTGCCTCCCGCGTATGCCATGGACAAGTGGTCCACCATAGTGTGGACCGGGCAGATCATCGCCGGCCCTGATCGCCCCCGGGATTCTGTCCTGGACGACAAGCGGTTCGGGCTCTTCAGGCATTGGTGGAGGAGCATAAGGACGTGGTTCTTCAGAACCAAGCGCCTGAGGCAAGGCGAGGAGCGGTGCCTGTGTGCCCATGATGGCAGGCGGCTACCTGCTCCCCAAACCATCAGGCGGGACTGTCGGAAGTCTCATGAGGTCCAGTCGGCGGACTCGCAGAGCGGGGATGACGATGACTGAACAAGCAAAGAAAGCCCAGTCAACGATCGAACGACCCCGCCTGTCTGAGGATCCGGGATCAAAGGTCGGGATGCCTCCCGACGTGCCGGACCTCGCTTCCCCTCTCGCCGCCGATCCCATCCACATCGCTGACACCAACAGCGTCGTAGCCAACGAGGGTCAACCTCACGATTGTCGGCTCGTGCCGACACTCCCCCCCGAGGTTGCCAAGGACATTCGGCCCACCGTCAAGCGTCTCTTGCTTGAACTCACAGACCCAGACCGCCCCTGTGACTCTGCATCTGTGGACTACAGGATTGGGCGGATCAGGTACCTGGAGAAGCTGTTCCGGACAGAGTTCGCCAACACCGCGGATCTGCGACTTCACATGGAGCGGTTCCTTGATGGTCACGATGGCAGGCGACTGCCAGTCCCCCAGGCCATCAAGAGGGCCAGGAAGAAGCTCAAGCTGACCCAGCGACAGCTGGCAGAACTGCTGGGCCTCAAGGACCACACGCTTATCTCCAAGTACGAGTCGGGCAATCGGGTGCCTCCCGACCGGGTTCTCGAGTGGCTCCGCAAAACAGAAAATGTGACAGGAAAAGAGCCGGTGAAGGGAAACGGCCAGACCCCCCGTTTTCTTGTCACATCCAACGGGGGAAAAGAAGCCTCTATTTCCCCCAACATGAGCGAGTCCGAGACATCGCCAAAACGGCAGGATTGCACTCCTGACAACGATGACTTCCCCGCCTCCACTCAGGAGGTGCTGTGATGGGCCTCCACAAGGGTCGGAAGAATGTGAGGTTCTATGACTTTATGATGTTGGGCAGGGAAATGATCCTCCACTGTGACGAATGGAAGCAACTCAGCCCAAGTGCCAAGGTCCTGTACCTCTGCATCAAGGCCAAACACAACGGCACTAACAACGGCCAGATCCTCCTGCACTACTCAGAGCTGAGGAAGATGAAGGGCTTTCGCTCTGATGAAACGATCTCCAAGGCCTTCGCCGAATTGGAGAAGAAAGGCTGGATCAACAAGCCAGGCCCTGGTGGCCTGTACAAGATTCCGAACAAGTATGGCTTGACCGGAAAATACGACGACCACATCACCGACAGATCGCATACTGCGCCGGAAAAGTATAAAGAGTCTACATATTCCGTAGTTCAGAAAGAGCCTTCGGTCGGACAGGATTCATTTGGCCTCAAGATATGCCCCGCTGAGACGCCATCGCCCTCGCTTGCCCGGACTCCAGAAATCGAAGCGTCAGACACCATTTCCCGTAGTTGAGAACGACCGTGAAGAAGCGAGAAGTCTCACGTGCGGGACGGGCAAGGGGGGCTAATCGGCGTAGCCAACGGTCGGTAGTCCAAGCGAAGGACGACGGGATGTGTCCCGTGGCGATAGTGCGGGCATCTCAAGGCGGTGAAAAGACTCCGGGCCCGGGGCTGCTCACGGTTAACGAGATCGCATTGTACCTCGGATGCAGTACTTGCACCCTATATAGATGGGTGAAGAGGCAGGAGATCCCTTTTCTCAGGCTCGGCAAACGTGACGTCAGGTTCAAGCCGGCGGAGGTTGATGCATGGATGGAGAGGAGGAACGCCAGGCCCTTCCTGGATCCTCTGGCAACGTCGGCATTGAAGGTTGATTTAGCCCTGGACAATTATGATAAACTCTACTTGAAAGGAGGCACTAACATGAAGTCGAAGGGACGAAGATGGACATACCCCTTCGGCTCAGTCTACGTCAGACCATCAAGATCGGGCAAGGAACGCTGGTACATCTATTACAGGGCCAAAAGCCGGCAGTACGTGCGAGAAGCCGTGAAAGGCGCCACATGCCGGGCCGAGGCTCTCAAGGTCCTCCAGCAGAAAGTCACCGAGATCTTCCGGGACTCCACCGGGATGAAGAAGCCCAAGGCCAGGATCACATTCAGCGAGCTCGCCAAAACCTACCTGGCCAATACGACACAGCTCAAGGATTGGCGGACGAACAAGTGCCGACTGGATCTCAATCTGATTCCCTTCTTCGGCAAGCTCTACCTGGATGAGATCACCCCCAGGCACATCGAAGAGTACCGGTCCATGAGGCTCAAGAAAATCAAGCCCATCACCACAAACCGGGAGCTGGCCCTGCTCAAGGGCATGTTCACAAAAGCGATCGACTACGGTTACGTAACGGCGAACCCGGTGAAGAAGGTGAAGATGATCCCCGAGGGCGACTGCGCAAGGGAACGTATCCTCACGCAAGAGGAGGAAGGGCGGCTCATGGCAGAAGCAGTTCCCCACTTAAGACCGTTCCTTGTCATTGCGCTCAACAGCGGCATGCGCCGAGGGGAGATCCTGAAGCTCGCGTGGTCGGAGATCGATTTCCGAAACCGCCTGGTGCACGTCATCAAGACCAAGCGGAATAAGAACCGTGTCGTCCCGATGAATAACATTCTTTACAGAACGCTTCAGGATCTAAGGTCTGAGGCCAATGGTTCCTGGAGGGTCTATCCGCTAAAGCATGTCCAGGGCGCCTTCGAGACGGCCCGGACGAAGGCAGACCTCAGCGGGCTACGGCTTCACGACCTCCGCCACACGTTCGCCACGCGTCTCATCCAATCGGGTGTCGATGTCTTCACGGTGCAGAAGCTTCTCGGCCACAGCACGATTACGATGACCATGCGGTACGTGCACTCGTTTGAGGCCCAAATGCGTGATGCGGTGTCCCTACTCGACAAAAAGTTTGCTCAATCTCTGCTCAATTTTCAACCTGGCCTCTCCCCCACTTCGGGGGAGAGGCAGGTATCTCAAGCAGGATCAGTGCATTAGACATGAGCGGGAGGGTCAAGGTCCCGGTGGGCCTTCTGGACTTCAAATCCAGCATGGGGCTATAGACGTCCCGGGTGGGTTCGACTCCCACACCTTCCCGCCACTCCGCTATCTGTTTTTACCAAGATTTCACCTGCTGGGCCGCCACGAAACTTGACAATAGGCAATATTGGACTATTCTTGTT